>Ga0335070_10011637_pt1 | contig 10273 bp, 10 predicted proteins | sample Lox_Sample_13_FD_206722 | JGI IMG/M metagenome (GOLD analysis project Ga0335070, IMG submission 206722) | Soil microbial communities from Loxahatchee National Wildlife Refuge, Florida, United States - Lox_Sample_1.3 | ecosystem: Environmental > Terrestrial > Soil > Wetlands | place: USA... | reverse complement strand
ACCCTTGCCTTCCCGGGCCGCTTGAGCCATGGCTTCCATGATCCGCTCGGCTTTGGCCACCTCGGCAGCCGAAGGTGTATAGATCCGGTTCGCCAAGTCGACCTGCGAGGGATGAATGGCCCATTTGCCCTCATACCCGAGTACTGCCGCGCGATTGGCCGCGGCGATGTAGCCGTCCGGATCACCAAAGTCACCGAAGGGGCCATCTATCGGACGTAGTCCGTAGGCACGGCACGCGACGAGCATCCTCGTTTGGGCAGCGTGCCATGGATCCGTCCAGTGATACTGGCGGTTTCCCGCCGAATCCTTGTCCGTCAGTACGCCGCTGTCCGGATTCACTCCTCCGATCACCGTCGTGCGGGCGCGGGTCGAAGCAGCATAGTCCGCCACTCCGAAGCTCATTGCCTCGAGCCGCCGGCTCGACTGCGCAATGGCCTCGACATTGGCCATTCCGAGGGCCGTTTCGATCAGGACCTCGAAGCCAATACGTTTTTCGCGCTTCTTCGCGGCTTCGATCTGCGTGACCAGCATGTCGAGCGCGTACACATCCTGAGGCACGCCAACCTTCGGGATCAGGATCATGTCGAGACGAGGGCATGTCTCGACGATGTCCACGACGTCCCTGTACATATAATGGGTGTCGAGGCCGTTGATGCGCACCATCATGGTCTTCGCGCCCCAATCAACCTCATTCAGAGCCTGGACGATGTTCTTCCGGGCCTGCTCCTTGTCATCGGGCGCCACGGCATCCTCAACGTCCAGGAAGATGACGTCCGCCGCACTTCGCGCGGCCTTCTCGAACAGGGCGGTATTGGATCCGGGTACCGCGAGTTCGGAACGATGGAGTCTGGGTGTCGCCGATGCGATGGAGGTAAAACTCATGCGGAACCTCGAGATGGCGGTGAGTGACCCGGCCGATCAGGCTACCGTGGCGAGCGCCCTGGCGACGGTCGATCCCAGCTCGGCGGCACTCGGTGCCACATGCAGGCCGAAGGAGCGCATGATTTCAGTCTTCTCCGCAGCCGTATCGCCTTCGGCGGAAATGATGGCTCCGGCATGCCCCATTCGGCGTCCTTTCGGTGCCGTAATGCCGGCCACGTAGCCGACCACGGGCTTGCTCATATTCGCCTTGATCCAGGCCGAGGCTTCCGCTTCCTGAGGACCGCCGATCTCGCCAATCATGATGACGGCCCGTGTTTCGGGATCGTTCTCGAAGAGCTCAAGATGATCGATGAAGGAACTGCCGTTGATGGGATCGCCCCCAATGCCGACGCTGGTGGAGATTCCCACGCCCACGGCTTTCATCTGCGCCGCGGCCTCGTATCCCAGTGTGCCGGATCGTGACACCACTCCTACAGGACCACGTTGGTAGATATGGCCCGGCATGATGCCCAGCATGGCCTTTCCCGGGCTGATGATGCCGGCGCAGTTCGGCCCGACGATCATGGTCCGGTTCTCCCGCTTGTACCGCATCAGATAGCGCTTCACCCGCATCATGTCCTGAGCAGGAATGCCATCGGTGATGATGCACACGAGTCTCAGCCCCGCATCCGCTGCCTCCATGAGCGCATCGGCCGCGTAGGGCGGCGGGACGAAAGCGAGACTTGCTTGAGCACCCGTCTCCTTCACAGCGGATTTGACTGTGTCAAACACCGGACGGTCGAGATGTTTTTGTCCACCCTTGCCGGGTGTAACGCCGCCGACGACACGAGTACCGTACGCAATCATCTCCTTGGCATGGAATGTCGCCTTGTCGCCCGTGATGCCCTGGATGATCACGGGAGTTGTTTCGTCGATCAGGATGCTCATCGCCGCTCCCCCGAAGCTCGAGCGGCCGCCACGGCTTTTCGGGCTGCGTCCAGCAGGTCATCGGCACTGATGATGGGCAACCCGCTCTCGCGGATGATGCGCTGCCCTTCGGCCACGTTCGTACCGGCGAGGCGCAGCACCAACGGGATCTTCAGGCCCTGGGCAGCTTGCACTACACCCTGAGCTACCCAGTCACAACGATTGATACCGGCGAAAATGTTTACGAGTATTGCTCGTATGTTTCCGTCGAAGAGAACGAGCCGGAAAGCCTCGGCAACGCGCTCGGGCGATGCGCCGCCGCCGATATCGAGGAAGTTGGCCGGCTCGCCGCCGGCATGTTTGATCATGTCCATGGTAGCCATGGCGAGTCCGGCGCCATTGATGATGCAGCCAATATCGCCACTGAGACCCACATAGTTCAGACCGTTTCGCGCCGCCTGCGCTTCGCGCGGATCCTCCTGGGACTCATCGCGCATTTCGGATACAGCAGGACGCCTGAATAGGGCGTTGTCGTCGAACGACATCTTGGCGTCCAGTGCCAACACACGATTGTCCTTCGTAACCACGAGTGGGTTGATCTCGATCATGGTGGCGTCCAGGTCACGGAAGGCGCGATAACAGGCCATGATGACCGTCACGGCCCGACTGACCTGCTTCAGGTTCAAGCCGAGTCCAAATGCCAGCTCACGCGCCTGGAACGGCTGCAGACCCACCGCGGGCTCGACCTGGATCTGCTGAATCGATTCCGGATGGGAGCGCGCCAGCTCCTCGATCTCCATCCCGCCGCGCCCCGAAGCGATCACTCTGATGCGCTGCAGCTTCCGATCCAGCACGAACCCGAGATATATCTCACGCTCGAAGGGCTCGGCGACCTCCACGTACACGCGCTGGCAGATCTTGCCCTCCGGACCTGTCTGCCCGGTGACCAGGCGCTTTCCCAGCATGCCCTTTGCCGCCTCGGACACCTCGTGATAGGTCCGGCACAGCTTCACGCCGCCTGCCTTGCCACGGGCGCCCGAGTGAATCTGGGCCTTTACGGCCCAGTGCCAGCCTCCGAGTTCCGTGGCGACGAATACAGCCTGGTCCGCGCTGTAGGCGACACTCCCCCGCGCAATCTCAACGCCGAATCCGGACAGCAGCTGCTTCGCCTGATATTCGTGTATGTCCATCGTCGCCCCCGGTTGCCAGGCACGATGTTGTCACGCCTGTGACTCTGTCGGACAGGGTCTGGTGATTCATTACATCACCGGCGACCCTCGGGGGGAATGAGTGGTCCGGAACGGCGGAACCTGTTCCGAAAACGGGTCACGCGAACACGACTTAGCGACGGACTTCGAACCAGCCGGGTTTTAAGCGAACGCCTCGGAAGAGGGCCTCCAGTGGCACTGACGTGGTCGGGCTGGTGGAACGCGACCGACGGCTATTTCTGCGGGCTGAAATCCGCGCTGGCCTGCAAGGCAGACAGTCGCGTGTGCCACCGTGACCCTCCACCGGAGTGGTCGGTCGACCCCAGGGCCGGGGCCATCCGCACCAATGTGAACATCATCAGCATGACCCACCCCATCAGTCGGAACCGGGCCACGGATTGTGATGCCAGATGATTGCGAAGTCTGCGTGCGTTCATCGTACTGTCCTATTGCAATTCGATGTGTTGCATGCGCTTGGTTCCGGCTCGTGCCGGGCCCCTGTCGGATCCCCTTCCACGTCGCGGCGGCGGGCAGATGCCCGCCGCCTGCCTTCTTGCGGTTACATATCGAGGTCGGACGGCGGTTGCGCCGCTGTGCGCGACTTCGCCTTGGGCGCTTCGGCAATCGAGGCTTCCGTCGTGAGGAACAATCCGGAAACCGAGGCCGCGTTCTGCAGAGCAAGACGCGTCACCTTGGTGGGATCCAGAATGCCCAGCTCGATCATGTCGCCGTACTCGCCATTGGCGGCGTTGAAACCGAAATTGCCCTTCCCGTCTCTCACCCGATTCAACACCACCGCAGCGTCGTCACCCGCGTTGGACACGATCTGACGCAACGGCTCCTCCATGGCACGGGCCAGGATTTTGATGCCGTGCGTCTGGTCCTCATTCTGACCGGCGAGTTTCTCCACCGCCTTCAATGCCCGGATCAACGCCACGCCGCCACCAGGTACAACGCCCTCCTCCACGGCAGCCCGCGTCGCATGCAGCGCGTCTTCCACGCGCGCCTTCTTCTCCTTCATCTCAACTTCGGTCGCGGCTCCGACTTTCAACACCGCGACGCCGCCGGAGAGTTTCGCGACGCGCTCCTGGAGTTTCTCCTTGTCATAGTCCGAGGTGGTCTCCTCGATCTGCTGACGGATACTCGCGACGCGCGCCTTGATGTCGGCCTGCTTTCCGGCGCCGTCGATGATGGTGGTGTTCTCCTTCTCGACAACCACTTTCTTGGCTTCACCCAGGCTGTCAATCGTGGCTTTCTCGAGAGTCAGTCCAAGCTCTTCGGAAATGACCTTCGCGCCTGTCAGAATGGCGATGTCCTGCAGCATGGCCTTGCGGCGGTCGCCAAATCCAGGTGCCTTCACCGCGGCCACCTTCACGATGCCGCGCAGGTTGTTGACCACCAGGGTCGCCAGGGCCTCGCCTTCCACGTCTTCCGCGACGATCAGCAACGGGCGTCCCGACTTGGCCACGGCCTCCAGTATCGGCAAAAGCTCGCGGATGTTGGACAGCTTCTTGTCCACGAGCAGGATGCAGGGCTTCTCCAGCTCGGCGCTCTGCGCCTGCTGATCATTGATGAAGTACGGCGACAGGAAGCCGCGATCGAACTGCATGCCCTCGACGATCTCCAGCTCGTTCTCGAAGCCGGAGCCCTCTTCGATGGTGATCACGCCTTCCTTACCGACCTTCTCCATGGCTTCGGCGATGGTCTTACCGATGTCCTGATCCGCATTGGCGGAAATCGTCGCGACCTGGGAAATCGCCCTGGAGTCCTTGCAGGGGATGGAGAGTTTGCGCAGTTCCTCGACGGCGGCTGCGGTCGCCCTGTCGATGCCGCGCTTCAGATCCATGGGATTGGCGCCGACGGCGACGGCTTTCAATCCTTCCCGGATGATCGCCTGCGCCAGCACCGTTGCCGTGGTGGTACCGTCGCCCGCCTCATCCGCGGTGTTGGATGCCACTTCCTTCACCAGCTGGGCACCCATGTTTTCCAGCTTGTCCTGCAGCTCGATCTCCTTGGCGACCGAAACACCGTCCTTCGTGATCGTGGGGGCTCCAAAGCTCTTTTCGATGATGGCGTTGCGGCCCTTGGGGCCCAGCGTCGCCTTCACGGCATTCGCCAGTACGTTGACCCCGCGGAACATCCGTTGCCGGGCCTCGTCGTTGAAACTGACTTCTTTCGCGGCCATTACTCGTCCTCCATAAATAATGGTGTGGTTAAGTTGAAATAATCGAGGTTATGAGCGGTCAACGACCGCCATGACGTCTTCCTCGCGCATGACGACCAGTTCCTCGTTGTTGACCTTGACTTCGGTCCCGCTGTACTTGCCGAACAGAATCCGATCTCCCACCTTCACATCGATGGCGCGGATCTGGCCGTTGTCCAGAACCTTTCCCTGTCCCACCGCAATGACCTTCCCGAAGGTCGGCTTTTCGCTGGCGGTATCGGGAATGACGATGCCGCCCGGTGACTTGTGCTCTGCGGCTTCGCGTTTGACGACGACCCGGTCGTGCAATGGACGGATATTCACGGTACCTCCTAACTCATTGATTTTATAGGATACTTCGATCTACCTTGGCACTCGGAGTACGCGAGTGCTAATGATATTCACGGCGCGAACATCTTCAAGAGGGGGCCTCGGACGCCGGGCAGGCGGAGGCGAAGGACGGTCCCGCAGGCGAAGTCGCCCGACGCGCAGGCCTATGGGTTTTGCGATAACGCCTCGAGGCGCGCGTCGGCCCCCCTGGCGGTACATCTACTTGAGGCTGTAACCCCGCAGCCTCGAGACAGGCCGTCATGCCTAGTCGATATTCGGCGCGCCTGGCAGAAGTCCGATGCGGCGCCGCCAGGCCGGGCTGGATCAAACCCGGTCGGGCTCTTCGCCCAACTATGACACTTATAGCGGTCGGCGAGTGTTGTTTGGCCCTCTGGCCATTTCGAAGAAAGACAGTATCCGCTCGCCAAAGATGGCAGCAGCGGCGAGCAGCGTTGCTACCGCGGCGGACGCGCTCAGAATGATCCGGTGGGCTCGGGCTACGGACACCTTGCGAACCAGGCTGACATAGACCCGGAATCACTCCAGTTGGATTGATGAGACCATAAAGCAACATGCTGATTCCGACGAACCGATTCCATGCCATCAGCAAGCCCAATATATTCCCCTTGCACCGAGCCGGTCCGGGCCACAATGACGACCCTTCGTTCGGATATATCGGGTCGGACACCGGCGGATGGCCCCACCAGGTGCACTGCACGCCGGGGCCCGTTCTGGGTACACCCTTGCGCGAGTTCAATCCCGGTCTCAGGAGACGGATCTTCTCAGGCCGATTGGCCCCACCATGAGCCCCCCCTTGAAGACCTTCGAAGGCCCCCTATATGGCGGTCCAGGGGGTGCCCTACCGTCAAGGCGCTCTCAATTGACAGCGTGCCCACAGAAGGAGGGAATAGTCATGGCTGTTACGCGTTATGAACCCTGGAACGTGGTATCCCAGTTGCAGAACGAGATCAATCGCGTCTTTGGCAATCTCAGTGAGGCCGAAGGCAACAGTGCGACCTCAGAGTGGATTCCGGCGGTCGACGTGCGCGAATTCCCCGATCGATTCCAGCTCCTGCTGGATGTGCCCGGAGTCGAGCCGAAGGACGTAGAAATCACACTGGACAACGGAGTGCTGACGGTCGCTGGGAGCAGGACCGAAGAGAAGGCCGTTGGCTCCAAGGGGGTGGAACAACCCCAGCAACAGAGGATCGAGCGTCGCTTAGGCCGGTTTTACCGCCGTTTCGTGTTGCCCGACACCGCGGACGCCGAGAATGTCAACGCCTCCGGTCGTAACGGTGTATTGGAAATCCTCATTCCCAAGCAGCCGAAAGCCCAACCTCGCCGGATTACTGTGAAGTAATCCGACCCGCGCGATACGCTGTCCGTCCTTTTCGGATCTGACCCCCACGGGAGGGCGGACAGCGTTGTCATTCCAGCTCCTGCGCGCGGGGCTCAGCCAGGTCGTCTATCTCGGGTAGCCCGATATCGCAGACCCATGTGCGGCTGTGTCCCCGCTTCTCTCGGGACGGACTTTCCCGATTTCGATCCGAGGACACGACCTTCAGTCCCTTCCGTGTGGGCTGATCGAAATTCAGGACGACGACATTTGTACCCACTCCAGGTGGGTGCCGATGTCATGCCGTGGTCGATTCATACTCCCGTACCGGATTGCAGCCCATCCGTAAGACCTGTCGCCTTCGCCTGCAGGAGGTGTGAATGTTGACTGGCACCATCGTAGCTGGCTCGCCACGGCCAGCTCCTCCACCAGGAACTTTCTCCAGGTCGATCGAGTCTGTCCCGGTCGGTCACGCGGCTGGATCCCGGGAGCGAGAGGAGACATGCGGCTCTTAGCCGTTACCTGATGATGTGGAGGAGTACCGTGAGAGTCGCCCGTTGGTGTTGCCTGCCCGCGCTGATGTTGGCCGCAACCGCCGCGATAACCTTCTGGAGCGAAGCGGCGGCGATGAACGCCGCCACTGACTCACGCGGCGCCGTGTCGCCGCGGCCCATCACGCCGCGAGGCAATCTGTCACCGGAAGAGAGTGCCACCATAGAACTGTTCGAGCATTCGCGCGACTCGGTTGTCTTCATCTCAACCAAGGCGGCGGTTGTGGATTTCTGGAGCCGGAATGTGATGTCAGTGCCACGCGGCACAGGCTCCGGATTCATCTGGGACGATGCCGGCCATGTGGTGACGAATTTTCACGTCATAGAGGGCGCGACCGAAGCCTCCGTAAAACTCGTGGATGGCCGCACCTTCAAGGCCACTCTTGCAGGTGCCTCCCCCGAGCACGACATCGCTGTTCTCAAGATCGGCATCAACTTCAAAGGTCCCAGGCCGGTCCCCATCGGCACCAGCGGCGATCTCAAGGTCGGGCAGCGCGTCTACGCCATTGGCAATCCGTTCGGCCTCGACTGGACATTGACCTCGGGTATCGTTTCCGCGCTCAATCGCTCCCTGGTCGAGGAGAACGGCAACCCCCTCGAACACCTGATTCAGACCGACGCACCGATCAATCCCGGCAATTCCGGCGGCCCCCTGTTGGATTCAGCGGGACGCCTCGTCGGGATCAACACCGCCATCTACAGTCCCAGCGGCGCCGCCGCCGGAGTCGGCTTCGCCGTACCCGTGGACACCGTGAACCGCGTCGTGCCCGAGCTCATCCGCACCGGACACTATCGGCGGCCCGCCATCGGTATTCAGGTCGACGAAGGATTCAACGAGCGCCTCGAGAGCATCAGCGGTATAGAAGGCGTCTTCGTACTCCGCGTGGCTCCCGGTTCCGCGGCCGAAGCGGCCGGACTGAAAGCTGTCAGGGTGACCCGGGCCGGCGAAATCATTGGCGGCGACGTCATCGTTTCCGTCAATGCCAGGAAGGTGAACTCAGTGTCGAGATACCTGGTTACACTGGACGATTACGAGGTAGGAGACATCGTGCGGCTCGGTGTAAGGCGTGGCGACCGGCTCATCGAAATCCCGGTGCGGCTACAAGCGGGCGGTTGAGTCATATCCGGTTGATGCTCGCGGAGCAGCCGGACGACTATGTCTGACGCCTACCGCATCGTCCTTGCTACCGCGCTGTTACTGAGTCGTCATCCCCGCATCGATCACGTGCTCGGCGCCGGTGATATAGGAGGATTCGTCCGAGGCCAAAAACAGCACGAGGCTCGTCACTTCCCCGGGCGCGGCGATGCTCGAAAGTCTCTCTAAAAATACTTAAATATGTTGAGCGATCTTGCCATGCATGTTGAAAGCCCGACGGTGCCCCCAGTACGTGCCCCACGCAGGTCTCGCTGCACAACTCACGAACCTGGCTCTGGTGGATAACGTCGTCGAACGTGCTGCCAACGGCACGCAAGCCGCCAATTGGATCTCCCAAAGAACCGGGATCGGTGGATCAGTCCCAATAAAATTGATTGAAATCAGAGAGTTACAAACTGGCGGAAAGGGAGGGACTCGAGCCCTCGACCCCGGCATTATGAGACACAGGTTCACAATAACATCAATTTAATCATTGAGTTACATGACCTGGCTGTATTTGATGTTTTTCCCGGCTGGTCGTCGACTTGATTCTTACCTTTCCGCGGTGCCTAACCCCATTCATGGGCATTCCGGAGGGGACGGTTTGCGCACGCCATACTTGATTTCTGCCCGTCTTGAACTAGCATGACGCATCAAGATGAGTCATGACATGGTGCAGCCATGAGCGCTCTCCGTAAGTTTTCCTCTCAGGCTGACCCAGAAGTTCTTGCAGGGCTGCAGGAGATTGCAACCCGTGAGGGGCGGCAGTTCCAAGCGGTACTCGGGGATGCGATGCGTGAGTATCTGGCTCACAAGCGTCAGCATGCCCCGCGGCGAAGCGTACTTGAGGCCTTTCAGGAAAGCCTCAAGGAGCGCGACGAATTGTACCGGTCGTTGGCTAAGTGACCGAGTACGTCACGACCGCTGACGCGCTCTTCTTTCACAAACAACTGATCGAGCGTTACGGCGGCGCTGCTGGCATACGCGACGTCGGCGCGCTCGAATCCGCTCTTCATCGACCTCAAACCGGTTACTACGACACCCTCGTTCACGAAGCTGCAGCGCTCCTGGAAAGCCTCGTTCAAAACCATCCATTCGTCGACGGCAACAAGCGGGTAGCGTTTGCCGTGGTCGATGTTTTCTTGCGAATCAACGGCCATTTGATTGCCGCAGACTCGAAGGCGATTTACGACTACATCATAAAGCTCTTCGAGGAACGAGCTTTTGACATGGAGCATTTGATACCGTGGCTGGAGGAGATCGTTCGGCCACGCCCCCGATGACTGCTGGTCAGCTTCCTGCTCCACGGACTGTCAAGTGATGCTTCAGCTCGGCATCATGTCAGGTAACTCGCTGCCAATTCATGCTGAACCGATGATTGAGAGATTGAGATTGCGACGGAAACTTTGATCCCGCATCCTTAAGCTTCTCTGCGAGGGCCATCCGTGAGCACTGCGCCGGACGATTCGGGCAAGACCCAAGCGGTCGCAGAACAGCGCACAACGCAGCCAGCTGCCCATGTGCCGACAAGCTTGTGGGACCGCCTCAAAGACCACAAAGTAGTGCAGTGGACGCTCGCTTACGCAGCGGCCGCCTACACGTTGCTGCATGCCGCCGAGATGGTGAGTGACGCCCTCGACTGGCCGCACGTCCTGGTGCGCTTCATCACGCTGGTTCTGTTTCTCGGCGGGCCAGTGGTCGCAACGCTTGCGTGGTATCACG
>Ga0335070_10011636_pt1 | contig 10273 bp, 7 predicted proteins | sample Lox_Sample_13_FD_206722 | JGI IMG/M metagenome (GOLD analysis project Ga0335070, IMG submission 206722) | Soil microbial communities from Loxahatchee National Wildlife Refuge, Florida, United States - Lox_Sample_1.3 | ecosystem: Environmental > Terrestrial > Soil > Wetlands | place: USA: Florida... | reverse complement strand
GGCTGCGCGCGTCCAGGTGACGCGCCCGCTGACCGGCCTCAACGTCTCCAACGCACGCTTTGCGGGACTGTTGTTGGTCGGAGTAACGATCTGTTCTTCCTCGAAGAATCCTTTGCTGCCGGGAAAATCCAAAGCGCGGAGGCAGAACGTTCCTGGCTCGGTCGCAGGTAATGCAATGTTCGCCGCATCGCAGCGCATTACTTCGCGCACGTTCGCCGCCACGGTGTGCAGCACCTCTTTTAAGGTCAGGTTCGAGGTGATGCTGTTCGTCAGCTTGAGAAGGAGCTGAAGCCGATTGTGCTGCTCCTGTAGGCGTGCAGCTGCGGCGCCACGCTGGTGGGGATCATCGCCCCGCTCGCGCAGAGTACTGCCTTCAGGAGTTGCTGCATGGCCGCTCATGTTAGCCGGGTGAAAGAGCTAGCCGCCCAGGTTGTTGGGAAGTTTATCGCAAGATGAACCTATGCGGCCACACTCAATGCGCACCAGGTTCCGGCGGTCGACAAGCCCAGCCGACAGGACCATCACACCGATAAGGAGCAGCACAAGAATTAAGGATGTGGAGGCATTCACACCCAAGAATTCCACCCAAGATAAACGCGTTTCTCGCGACCTTTGAAATACTTACGCAGCCCACCGAGACCTGTTAAGTCGTTAAGAATACAGCTTATTCCAGCCCTGAAAAGGCTGGCGTCGGCGGTTCGATTCCGTCCCTGGCCACCATGTTTTCAATCACTTACAGACCCCCAAAATCCCATTTACGTCCCAAAACGTCACAAAATTCTCACTGCACCATCGCCGGAACGGGCAAATTCTCCACCGCTCGTCTCCGCGACTCGGGGATGTCCTGAACGTAAAAGTCCATCGTCGTAGAGATTCGCGAGTGGCGCATCTGCCCCTGAATGTCTTTCATGTCGGCACCCTGACGTTTCAGCCATGTACCGTAGGATGTTCGCAGACACCGCCAGTTCACAAAGCCCAAACCTACCTTCCGGGCTGCGGGTTTGATGAACCGCGTGAGGATGTTGTTATCGCGCATCGGCTTGCCATCTTTGACTGACTGGAACACCAAATCGTCGGGTCCGTCCGACTTGACAGCTTGGTAGCGCCGAACGGCGTTGCCGGCGCGCACCGACACAGTTTTGAGTTTCAGCGCGTGAATCCGTTCAATGAGGTGCCGCTGAACGGCGACGGCGGCGTTGCTGGCCTCGCTCTTGGGAGCCGACCAGTCGCCACGACAGCATCGCTCATCGACCATAAGGCAGTCGATCCCGACATCGTTCCACCGCAGCCCAATCAGCTCGCTTACTCGGAGCCCCGAATATACCGCGACGTACACCATCGTCGCGTATGGTTCGGGGATGCCAGCGAGGATCTGATCGAACTGCTCGGAGGTGATGTTGGGTTTCGCGATCCTTTTCCCTCTCCGTTTGGGCGGTAACTGCACACCTTCGATGGGATTCTTGACGAGTAACTGATAGCGCACCGCGGTGCCAAGGATGCTGGACAACACGTCCTTGATCTTGTCCCGCGACTCGTGCGACAACTTCGTTCCCGCCATCGCGCTGAAGTACCTTTGGAGCTGCAATGTGTCCAAGTCCCGCAAGCACAACTCGCCGAACTGGGGCAGCAGATAGTTCTTGATGATCCCGAGATAGCGCTCGCGAGTGCTGGTTGCCATCAGCGGCAGTACCACGGGGATGTAGGTTTCGTTTACGTAGGTTGTAAAGTTCGTGGCTGAACCAATGGCTTGCAGTCCCTGGTTGATGGGCCGCAAGTACTCGTCCGCCACTTTGCCGACTTCACGCGCCGGCATCTCAGCGGGAGCCAGCTTTACCCGCTTCTTCCGGCGCGACAGTTTTCCGCCCGAGAATACGTCTTCCCAGACGAGCATCCACCACCACGATCCCTCCCGAAAGGGTTTCGGATGCTGGAATCTTCTCCTAGCCATCCGTTGAAGATCTCCTTTCAGCGGAAGGCCGGAATTCGCCTCAGGCAGCACAATCGCACGCTCAGGTGGCGCGGTCACCTGCGAGTTGTGCCCGAGATTCTTCATGAGCTACCTGCGTGCGCTTTGTTCTGAAGACATGGCTTTCCCGAGCTGCATTTGCAGCAGTTTCGGAGGCAGTTTCCTCAATGAGTTAGGAGGCCGATATTCGAGGGGTATCTGGAACAACTGCGACGCCCTGGACCCAAGGGGACCCGATCCGAGGCTGCTGTCTGATCTACGTCGGGCGACTGATGTAACCGTCCTGTCCGCCCTCGTCGTTCCCGGCAGCTGGCGGTGACGCTTGTGACGCTTCGTCCGGTAAAGACTGTTCGTGTGTGCGCGTGCGCGTAACGGGGATAACCTGCCAATCCGTCACATCTGTCACCAGCCCAATTCCGCTGAATCCGCGCGCTGCCCTCGTTCTCTGGGCGACAAATCCACGCGATTCCAGGTTCTCCGAGAGCCGCTTCTGGGAGCCGACGTATTCCTGATTCTGCTCGCACCACTGGCGCCAGCTTGCGAAAAGCGCAGCGGCCGCGGTCCAGCACGTCCGGTTGACCACGCAGCAGTCAGCCAACCACCGTCCCAAACTATCTTCGGAAGCAAGATACTTTTCCGTCGCATCCCTTACGATGGCACGAGCGTTCAGCCCTACCCGCTGCCAAGCCAAGCAACCATCAACTGCCCATTGGAGAATTGCGCCCAGCTCGGAACACAGTTTCTCCCCAAGTTCCGGGTCTCGTTCGGACTCGGGAATCGTCACGGTGAAGGGCAACAAGTTGAAACGGCGGCGAAAAGCTTCATCGACGGTGCGCACTCCCGGTTTGTGATTGCCCGCAATCAGCAGCTTGAACTGGGGCGTAAATTCGAAGAAATCCTGGCGCATGAAGCGAGCTGCAATCCGGTCGCCGCCCGTGAGTGCTTTTATCTTCGATTCAGCCCAGCGCCTGCCGTCCTCTGTTTCGACTGCGGTGATGAGTCTCGCACCCTGCAATCCAGCAAGATCGGTCGGGTGCCGCTCGCTGGTGGAAGCAATAAATGTCTCGATGGGCGCGGGCTTGGCGTACTCACCCAAGACAGCTGTAATCGTATTTAGGAAGACGCTTTTGCCATTGGCACCGGTGCCGTACAGGAAGAACAGTGCCTGCTCGCGAGTGATTCCGGTTAGCGCATAGCCACACATTCGTTGCATGAAGAGCTGCAACTCGGCGTTGCCATCCGTGATGCGACTGAGAAACTCGCGCCATCGCAGGCAATCGCCGCCGGGTTCTCGGCCTGTGATCTTCGTCTTGTAGTCTTCGCAGTGAGCCGGGCGGAGCGTGCCTGTCCGCAAGTCAATCACGCCAGCGGGAGTATTCAACAGCCAGGGGTCTGCATCCCATTGGTCTACCGTGGCGACGTGCAGTCTATCGGCTTGAGCCAGGCGCTCCACAGCCCCCACGGTGCCGGCACTCGCAATTCGCAAAGCTGTTTGCGGCTTCTGACAGATCGCAGCAGCGGACCGACACACTCCGCGTGCGAGATCGAAAGCATAACGAGTTGCGTCCCGTTTCCAACGTGTACCATCCCAATAACTCCATTGTCCCCAGGCCGCTGTGTAACGAAGCACTGAGCGATACTGTTCCGTGAATGTCAGGGCCAAAGCATCGTCACTAGACTCCACGCTCCGATCCGCCTCACCTTCCGCATTCGCGAAGACTTGCGCCACCGCATGGTCTCCGCAAACGGCAATGTAATCGTCAGGTCCATTCACGCCATCCACGGCTGGAAGAACGCACACAAACGTCTGGCAGTTGCGCTTGCGGAGTTCGGCAAGCAGTGCGGCTTGCGCTTGCCCGACTTTGGGATTTGTTGCGACGTTCGCGTCAAGGAGGATATACACTTTGCGACCATCGCAGCGATGCAGGTCGGGGAGTGGGCCAACTTCGTCCACTCTTTCGCCGTGCGAATTTATGGCCTTGCCGATGCGCCCTCGCCAACCCCAGCATCCACCCATGGCAATTGGCAGAAGGTCAGAGCCAGTTCGTTCTCCCCAGGCGGTGAGCGCCAGAGCTGACTTTTCGGCCTCTACCAGCACGATTGGTGTTGCGGGATTTTGGAGCGCGGCCCCTGCGCCTGGCGGAAAATAGAGGTGCTTCCGGTCGCCATAGGCAGACATGTATTTGCCCCGCTCCTTGCCGGCTTCAATCTCAGGATTGTCGCGGCGGAGGCGTGCTGTCACGCGCTGGCCGGTCTCGGGTATGAAGTACGGGAACACCAGACCGCTCATATCCATGGTGGCTGACCCAACCACACCGTAGACTGCACGGGCTTCAGCGTCGGTAACGCGGTGGACATTGGCAGCTTCGAGCAACTCGCCTGGGATGCCTAGTCGCTCGAAGACGGCCAGATCGCGTGGAGTGAGATTTAGGTCATTCTGCCCTTCCTCACCCTTGATCACGTATTTGTGCATTGCCGTTGTCTCCTCCAGCGCTAAGGAATCTCTCTCCCGATGGGGCAATAAAAAACCGCGCACTTGGCGCGGGGGTTACATGGCAGACTGCCGAAGATCGTATGGTTTACGCCGTCAAATCAAGAATCACGGCCACGGAGCCGTCAATCTGATGCCGGCAACGCAGCTTGTATTCCTCCGCGGCCGCTAGTTCGTCCGGCTCGAACACTGCTGTCCCGACGCCCAAGTGCACGAGCGCGGCCCGCAAGGCCCTGGCTAACGTCTCGCTTTTCTGAGCTTCTGACATGTTGCTTCCCCTTTCTGGCAAATGAATAGGCCGCCACTGAGGACGGCCCATTTGATTCTTCTCCCCCTCTACTATCTAGTGCAGAGATCGGGGCTCACAATACGCATTCTGCCGCAAGAAAAATGTATGTGGTTGATTTTGAACCAGATACACTTTCTCAAAATTAACGGTTGTGCTTGCGTTGATATGCATTATGGAGGCGCTTTTCTTTCGGGGGGATGTCGCAGGCGAGCGTTACCACGCCAGAACTATCGAGGCGGGGAGGTTTAGGTGCCGCCGCAGATGTCCAGGTGCCCCCAATCACACCACAAGCGGCTGGTTTCACACTGCACCTCTTTCGATTGGATCCGAAGGTCTTGATTCTTTCCCTGTTTTGAAGGCCGCTGCTCGATCTGAGAGCCGATCCCATCGACTGCAGTGCTTGGCCGGTGGAGAGGGAGGCAACTCGTAAAGATACGCGTGCGCATTGTAGGCGTGCCTTGTGATCATGCCATATTCCGCCCAGTGCACAACCGTCGCTTCATGGATGCCGAGGCGAGTTGCCGCTTCCGCGGCCATAAGCATACCGCGGTCGCGAAGCCGTTTGTAGCGCGAGCGAAGCGCGTATTGATGGACGAGGTAGGCGACGCGCAGGGCGGTGAAGCGGGTGTGGCTGCGTCCCGGTCGAGCTGATCCGCCGGGACGAAGCCCCTGCTTGTTGAGGATGTCGGCGATCTCGGCATAGATGTGGTCGTCGAGGAGCTTGTCGACGAGCTGGACGATCATGGGCGACGTCTTTACCTGCTGCGCGGAGGACTTGGGATTCAGCGTCGTCAGCGTTTCGGTCTTGCCGCCCTTGAAACGCACGTGGATCCTCGTGACGCCTTCCGCAGGCAGTTTGATCAGCGTGGCATCCTCGATGATGTAGGCGAGTAGCCGTTTGCGCTCCCGGTTCGGCGTAGCCGGATGATTCCAGAGCTTCCTGAAGTCTGTCGTCATTGTGACCAGCCGTTGGCGGATCGCATCGTCCAGCAGGAGTTGATCCTGTTGGCGCGCGCGTTCTCGTTCTTCTCGTGCCTGGGCCAGCGCGCGTAGTTTGTCGTTCCATCCCGCCTCGAGGGTGTCGGCAACCAGTCGATTGCCCGGATCGACCAGCATGAATCGGCGTTGCGCCAGATCGGCTTCGAACTGCGCACGCTCGATGGCGCGGCAGCGCAGCCGATCGGCCTCTTCCTGCCGGGCTTCGATCTCTCGCCGGATCTCGAGCGCCAACTCGACGGCGGCAGGCGTCATCTTTTCGGCGATCAGGGCTCCGATGGCCGCGTCGACGGCCGGCCCTGCGATAGATTGGCAGTCCCGCTCACCGAGATTGCCGTGCCCACGGTCGCAGACATACCAGGCCTCTTGCTTGCCCCGCGTGGAGCGGTATCGGACGCGGAAATGCCTGCCGCACCGGCCGCACACCGCGCGTCCCTGCAGCAGCGCCGCGCCCTCACGCGGCGGCGATGCGCGCGCCAACTTGTATCCCCGGCCATTGGCCTCAAGCAGTTTGAGATTCTGCTGATATTGCTCCCAACTGATGTAGCCGGGGTGAGCGTTTGGGATGCAGGCGAGCCAGTCGCTGGAGTCGTGCTTTGGCTGGATCTTTTTCTGGCCGTCAGCTGCTCGCCGATACCGGCGACGTCCGTACACGTAGACGCCTGCGTATCGTGGGTTGCTCAAGACGCGCATTGCAGTCGACGCAGTCAGTGGCCGGAACACCGTGACGCGACCGCCGGTACGCCGGGATGGGAAGTTGAGGCCCTCCTTACGAAACACCTTCACGGTCTGGCACGCCGAACCGACGCGCGCGAACGTCTCGAAGAAGTGAGTGATCGTGTCCCGGATCTGCATATCGGGATCGAGCATCACGTTGCCGGCCTCGTCGTAAACCAAGCCGGTGGGTAGCGGACAGCAATATTCGCCGCGCCGCACTTTGTTCAGGATTCCGCCGCGCAGTCTGGCCTTCAGGACGTGAAGCTCGGCTTCGCTCATGGTCCCTTTTAAGCCCAGCAGCAGACGGTCGTTGAAGCTCGCCGGATCGTAGACACCATCCTCATCGAGGATCAGCGTGTCGGCCAGCGCGCAGATCTCCAGCAAGCGATGCCAGTCCGCGTTGTTCCTCGCCAGGCGCGAGACCTCCAGCCCCATGACGATGCCTGCGCGGCCCATGCTCACATCGGCGACCAGATGCTGAAAGCCCTCGCGCCAGGCCGCCGACGCGCCGGACTCGCCCTGATCACTATCCACCACGACGATCTGATCTTCGCGCCAGCCCAGCGCGATGGCCCGGCTGCGCAATGCGTACTGACGCTTCGTACTCTCCACGTTCTCGATGACCTGCCGCATCGAGGACTGTCGAACGTACAGGTACGCGCCCCGCTCCACATGATGAGGCTGCACTTTCAAGGAATCGCTCATGGGGTTGCTCCTCGATGCTCGGCATTCATGGCCATTGCCGCGAAGATATGGATAACGGTTCTGGATTCTTCTGCGGATGGGAAGCTCAACGATGCTTCACCTCTCGCCTGCCGCGGCGGGCTCCCGCCAAGCGTGACCATCACCCGTGTCCACCCCCACATGCCGCGACGGAGAAAAAGCAGGAGCCCCGAGCGAGCTTCGGGCGGCAGCACATGACCGAGTGCGGCATGGCGGAGAACTTCGTATTGCGCCACGATGCCCGATAACCGCTCCCAGCCCTCTCCACCATCGGGCGTCATGGCGCGGTTTTTTTTAAGGCGACGGCTCGCTCGATCGTCCTCGGGTGGACGTCGAGATCGAATCTTCTTTGGATCTGCTTGGCCAACTGGCGCGCTCGAATGGGCTCGCCCGCGACCAGTTGCTCCTGGACAAATGCCAGCACCGCACCCCGTACCTTGTGCGGGCCGCGTGGACCCCGCTTCCTGGGCACCAGGCCGGCGATTCCTGCTTCTTCGAAGCTGGCTTTGGTCTGATAGTACGTCGGTCTGGACACGCTGTATTCCTCCGTCACGCTGGTCACCGACGCGTTCTCTACCGATACGCGGCGTAGCATCTCGTACTTGACCTGCACGATGTCGCGCGGATCGAAGAACTCGCCGTCGTGGAACTTCGGATCCTGGACCTTCCCGGGCGCCGGATTCAGCGTGCCCTCTTCGAGCAGGGCCCGGACCTTGGGATGCTTGCTGTCGCTTTTGGCGGCCACCGCTATCTCCGAGGATCGGTTTGCCGATCGTTGCTATAATTATGCCGCACATACAGCGCGTGTCAAGAACACATTGTGTTGCATATCTTGATTCATACAAGTTTATCCTCAGATTTATCACACCAACATTATCCCGTTGCGGCGTAGTTATATTTACACATGCGGCACAATTTGCCTTACGCACCACTGTCACCTCCCCGACGAATCGCGCCCGCTGAGCCGATCCACCAAGCGGGCGAGTTCCAGCAGGTCCGCGACCCGGAACAGCGCCCGCTGCCCGCCCAGAACGATCTCGGGATCCGGAGCAACAACGTCCGTCCACTGCGGCCGAACCGCGCAAACAGCCCCGTCGTCGGTCTCCAACAGCAGGGTCATCCCATAGCGGTTGTACCGCTCCCCTACGCAGAGTAGCTCCCGTCCGCTGAGCGGATGAAAGGGATGCGTCACTCGGACAAGACGTGTGGCTACGACTGAAGCGGTTGCATTCTTGGTTGAGTTACAACCGGCGGCAATTCGGCCGATACCCTGCCGCAAGAGGCGGCTTATGGGATCGCTTTGCAGTACGACGATATGTGCCGAATCGCGAGGTGTTCGCTGCGGCACGCCCTCGGCCGTCAGCTTGGTATACCAACCTTTCGTGCTTTTTCAAGGTTTGAATTCAAATGAGCGGAGGCTTACTTATTGCCCGCCCATTTGAGCCTTCACTTTGGCGTACGCCTGGCGATATTCCAGCTCAGCCCGGAACATGTCGGCTTCCATCTTCGCCCGCGCCGATGTTACTTCCGGGTCGTCAGGCCTGTAACTCGCCTCACCGAATTGAGACGCCGACACCATCCGGCGCGCCAACTGATAGAACTGGCGGGAGCGGTCCAGTTCCATGTAGCTGCTCTTGACCGCGCCCGCCACTTTGGCCTTGGTCAATTGAACGCCGAGATCCGCCGCCTCGGCGTTTGCCTTGCTTTCCTTTACTCCATCCTCGCGCTTGCCGAAATCAAAGATGGTCCACGAGGCCGAGACGCCGATGTAACCGAAAGATCGGGGTAGGACGAGGTTGATCATGTTTTGGAATGCGTAACCACCTAGCACACCGACCGTGGGAACATAGGTCAATTTCGTCAGTGTTAGGCCCGCGTGCGCTTTGATCGCGGTTTGTTCCGCCTCCACGACCTCGGCGTTCGCCGCCGTCGCCTTGTCGGCAACTTCCTTCAGCGAGGTGTCTTCAACGAGAGGGGCAGGTGGAACAAGTTCCAGTCTTGTTCCTTGCGGTAGGCCGAGCATTTCATCGAGTGACGCGGTCAATTCCTTCACCTTGCTCGCCGGACCAATGATCGCCTTTTCGGCGCTGATCATCTCCTGCTCTTGTTCCGTCGAGATGCTGGTAACCCCTGAACTGCTCGCCCTCAGCCATTTGGCCTGGATTTTCTTGGAGTCCGCTTCCGCGCCGGTAAGCTCACGTTGGGCAACCAGCAATTCGAAGAATGTTTTTTCGACTTTCATCGCCGTTTCCGCAACCGGCATTCCCGCCTTTGCTCGGGCGATGTTCTCGTCCGCGCGTGCGATTTTCGCGAGTTGATAGATGGAAAAAAGCGGTGTAATCGGTTGAACTGCCATGAGGTTAACCGCGTTCGAATCCTTAGTGATGATGTTCACGGCCACCGGTGGGGGACCCGCCGAGAGCACTTCGCCCGGATGCTTGTTGAAGTGAAGGCCAAGATACGAGGTACTCAGGTTCGGAAAGTATTGCGCCTCCACGCCGAGACGGTGCTGCTTTGCCGCTTCAACCTGGAGTTCCCCGAGCCGCACCAGCGGATTGCTTGCTCCTGCTGCCGCCTGCTGCGCTTCATCCAGCGTAAGTCGGAACACTCCGTCGGAAGCAGGTGTAAAGGCCGTCGTTGCGCGCACGGTTCGTCCACCGGAAACCTGCACTCCTTCGGCGGACTTCGTTTTGACGGCCACATCGAATTTGTAAGGTGCGCCACCCGGCAGCGCTGCACCCGGCAGCGGGGAACGCGTTCCATACGGCGTCGCACTGGCGGCATCTTGCGCCCAACCACCTACCCCAACGACGAATATCGCCATTAACATTGCCACACTGCGATACCAAGCGTATCTGTGAGTAATCATCGGTCCCCTCCGACGTTCGGTCGAAGCAACACTATAGAAATGGAAAGAGAACACCGTCTACTGCCCTTTGGGGCAGGTAAAGACGGGCGTTTCGTTAACCAGACTCAGAGAAGGCATGTCCAACCTTTAGCCCGCAAAATTCATGAAGATAACGACGCGGAAGTGCTCTTCTGCTACAAACATGTTGTCTAGTCAGTGTTTGAGCAGCGAAGAAAGGCTTCC
>Ga0335070_10011635_pt1 | contig 10273 bp, 10 predicted proteins | sample Lox_Sample_13_FD_206722 | JGI IMG/M metagenome (GOLD analysis project Ga0335070, IMG submission 206722) | Soil microbial communities from Loxahatchee National Wildlife Refuge, Florida, United States - Lox_Sample_1.3 | ecosystem: Environmental > Terrestrial > Soil > Wetlands | place: USA... | reverse complement strand
TCCTGGACGGGCTGGACGGCCTCACCACGGGGAACACGGTGGGCTCGTACACCCACGCGTACTTCACCGATGCCTTTACCGGGTCGTTTGCGAGAGCAGCTGAAAGATACCGGAAAACGTAATCCCCAGACACCCCGGAAGAGCCCTGATGGGGAGGGGGAATGAACCCTACCGCTTCTTCCCCGCGCCCTCGGGATCCGGGAAGCCCTTCTCCCTCATCGCCTTCACGAGGGGCTTCACCGCCGATCCCCCCATCCTCCCGAGGGCGATGAGGGCCTCGTCCCTCACCTGCCCGTCCGGGTCCTGGAGGAGGGGGATGAGGGCCTCGATGGCAACGGGATCCCGGATCCTCCCGAGGGCCCTCGCCGCCTCCCGGCGGCCCTCCTTCCCCTCACCCTGGAGGGCCTTCGTGAGGAGGGGCACCGCCCTCGGCCCCATGGCCTCGAGGGCGGCGGCGGCCTCCCGCCGGACGTTCTCATCGGGGTCCTCGAGGGCCCGGACGAGAGGCCAGAGGGAGCTCTCCGACCGGAAGACCGCGAGGGCCTTCACCGCCTCCCGACGGACCCGCCAGTTCTCGTCCTCCAGGGCCGCGACGAGCTGGTCCTCCACCCCGGGATCCATGAGAAGGCCGAGGGCATGGGCCGCCTCTGCCCGGACCCGCCAGTAGTCGTCTCCGAGGGCGGCGACGATGGCCCCCGTTGTCCCGGGGTCGGCGATCTTCGAGAGGGCGAGGAGGGCCTCGGTCCGGACCCGCCAGTTCTCGTCCCTGAGGGCTCCCACGAGGGCACCGGCCGCCCCGCCACCCTGGATCTCCCCGAGGGCCCAGGCGGCGGCGAACCGGACGTCGCTGTCGCTGTCCAGGAGACGCTCGGCGAGGGGGTCCGCCGCCCGCGGGTCCTTCAGGTGCACGAGGGCCTCCACCGCCTCGTACCTGACCTTCGCCTCGGGGTCCTCGAGGGCCTTCGCGAGGGGGTCGAGGAGCGCCGGGTCGGCGAACTCCCCGAGGGCCTTCACCGCCCCCTGCCGAACCACGGCGTCCTTCTGGTACCCGAGGGCCTTCACGAGTCCCTCCCGGTCCTTCCGCTCCCGGAGCCTCGCGATGTTCGGCCTGAAGACATCGAGCAGGTCCATCTCTCCCCCTCACCATCCTGAATTGAATTTAAGGCCGTCTCTCTTAAAGCCATTCCGGTAGAGGGTGCCGGCAAGCAGGGGGCCTGCCTCAGATCTTCGGGGGGCTCCTCCGGGCGAAGGGGTCGCGTTCCTTCATCCTCGCGGCGAGCTCCCGGATCTTCTTCACCGCCCACTCACCGCCCTGCCTGACGTTCAGGTCCGCTGTCTCCTGGACGGCCTTCTGGAGGGGCTCGAGGGCCACCGCCCCGAGCTTCACAAGCACCCCCGCCGCCTTCCACCGCACCCCCTCATCGTGGAGGGCCGCGATGAGGGGCTCCACGGCAGGCTCCCCGATCTCGAGGAGGGCCCACTCGGCCTCCATCCGGACGTGCCACTCGGGGTCCGAGAGCGCCCGGATCAGGGGCCTCACCGCCCCGCCGTCCTTCATGCCCCCGAGGGCCCAGGCCACGGCATCCCTCACCGGCGTGTGGGGGTCGGCGAGGACCTCGAGGAGGGCGGGAACCGCCTGACGGTCGCCGATCATCCCGAGGGCGATGACCGTCGCCGTCCGGACATCCCCGTCAGGGTCCGAGAGAAGGGGGAGGAGCCGGGGGACCGCCCTCGGGTCGGCGATCTTCGCGAGGGAGAGGATCGCCGCGAGCCGGACCTCCCCTTCCTTCTCCCCGAGGGCCTCCATAAGGGGGGGGACGGCCCTCGCGTCCACGAGGTCCCCGAGCGAGGCCGCGGCCGCCCGTCGCACCTCGGCGGCCTGCCCGGGGCCGAGGGCCCGGATGAGGCCCTCGACGTCGCCTGCGAGCCGGAGCCCCTCCACCCCCTCTGCCGTCAGGTCAGGACCGGTCATGCTCCCCGCTCACGTGTACCATAACGTGTACGATAGAGAGGATGGCGTGCACCCTCATGAGCTCTTCCCCCGGAGGAGCGTAAGGATCTCCCCGGCAAGGGCCTCGGCGACCGGCTTATCGCGCATGAGGGTGTCGAGCTGGACTGCCCCGCCGACCTTCACCGGGTCCCGGATGTCCTGGATGATGATGTCGGCAATGTCCTCGTAGAGGGCAAAGGTCCCCCGCGAGTCCGGCTCCCTTCCCCAGGCCCGCATGAGCTCCGCCGCCGGCCCGCTCACCGGCCGGTCGCCGATGAAAGGGCTTACTGCGACGACGAACTTTCCCGCGAGGGCCTCGGGGACGCCGGTGCACTCGAGGATGGGGGCGATGGAGGTGACGGGGTTCGAGGGGCCGATGACCACCCCCTCGGCCTCCCCGATGGCCCGGAGCACCTCCGGGGTCGCCTTCGGGGGCTCGGGAAACCTCCTCATCACCTCCTTTACCCTGGGTTTTCCCCGGTGCTTCACCCAGTAGTCCTGGAAGTGGAGGAGGCCGAGGTCGGTGTCGAGGAGGGTCGCGACCGGCGTGTCGGCCATGGGGAGGAGGACCGCCTCCACGCCGAGCCGCCGGGCGATCAGGGCCGAGGCCTCGGTGAGACGCATCCCCTTCCTGAGGAGCTCCCCCCGGAGGATGTGGATGGCCCGGTCCCGGTCCCCGATCTCCAGGGGCTCCTCCCCGCCCCAGCCCACGAGGGCGTCGTGGGTGGCGAAGCTGTCACCTGCGATTCCCCACCAGGATTGGGTATCGGCGAGGCCGGCGAAGAGGTACATCACCGTGTCGAAGTCGGGGGAGAGGTGGTTCCCCGAGATCCAGACGTCCTCGGCGGTATTCACCACGACGGCAATGTCCCTGTCGGGAAGGTGGGATCGCATTCCCCGGAGGAGCTTCGGCGTCCCGGTGCCTCCGGAGAGGAAGGTGATCATCACCCAATACTATTATCAATGAATATTTGATGATTCTTAAACTGGAACCCGATGAAATTCATCAAGGACCCGGTGCATGGCTACGTGGAGGTGGAGGCGGAGCTCCTCCCGGTCCTCGACTCCCCGCCGGTCCAGCGGCTCAGGCACGTGAAGCAGCTCGGGTTCTCCTGCCTCGTCTACCCCGGGGCGAACCACACCCGTTTCGAGCACTCCCTCGGGACAATGCACCTCGCGACCCTCCTCGCCCGCCACCTCGCCCTCGACCCGGCCGATGCGAGGCTCGTCGCCGCCGCCGGGCTCCTCCATGACATCGGCCACGGCCCCTTCTCCCACACGAGCGAGGCCTTCCTCGCCGAGTTCGCCGGGCATGACCACCACCGGGTGGACCACCTCCTCGCCGAGCCGGCCCTCGCCGCGGCCCTCGATGAGGCAGAGCTGGACCCTGCCGCCATTGCCTCCCTCATCCGGGGCGAACACCCCCTCGCGGACCTCATCCACGGGGACCTGGACGCTGACCGGATGGACTACCTCCTCAGGGATGCCCACTACACGGGGGTCCCCTACGGGACGGTGGACGCCGAGCGGCTCATCCAGTCGAGCCTGCTCCAGGAAGGGGGCGGCCTCGGGATCGACGAGAGCGGCATCCAGGCGGCCGAGTCCCTCCTCATCGCCCGGACCCTCATGCGCTCGGCGGTCTACTTTCACCACACGAGCCGGATCGCGACCGCGATGCTCAACCTCGCCCTCTGCGAGCACTCGGCGGCGTGCGGGGGGTCCGCCGATCGGGCCCTCGCCCTCCTGGACGACGGGGGGCTCTCCCAGGCCCTCGCGGCCTCGGGGAGCATGGTGGCCCGCTCCCTCCTTGCGGGGCTCAGGTCCCGCCGGCTCTACAAGCGGGCCCTCTATGTCGGGCGGGACCAGGTGGGGGCCTCCTTCCTCACGGACCGGCCCTCCCTTGGCCGGATGCGGGCCCTCGCCCGGGAGATCGCCCTCGCGGCGGGGCGGGAGGAGTGGGAGGTCATCGTGGACATCGCCCCCTTCCCGGCGGACATGTCCATGGGGGTGCAGGTCAGGAACCGGACCGCCACCCTCGACCTCTCCCTTGTCTCGCCCCTCGTGAATACCCTGAACGAGACGAGGAGGAGCCAGTGGCGGCTCGGGGTCTACTCCCCCAGGGAGCACGTGGCGGCGGTGGAGCGGGCGGCGGTGGGGGTGCTCCACGTGAAGAAGGCGACGAGGCAGGACACCCTCTCCTCGCTGGAGAGGACGGAGGACTGATTGGCATGGGTAAGGTGTTTGTGGTCGGTATCACAGGGGCGAGCGGCATCGTCTACGGCCGGAGGATCGCCGAGGAGATCGCAAGATCGGCGGAGGTCCGGCTCATCGTCTCGGGGACCGCCCGGGAGATCGGCCGGCACGAGGGGGTGGACCTGGACGGGCTCCGGGCGGCGTATGAACAGAACGACAATCTCGCGGCCCTCATCTCGAGCGGCTCCTTCCGGCACGACGGGATGGTTATCGCCCCCTGCAGCATGAAGACCCTCGCCGGGATCGCCCACGGGTACGCCGAGACCCTCGTCAACAGGGCAGCCGACGTCACCCTCAAGGAGCGCCGGCGGTGCATCCTCCTCCTCCGGGAGATGCCCCTCTCCCGGGTCCACCTGCAGAACATGCTCACCGCCCATGATGCGGGGGCCACGGTCATGGTGGCCTCCCCGGCCTTCTACCACCGGCCAGGGACCATCGACGGGCTCGTGGACATGGTGGTGGCCCGGGTCCTCGACCACCTGGACGTCCCCCACGACCTCCCCGTGCGGTGGAGGGGTTATGATGCGTGAGTTCCTGAAGGAGATGGAAGGAAAGGGCTTCGTGGAGGAGGTGCCGGGCCCGGTATCGTCGGAGTACGAGGCGGCAAAGATCGCCGCCGGGAACGACCGGATCCTCCGGTTCCGAAACCTGGACGGCCAGGAGGCGGTGATGAACCTCACGGCGACCCGCCGGACCCTCTCCCTCGCCCTCGGGGTCCCTGAGGAAGAGATGGTCTCCCGGCTCGCCGGGGCCTGCTTCAGCGGTGACGTGAGGGTCTCGGGGAAGGTGCGGACAGAGGAACCCGATCTCGACGCCCTCCCTGTCATGAAGTTCTACCCCGGGGATGCGGGACGGTACATCACCGCGGGGATCGTCTTCTCCCGGCTCGACGGTATGGAGAACGCCTCCATCCACCGGATGCTCGTCCTCGACGGGAACCGGGTCGCTGCCCGGCTCGTCGAGGGCAGGCATACCCACTCGATGCTCATGGCCGCCCTCGCGAAAGGCGAGCGGCTCCCCGTCGCCGTGGCCATCGGGGTGCACCCGGCCGTCACCTTCGCCTCCACGACCCGGGTCCCTCCGGGGATGGAGCTCCCCTACGCCGCGGAGCTCCGGGGAGGGAGTATCGGGGTCTCCCGGTGCGGAAACGGGGTCCTCGTCCCGAATGCCGAGATCATTCTCGAGGGGTCCATCGGGGCGGAGCGGGCCCGGGAGGGGCCCTTCGTGGACATCACGGGCACCTACGACGAGGTCCGGCAGGAGCCGGTCATTGAGTTCACGGGCATGTATGCGAAGGAGGATTTCATCTATGCAAGCATCCTCCCCGGGGGGAACGAGCACCGGATCCTCCAGGGGGTCCCCTACGAGCCCCTCATCTACAAGGCGGTCTCGAGGGTGACGGGGGTGAGGAACGTCCACCTCACCCGGGGCGGGTGCGGCTACCTCCATGCCGTCATCCAGGTGAGGAAGGCCACCCAGGGGGACGGTAAGAGTGCCATCCTCGCCGCCTTTGCCGCCCACACCTCCCTGAAGCACGTCGTCATCGTGGACGAGGACATCGACCCCTTTGACCTCCACGAGGTGGAATACGCCATCGCCACCCGGGTCCGGGGCGACCGGGACATCACGGTCATCACCGGCGCCCGGGGCTCGTCCCTTGACCCCTGCCAGGCCGAGGACGGGACGAACGTGAAGGTAGGGATCGATGCCACGATGCCCATGGGCGAGGAGGACCGGTTCCGGCGGGCGGGGTGGGATTAAGGGGATGGAGCTCACCCGGGAGGAGGAGGGGATCCTCGAGGGCAGGGAGGGCGAGACCCGGCAGAGGATGATGGAGCTCCTGGTCGGGCTCGGCAAGGTCTTCTCCGCCTCCCGGCTTATCCCCGTCGCCTCGGCCCAGGTGAGCGGGGCCTCGTACAAGACCATAGGTCGGTGGGGCCTCGCCTGGCTCGAGAGCCTGGACGCGACGGTCACCGTCCCCACCATCCTGAACCCTGTCGGGATGGACCGGGAGCGGTGGCGGGAGGCGGGGATCCCCCAGGACTTCGCGGAGAACCAGGAGAGGGTCCTCGCCGTCTTCCGGCGCCTCGGGGTGCGGCTCGAGTGCACCTGCACCCCGTACGAGATCCTCCCGCCCCGGTTCGGGGAGCACCTCGCCTGGGCCGAGTCCTCGGCGGTGGCGTACGCGAACTCGGCCATCGGGGCCCGGACGAACCGGGAGGGGGGGCCGGCTGCCCTCGCCGCGGCCATCCTGGGAAAAACCCCCTGCTACGGGCTCCACCTCGATGAGAACCGGGCGCCGCATCTCGTCATCCGGGTCGAGGGGTTCTCCCGGGGCTGCGGCCACCAGGACCATTACGGGGCCCTCGGGTACCTCGCGGGGAGGATCGCCGGGGACCGGGTCCCCTTCCTCCGGGGGATCCGGCCCAATCCCGACTGCCTGAAGGCCCTGGGGGCGGCCATGGCGGCGAGCGGGGCGGTGGCCCTCTTCCATGTGGAGGGGGTCACCCCCGAGGCCGGGCGGTTCCTCCCCGCGACCGTGGGCCGCGAGGAGCACACCATTACCGCCGGGGAGGTGGCGGCCCTCCTGGCGGAGATGCCGGTGGAGGCCGTGGCCATGGGCTGTCCCCACTGCTCTGCCGGGGAGCTCGAGGAGATCGCCTCCCTCCTCAGGGGGAAAAGGGTGAACAAGCCCCTGTTCGTCTTCACCTCAAGGCATGCCATGGAACGGAACCGGTCCCTCGTCGAGGCCATCGAGGCCTCCGGTGCCCGGGTGTATGCCGACACCTGCATGGTGGTCTCCCCCATGATGGAGGGGTACTCCTCCGTCATGGTGGACAGCGGTAAGGCCTTTGCCTACGTCCCCTCGATGTGCGGCGCCTTGGCCCGGATAGGCACCCGAAAGGAGTGCGTGGCTGAGGCGACCGGCGGGAAGGCAGGGTGACCCTCCTCCCCTTCGGCGGAGGGGAGAAGACCCTGCCGCGTTCCCCTGTTGGAGAAGGTATTTCACGTTCTCCCCTGAAACTCTCCTGTGTTTGGCGAGTTCACGCCCCCCTGGAGCTCGGAGGGGGGCGGTCTCTCCTTATCCCTCGAGATGCGCGAGGGGCACTACCAGTACCGGAGGGTCCTCGCGGGCGCGCACGTGGAGCGGTCCATCTCGGTGGGCCTCTCCCGGCTCCTCGTCCACCCCGTGGAACCCTTTGACACGGCGCCCGGAATCGCCTCCCACCTGGAGGTGGAGTTTCCCCGGCTCATGCTCGAGCCGGGGGCCACGGAGACCATCCACCTCACCTTCCCCATCGACATCGGGGTTTTCGTCGAGGGCCTCCGGGAGACCGAGATCCTCGATGTCTTCTCGGTGGAGAAGCCGAAGTACTCGCTCTACGGGTCCCCCCGGAAGGGGGTCATCACCCGGTTCGCGAAGAGCGCCCGTCACCGGGAGGTCCCCGCCGTGGACGGGGCGCGGGAAGGGGTGCTCAAGCTCGCCATCCGGAACTCGCTCACGGAGTGGACCGGGGTCTCGCGGATCGTCCTCCCCGGCGAGGAGATGCACCTCTACGTCGGCGAATACGCCGCCATGCTCGCCATGATGCGTATCACGAGGAGGTACGCCGCCGAGGTCACGGGGGTCGACCGGCCCCTGGCGGGGGGGATGAGGCGGGCCCATGACCTTTTCACGGCGAGGAGGATCCACCGGATCGGGGGAGGCCCGCACCTGCCGGGCGTGGAGCGGAAGGGCTTCCTCATGGAGGAGGGCTTCGCATGAGCCTCAACACCCATATCATCGGGTCCATGACCCTCTGGGACCTCATCGTTATCTCCGTGACCATCGTCATCGCCATCCTCATCGCCCAGCTCATCTCCGTCAATTTAAAGAGGGTCTTCGCGGGGAGGCTCCACGGAAAGGACATCGACATCATCGTCAAGATCCTCTACTGGGCCGTGGTCATCGCCGCCCTTTTCATCATCATCTCCCAGCTCAGGATCGACCTCTCCGGCCTCCTCATCGCCGGGGGATTCCTGGGCATCGTCATCGGTTTCGCGACCCAGTCGGTGGTGGGGAACCTGGTCTCCGGTATCTTCATCCTCACCGAGCGGCCCATCAACATCGGGGACGAGATCCTTATCGGGGACCTGGGGGGGTACGTCGAGGACATCCGGGTCCTCTCCACCCTGATCCGCACCTACGACGGGGTGTACACGAGGGTCCCGAACCAGGAGGTCTTCACCTCGAAGATCACGAACTACGTGGCCTACCCGGCGCGGCGGGTGGAGTACAGCATCGGGCTGGATTATCGGGAGGACCTCGGGAAGGTGCGGCAGATCATCCTCGGGGTCCTCGCCGGCTCCTACTACTCCCTCGTCCGCCCGGAGCCCGAGATAAACGTCTCGGCCATCGCCGACAACCGCATCGCCGTCACCGTGCACTTCTGGACGCCCTCACAGCTCTTCACCCCCGCGAAGTACGCGGTCCTCGAGGAGATCCAGGAGGCCCTCGCCCGGGGGAGCATCACCGTCCCGCCGCCCGCGAGGCAGATCTCCCTCACCGGGGGCGACCTGGCGGGAGGGCTTTCCCCGTGACCGGGACGGGCGATGAGATCACTGGCTACATCGCCACACTGAGGAAGGGGGACCTCCAGGCGAGGCACGGGGCCGAGGAGGCCCTGAGGCAAACCGGGGAGGCCGCCGTGGAGCCCCTCATCCGGGCCATCCGGGAGGACACGGACGCCGACTTCCGGTGGTACGCCGCCCGGGTCCTCGCCCGGATCGGCCAGCCTGCCATCGGGCACCTCATCGGGGCCCTCCGGGGGGAGAGGGACCGGGGGGTGCGCCGGTACCTCGCCGCGAGCCTCGGGGAGATGGGCGACGCGGCCGTCCGGCCCCTCCTCGCCCTCCTCTCCGACCCGGAACCCGAGCTCCGGGGCTTCGCCGCCCTCGCCCTCTGCCGGGTAGGGCGGCCGGCCGTCCGGCCCCTCTCCGAGGCCCTGGACAGCGCCGACGAGACCGTCCGGTCCTGCGCCGCTCTCATCCTCTGGCAGATGGGGGAAGAGGGAATAGAGGCCCTCGGGAAGGCCTTCTCTCAGGGAGAGGGCGAAGGGAAGCGGGAAGGGTAGGCCGCGACGGTACCATAATCCATTAGATACCCCCCGCCCCATGGTAGGATATGGACCGCTCCCTCCCCATGGCCGATTACTTCTCCTCCCTCGACCGGTCCCTCGGAAGCGCCCTCGAGGTCGCCCGCGCGGCCCGGACCAGGGGGGTGGACCCCCGGCTCTCGGTGGAGGTCCCGGTGACGAACGACCTCGCCGACCGGGTTGAGGCCCTCCTCGGGATCCGGGGAGTGGCCGCCCGGATCCGGGAGCTGGAGGGGAAGAAGGCGCGGGAGGAGGTCGCCCTCTCTATGGGTGAGGACTTCATCGCCCGGCGCTTCGGGGAGACGAGCCGGGAGGAGGTCCTCGAGCATGCCGTCCGGACGGCCATGGCCATCGTCACCGAGGGGGTCGTTGCCGCCCCCACCGAGGGGATCGCCCGGGTGGACCTCGGGAAGAACGACTCCGGGACCGAGTACGCCCGGGTCTTCTACTCGGGGCCCATCCGGAGCGCCGGGGGAACGGCCCAGGCTCTCTCGGTTCTCGTGGCAGATGCCGTGCGCCGGGCCCTTTCCATCGACCGGTACCGGCCTCGGCCCGAAGAGGTGGACCGGTACGTCGAGGAGATCCGGCAGTATAACGCCCGGCAGCACCTCCAGTACCTCCCGAGCGAGAAGGAGATCCGGCTCATCGTGGAGAACTGCCCGGTCTGCATCGACGGCGAGGGAACCGAGGACGAGGAGGTGAGCGGGTACCGGAACCTTGAGCGGGTCGGGACGAACTCCATCCGGGGCGGGATGGCCCTCGTCATCGGGGAGGGGGTAGCCCTCAAGGCCCCGAAGCTCGAGAAGCATGTCCGGAACCTGAAGCTCGACGGATGGGAGTGGCTCTCGGGGCTCACCGGCGGGAAGGGGACCGGGACCGAGGAGAACGGGATCGC
>Ga0335070_10011634_pt1 | contig 10273 bp, 10 predicted proteins | sample Lox_Sample_13_FD_206722 | JGI IMG/M metagenome (GOLD analysis project Ga0335070, IMG submission 206722) | Soil microbial communities from Loxahatchee National Wildlife Refuge, Florida, United States - Lox_Sample_1.3 | ecosystem: Environmental > Terrestrial > Soil > Wetlands | place: USA... | reverse complement strand
TTGGGATGCGGCCGGGGGTTCGGGTTCACGCGGCCCCGTGTCGAGGCGGAACGGTGGATACTCGTCGCGCATCAGCGAGATGTAAGCGAGTACCCGGATCGCCCACCGGTTGATGCCGATCACGAAGTCATACAGGCCCTTCGGGTAGCGCGCGGTGAACAGCAGGGCCACCACCGCGATCAGCAGCAACACCCGGATCAGCGGCACCAAGATGGTGCCGTCGCCCCAGTCGTGATCGCCGTTGCCTATGAACCGCATACCGCCGTAGAAGAAGGCCGCTAGTACGAGGTAGTGCGGGATGGCCAGCAGCCACCACTTGATCAGCACCAGACCCCGATGCAGGTGGTCTGGGTAGTCCACCTCCAGGTCCGCCGGGTACTCGGAGTTGGGCCGCAAGCTGAACGGCGGGTACTTGTCGGTGCCCAGCACCGACAGCGCATAGAACAAGACCCGCCAGCGCCAGCGCAGGACACCGACGTTGAAGTCGAACAGCCCGCGTGGGTACTTGCCGGTGAACAAGATCGCGAAGAACGCGATCACCGTGACCACCACGTAGGCGATGTGTAAGAAGAACAAGACGATGTAGTGCGGGATGGCGAGAATCCATTTGACCAGCCACTGCCAGCGTGACAGCGCCGGGTTAAGGTCACCTCGGACCCGCACCGGGTACAGCGCGGTTTCCGGTTGCATGATCGACGCTCCTTTCGGACGCTTCGGCTCGATCACCGAGCCGCGAATCCCTCAAGTGTTTCGCAACAAGCACAGCAATAGGGTGCGTTTTGAGTGTGGTCATCGCTTCTTCTCCCATCCCATATCGGTCCGGGCCAACCCAGGTACTCCGTGTGGAACGGGCAACCCTGGTCAACTCGGATCGAGGAAGTGGGCCAGCAGCCGGAGCCGAGGGGGAACATGTCTATTTCGAGACCGCGTTCAGTTCTGCTCGGACCTGGTCGATTTGGTCGTATGCGTACGTCACCATAGCGGTGGTGGTCATCGTCTCACCCTTGCGGGCGAGCGATTCGTATGCGCACCAGAGCGTCGAGTACCTCGAGGATGGCGAACTCGTCGGGGTCATCTGATCCGGCTACCGCGCAGGCGCTTTGCAGGTCAAATCCGCCCGCGAAGACCGAACAGCGGTCCAGCACTGTCTTTTCGGTGTCGTCGAGCAGGTCGTAGGACCAGGCCACCGCGTGGCGCAGCGTGTGGTGGCGTTCCAGGCCGCGCCGGGAGCCCACCAGCAGCTTGAATCGGTCATCAACGACGGTGGTGTCAGACCGATGTGCGCGGGTTGGGTACCGCAAGACGATGGTTCGGCGCGAACGGTGGCTGCTCTCTAGGGACGGGCGTCACACCACGATCCGATCAATCATGTTGTTGCTCATAGCTGTAACGCAAATCCAGTTTGCCTATCTCGTCGGCGGTTTTGGTCCATGCGAACGGCTTTGGGTTCTCGTTCCACGTACTGATCCAGTTGCGGATGTCTTTTTCCAATGCGGCCACGCTTGGTGTGCGTGCCGCGGCGCAGGCGCTTGCCGGTCAGCAACGCAAACCATCGTTCTACCTGATTGAGGTGCACATCCAGCGCGGCGGGGATGTGGTTGTCCAGCTTGGTCAGAAACTTCTTGAATTCGGTGGCGCGGTGGCGGCGGTGGATCGATCCGTAGACCTCGCCGGTGGCCACGTTCAGGGCGGCAAACAGGGTGGTGATGCCTTGGCGCACATAGTCGTCGGTGCGCCGCTCGGGCATCCCGGGCATCTTCGGCAACACCGGCGCAAGGCGTCAAGACTACCGCTGGCGACCGGCGGCGCCTAGTGTTGTATGGCTGCGGTCGGCGAGCTGGTTCGGTCGACGTCGGGGCAGTGCGTGGTCCGGCCGCCGCCGCGCGGCCCGCGGGGGCTTACAGCTGATCGGGCACACCGATGCAGTGGGTGTGGGGCGTCCACCGCCTCGATCCGACCCTGCTGACGCCGCGCAAGTGGGTGCGATTCTAGGAGGCGCGATGACGACCGAATTCACCACCGAGTCGCTTCGCTCGCGTCCGCCGACGCCCGGCAGGATCGCCGAGCAGAACCGCTGCCGCTAACCGCGTATCAGGGTCGATACGTTTGTCGTTGACCCGTGGAGCGGTGACCTCGACGGCCCCCGCCGCGGTGAGCACGTCGCGGGGTTGGTGATAGCCGTTGCGCACCACCCAGCCGACGGCCGTCTTCATCGAGCTGATCGGCGAACTGCTCGATGTAGGCGGCAACCTCGGCCTGCAACGCGGCGGCCAGCATCTGCCGGGCACCATCACGGACGATCTCATCGAGCAACGACCGATGGCCAGCTGTCTTGTCGTTGGCCTCCTGGGCATCGTGAACTACGGTGAGCATGGGCGTACCTTCCCAACCAGCGCGCCAACGCCGGTCTTGATCAGAGCTACTGGACTTTCAGATCATCCTCGGGAAGGTGCGCCCACTTTCACGCCCCCTCGTCGAGGCTCATCCACAGGTTCTGATCATTGCTCCATCTGCGCCTGGGTGGTGTCCCAGAAGATCTGGAACGGACCACCCAGACCGGGTGTGGCGTCGATGATGCGTCCGCTGCCGATGTTGCCGTTGAAGTTGTTCCAGACGATCCGCTGGAAGTGCGGTGGCATCGACGGGGTGCAGCGGGCCTGGACCTGGTTGTAGACCTGCTGGACGGCCTGCTCTGCGCTGGCCTGAGTGGCATCGGCATGAGCCAGTGGGGCCATCGCCGTGCCGGTGACGAGCAGCGCAGCCAGCGCCGTCATGTGTTGCTGCCGAAGGTCGCTCACGCGCAGATTCACTTCTACCAACCAGGCGCAGGGTCGAGCATCGCGACATGGTCGCCTTGCCACTGATACCTCACGGTGGTGATCGGTCCAGGGCACGCGGTACAGACGTTTCTGCCGTCTTTGTAGTTGAGGGCGACGGTGTCATCAGTTGTCTGAGCCGTATTCAGTGACGTGAAGCCGTAGGCCTTTGATGTGCCTGTACCGACGTAGTTGCCGTTGTGGAAAAGCAACGCCTGATCAGGTGAACTGCCGGTCGCCCCTTCAACGGTAATGATGACCGCCGATAGCGTCGCGCAGGGGTTGTAGTTACTACTCGGGTCGAATGAGCGCGGACTCCGTTCCCACGGCCATCCTTGCGGCACTGTTGGCACATAATCAATGGCACCCTGAATTTGTGGGGCTGCCAGGTTCACGCCGCAGCCTTGCGCAGGTGCAGCGGGCGCTTGCTGGGGAGCGCTCAACGTCATCCACATGGTGGCGACGAAAATCGCGAGGATCATTGATCGCACCGCGCCGACCTTCCGTTGAAATGTGAGGGCATGGTTGGTGTTCCTATCGAGGCTATGGGCACTCTGGAAGAGGCATGAGGGTCAAAAGACCCTTTGCTGGACGACCGGCGACGCGGAACCTCATTGCCTACAGGATCAAGGCTTTGTGCGGCGGAGGCCATATCGATGGTGGGACCGAAGGGCGACGAGCCGCACACTGACTTCGATATTTACAGTCCGAGCCCTTCGTGGCACGCAGACCACGCGGTTGACTACCCGCCGCCCCCGCAGCGTCTGAGCGCCAGGCCTTACTATCTGCCGAATTTGATCGCTGCGATCGTGGCGAGTATTGGAATCATTGTCGGCAGCATCGGACCATGGCTGCACTTCCTGACCGTGAGCACTGTCAACGGTCTCGGGGTATATAGGTGGACACTTCTCACCCTCATACTTGGCGCTGCGTCGGCCGTCGCGCTCTTCACCCAACTGAACTGGGGCAGGACGACATTCAGCCTTAGGTGGGCAGTCCCGCTCACATGGGCGGTGGTCGTCGCAGGTGTTGGGTGTCTCACTATCGCGGTGGTCTTCATAGTCAGGATCACAGGTGCTTCAAACGCCTTGTTCGGAACGGCCATCGCTGTGCAGGTCGACTGGGGCCTATGGATGGTTGCCATCTCGTCGGTGGCGTTGTGCGTAACAGCAACAGTCGTGGCTGTGCAGGTCGGCAAGGTCAACGAGGACGACGGCGGGCCACCGCAAGCGGCGTGGGCTGGCGGCTGGAGATGGGCCGCTATCGTCGCGTCGGCGTTGATTCTGCTGTTCGCCATCGCTAAAGCGTCCTTCAGCCCGATCACCTTGAACAACAATGCGGCCAGTACCACTACACAGACGGTCACGGCTGCACCAGAGACTGAAACGAGGACCAGGACCGTCTTGCCGCCGCCCCCTGCACCTACGGCGGTTCCAGCCGACGCCACGCCCTGTCCCACGACCTTTACCGACACTGAGTTCAATAGGTCGGCGGTCGGCAGCAGCGTCACCAGCTGCCAGTTCGCGGAGGCCGTCCGGTCCCAATACGTGAATCAACCTGTTAGGGGCCAGGCGGTCACCGTGAACGCTAACAGCCCTGTCACCGGACAGAGCTACCTTATGCTGTGCGTTGGTCGTCATGTCGTGACATGCACCGGCGGAACTAATGCGGTCGTTTACCTCTACTAGACAATTCCGACGCTGACAGCGGCACGATGGAGCCCACGTCTCAATGATCCCGATCGACTTCACCATGACCCCGCCAGTGTCCCAGGATGTGCAGTGTGGCGCGATCGATCGAGTTCGTGGAGCCTGCCCACCTCGCGGTGCATCCAGCCGAACAACGCCAGTCGTCTAACGGTCCAACTCGTCCAAATCGCCGTCGAACGCATCATCGGCTGGGTCGAAGACGTCGGCATCATCCTCCAGCGGCTGCGAGGCCTCGTCCTCGCCCTTGATCTTGCTCAAGATCTCGGGCCACATTGACTCCGGCACAGTCGATTTCACGGCCTTGATGATTCGGTCGACTTGGACCATCATCTCGGCGACGTCAGGACCCTCGCTGCGCCGGTCCAAGAACGACTGCAGTTTCTCCGCAGCCCGCAAGCCGGTGTCGACACTGACCTCCGTTCCGCCGTCCACCAGACGGCGGAACGCCTCGTTCATCACCACCTCGTAAAAGGCCTGCGGCACAAGGGCTGTGGCAACGCCGTTGACGAAATCGACGCGGTTCTCCTGGGCTCGGCGTTCCACGATATCGCGGTAAGTAGCCCTGGCCACCTGCTGAATTGGAAAATGGCGTCGGCAGTGATTTCGGACGGAGTCGACCGTCACCCGATCTCGCCTGTCGCACTTGGAGTTATCCTCCCCGAGGGCGCGCACGATGTAGGCGTAACTGGCTCCGGTAACCAGCATGTCGTTGACCTTGGTGCGTATTTCGTCGTCGCGGCACACGCGGCAACGAGGTTCGGCGTGAAATCCGTTGCGTGGGGCCAGCTCCATCGCCTCAACGATCTCGTCGATGGGGGCGGCGATCGCCTGGGACAGGGCCATGCTTCTTCTCCTCCGTCCTCGTCGGCCACGGCCGACCTGGTCTCAGTTTCCCAGAATGGACCGATGCGGCAGTTATGAATCTGGTTTTCTGCGGTACTTCGCGGTACTTGTCGCATACGAGGGAGTCGCGGCCACACGGGTCGCTAATTCGGGACGAACGAAGCGCTGCGGCGGTGGTTTCTTTGGATGCGGTTCCCCTAGGTTCCCCAGAACCGTTTGGAACTAATTCCCCGGTTCCCGCTGGGCCTCCTCTCGTGTGTCGAACTGGGCTCCGCAATCACGTTTGTACTTCCCGGTCCAGGTGGGTCAGCTCGATGGAGTGGGTCGTGGTCATTGGGTTTCTTTCTTCGAGGCGTGCGCGCGTGACCGGCGTCGCACAGGTTGTTGTGTGTGTTTGGTCCTCGTGCATATGTGAGGATTTGAAGATTGAAGAAGAAGAAGAAGAAGATATTGTTTACGCATGTAGGAAGGTATTTCCGCAGGTCGAAATCCTCAAATCTTCAAATCGCCATGTATGCGAAAATCCTCACCTTCAAGCCGGGAGATTCTCACTTGCCGTCCTTCCTTCGGTTGGGCAGCGGCGTGTACGCACCGTGGCGGGGGTGAGCGATGACCCCCCGCGCATGCAGCCTTCGCAGCATCTGGGACGCCAGTTTGGAGTTCTTGGCCAGCTGCGCCGAGACGACGGCTTCGGCGTCGGTCTCCTCTCGGCTGTTGACGAAGTCCTCTAGCTGGTGCATCAACGGTGTCGTCCCGCGCCGACCGTCACTGCTGAGGATGTCCTCCACTGAGATGTCCGACTCGCCGCGCATGACGAAGAATGGGATATCCCCCTTGCGCCCGCTGGCCGTGGTGACTTCCTCGCCCTGGATCTCATAGGTCAGCGACAGGTCTTCTGGCCCGCACGAGTTCTTCACCTGCGACATCACCCGGGCTTTCTTGTCGTCGGGGTCTTTGACGAACCCGAACACACAGCGGGCCACCTCGCCGAACGCCGAGCTGCCGTTGACCGCCCCGACGACATCGCTGTTGCGGCCTTTGACCAGGTGCACGACGCCGATGACGACCCCGTTGATCTCCCGGGCGATGTTCACCCACGGGGCCAGGGCGGCGCGCAATTCGTTGTTGCGATAGATGTCGACCTTGCGGTCGATGGTCGCCATGATCGGGTCAACAATGACGACCTTGACCCCGTGCGCCAGGAACTCCTCGATGAGCCGTGCCTCGTCGGCCTCGGCGAGCAGCGGGACCGCCTTGTCGTTGAACCTCACCTCGGGGAAGACGATCCGCCTCATGTCGGCCCGGGCTGCCCGCAGCCCGGGCTTGACGACGTAGGCCTGGGACTCCTCCGACGCGATGTAAGCCACAGTTTGGGGCTGCCCGGACCACAGTCCGGGCAGCTCGCCCTTGCTCCACCGGGCTGCGAACCATCTGCCCGCCGTCGACTTCCCGGTGCCGGGACGCCCGGCGAAGAGGGTGAGGACGGTGAGCATGATGCGCCCGATGCCGTCCCATTCCCATGTCCAGTCGGGGATGTCGTCGGTGACAGTGGTCGCCTGCACCAGGCGCAGGATCCGGCCCGGATCAGCCGTGCGGCCGCCATTCTTGGCGTCCTTGCGCTGCTGCTCGTCGACCGCCCTCAGCCAGCATCGCTGCAGGTCGATCTCGTGGTCCTCGTCGCGGTCTTCCAGTCGCTCGGCGAGCCGGGGACTCTGGTAGACCGCCCAACACGCCTGCGCGAACGTCAGATGATCGCGCACACAGGCGGCCATGACCCCATAGGCATCAGCGCTGCGGTCGCCGCTGTCCTTGTTCACTGCGGCCTTGACCCCGAGAAACGTGTCGAGGTCGAACTCCTCAATCCTGGCCCGTTCCCCGGTCGCGGTCTGCTTGGCCTTCACCCCGGCTTCCGCCTCCTGGACGACGTTCAAATGCACGCCTAACACCGCTGCGAGTGCACGCGGGTCGGCGCGTTCGTCGGGGGGCTCGATCAGCCAGCGCACCGGGGCGGGCCGCCCGCCGCTCAAGGTGGGCTTGTGGTTGTACGTCCACGGCGGGCGCAGGACGTCGTTGTCAGAGCACTTGGCCGGATCAGCACCACCGAGATAGGCACCCAGCCCCCGGCACAGTGCCCCGTGCTGTGCCAGCGGGACCGACTCCGTCAGTGCGACGTAGGCATGCACGTGGCCCGGCGATCCCGAGGCGATGGCAAAGCCTCCTAGGGCGCGCAGTTTGTCGGCCTTCTCGTTATCGAAGGGCTCGCGGTCGATGTCAGCGTGTACAAGGGCTCGGGCCACAGACCGGCCTTTGGCGCGTCCGGTTCTGCGCCTCGTGCGTTCGATCATCCAGTCCTGGTACATCAGGTAGGGGCACACGTAGACGTCGGCGCGCTGCGCCTCGGCCAGGATCAGTTTCATGATTTTGGGCGCATTGTCAGCGGACCACCAGAAGGACTTCGCCTCCCACCTGCCGTGGCGGTATGACCCGTGCTTGTTGATGTACGGCTCGTAACCAAGGCCCAGGTGCAGCCACCCGGGGGTGGTCTCGCCCAGGACGGTGCAGAGGTATGTGAGCAGGTCCAGCTCCGTGCTCACACCCTGTCGGTCCCGACGACTACCATCAAAGAAGGCCTGATCTTGCTGGTGAGGGTCTGTCGGTGGGTTGGCGGTTCCTGGCGGGGGGCCGCCCCCTTCGTTTTCAGCCATCGACACCACCCCGCATTAACTCGGTGATGCGTTCACGCTCGGCATCGGACAGCAGCACCTTCTCCACAATGGTTGCCAGCGTGGCCGTCAGTGCGTTTTCCACCAGCCGCGTCCTCGCCTGCCAGGCATGAGCCATCGCGGCGGCCTCACGGCGGGCTCTGGAAGTGTTCACATTGTGTGAGTCGCAGGTCCGCTGGTCTCGACCGGGGCATTCATTTCCGCGCATCAGTGATCACCCCGGCGCATGCGTCGAGCGGTCGTCCGCGTCATCGAAGTGGACTGTGGGACATCGAAATTCGTAGTGTCGACGGACCACACAGCCTTGGGTTTGACTGCGCAACGTCTGATGTTCTCAATGATGTCGTCCTCGGTGAGAACCCAGGTTCTGCCAATCTTGTGGCCAATGAACTCGCCTGATCGCAGCTTGTCGGCTAGCCAGCGCACATTGCATGGCAGCCGTGGCCCAGCGACTTGATCGAGGGTGTACACCTTAAGCGGTGGAGAAATGGAGTCTGCAGGCATAGGTGCGCGTTCCAGCGGGATGGAAGGTCCGACTGTCGACCGGCGGTCAGTAGAAGTCAGGGGAGTTCGCGTAATCGCCCTATCGGTCCCGAACCAGACTCCACTTGCCGGGCACCGAGCTTCCGCGCTCGCGATGCGCACCTATTTGCGCGTCAGGCCTAAGTCAAAGAGTTTGTGTTTGTGTTTTTGGTATTCAAGGTAACTGGGTTGCCCTAGCGCGCCCTCTACATTACGCCTGGTTACGGGCCGCTGCTGGCACAGAACGAAATTTGTAGCAAACCTATAGCAACAATTCTCGGCGCCGCAGCTCAGCCATGGTTGCTGCGACTGCCATCTATGCGCTCTTGCGCTTGGTGGCAGCCTTCTTTGGCTTGAGCGCCTTACCGACCACATCGGCCACCACCCTTGACGACTTGCGGTCCAAATGGCCATAACGGTCGGAGGTGGTCTGGATCGACTCGTGGCCAAGGTGGCGCTGGATCACCGTCAGCGGGACACCGGCCTGGATGAGCCAGCTGGCGTTAGTGTGGCGCAGGTCGTGTACGCGGGGTGACTTGGTCAGGCCCAGCAGTTTGGCCCGGGCTACCGCCGGGCGCCAGACGCTGGCATAGAAGTTCGCCCTCCGTACCGGGTCGTCGTCGCCGCCGCTCCCCCGACCGCTGTTGGTGAACACCCAATCCCCACCCAGGTCGAGCTTGGCCAGGGTGGCCGCTGCCACGTCGATGGTCCTGGTGGACCGCCTGGTCTTGGGTGGGCCGAGCTGATGGCCCTCGCCGGGCACCTCGCGCCACGCCCGCCGGATGCGCACGGTGCCCTCGGTCAGGTTGATGTCGGAGGGCTTGAGGGCGGTGGCCTCCCCGATGCGGCAGCCGGAGGCCACCAGGAACTCCACCAGGGGCCGCCAGTACTCCCCGACGCAGGAGTGCACGAGAGCAAACTCTTCGTGGGTCAGAAACACCATCTCCGATGGCGCGTCCCGGCGCATCCGGTTGCCGTCACAGGGGTTAGCCGAGATCTGCCCGGCGCGCACCGCCGCGTTGAGCGCACCCGACAAGAAGCCATGCTTGTTGGTCTGCGTCTTGGCCGAGCCCGGCAGACCGTTGAGCCAGGCGGCCACGTCGTGGTTGGTCAGGGCGCTCAGCGGCAGCGGGCCGAGCCGCGACGGGGCGATGTCGTTGGCGACGTAGCGGCGGTACTTGGTGCGGGTGGCGTCATTGACTCCGGTCAGGTGGTCGATGTGATAGGCGCACCAGCTGGCCACGGTGTGGCCCTCGTCGGCGGGCTGCCGGGTGCGCCAGACCTCAAGGGCCTTGGCCGGGCCGACCCGGTTGGCCAGTTGTTGGAAGGCGACGGCCTCTTTGTGGTCGTTGAACGACGAGCTGCTCTGCTTGCCATCGAGCGCATAGAGCACGGCGGTGTAGCTGCTGCCGTCCTTGCGTTGACGGACCCGAATGGAGGCCATGCAGCGCAGAGTACACCCAAATCTTGACGACGGTCTTGACGTGGACTCTGCGTCATGTAATTTTATGGCTTTGACCGGCAGCGATTCTAGAGCCGCCTGGGGGAATCGAACCCCCGACCTATTCATTACGAGTGAATCGCTCTACCGACTGAGCTAAGGCGGCACACCCGCACGCCGGGCGGCACGAGTCTACGGCAGGCGGGCCGGGTCACCCAA
>Ga0335070_10011632_pt1 | contig 10274 bp, 7 predicted proteins | sample Lox_Sample_13_FD_206722 | JGI IMG/M metagenome (GOLD analysis project Ga0335070, IMG submission 206722) | Soil microbial communities from Loxahatchee National Wildlife Refuge, Florida, United States - Lox_Sample_1.3 | ecosystem: Environmental > Terrestrial > Soil > Wetlands | place: USA: Florida... | reverse complement strand
AGAGCGGGGCTAATTTGTTTCCCCACGATACCGTTCCTGCGGGCTAGGAGCAGGGCGCCTCAGGAACCTGCTAGTGGTGTTGCCACCACACGATTCCCCTGGATCTCCTCGAATCTGGCCAGAAGAAGCCGGTTTTCGCCGATGTCGCCTGAGTTCACGAGGACCGGGATGTAATTGTCGGAAAACCCGAGGCGACCGCCGTCCGCAGCGCTCCGACCTTCCAAGAGCACCGGCCGCACGGTGCCGACGAAACGCCCCATGAAGGTAAGCCGCTTAGCCCTATCTAAGTCTCGCAGCAGCGCCGAGCGAGTCCGGATAACCGGGGGTGCGACCCTCCCCTTCATGACCGCCGCCGGGGTTCCGGGCCTGGGGGAAAAGGGGAACACGTGCAGGTAGGCAAGGGGTAAGGCTTCAAGGAGACGGTACGTACTGAGGAAACAGGCGTCGGTCTCGCCCGGGAAGCCGACAAGTATGTCCGCACCCACAGCCAGATGAGGGATCCTGGTTACAGCATCGCGGACTAGGTCCCGATAGAACGGGGGATGGTAGGTTCGATTCATCTGCCCCAAGATCGCAGCGTCGCCGCTTTGGAGCGGCACGTGCAGATGAGGGCAGAGCCTGGGCTCGGACGCCATGCGGTCCAGGAGCTCACCGGTAATCTCCCCGGGCTCGAGGGAACTCAGGCGCAGGCGCGCCGGCGGGCACTGCGCGAAGATATCGCCGATCAGGGAGTTGAGGTGCCGCGGGGGTTCGAGATCCTGACCCCATTGGCCCAGATGAATCCCGGTGAGGACGATCTCCCGGAAACCACCGGCCAGGAACCGCTCCACCTGCTCGAGCACAGGAGTTGCGGGAATGCTCCGGCTCCGACCCCTGGCGTGAGGTACAATACAGTAGGAGCAAGAGGCGTCGCAGCCGTCCTGAATCTTCAGGAAGGCTCGCGTTCGCCCGGCGAAGGCGCTCAGCACGAGGGGCTGGGGAATCCCGGTCTGGCGCGGGTCTCCAGCGTGGACGGCAGGGGTGGCGCCGCTCACGGGCGCAGCGAGATAGTCGAGGAGCGCCAGTTTCTCGCCGGTCCCGAGGATGAGAGAGACACCAGAAACGGCGGCGATCTCGGCCGGAGCAATCTGGGCGTAACATCCGGTGACGACGACCCTCGCCTCGGGATTCTGGCGAAGGGCACGACGAATCAGTTGCCGTGACTCCATGGCGGCTCGAGCAGTGACAGCACAGGTATTGAGGCAGTAGAGGTCGGCACGCCGGGAGAAAGGCACAATCCCGTACCCGGCGCCGCGTAGCCGCTCCTCGAGGTAGGCGGTCTCGCACTGGTTCACCTTGCAGCCCAGAGTGATGAGTGCCGCGGTGGTCATGGGAGCACCTGATGGATCATGCCGCCGCCGAGGACCTCGTCACCCCGGTAGAACACCGCGGCCTGACCAGGGGTCATGGCTGCCTGGGGCTCACGGAAGCGGACAAGTACCTGCCTGGTCTTGGGCGCGAGCACGGCCGGGGCCTCCTGGTGACGAGATCTCACCTGCACGAGAGCCTCGAAGGGTCCGGTAGGGGCAGGAATGCCGACCCAGTTTACGTCGGTCACGACCAACTCTCGGCGCCCCAGATCCTTCCGGCGTCCAACCCTGACGGTGTTTGTCTCCGGCTCGAGGCCCACCACGTAGTAGGGCGCAGAGGAGGGGATGCCGAGCCCCCGGCGCTGGCCGGTGGTGAATCGGTGAATGCCGTCGTGCACGCCCACCTGACGACCCTCCACATCCACAACCGGCCCTGGCGAGGGGAGAAGGTCAGCCCCTAGCTGCTCCTCGAGGAAACGCCGGTAGTCGTTATCAGGGATGAAGCAGATCTCCTGACTTTCCGGCCTGGAGCTGACGGCGAGACCTGCCGATGCTGCGAGTTTCCTCACCTCGCCTTTAAGGAGAGCTCCCAGGGGGAAGACCGCATGGCAAAGTTGCTCCCGGGTAAGACCGAAGAGAAAGTACGACTGATCCTTGGCGCGATCCCGGCCTCTCAACAGCCTGAGCCTGCCGTCGCTCTCAGGTGGGGCGATTCGAGCGTAGTGCCCGGTCGCCAGCCACCGGACGCCCAGATCCAGGGCATAACGACGGAGGAGGAGAAATTTGATCCTCGGATTGCAGAGCACACAGGGATTGGGAGTCATCCCTCGGCGGTAGACCTCGAGGAAGGGCTGAATCACCTGCTCCCGAAAGGCATGACGGAGATCGACGCCGTGAAGCGGAACCCCGAGCCGCTCCGCCAGAATGCGGACAGGCTCACTCGGTCGGCCCGGGTCATGGGGAGAAAGGCTCATATGGAGCGCCACTACCCGGTGGCCCCGCCCCTTGAGGAGCAGGGCAGCCACGGCGCTGTCCACTCCGCCGCTCAGGGCAACGGCTACGGGTTCCTGAGGTTCGGGGCGGAGATATCCCAGGTCGGTGGCGGCTGAGGCCACAAGGGCGGGCCGTGATAAAGTCTGTTCTTCCGACACGTCGATCCCGCAAAAGCGCGGGGAGGATAACCCCCGCTACGTGTATCATCAGAGCCCAGATCTCCTGGCTCTTTTCCTAGCCGCAATATAGAATACCCCAGCAGGACGGTGAAATCCATCGCCCTCGGATTCGCCTTGACATTCGAGGTCACATGGTTATTGAGTACAGAACTCACGGGATGCATAGTGAACAGAAAGGCAGCGAAGGCAACGGGAGAGCCTCATGACGTCCCATCGACATCGTCTCGACACATTCAGGCGGCTTCTGGCGGAACAGCCTCTTGACACCTTCCTTGTGTCCGAGCCCTGGAACCGAGCTTATCTCAGCGGTTTCTGGGCGGATGACCCCCAGCTCACCGAGTCCTCGGGCGTGCTGCTCATAACCGCCGAGGAGCAGGTGCTCGCCACCGACTTTCGTTACCAGGAGCAGGCGGAAAAGGAGGCCATGGGTTACCGGATCGTCATCTACAAAGAGACCCTGATCAGTGTCTTGCCCGAGATCTTTGCGAGCCTTCGAACCAGGAATCTTGGCGTTGAGAGCCACCACCTGACCCATGATCGCTTCGTCCGGATCGAGGAGGCGCTGAAGAGATGGCGACCCGAGGGCGCCCTGGTGCCGACGCTGAATCTCGTGGAAGGACTCCGGATGATCAAAGAGCCGGAGGAGATCGAGGCCATGCAGGCCTCTCTGGCCTTGACCGAATCGGTGTTCCAGGCCGTGGCCGCGGAGGCTGCTGTGGGAAAGACGGAGAAGGAGCTCGCCTGGCGCATCGAGCAGCTCATGCGGGAGCGGGGCGCGGAGTCGGTTTCCTTTCCCCCTATCGTAGCCTCCGGTCCGAATGCGGCCTTACCCCACGCGGTGCCCACGGAACGTCGGTTGCAGGGAGGCGAGACCGTCATCTTCGATCTCGGTGCGAGGATGGGACACTACTGCTCGGATATGACCCGCACCTTGATTCTCGGAGAACCGGACACTAAAGTGCGCACCATTTACGCCATCGTCCGGGAGGCGCAGCTTCGCGCCATCGCTTCGGTGCACGCCGGGCTCTCCTCCCAGGATGTGGATCGGGTGGCTCGCGACTATATTGCCGCCGCAGGCTACGGCGAGAACTTCGGGCACGGCCTCGGCCATGGCGTCGGGCTTGCTGTTCACGAAAAGCCGGGCTTCGGTAAGACCAACTCCATGGTCCTCGAGGAGAACATGGTGGTGACCATAGAGCCGGGACTCTACCTCCCCGGCTGGGGTGGTGTCCGTCTGGAGAACATGGTGCGAGTCACCGGAGACGGCTGTGAGGTGCTCAACAACAACAATTTCTTCTACTCGTTCTAGACTGTAGTTCGAGGGAGGGTAGCACGGTGGACCAGGGTGATCTGCGGATCGAGGTCGATTCCATGGGGGAGGTGAGCGTCCCCGAGGCAGCCTATTACGGCGCTCAGACCCAGCGAGCGATGGAGAACTTCCCCATCAGCGGCATCAGATTTCCGCGCGCCTTCCTCCGGGCGCTGGGCCTGATCAAACGTGCCTCCGCCCGGGTGAACCTGGAGATGGGGCTGCTTGCCGCGGAGATCGCCCAGGCCATCATCCAGGCGGCGACCGAGGTGTTAGACGGGAGCCTTGATCAGGAGTTTGTCCTGGACATCTTCCAGACCGGCTCCGGCACCTCCACCAACATGAATGCGAACGAGGTGATCGCCAACCGGGCCATCGAGATACTCGGGGGCGCCCGGGGGAGCAAGTCCCCGGTTCATCCGAACGACCACGTCAACCGGGGCCAGTCGAGCAACGATGTCATCCCGAGTTCCATTCACCTCGCCGCCGCTGAGATGATCCATCGGGACCTCCTCCCGGCGCTCAGGGCCTGTGAGCGCGAGATGCTCGCCAAGAGCGAGGAGTTCGACCGGATCGTGAAGATCGGGCGCACCCACCTCCAGGATGCCACGCCGGTGCGTCTCGGCCAAGAGTTCGGTGGCTATGCCCGCCAGTTGATCCTGGCCAGAGAGCGACTGGTTCAGGCCCTCGCCGGGCTCATGGAGCTGGCTCTCGGGGGCACCGCAACCGGCACCGGCCTGAATGCTCCTCCCGGATTTGCCCCCAGGGTTATCGCCCTGCTGGCCGAGGAGACCGGTCTTCCCCTGGCGGAGGCCCAGAATCACTTTGCCGCTCAGGGCGGCCAGGATGCCCTGGTGGCGGCGAGCGCGGCGCTCAGAGGCCTTGCAGTGACGCTCACCAAGATAGGGAATGACCTCCGATTGCTCGCATCGGGTCCCCGGTGCGGCCTTGGTGAGCTTCAGCTTCCAGAAGTGCAACCGGGCTCGTCGATCATGCCGGGGAAGATCAACCCGGTGATCATCGAATCCCTTCTCCAGGTGGCGGTCCAGGTCATGGGCAATGACCTGGCTGTCGCCTTGGGCGGGCAGGCGGGGATCCTGGAACTCAATCTCATGCTGCCGGTCATCTGCCACAACCTCCTGGAGTCCATCGAACTCCTAAGAAACGGGATTGCCAACTTCACAGAGCGCTGTTTGAGGGGGCTCGTCGCCAACGAAGTCAGGTGCCGCGAGCTGGTGGAGGAGAGCCTGGCCCTGTGTACCGCTCTTGCACCGGAGATCGGCTACGACCGAGCGGCGAAGCTCGCCCGGGCTGCATACGAGAGCGGAAAGCCCGTCCGGGAAGTGGCCCTGTCAGCTGGAGTCCTTCCAAGGGAACAGCTCGAAAACCTCTTGAATGCCGAGGCGATGACGAGGCCGGGCATCCCGGGGCGGCCAAAGAAAACGGAGACAAAGGGCAAAGAGGGCTGAGGAGCGGGAAGCATCTCCCCTTGGCGATGCACGTGCCGCCTGGCAAGCCGCAGGAGGAGAGCACGGCACGCTTCCCCCGAAGGCGAGGCCATGGCCAAGATCATCTCATTTGAAGACGGCCGGAAGGTTGAGGACAACCTCATCTGCCGGCAGCCTTTCGAATTCCGTCGGGGCGATTGGTACGAGGGTCAGGTGATCCAGGCGCTTCGGATGGAGGCGGAGAAGTATCAGGATCATCGGCGCGAGGCCCTTATCGGCGGCCATCGCCACATCAAGTTCGTTCCCGAGCATTTCGCTCTCGTGGGGGGCTGGGATCACACCATCCTAGCCGTCTACCGATGGCGGCAGAGCGACAGGCAGGCTCGAGAGGTCTATCGCCTGGCAGGGCTCATGGAATGCGTGGTAAACGCCTCCTGTCCCCTCCTGCGCACCGACCTTCTCCACAGCATCTACAAGACCATTCTCGATCTCCGCAAGCGCCTGAACACATCGTGGCTCGGAGGCTCGTCCCAGTTCATCCTCCCCATCCATCCTCACCTCTACGAGCGCAAGAGATTCTTCGAGCGCATCTGTCAGGCAGACACGCTGAAAACACTCTACGAGGTGGTGGACCAGGAGACGACGATGCAGTTCAACCTCCTTGCTGCGGAATACGTCTTCTACTTGCCGCAGAGGATCGTGCAGCGGGAGGGCTGAGGGGAGTCCAGTCTCCTGGACACGTCGGGGGCCTGCGACGAGGGTTTTGCAGGGAGATCTGGTGGACCGGCGCTGCATTTTTGGCAGAGGTCCCCGCCGGCGGAAAGACCCGGGGACAAGGGAAAACCAGCGGCACAAAAAATGCACCAGCAACGCGAGGCCGTCTCCAAAGATAGAGGGAATCGAGAAACGGATTTGGATAACACTTACTTCCGAGGTAACTCCGCAAGCGGAACAGCCTTGCCGGGCCACCCGCGGCCTCCTTCTTTTCCGAGCCTGATCGGAACGGAAAGAGACCCCGGACTCTGCTTCACTGAATCTCAATCCCATCGGCCCCCCAGGAAGTGACCCTATGCCCACGTGGCCTTTTCGCTATCAGCTGAGCGTGCAGGATCGACTGCGACGCTCGGTCTACGAAGTGTTGCGGGATCAGATGGACGTGTACCTCATCAAACACGGGCTGATCGACTCCTACCAGAACTTCCGCCGGGCGGGCGACCCCTACCCCTTTGTGGCCAAAAGGGATCTCAAACCGAGGTCCCGGGCGGTGGAGAAGGAATATGTCCTCCACAACCGCTTCCTCGCCATCTTCTGCGAGTCGACCATTTCGAACCGCTTCAAAAAGTACATTCGCTTTTTCGACAGCAACAAGGTCACCAAAGAGTCCATCGCCGAGCTGACCTGCGTGCAGCTCCACCGGAAATACACGAAGAACCTGCGGTACTTCGATAACCTCAGCTTCCAGGACCTGGTGATCGACCTCTTGCCGGTGGACTATGCGCTGCTCATCCAGAGGGCGCCGTCGGCGAGGAGTCGAAACCGGTATGCCCTTACCCATTTTCGCGTCCGCATCGATTGGCCCCTCGACAACGCCACCGAGGAGATGGCCCAGCAGCTTCGTTATGTCTCCAAAGAGCTCTACGAAAAGGGCGAGAAGCACGCCCAGAGTCTTCAGAACAAGCTCTTCGAGTCTTACGGCTTCCACTCTGCGGTGGGCGGTCTTCGCACGGCTGCGGTGCTCGCGGCGCAGTTTCTCAAGCAGATGGAGTTCATCTCCACCATCTACGTGTGCAGTGCGGAATCCCGCACCCTGACACGTATCAGCGAGCGTGGGGTGAAGAAGTTCATCCTCATCAAGCTTCCCACCTCTGAAATTTCCCGGGTTGCCGCAGAGAACAACATGAGCGTTGACAGCTTCGTGGAACGGTACCTGGTGGATATGCGAGATGACTACGGGGTAGGAATGTTTCAGGTGGTCTACCGCCCAACCTTCCACGCCAAACCGCCCGAGGACGGCAAGCTCAGAAAACTCCGTCCCGATTATCAGTGGCTCACGGTGACGAGCCAGCTCCTCATCCCACTCCCTGCCTACTTTGAGACCTATCCGGTGCCGTACAGCACGATCTACTTGCCGGAATAGATTGAGCCTGGCTGTCTCTTCCCGTTGATGAGGCGGGGCCAGAGGTCTACTCTGCAAGGCTGCATAGTCGTGGCAACACGCGGGCACAGTCTGCGGCGAGACAGGCGGGAAAGGAGGTCGAGCGGGAAAGGATAGGAACTTGCCGAACTGCTTGCATCCCTCGCTTTTCTCGCATCACCCGCTCTGAGCGAAGCGAGGGCATGCCCCTTGCGGCCTAGGTTCGGAAGGCGGAACGGCCCGGGTAGACGGCCGATGCTCCCAGCTCCTCCTCAATCCGGAGCAACTGGTTGTACTTGGCCAGGCGGTCGGTGCGGCTCAGGGACCCGGTCTTTATCTGACCGATGCCGGTTGCCACCGCGAGATCGGCGATGGTCGTATCTTCCGTCTCCCCGGAGCGGTGGGATATGACCGCGTGGTACCCGGCCCCCCGGGCCATATCGATGGCGGCAAGGGTCTCCGTCAAGGTGCCGATCTGGTTGAGCTTGATGAGGATGGCATTTGCCACCCCCTCTTGGATACCCCGGGCGAGAATGGTGGTGTTGGTCACGAAGATGTCATCACCCACCAGCTGAATCCGATCGCCCAACTGCTCGGTGAGGAGCTTCCAACCTGCCCAGTCGTCCTCCGCCATGCCGTCCTCCAGGGAGAGGATGGGATACCGGCCCACCCAATCGGCGTAGAACTCCACCAGGGACTCGGAGGTCTTCCTCGGCTCTTTCTCCGCCGCCATGAGATATCGGCCCTCCTGACAGAAGGCGCTCGCGGCCGGATCAAGGGCGATGGCGATATGCTCGCCGGGGGCATAGCCTGCCTTCTCGATGCTCTCCATGATCACTTCCATGGCCTCTTCGTTGGACTTCAGGTTGGGAGCGAAGCCGCCCTCGTCACCCACGCTGGTGTGATAGCCTCTGGCTTTGAGCACCCGTTTCAGGTGATGAAAGGTCTCGGCGCCCATGCGGAGCGCCTCGGAGTAACTCTGGGCCCCGACCGGGACAATCATGAACTCCTGGATATCCACGTTGTTGTCGGAGTGGAAGCCGCCGTTAATGACGTTCATCATGGGAACCGGCATAAGACGGGCGTTTACGCCACCCAGATAACGAAAGAGGGGAAGCCCCGATTCCGCCGCCGCCGCCTTGGCAACGGCGACGGAAACGCCGAGGATGGCGTTAGCCCCTAGCCGGCTCTTGTTTTCCGTGCCGTCGAGCTCGATCATCTTGCGATCAACAGCAGCCTGATCAAAGGCGTCCATGCCGAGAAGCTCGGGCCCCAGGGTCTTGTTCACGTGAGTGACCGCCTTGGTGACGCCTTTCCCGAGGTAGCGATCCGCATCATTGTCCCGGAGCTCCAGGGCTTCCCGTATTCCGGTGGAAGCCCCGGAGGGCACAGCCGCCCGACCTAGGAAGCCGCTGTCCAGACGAACGTCTGCCTCCACCGTGGGGTTGCCACGAGAATCCAGAATCTCCCGCGCTCTGACGTCGATGATCTCGCTCATGGCTCTCTTCCCCCTTAGTCGGGTGGCTTGGCATAATAAGAAAACACCAGAAAATCGTGTACCTTTCTAACACAATCGCGGAGGGCACGCAATCCCTCTAGCCCGCATTATGCACGAGACGCTGTCGCGAGATCGTGGAGATGGTCGTGCCACCGGGCAACCACAGGGGCTCGGACCTGAGGCGTACTTGTCAGTACGTCGCAAGGGTTGAGACCCGAGGACGCCCGGAAGGACGGCCATATCTGCGGTCGCAGCAGGCGGTTCGTGCATAATGCGGGCTAGGGGAGGATGGATGAACCTTCGGGGTGGCCGACGAGGTGGGCGATTCCTTTGAGCCGAAGCCTAGGAGCGCCAGCCGCTTGCTCTTCACCGAAAAGGGGCGGAATCTCCCCGGATCAGAGACCAACCCTGGGGATGTGGATGAGCTGTCCCACCTTGACGATGTTGGACCTAAGGGCGTTGAGCACCTTGATCTCGTCGACGCTGGTGTTGAAGCGCTTGGCGATGCTGAAGAGGGTGTCACCATTCTTGACCCGGTAGGCGATGGTCTGCCCCTTCGCCCCTGCCTCACGGGGAGTCGCGGCGGTCGCGGTCGCTGCTGTGCTGGGGGAGCTCGCCTGGGTCTGCCCGGTGGGAGCGGCTGCCTTTGGCGTGGAGTTGACCGGGGCGGTCGCTTTCTCCGCCGCCTCGGCACCCGCCGGTGTGCTCCGGGACGCAAGCTGGGTGCCTTTCGTTCCCTTGCGACTACTTGCCTTCCGCGACGGGCCTGCCTGAGCCGACTTGGCCGGAGACTGACTACTCGCCGTCACCGTTCGGCCCTCACGAGGTATCTGGATCACCTGTCCCGGCCGCACCGATTTCGCACTCTGGAGGCCACTGGCTTCCAGGATCTGATCCTGGGACACCCGGTACTTCCTCGCAATGGAGGCGAGGCTCTCGCCGGGGCGCACCCGATGTCGCACACAGGTAATCCTGGGCGGCTGCCACCTGGGTATCTCGTCGAGCTTGGCCAGGAGCAGGGGGGCCCGATCGTAGGTCACGTTCAGGGTGTAGGCGTAATCGGGGGTAACCCCGTTCCGCAATGCCGGATTGAGTTCATGGATCGCGTCTATCGGCACGCTCAGAGCCTGAGCGATGTCCTGGAGGCGCACCTGCTTGTTGATCTGCACCTTCTGATAGGAGAGCGGCGGGGCGACCTGCAACTCGGTGAAGCCGTACTTGGCCGGATTCTTGATGATGTGGAGCGAGGCAAGGAACCGGGGAACGTACCGCGCTGTCTCCGCCGGGAGGCGCGTGTACAGATCCCAGAAGTTGTCGAGGTAATTCACGTGCTGTTGACGAATGACCCGGAGCACGTTGGCCTC
>Ga0335070_10011631_pt1 | contig 10274 bp, 10 predicted proteins | sample Lox_Sample_13_FD_206722 | JGI IMG/M metagenome (GOLD analysis project Ga0335070, IMG submission 206722) | Soil microbial communities from Loxahatchee National Wildlife Refuge, Florida, United States - Lox_Sample_1.3 | ecosystem: Environmental > Terrestrial > Soil > Wetlands | place: USA... | reverse complement strand
GCGGCCGCTGCGGTCCTCGAACGTGTACATCTCCTTCTGGACGATGTCGGAGCCGGCGCCGGAGGTGCGCGCGAAGAGCTCCGTGTCTTCGAACACCGGCGTCTGGATGCGGCGGTAGCCGTAGAGCGCGCAGAGGCGCTCCATCTCCCCCGTCACCTTCTGCCAGAGCGGCTGGTCGGACGGAAGGAGGTCGTGGGTACCGCGCGGCGCCTCGATCTTCGTCACGAGGCGCGGAGCTCCGTGAGGAAGGGGTTGCTGGCGAGCTCGTCGCCGAGCGTCGTCGCCGGCCCGTGCCCCGGGTAGACGACGGTCTCGGGCGGATAGCGGTCGGCGAGCGTGCGCACGGAGGCGAGCAGCGTCTCCCAGTCGGCGCCGGGTATGTCGACGCGGCCGACGGAGCCGGCGAAGAGCAGGTCGCCGCTGAACAGGCAGCCGTCGGCGTGGTAGGCCACGTGCGCGGGCGAGTGGCCGGGGATCGCGACGCACTCGAAGGCGATGCCGGCCGCCTCGAACGTCTCGCCTCCCTCGACGAGGATGTCGGGGACGTACGGCCGGCCGGGAGCGCCGAGGGGGGCGAAGTCGCCGTAGCGCTCGAGCAGGTCGCGCTCGCCCGCCGGCATGGTGACGGGCGCGCCCGTGCCCTCGGCGAGGTCGGCGACGCCGCCGAGATGGTCGAAATGCCCGTGCGTGATGAGGATCGCGGTGCAGGCGGCGCCGCTGCGGGCGAGCTCGAGTCGTAGGTCGGCGGCGTCTCCGCCGGGGTCGATCACCGCGGCCTCGGCCGCGCCGCGGGCAGCTCGCACCACGTAGCAGTTGGTCTGGAGCGGCCCCAGGCCGTAGCGGTCGACGACGATGCTCATCCGCGCGAGTCTAGTCCGAGACTCAGCGCTTCTTGGCTTGCCGCGGCGACGCTGACGCGCCGCTCTCCTTGCGCGCCTGGTAGCGCCGGTAGGCGAAGCGGTCGACCATGTACGTGAACGGGACGAAGAGCGCGGTGTAGATGAGCGCCAGCGGGAGCGCGGCCGCATATCCGCCCTTCCTGTTCGTGAGCGCGAACAGCGCGAAGACGACCGCCCCGAGCAGGAGGGCCCGCTTGCCCGCGCGCCCCCACGACGGCGGCTGCGGCTCGCGGCGGCCGCGCGCCGGCTGTGCCGGCTGCTTCGCTGCGGCCGGCTTCGCGCCATTGCTCGACGCCTTGGAGCGCGTGGGCACGAGCTCCTCGGGCGGGCCCTCGACCTCGTTTCCCTCTGCATCGAGGTACACGAACTCGTATTCGTGCCGCTTGCTCTTCGCCTCGCGGCGCTTCTGCTTCCTCGTGGGCATCGCGGAGCTAGCGTAGCGCTCCCGCGAGCACGATCCGCTCGACGATCTCGCCGGCGAGGTGGTAGGCGAGGTGGCGCCAGTCGGGCGCGGCGAGCAGGACGACGTCGGCGCGATAGCCGGGCGCGAGCCGGCCGAGCCGGTCGGCGCGGCCGAGTACGTGCGCCGCGTTGACGGTGCAGGCAGCGAGCGCCTCCGCGGGCGAGAGCTTCAGCTGCGTCGCGGCGAGCGAGCAGCAGAGCGGCAGGCTCTCGCAGAAGGCGCTGCCCGGGTTGAAGTCGGTCGCGAGCGCGACCGCGGCTCCCGCGTCGACGAGCGCGCGGGCCGGAGGCATGGGCCGGCCGAGGAAGAGCGCACTCGCGGGCAGGAGCACGCCGACGACGGGGCTCGCGGCGAGCGCACGAACGCCCTCGTGGCCCGTGGCCTCGAGATGGTCGACGGAGCGTGCGCCGAGCTCGACCGCGAGCGGGATCGCCCCCTGCTCGCTGAACTGGTCGCCGTGGAGGCGCAGCGCGAGGCCCGCGTCACGGCACGCCTCGAGGTAGCGCCGTGCCCGCGCCGCGTCGAACGCGCCGCGCTCGAGGAAGACGTCGGCTGCCTCGGCGAGCCGCGCCGCCTCGGGCAGCACATCGGCGAGCGCGAAGTCGAGGTACGCGTCGGCGTCGGCGAACTCCGGCGGCACGGCGTGCGCGCCGAGCCAGGTCGGGATCCCGCCCGCGGCCCGGATCGCGCGCAGGGAGGCGAGCTCGGTGTCGCGGTCCAGGCCGTAGCCCGACTTGGCCTCGAACGTCGTCGTGCCGTGCCGGAGCATCCAGCCCCGATGGCGCTCGACCGCCTGGCGCAGGCCGTCCTCCCCGGCGGCCCGCGTCGCCCGGACGGTCGAGAGGATGCCGCCGCCGCGCGCGTGCAGCTCCTCGTACCCCGCGCCCGCCGCGCGGAGCGCGAACTCCTCGACACGGTCGCCGCCGAAGGCCGCGTGCGTGTGGCAGTCGACGAGGCCGGGGATCGCGCAGCGGCCGCTCCCGTCGAGCTCGACGACGTCGCCGTCGAGCGCGGGCAGGTCGCGCATCCGCCCGACCGCCGCGATCGTGTCGCCGACGCAGAGGACGAACGCGTCCTCGAGCACGTCGACGGACCCGAGCGCGGCGCCGCGCAGCGGCGCGCCGGTGCCCGCCGGGGTCGCGAGCTGTGCGAGGTCGCGAACGAGCAGGCGCGGCGGCACGCTCACGCGTCGTGCGGCGCAGCCGGGATCTTCAGCCCGCCGCGGACAGCCGCCTCGAGCGCCTCCGGATACCCGGCGTCGACGTGGCGCATGACGCCGGTGCCCGGGTCAGTCGTGAGCACGCGCTCGAGCCGCTCCGCCGCGTCGTCGCTGCCGTCCGCGACGACGACCATGCCGGCGTGGATCGCGTTGCCGATGCCGACGCCGCCGCCGTGGTGCACGCTCACCCACGTCGCTCCCGCGGCGACGTTGACGAGGGCGTTGAGAATCGGCCAGTCCGCGATCGCGTCCGAGCCGTCGCGCATCGCCTCCGTCTCCCGGTACGGGGACGCGACCGAGCCTGCGTCGAGATGGTCGCGGCCGATCACGACGGGCGCCTTGACGGCCCCGCTCCGCACGAGCTCGTTGATCGCGAGCCCGGCCCTGGCGCGGTCGCCGTAGCCGAGCCAGCAGATCCGGGCGGGGAGCCCCTGGAACGCCACCCGCGCCGGTGCGAGCTCGAGCCACCGCTGCAGCAGCGGGTCGTCCGGGAAGAGCGCCCGGATCGCCGCGTCGATCGCCGCGATGTCGGCCGGGTCTCCGGATAGGACCGCCCAGCGAAACGGCCCCACTCCGCGGCAGAACAGCGGCCGGATATAGGCCGGGACGAAGCCCGGGTATGAGAAGGCCTCCGCTACGCCGCCGTCCCGGGCCTCACCTCGCAGGTTGTTGCCATAATCGAAAACATACGCGCCGCGGCGGACGTACTCGAGCAGCCCTTCCACGTGGCGCACGATCGAGCCTCCCGCCAGGCGCAGGTACTCGTCCGGATCGGCCGCCCGCAGCGCGGCAGCCTCCTCGACCGAGAACCCGCGCGGGATGTAGCCGTTGAGCGGGTCGTGCGCGGCGGTCTGGTCGGTGACGAGGTCGAAGTGCTCGCCGCGCGCGGCCAGCTCCGGCACGACGTCCGCGGCGTTCCCGAGCAGCCCGACCGAGAGCGGCCGCCGCTCCGCCGCAGCGGCGCGCACGCGCGCGAGCGCGTCGTCGAGCGAGTCGGTCGCCTCGTCGAGGTAGCGCGTCTCGAGGCGGCGCTCGATCCGGTGCGGATCGACCTCGACGCAGAGGATCGCGGCGCCTGCCATCGTCGCCGCGAGCGGTTGCGCGCCGCCCATGCCGCCGAGCCCGGCGGTGAGGATGGTGCGGCCGCGCAGGTCGGGCGAGCCGAAGTGCTTGTCACCGGCTGCCGCAAACGTCTGGTACGTGCCCTGCAGGATCCCCTGGGTGCCGATGTAGATCCACGAGCCGGCCGTCATCTGGCCGAACATCGTCAGGCCCTCGGCCTCGAGCCGGCGAAACTCGTCCCACGTCGCCCACTTCGGCACGAGCAGCGAGTTCGCGATCAGGGCGCGCGGCGCGTTCTCGTGCGTCGTGAAGACGCCGACGGGCTTGCCGGACTGGACGAGCAGCGTCTCGTCTGCGCCGAGCTCGAGCAGCGCACCGACGATCGCACGCAGCGCCTCGTGGTTCCGCGCTGCGCGGCCGGAGCCGCCGTACACGATCAGCTCCTCGGGCTTCTCGGCCACCTCGCGGTCGAGGTTGTTCAACAGCATCCGCAGCGGCGCCTCCGTCGACCACTGCCGCGCGTTCAGCTCGGTCCCGCGCGGCGCCCGGATCGACGAGAGGTCGCCGCACAGCGCGTCCACCCGCGCCGCCAGCGTCTCGGTCACGCTCATCGCAGCTCCCCCACTTCCGTCTCCACGGCAGTGACGAGCGCGCCGTCGCGAATCGCGGCCGCCACCACCTCGATGTCCGGTGCGAGCGTCCGGTCGTCGCCCAGGCGTGGCGAGAGCTCGCGCACCGCGGCACGGGTCGCGCGCACGCCCGCGCCCGGCTCGAGCGGTGCGTGGAACTCGACCGCTTGCGCGCCCGCGAGCAGCTCGATCGCCACGGCGCGCTCGCAGTTCGCGAGCACCTGCCACGCCTTCAGCCCGGCCGCGTTGCCCATCGACACGTGATCCTCCTGCCCGGCGCTCGTCGGAATCGAGTCGACCGACGCCGGATGGCAGAGCACCTTGTTCTCCGAGACGAGCGAGGCGGCGACGTACTGCGGGATCATGAAGCCGCTGTTGAGGCCGCCGTCGGAGGTGAGGAAGGCGGGCAGCCCGTCCGAGAGGTTCGGGTTCACGAGGCGCTCGACGCGCCGCTCCGAGATGCTCGCCAGCTCCGACACGGCCAGCGCGAGCGCGTCCAGCGCGAATGCCAGCGGCTGACCGTGGAAGTTCCCGTTCGAGACGAGCGCGTCGTCGTCGACGAGAACGAGCGGATTGTCGGTCGCTGCGTTCAGCTCGACCGAGACGGTGTAGTCGACGTAGTCGAGCAGGTCGCGCGACGCGCCGTGCACCTGCGGCGCGCAGCGCAGCGAGTACGCGTCCTGCACCTTGTCGCACCAGCGGTGCGCCTCGATGATCGAGGAGCCGTCGAGCAGGCGGAGGACGTTCGCGGCGGAATCGCCCTGGCCGCGCAGCGGGCGCAGCGCGTGGATCTGCGGCAGGAACGACGTACGCGATCCCTGCAACGCCTCGAGCGACTGCGCGCAGGCGAGGTCGGCGACGCGCGCGAGCCGCCGCGCCCGCACGAGCCCGAGCGCTGCGAACGCGGTCATGAACTGCGTCCCGTTGATGAGCGACAGTCCCTCCTTCGCCGCCGGCCGGATCGGCTCGAGCCCGACGCGCGTGAGCGCCTCGAACCCCGGCAGGCGCTCGCCCTCGACGAACGCCTCCCCCTCGCCGACGAGCGGCAATGCGAGGTGCGCGAGCGGCGCGAGGTCGCCGGAGGCGCCGACCGAGCCGCGGCTCGGCACGACCGGGAGCACGCCGCGCTCGAGACAGGCGAGCAGCAGCTCAACCGTCTCGATGCGCGCGCCCGAGTTCCCCTTTGCGAGCGTGTTCGCGCGCAGCAGCATCGCCGCCCGCACGATCTCGGCGGGATAGGGCTCGCCGACGCCGCAGGCGTGCGAGCGGAGAAGCCGCAGCTGCAGCTCTTCCGTCAGCTCTTCCGGGATCACGCGCGACACGAAGCGGCCGAAGCCGGTGTTGACGCCGTACGTGTGCTCGCTCGAGCCGTGCGCGGCGCGCTCGACCAGCTCGCGGGCGGCCCGCATCTTGCCGCGCGCAGCATCGGTGAGCGCGACCGGCGCGCCGTCGACGGCGACTTCCCAGACCTCGCCGACCGTCAGGTCGTCGCCTGTGAGGCCGATCGCCGTGCGCTGGGCCACACCGACGAGTGTAGTGCCCCCGGCGCCGTACTTCCGCCGCCCCGGCTAGGGTCGAGCACGAGTGTCCAGAGGCGACGCCTCCCTCCTCCGTGTCCGCGCCCTCTTCCTGCTGCTCGGGGCGGCCGAGTCGGCATTCGTCCCGTTCATCCCGCTGCTGCTGCTCGATCGCGGCCTCGACCCGCAGGCGCTCGGCTCGGCCCTGGCGCTCATGTCGGCGGTCGGCTTCGCCTCGGGCCCGCTCTGGGGCTACCTCGCCGACCGCGTGATCGGGCGTGAGCGGACGCTCGCCGTCTGCCTCGCGGGCACCGTGGCCGGCGCACTGCTGCTCGCCTTCGCTCACGGCGAGGCGGCGCTCACGCTCACCGGCTCGGTCGCCTGGTTCTTCCGCTCCCCGAACATGGCGCTCGCCGACGCGCTCGCGCTCGACCGGCTGGGGACGCACCGCCGCGACCTGTACGGGAGCGTGCGGCTCTGGATGAGCGCGTCCTTCGCCGTCGGCGCGATCGCGTGGGGCGCGGTGATCGAGTCGGCCGGCATCGGCGTGATGGCCCCGCTCTACGCGGCGTGCACCGCGCTGAACGCGCTGCTCGTGATGTTCGTGTTCCGCGGCCGTTGGCCGCGCCCGCTCCGGGCCGACCCGGCAACGCGGTCGATGCGTGCCGTCGTCGCCGCACCCGCGTTCATGCTGTTCCTCGTCGCGCTCTTCCTCTCGTTTGCGCCGTACAGCGCCACGTACAACTTCGCCGCCGTCCGGATCGCCGCGCTCGGCGGCGGCGCCGTCTTCGTCGGGCTCGCGGCCGGGCTCCAGGCGGCGGCGGAGGTGCCGAGCATGATGGCTACGAGGAGGCTCGCCCCCCGGCTGCGGCCGGCGCACCTGTTCGCCGGCGGGGCAGCGTTCTACGTGATCGTGTACGCGGTCTGGGCCGTCGTCGCCAACCCGGCCGTGCTCGCCGCAATGCGTGTGGTCGCCGGGCTCGGCTTCGGGTTGACGGCGGTTGCGATGGTCGTGATCGTCGACGAGCTCGTGCCCGCGAGCCTGCGCGCCACCGGTCAGGCCGCGGCCAAGGCAGTCTCGATGGGCTTCGCTCCGGTGATCGGCGTCTTCGGAGGCGGCCTCGTCTACGGATATCTCGGATCGGCGTCGCTGTTCGTCGTCGCCGGGCTCCTGACCGCGCTCTCGGCGATCGCGGCGCGCGCGGCGGAGACGGCGCAGCTACGCCCCGTCGAGCACACGTAGCTCGAGCACGCGCGAGGCGTCGAAGCCGTCGATGCGCAGGAGCGCACCGGCGGCCGCGGCCGCTGCGCCTCCCGGCATGAGGCCGACGAGCTCGGAGCCGGCGACCTCGACCCCGCGCGCCGCCGCTTCGCGCTCGATCGCCGCCAGGAGCTCGTGCAGCGGCGCGGCCTGCCAGTCCTCGACGTTCATGCTCACCTGCGCGTGGCCGGCACGCGGCAGCTCGAGTCCGAGCGCCCGCACGCCGGGAAAGCCGCCGTCGCGCTCGCGCACGACGCGCGCGATCTCGCGCGCCGCCTCGACGGTCGCGCCGGCCAGGTTGACGTTGAAGGCGATCAGCGGCGGCCGCGCACCGACGATCACGCCGCCTGCCGCGGGATCGAGCTGCGCCGGCCCGAAGTCGGGGGCGAGCTCGCCGGCGTCGATCCGCCGCTGCAGCTCCTCCGGGCCGCCGCGCCGGAAGAACGCCGGGCCGCGCCCCGGCGCGAGCTCCCCGTAGAGGAACACCGGCAGATCCAGCTCCCCGCCGACGCGGCGTGCAAGCTCGAGCGCCGCCGCCCGGGCGCGCTCCAGGTCCTCGGGTCGCAGCGGCACGAGCGGCACCACGTCGGCCGCGCCGATCCGCGGATGAGCGCCTTCGTGGCGGCGCAGGTCGATCCGCTCGCGTGCGCAGGCGATCCCGGCGAGCAGCGCCTCGACGAGCCGGGCGTCGTCGCCGACGAGCGTGAACACCGAGCGGTGGTGATCCGCGTCAGCGTGGACGTCGAGCAGCTCGGCGTGCTGCGACAGCGCCGCGCCGATCGCAGCGAGCACGGCCGCGTCGCGCCCCTCCGAGAAGTTCGGAACCGCTTCGAGCGGCAGCTGCATGCCCGGAGCCTACGACTCGGCGGCGAGCACGCGTGCGCACTCCTCGCACACCTCCGGCGGCACGAGACCGAGACGCATGCCGAGGTAGAACGCCCGGCAGCCCACGCAGAGGCCGGACGCCGCCTCGAGCGACGCGAACACGGCCAGCACGCCGGCGAGCGCGAGCGCAGCGGTGTGCTCGCCCGCTGCGAACCAGAGCACGGTCGCGGTCACGGTGAACGCCGCCCCGATCGCCTGCGCGAACCGCTTCGCCGGCCCGGGCGAGTAGCGGTGGCGGACGTTGAGGCGAGGCGTCACGACCCGCGTCGCGAGCAGGCCGAGCGGGCTCAGCGTCGGCCCGGTCAGGACGCGCGCGACGAAGCCGTACGCGAGCACGGGCAGCAGCCAGCCCTGCTGGAATGCGACCGTGAGCACGGCGAGCACCGCCACCGATCCCGCGACGACGCGGGCCGAGGTCTCGTTGACCGGGTTCGGAAACGAGAAGAGCCCTCCCATGCTTCAAAAAGGATAGCGGCAGATGCCCTCCCCGCGCCGGTCGGCGTACCGCTCGCTCGCCTCGCTCCAGCGCGACACGGCGCGCTGCCGGGCGTGCGCCGAGGCGGGCTTCCCGCTCGAGTCGCTGCCGGTGCACGCGCCGGGAACCGGCCAGCGCGCGTACCTGTTCGGGCAGGCGCCCGGCGTTGTCGAGGGCGCCGAGCGGCGCCCGTGGCGCGGCCGGGCCGGGCAGGCGCTCCGCCTCTGGCTCGAGCTGGACGAGGAGGCGTTCTACGCGACGTTCTACTGCGCCTCGGTGACGCGCTGCTACCCGGGCCGCGCTGCCTCCGGCCGCGGCGACCGCACGCCGACGCCGCGCGAGCAGGAGCTCTGCGAGTTCTGGCGCGACTGGGAGCTCGCGCTCCTGCGGCCGCAGCTCATCGTCACCGTCGGCGGGCTCGCGCTCCGCCGCGTGCTCGCGCTGACGGAGCTGACCCCGTGCGTGGGCGAGCGCTTCGACCGCGGCGGCGTACCCGTCGTGCCGCTGCCGCACCCGTCGGGCGCGAGCGGCTGGCTCAACGTGCCGGCGAACCGCGCGCGGCTCGAGCGTGCGCTCGCCCTCGTGCGCGCCGAGCTCGGCTAGGGACGGAGGAGCATCCCGACGCTGCCGCTGTCCTCGGTGCGGAAGCCGTACTCCTCGTAGAGCGGCCGGCCGGAGGGCGTCGCCACGAGCGCGACGATCGTGCGCCGGGAGGCGTGCGCGAGCAGCCGCTCGAGGATCGCGCGCCCGACGCCGTGCCGCTGCTGCCCCGGGAGCACGATCATGTCCCAGATCGTCGCGTAGAGCGCGCCGTCGTCGAGCAGGCGGCCGATCCCGATGAGCTCGCCGTGCTCGCGCGCGACGACGTTCCAGGTCCCGTCGAGCGCGGCCTGCAGCTCCGCGTCGTGGACCGGCGGCGGCACCCAGCCGACGGCTTCGCGGAAGCGGCGGTACTCGGCCGCCGCGAGCCGTACACCCTCCTCCAGCTCGAGCACATGCGCAGCCTACGGCGGCGACGGGCACCGCGGCTAGATTGGCCCGGTGCCAGGAGGTTCAGACAGACCGCGGTATCGCTCGACCTTCGTCCGCCTGCTCGGCTTCCTTCGCCCCTACCGCGCCGGGCTCGCGGTCTCGGTCGTGCTCGCGGTCGGCTCGCAGGCGGCGCAGGTCGCGCTCATCTGGGTGACGGGCCGGAACGTGATCGACCAGGCGCTTCTCCGCCACGACACGCGCCGGCTCTGGATCTCGGTCGTCGTGATCGTCGCTCTCGGCGTCGTGCGCGCCGGGTTGATGCTCGGACGCAGGATCATCTCCGGCCGCCAGGCGCTCGACGTCGAGATGGACATGCGCAGCGGCCTGTACGCGCACCTCGTGCGGCTGTCGTTCGGCTTCTACGACCGCCACCAGACGGGCCAGCTCATGTCCCGCGCGACCGTCGACCTTCAGGGCGTTCGCTTCTTCCTCGGCTACGGGCTCATCTTCTTCTTCCAGAACATCCTGACCGTCGCGTCGGTGACCGTCGTCCTCTTCTTCTTCGAGTGGAGGCTCGCGCTGATCGCTCTCGCAATCACGCCGCCGCTCGTCGCGCTCGCGTACCGCTACAGCCACGTCGCGCACCCGACGCTGCGCGACGTGCAGCAGCGGCTGGCGGACGTGGCGACCGTCGCCGAGGAGAACATCGTCGGCGTCCACGTCGTCAAGGCGTTCGCGCAGGAGCCGTCCGAGGAGGAGAAGTTCCACCGCCGCTCGGAGCTCGTGTTCGAGCAAACGCTGAAGGCGAACCGCCAGCGCGCGACCTATGTGCCGCTGATCTCGTTCGTGCCGCTCCTCGCCCAGGCCGCCGTGCTGCTCGCGGGCGCGCGCA
>Ga0335070_10011630_pt1 | contig 10275 bp, 9 predicted proteins | sample Lox_Sample_13_FD_206722 | JGI IMG/M metagenome (GOLD analysis project Ga0335070, IMG submission 206722) | Soil microbial communities from Loxahatchee National Wildlife Refuge, Florida, United States - Lox_Sample_1.3 | ecosystem: Environmental > Terrestrial > Soil > Wetlands | place: USA: Florida... | reverse complement strand
CCGCCGCGGGCGTGGTGCGGGCGGGCGGCGAGCTCGGCGTGCACGGCCCGCGCGGGACGGAGCTGCGCTGGGCCTCGGTGACGAAGCTCCTCAGCGGGCTGGCGGTGCTTGTCGCGGCCGAGGAGGACACCGTCGAACTCGACGAGCCGGCCGGTCCGCCCGGCTCGACGCTCCGGCACCTGCTCGCGCACGCGTCGGGGCTGCCGCCCGAGGCGGGGCCGCCGCTCACAGCTCCCGGAAAGCGGCGGATCTACTCGAACACGGGGATCGAGCGGGCCGCCGAGCTCGTCGCGGCACGGGCCGGGATGCCGTTCGCCGAGTACCTCCGGGGCGCGGTCGTGCAGCCGCTCGGCCTCGCCGGCTCGCTGCAGAGCTCGCCGGCCTGGGGCTACCGCGGCCCGCTCGACGATCTGCTCGCGCTCGGCCGCGAGCTGCTCGCGCCGACGCTGGTCGCACCCGAGACGCTCGCCGAGGCGACGTCCGTCCAGTTCCCGGGCCTCCCTGGCGTCCTGCCGGGCTGGGGCCGGATGGAGCCGAACGACTGGGGCCTCGCCTTCGAGCTGCGCGACGCCAAGTCACCGCACTGGACCGGCTCCCGCAGCTCGCCGCGGACGTTCGGCCACTTCGGCGCCGGCGGCACCTTCGTCTGGGTCGATCCGGACGCAGGCCTCGCCTGCGGCGTGCTCACCGACCGCGAGTTCGGCGGGTGGGCGAAGGAGGCGTGGCCGCGCCTCAGCGACGCCGTCCTCGCCGAGAGCGGAGCCGGGAACGGCAAGTAACACGTTGTTACTTGGTGCCTTCGGCGTCGTCATCTGCGAACAGCGGACGAATGAACTGGTCGAAGGTCTCGCGGTCGCAGCTCGCGATCACGGCAGGGGTGATGGACGAGACGGTCGCCGTGCGCGGCATCCCCATCGTCAGCGAGACCTCGCCGAAGTAGTCGCCGGGGCGCAGCACGCGACGGTTGCCGAGGTCGCGCTGGGTGACGCTGAGCATGCCGGCGAAGACGAGGTAGAAGCGGTCGCCGGGCTCCCCCTCGCGGACGATCACCGTCCCCGGCGGCACCTCCTCCCGCTCCATCCGTTTCGAGAGCCGGAGGAGCGTCTGGCCGGGCAGCCCGGCGAGCAGCTCGACCCGGGCGAGCTCGTGCTGCGTGGCGGAGGAGCGTGGCATCGTTTCCGCAATGGTGACTGATTGAGCGTGCTCGACGGCTGGAGGTTCTGCCCGCGCTGCGCCGGGCCGATCCGGCGCAAGCCCGGGCGCGCGGAATGCGACGCGTGCGGCTTCGTCGCGTATGCCAACTCCGCGCCGACCGCGAGCGCCGTCGTCGTCGACCGAGAGGGGCACGTGCTGCTGGCTCGGCGTGCCGTGGAGCCCGACCGCGGCAAGTGGGATCTGCCGGGCGGCTTCCTGGAGGAGGGCGAGGAGCCGCTCGCGGGCCTGCGCCGTGAGCTCCTGGAGGAGACGGGTCTCGAGGTCGAGCCGCTCTCCTTCCTCGGCGCCTGGACGGACAGCTACGGCGACGGCGAGGGCGCGGTCGCGACGCTCAACCTCTACTGGCTCGCCCGGGCCGCCGGCGTGCCGAAGCCGGCAGACGACGTCGCGGAGCTCTGCTGGTTCGCGCCGGACGCGCTGCCGGAGCTCGCCTTCCGGGTCAACGCCGTGGTGCTGGACGCCTGGCAGAGGGCGGCGGCGCCCCCTGCCTCTGAATCCTCCTAGGCGAATCCGAGCTGGCGCTCGAGCATCCCCTTCGGCATGGCGCCGATAGCCGAGGCTTTCGGCTGGCCGCCTTCGAAGAGGACCATGTTGGGGATCGACTGGATCCCGTAGCGGATTGCGAGGTCCTGGTTCTCGTCGATGTTCACCTTGACGAGCTTCAGGTTGCGTTCCTCGGCGATCCGCTCGAGCACGGGGGCGACGGCGTGGCAGGGCCCGCACCACTCGGCCCAGAAGTCGACGAGCACCGGCTGCCCGCTCTGGAGCACCTCCGTCTCGAACGTCGCGTCGGTCACCTCGGTCGTCATTCAGCTTTCCTTTCGTTCGCTTCGAAGGACAGAACGCTCGGCCGTACACTTCGCTTCCCGATGGCCGAGCAAGTCTTCCAGCCGCTCCCGACGGTACCCGACCATCCCTCCCTCGAGGAGGAGGTGCTCGCGTGGTGGGATCGGGAGGGGATCTTCGACCGGCTCCGCGAGCAGAACCGGGGCGGCCCGACGTTCTCCTTCATGGACGGCCCGATCACGGCGAACAACCCCGCCGGCGTACACCACGGCCACGGGCGGACGCTGAAGGACGTCTTCCAGCGCTACAAGGCCCTCCGCGGCTTCGACCAGCGCTACCAGAACGGGTTCGACTCGCAGGGGCTCTGGGTCGAGGTCGAGGTCGAGAAGTCGCTCGGCCTCAGCTCGAAGCGCGAGATCGAGGAGTACGGGCTCGCCGAGTTCGCCCGCAAGTGCCGCGAGCGGGTCGCGCACTACAGCGAGGTCATGACCCAGCAGTGCCGCCGGCTCGGCCAGTGGATGGACTGGGACAACGACTACTACACGTTCAGCGACACGAACATCGAGTACATCTGGGGGTTCCTCAAGACGGTTCGCGAACGGGGATGGCTGTACAAGGGCCACCGCTCGACGCAGTGGTGCCCGCGCTGCGGGACGTCGCTCTCGCAGCACGAGCAGGCGGGCGAGGAGAACTACGTCGAGATGGAGCACCCGTCGCTGTACGTGCGCTTCCCGCTCGTGGGCCGCGACAACGAGGCCCTCGTCGTCTGGACGACGACGCCGTGGACGCTGCCCGCGAACGTCGCCGCGGCGGTGAAGGCCGACGCCGAGTACGGCCTCACTGCGGACGGACGCTGGGTCGCCGTCGTGCGCTACCCGGACGAGGCCTTCGTCCGCACCGTCCGGGGGAAGGAGCTCGTCGGGCTGGAGTACACCGGCCCGTTCGACGAGCTCGCCGCGCAGGCCGGCGTCGAACACCGCGTCATCCCTTGGGACGAGGTCTCACTCGACGAGGGAACGGGGGTCGTCCACATCGCGCCGGGCGCCGGCGCGGAGGACTTCGAGCTCTCGCGCATCCACGACCTGCCCGTGCTCGCGCCGATCGACGAGGCGGGGAGGATGCTGCCGGAGTACGGCGAGCTCGCCGGCTTCACGACCGACGAGATGGCGCTGCGCGTGACCGAGGCGCTGCACGGCCGCGGCCTGCTCGTCTCGGAGGGGACGATCGTCCACCGCTATCCGATCTGCTGGCGGTGCAAGACGCCGCTCGTCTTTCGCGTCGTCGACGACTGGTTCATCGCGGCCGAGGAAATCCGCCGGCCCATGCTCGACGCGAACGCGACGGTCGAGTGGACGCCGCCGCAGTACAAGAAGCGAATGGACGACTGGCTGCGCAACATGAGCGACTGGAACATCTCGCGCAAGCGCTACTTCGGCCTGCCGCTGCCGTTCTATCCGTGCGCATGCGGCCACCTGAACGTGATCGGCTCGCGGGCAGAGCTCGAGGAACGCGCCGTCTCGGGCCTCGAGCAGCTCGAGGAGCTGCACCGGCCCTGGATCGACGCCGTCCGCATTCGCTGCGACCAATGCGGCGGAGACGTCGAGCGGATCCCGGAGGTCGGGGACGCATGGCTCGACGCGGGCATCGTCCACTTCTCGACGCTCGGGTGGCACAACCCGGAGCGGCGCGAGCACGGCTACGCGACCGGCGCGTCGGCCGGCCTGTCGGGCGCCGACCTGCCGGATCACGCGTACTGGGAGAAGTGGTTCCCCGCCGACTGGGTCTCCGAGATGCGCGAGCAGATCCGGCTCTGGTTCTACTCGCAGTCCTTCATGGCGGTGACTCTCGTCGGCTGCTCGCCGTACCGGAGCGTCCTCACGTACGAGAAGGTCTTCGACGAGCTCGGCAGGCCGATGCACAAGTCGACGGGCAACGCGATCGAGCTCAACGAGGCGCTCGAGCGCATGGGCGCCGACGTGATGCGCTGGCTCTACTGCGCGCAGACGCCGAGCGAGCCTCTGAAGTTCGGCTACGCGCTCGCCGGTGACGTGAAGCGGCGCTTCCTCACCTTCTGGAACTCGGTCAGCTTCTTCGTCGACTACGCGAACGTCGATGCGTTTCGCCCGTCCTGGTCGACGCTCGAGGTCGACGGCGACCTCGCGCCGCTCGACCGCTGGCTCCTCGAGCGGACGCATGCATTCGTCCGCGAGGTCGAGGCGGCGTACGAGGCGTACGACACCGTCGGCGCGATGCGGGCCTACGAGGCGTACGCGGACGAGCTCTCGAACTGGTACATCCGGCGCTCGCGGCGCCGCTTCTGGGAGGGCGGCGACCAGGCGGCGTTCCGCACGCTCTGGTACGCGCTGCTCCAGACGCTGCGCGTGATGGCGCCGATCCTGCCGTTCATCACCGACCACCTCTGGCGCAATCTCGTCCTCGACGGGCCCGCATCCGTACACCTGGCGGGCTGGCCGGAGGTCGCGGAACCGGACCGCGACCTGCTCGACGAGATCGCGGAGGTGCGCCGCGTCGTCGCGCTCGCGCACCAGGCCCGCGCGTCGGTGGGGCTGAAGCTGCGGCAGCCGCTGCGGCGCCTCGTCGTCGAGGGGGTCGACGGCGCGAGGGCGCACGCCGCGGAGATCGCCGCCGAGGTGCGCGTGAAGGAGGTCGAGTTCGCGGCGGTCGACGCGGAGCTGCTCGTGAAGCCGAACCTGCCGGTGCTCGGCCCGCGCCTCGGCAAGGACCTGCGCGCGGTGCAGCAGGCGCTTCGCTCCGGCGAGTTCGAGGCGCTCGACGGCGGCCGTTTCCGCGTCGCCGGGCACGAGCTCGAGCCGGACGAGGTGCTCGTCGAGCGCCGCGGGCAGGCGGGCTCTGCGATCGCGTCCGCCGACGGCATCACGGTCGCGCTCGAAACGACACTCGACGACGAGCTGCTGCTCGAGGGGCGTGCGTACGACCTGATCCGTGCGGTGAACACCATGCGCAAGGACGCCGGGCTCGAGCTGACCGACCGCATCGTCCTGACGATTCCGGAAGTGGACGCCGACGTCGTCGCGACGTACGGCGAGCGGATCAAGGCGGAGGTGCTCGCCGTCGAAGTCCGCGTCGGCGCCGAGCTAGCGATCGCGAAGGCGTAGGAGCCGCTCGAGTCCCTCGTCGAGCGCCGCGTCCGGCGTGGCGAGCGACAGCCGCGCCCAGCCGCGGCCGTGCTCGCCGAAGCCCTCGCCCGGCGCGACGCCGACGCGATGGTCCTCGAGCAGGTGCTCGCACGTCACGTCGCCGGGCAGGCGGAACCAGACGAAGAACGTCCCCTGGCCGCGCGCGTCGAGCCCGGGCAGCGCGGCCACCGCGCGGTCGCGCCGCGACTCGTAGAGGGCGCGCCGCTCGGCCACCGTCTCCTGCGGCCCTGTCAGCGCGGCGACGCCTGCCTCCTGCACCGGCTGGAACACGCCGGCGAAGACGTGGTTCTGGAGATCCTCGATCCGGGCCACGAGCTCGGCGTTGCCGACCGCGAAGCCGAGCCGCCAGCCGGCCATCCCGTACGACTTCGACATCGAGAACAGCTCGAGCCCGACCTCGCGGGCGCCGTCCTGGGCGAGGAAGCTCTGCGGCTCCCGGCCGTCGAAGACGAGATCGCCGTACGCGAAGTCGTGCAGCACCCACGCGCCGGCGTGCAGCGCCCACTCGACCGCCTCGGCGAACACGCCCGCCGGTGCGCACACCGCCGCCGGGTTCGACGGGTAGTTCAGATACAGCGCCGCCGCCTCCGCGGGCGCCGCTTCCCAGTCCGGCCGCCCGTCCGCGAGCAGCGGCAGCGGGACGTGGGCCGCCGCGGTGAGCGCGACGGCGGAGCGATAGTCCGGATAGCCGGGATCGGGGAGCACGATGGCGCCGCCGCGCTCGACCGCGACCTGCGCGAACTCGATCAGCCCCGTCTTCGACCCTGGGAGCACGGCGACCTCGCGTGCCGGGTCGACCTCGACGCCGTACACCTCGCGGTAGCGCGCCGCGATCGCCTCCTTCAGCGCCGGCAGCCCGCTGAACGGCGCGTAGCCGTGCGTGTCCGCGCGCGCGGCCGCCCGTGCGAGCGCCTCGATCACGTGTGCCGGCGGCGGCACGTCCGGATTGCCGCGGCCGAGGTCGACCAGCGGGTCGCCGCCCCGCGCGGCCGCGTCGGCGACACGCGCGAGCAGCGCCGCGAAGTACTGCTCGGGCAGACGCTCGAGCCGGTGCGGGCGCGACCTCACGGCCGCGATGCTACGCGGCCGAACGTTCCGCGCGGCGCAGCTCGACCGGCAGCCTGAACACGACGTCCTCGTACACCGACCGGAACTCGGAGATGTCCTCGACGCCGCGCGCGCGGAACCACTCGCACACGCCGCGCACGAGACGCTCCGGCGCGGACGCGCCCGACGTCACGCCGACGACGCTCACCCCGTCGAGCCACGCCTCGTCGACCTGTGACACGTCCTCGACGAGATGCGCGGCGACGCCGGCAACACGCGCGACCTCGACGAGCCGCTGCGAGTTCGACGAGTTGGGCGAGCCGAGCACGAGCAGCAGTCCCACCTCCGCCAGAAGCTCCTTCACGGCCCATTGCCGGTTGGAGGTCGCGTAGCAGATGTCCTCCTTGGCCGGCCCGACGATCTCCGGGAAGCGGCGGCGGAGCACCTCGACGATCTCCCGCGTCTCGTCGACGGAGAGCGTGGTCTGCGTGATGTATGCGAGGTGGGTGGTGTCGCCGGCGAACGAGATGCGCTCCGCGTCCTCGGCGGACTCGACGAGCACGATCGAATCGGGCGCCTCGCCGGTCGTCCCCTCGACCTCCTCGTGCCCTGCATGTCCGATCAGCACGATCGTGTAGCCGGCCGCCGCAAAGCGGCGTGCTTGCGTGTGCACCTTCGTCACGAGGGGGCACGTCGCGTCGATCGCCGTGAGCCTGCGCGTAGCCGCAGCCGCGCGCACCGCGGGGGCGACGCCGTGCGCTGAGAACACGACCGCGGACCCTTCGGGCACGTCGTCGACGGAGTCGACGAAGATCGCGCCGCGCTCCTGGAGATCGCGCACGACGTGCGAGTTGTGCACGATCTGCTTGCGGACGTACACGGGCCTCCCGTAGAGGGCGAGCGCCCGCTCGACCGTCTCGACGGCCCGTTCGACACCGGCGCAATAGCCTCGCGGAGAGGCCAGGAGGACCCGCTTCACCAACGCGGGGCCACCATAGCTCCGAACCTGTGAGAGTCGGGTTAAGACGCGCGGAATGGAAAAGCCCGCCGCTCGGGGGGGTCGGTACGGCGGGCTCTCCCACGTTGCTCACCGCGGGCCTGCAAGCCCAGGCAGTTGCCGCGGTTCGCATCGCCCAGTGCGGAGACGCTAAACGGCCTCCCGAAGCGCCACAATGGGCCGGATGGCCCATCTTTGCAACGCGGAGCAGGCCCGCTCGACGGCGAGAACCATCGGCTCGTGACGCGCGTGCTCGTGATCGACGACGAGGCGCCGATCCGGCTGCTCTGCCGCGTCAACCTCGAAGCCGACGGGATGGAGGTGCTGGAGGCGACCGACGGCGCGAAGGGGCTCGCGCTCGCCGGCGAAGAGCGGCCCGACGCGGTGCTGCTCGACCTGATGATGCCGCGGCTCAACGGGTGGCAGGTCGTCGAGCAGCTGCTCGCCGACGAGCGTACGAGCGACATCGCGGTCATCTTCCTCACCGCAAGGGTCGAGGTGCTCGACCGTGCGCGCGGGCTCGACATCGGCGGTGTCGCCTTCGTGACGAAGCCGTTCAGCCCGTTCGAGCTCGCGCCGCTCGTGCGCGAGCTCACCGAGCGAGGCGAACGGGACGGGCTCCGCGCCGAGAAGCTCGCCGCGTTGCGGGCGCTCGTCGACGTCGGTTAGCTCATCGCGCCGTCTGGGCGAGCGCGATCCCGGCCAGAACGACGGCGGCGCCGCCGAGCTGCACCGGCGCGAGCGACTCGCGCAGCCACACCCAGGCGACGACGGTCGCGACGACGGGCTCGAGCATCGACGCGATCCCGACCCGGGTCGCGCTGACGTGACGGAGGGCGGCGACCACCAGCGCGAACGGGACGATCGAGCCGAGCACGATCACCCAGAGCACGAGCGCCCACACGGGCAGGTGCCACGAGGCGAGGTGCCCCTCGAGCGACACCCGCTTCCCGCCCGTCGCCGCCGGGAAGCTCCACCACGGCTGCACGACCGTCCAGAAGATCGTGGCGAAGAAGAAGCCCCACGCGAGCAGCGGGATCGACTCGCGCAGCGCCACCTCCCGCTCCGCGAGCAGCAGGTACGACGCGAACACGACCGCCGCGACGAGCGCGAACGTGACGCCGAGACCGTCCAGCGTGACGCCGCGCCAGAGCTGCACCATCAGCGTCAGCCCGGTGAGCGACAGCGCGAGCGCCGCCCAGATCCGCCGCCGCACGCGCTCGTGGCCGAACGTGCGGGCCCAGATGGCGACGAGCACGGGCCCGAGGTACTGGATCAGGAGCGCGATCCCGACCGGGAGGCGGTGGATCGCGAGGAAGTAGAAGAGCTGGACGAACGCGACCCCGACGACGCCGAAGACGGCGAGACGCGGCAGCTCGGAGCGCCGCACGCGCAACGAGCCGCGATCGAGCGCGAGTGCGAGCAGCGTCAGCCCGATGCACGCGCCGGTCGAGCGCATCTCGGTCAGGCGCAGCGACGAGAGCCCCGACGCGAGCGCCACCTTGGAGAAGGCGCCGTTGATCCCGAACAGCGTCGCGGCGGCGAACACCATCGCGTAGCCGACGAGCGGCCGGCGGCCGCGCGGCGGCTGACGACCCGGCGGCAGCGGCTCGGCCATGCGGCGAACCTATCCGACGGCGCTGCACGGTAGCCTGACGTGCGCGGGACGTAGCTCAGCCTGGTTAGAGCGCCTGCTTTGGGAGCAGGAGGCCGACAGTTCGAATCTGTCCGTCCCGACTACGCCGCCGCGCGCAGCGACGCGGCGACCGCGTCTGCGACCTTCGCCGCAGCGATGCTGCCCTCGCGCAGCTGGCCGCCGAGGGTCGGCACGAACCCGACGAACCAGAGTCCGGGCAGCGCGGGCTCCCCGTCCGTATGCGTCGGCAACCCTCGCGGGTCGAGCACGCCGAGATGCCCGACGAGACCCTCGAGGCCGGCGCGGAAGCCGGTGGCGGCGATCACCGCGTCCGGATCGATGCGGGAGCCGTCCACGAGCAGCACCTCGGCGCCGTCGAAGCCGGCGACGGCGGCGACGATCTCGACGAGGCCGCGGCGCACCGCGGCGACGATGCCCACGTCGAGGATCGGCGTTGTCCCCGTCGCGACGAACGCGCTGCGGACACCCTGCTCGGGCCGCGGCAGCCCCTGGGCTGCGAGATCGGGGATGGAGAGCTTCCGCAGGGTCTTCGAGACCGGGTCGACCCAGTCCGGCGGCAGGTGCCTGATCGCCATCCCGATCAGCTGCGCGGGGATGCCGGCCGTGGCCCGCCTGACGATCTGGGGCGGCGTACGCACCGAGAGGCGCGAGCGGGCGGCGCCGCCCTCGGCGACGTCGGTTGCGATCTCGGCGCCCGAGTTGCCCGCACCGACGACGAGCACGTCGCGGCCGCGGAACGGCGCCGGGTTCCGGTACTCCGAGGAGTGGATCAGCTCCCCCGTGAAGCCCTCGCGGCCGGGCCAGTCCGGCACGAAGGGCGCGCCGTTGTAGCCGGTCGCCACGATCACCGCCTGCGCCGACAGCGGCCCCTGCCCGGTGTCGAGGCGCCACGCGTCGCCGTCGCGCTCGATCCGCTCCACGCGCGCGTCCGTGCGCACGTCGAGCGGCGCGGCGTATTCGTGGAAGTAGGCGAGCAGGTCGTCGCGCGACACCCAGCGGCCGTAGCGGCGCGGGATGCGAAGGCCGGGCAGCCCGGAGAGGAGCCGAGGCGTGTGCAGGCGCAGCCGGTCGTAGCGTTCCCGCCAGGCGGCGCCGGGCTCGGGCCCCGCCTCGAGCACGAGCGCCTCGGCGCCGGCGCGGCGCAGCAGCGCCGCGGTGGCGAGCCCGGCCGAGCCGGCGCCGACGATCGCGACCTTCCGCGTCTCCACGCCGGGGTCATAGCATCCGGCGGTACCCACAGCGCTACCGTATGCCGGACGCGCGGGCGTAGCTCAATGGCAGAGCTTCGGGCTTCCAACCCGATGATGCGGGTTCGATTCCCGCCGCCCGCTCCTCTTCTGTCCGAGGCTGACGGTACGTTGCCAGTAATGAAAACGGCAACACGACGGGAAGCG
>Ga0335070_10011629_pt1 | contig 10275 bp, 8 predicted proteins | sample Lox_Sample_13_FD_206722 | JGI IMG/M metagenome (GOLD analysis project Ga0335070, IMG submission 206722) | Soil microbial communities from Loxahatchee National Wildlife Refuge, Florida, United States - Lox_Sample_1.3 | ecosystem: Environmental > Terrestrial > Soil > Wetlands | place: USA: Florida... | reverse complement strand
ATTTATGCATTTTTATGAATCGAATGAAAAATTCGGGCTGGTTTCGTTTGAAACAACATTCAATATTTTCAGTATGTTAGGCTAAAAAATATATATTGCAGTTGATGGTCGATTGTTTTATACTTTTTGTAAAGTTTTTGTAATTGCGAAGGGCAGATAGCTGCAACTATCTGCCCCTCATTTGCCCCAGTAACTTACCCTCCTTTGTTACTGGGGTGTTTTTTTGCAAGAATTAATCCGATATTATTCCCGACAGCGACTCGGATTTATTTTTTTGTTCACGTAAACTGCAGTTCCAGCGATATTTACATTTAAATCCACCCTCCCGGCCATTAGCCTAGAGCGTCTCCAGGATTTGGAGCGTCCCGGTGTCCCTCTCCCCCCGGTAATACTTTTCGAGAACCCGTGTAAACGGTGAGTTCGGATCCTCGTCAACGAAGGCGAAGAGGGTCATGGACGACTTCAGTTTCATGTCGTCCGGGTATCCGAATATTGCCGGGGCCGATCTCCCCTCCACCGCCATCACCGCCTCCGTGCACTCCCTGAGCCTTTGCCCGAGAACGGGATGCGCTAGGTAGGCCCGTGCTTCTTCGAGGCTCTTGATTGCATAATGCCTCGAAGTGGAGCTGTGCCCCAGGCCTTCTATCTGGGGGAATATGAACCACATCCAGTGGCTTTGCTTTTGACCTCTTTTAAGTTCGGCCAAGGCGGTGCTGTAAATCCTCTCCTGCGCAGCAGTGAAACGTTTAAGATCAAACGGGTCGCTGAGGCCGCGTGTATCGTCTGTCTTATCCATTGGTTCCTCCGTGATCGATGCGTTTCTTTCAATTATACAGTAGATTTGTCCAAGCAGGATTCCCATTGCTGATGGATGCAGGTTGGGGGATTAATGGCGGGAATCAAGTAAAGTATCCCCGAAATATCCAAAAAAAAGGCAGCCCCCGAAGAAGCTGCCTCATATGGCCCTTGTGTTGATATTGACTTTATTTCTTGATATGGCTTTTGCTTATTGTTTCCGCAGAGCGGTTCAGTGCTCTCACTTATCGAAGCCCTGCATCATTCGTGGTATTCGAAATTCATATGAATCTTCTTCTCAATGCAGCAAGTCCTGCAATAGCGGAACTGAACAGCCAGATGGCCCCGGGAACGGGAACAGCTGATGGAACCGCGACATTATCCAGATTGAAACCATCATTGATGGCATTGTGGAAAATCAGCTGGGTTATTTTCTGATCAGTTATGAAACCAAAAGAGTTCGGGTCTGTCCCATTTCCCCCCACTACCAGATTTGTATTCCCTGAAGCAGACACCAGGGTCACCTCCAGCGGGGACCCGGAATTGCCTGCAGCCCAAAAATCGCCGAACCAGGCATTAATTGGGGTTTTGTAAGCCAGCGTCGCGACTTCTTGTGTGCCATCGACATATATCGACAAATTAGGGGTACCGTTACCGTAAACTATATCACTATTTTCATATGGGGGCACATCAACGACCCTTCCACCTTGTGATTGAACTATAAAGGGACCGACATCAAGAGGAGCCGTTATTGGCGTATCCACGGTAAAATTATCAAAAGTGGTAATTGCCGGAGTTCCTGTTATGTCGTGACTCCATGCGGCGAAATCGGTGTAGGTTGTGGTTGCCGCAAATGCATTCGTACTGACAAATCCAGTGAACAATGCACAAACAACGATGACTGCCGAAAATACGTTTCTCATGATACCCTCCTTTGGTTTGATTGAGATAATGGAAAAGGGCGGCTGCCTCCCTTTTCTCCCCATACCATACATATATGTTTTTTAATGTTTATTTAATTATTTGTCAACAATAATTTATAGATGTGCCCCAACTTTTTTCGATACCGCTTTTGGAGTGCTATTAATGGGAAAACTGCGATGAGGACGGCGCATGGGGGCCTGGCCGCAAGATCGTGGTCATGTAGACACGTTGTGATTAGATCAAAAAGGTTGGAATGCAGGAAGGGTCAATTCAAAGCTGCCGGTGGTAGTTTGGCAAGGCAAGGGAAATCCCCGGTTTCCTTTGACAAGACTTATCATGGATGTCCCCAAAATTCTCGGAAAACATGACGGCAGTGCCTTTCTCGTTTTTCTTCTGTGGCTTGCGTGAAATCGCAAACTTCTTCTTTGGCAGCGGACCGAAGAGCATTGCAACTGTTTGCGTAAAAGGATAGAATGACCATGTCGCAAGCAAGGGGGGCGGGAGCGTCAAAATTGGATTCCGTTCCAATCAGGAAGGCAAACAATAAGATAGCCAGTCGGCATTTTGGGGGAGGGAAAAATGGAAAAATCCAGGTTAGTTTCAACTATGATATCGGGGCTGTTGTTAGTAATACTCGCCGATGCCGCCATGGCTCAAAGCTGTTCTCAAGTCTTTGGCGGGACGGATCAGGACAAGTTAATACAAAATCTTTCCCGTTGCGCACAGGACGTCCGCGCCACCACTTCATACAGCCAATATACCGCCTATCTCGACCCGGAAAGCTGCCGTATTCGCGTACGCACCGCGCAAGGCGATTTTTACAACCGGGGGACGCTTCAATTGATTGAGTGCATGTCACAATACGGATGGAAAATTCCGTTCACCTCTTGTGACATAAACGGATACTGATCAGTTTTTCTCTCTTTCGTTTTTATGCATAACGGGCCGCGGCATGACCTGCGCGGCTCTCTCAGATTCACTCGGCCCAAATGAGGCAGTGCTGCGCCGAACACAAACAGCGCGAAACCCTGCCACATGGGCGGCAGGTCGCGGATAAATCTCTCAAGAAGTCTTCCGATTCTCAACTCTGTCCCCTTTTCGTTCAGGCGATTCACGAGAGCTATTCAGCGCTCAGCTCAAAGTCTGCACTTGATTGAACATGTTCATTGCCTGCGTAGCCGTATCCAGAATAACGGATGCCGTTTTTCGATCAGCGGTCAAGCCGGACACCTTATTGAGCAGATCACTGACGGCATCCACTGTCGCCTGTGTGGGAGGCTCGATTGGCTGGCTTCCGGAAGAAAAAGCCAGCCGCTTTGCCCGCAGGAGCTCGATGTTTGCTTCCACCTTTAGACGCTCCGATCGGTACATGCTGCGATCACCGAGATCCGTCGCCGCGTTTTCGAGCGATAAAAGGCGCCCCTGAGCTTCATACATTGTATCCAATGTCGCAAAATAAACCTTCCAGTAGAGAGCTTCGACTTCCGGGGTTGCATCCTTTTTATAGAGAGCCATTGTGCGTCCTCCCTTTTGTTGTTACTGCTTGGGCGAGCTTGCCACCAGAGTATCCGCGGTATTCTTTGCCTTGTCTGCCTGATCCTTGAGAGTATCCATCGTGCTTTTCACGTCCTTGCCGTACTGGATCGCGAAAGTGGCCCATTCTTTGTAGCTGAACTCTTCAGCCAGCTGGGAAAAGGCTGTGGCAAGGGCTACATACTTGTCCTTCGGAACAGTAACGGAGCTCCCCACCTGAAGCTTCTTTTCCAGGTCGGACTGTTGCTTGCTCATGAGAGCTTGCGTTGACAGGCGTTTGTCGGAAATGTCGTAAATTGTCTTCTGCATTTTCAACTGCTCTTTCATTCCGGCCAGATCCGCAGCATATTCTTCAACGGCAATTTCAGCAGATGCTTCAATGTTGCCGTTCGAGATGCGTTTGATAGCTTCGAGGCGCTTCCGGTAAACTTCGTTTTTCTGGTCGACGAAGTCGGTCAGTTTCGATTGGGTCTGCACGGTAATCGCCGCGCCCTGTTTCGCAAGGCTCAGCACATCTTTTGGAGTCGAGCAGCCGAAGGCACACAGCATCGCAACGAAAAGAAATAAAGCATTAGATATCTTTTTCATCTGTTAACCCCCACTCCGATTGAGATAATTCCGGCTGCCTCGATAAACCGGGCAAGTTCGTCCGCCTTGATGCCACTACTGTGGTATTGGGCAAGTACCGAGGCTATCCCCTCCACCATATTCTGCCACATCACCACCGCATGCTTCGAGCGGATGAAATCCTCATCATAAAAGGTGGATAAACGCTGGTACTCAAGCACCTTTTCGTCCGCTTGCAGCTTGGCCGCGTCTCCGAAATATTTTCCGACCATCTCGTAGAATTCGAATTTTTCTTCCGGCTTGATCTTCTTGCTTACCTCAACGAAGCTTTGATTCAGCCAAGATGGATGATTTTGTTCCAGCCCGATACGAATTTCGTCCAGCAGGCGACCCTCGTCAATGTAGGCTGTGACAAGTTTCCTGGAGATGTTCACTCTGTTGTCCAGGACCGTCTTAACCTCGTTCGCTTCAGTCACCAGTTCCTGGTAATGTTGACGAACAATAACGAGCGGGGCCAACCGCGGTGCCTGTGCGTCAGCCAATGCCTTCTCCGTACTGTCGGCAAGGGCCGGGATGGCCCCTGCGATTGCTACGGATTTCTTGAGGTCGGCCGACCACTGCGCTGTATCGACATTGTTGTCGGCGATTGCCGCAATGACCTCATCAAGCCGCTTTACCTTCTCTTCCGCCAACACTTCGAGCCCCACTGCTCCTTGCGCTTTCTCGAGCGCCTCGAGCGCCTTCGTTAAATTCTTTCCGGCCTCCTGCACTTTTTTTTGATATTCAGGGTCCTTCTTATCCCTGGCAGCATCGTCATATTGCTTCTTCAAAGCTTCAAGTCTTGTTGTCACTTCTTTGCGGACACTATCATTAACAGTTTGCCCGTCCTGGTCTTCCGACAACTGCCGCTCCGCGGCGGCCATCTCCGCTTCCGACGCAGGCTTTCCCAAGGCTTCGTCGTAATTCTTTAACAGTTGTTCCCGCTCCGCGCACAATGTCAAAAGATCCTGGACCGTTTGTCGGACCAGTACGACAGAGTCCTTGGGTATTTTTCCCGTTTCCTCTTCCGTGAGCCCTTTATTTTTCAGCAGATCTTCACAGGTGGGAAGGGCCACGCCAATAAGGTCATCGCGGCGGCTGGCGATTTTATTGCTGTTTATCTGCAGTTTAATACTCATGTCGTTCATGGCAATCGAGTCGAATTTGCCGCCGATTTGGTTGAGACGGGCCTTGATCGGATCGAGGAGGGTTTTTCTCAAATTGTTGTTGGTAAAAACAACTGTTTTAATCTGTCCGTCCCGTATGTTTTGAAAACGCTGCCGGGTCGCATCTGCCTCCAAGTCCAGCAAACCGGCGTAGCGCTGCTCCATGGCTGTGACTGTTTCCAGGGGTTTTATGTCGGACGCCGCCTTGACCACTGTCTGCCCTTGCTTGTCTCGCGACGGATTATAGAGCCAGGCGCATCCAGTGGTAATTACCAGGCACAACACCGGCAATATCATGCTTATTCTTCGGAGCACTTTCCTCATGATACCTCCTTAAAAGATAGAGATTTGCGCTTCCCCATGTTTCAAAAAACGGAAAAGCGTAACCACTCCTTCCCTCAGCTTTCCATATCTCATAAAAAACAATCTTGATATAACATATTGTTTTTATGCATAATTCTCATTGACTGACAATGCAGTCAGGTCGTTAAACAATTTTCCGGCTATCAACATCCAAACAAAAAAGCCGTCCAATCAGCTCAAAACTGATAAGGACGGCTTTATTCGCCAAACCAATTACTTTCCCACTCCATTCCAATTCTCCGGAACAAATTAAAATTGTAATTACAACTAATTCATATTAACTCCTTTTTACACCCTTCACCGCTCGGGTGTCAATAACCCAAAATTTTTTCATAAATTAAATTCCAATATCTTGCCTTTCAAGCCCCCGTGCTTCTTTGATTTTCCAAAATATATCTCTCCCCTTTTCCGTCTTCCACTTCTCAGTTTGAGATCACTTCAATATCTGAAACAGATTACTGTAATCATCAGTCCACGTCCTGAGCTCAGGACGCGATTCGAGCGGTGTTGCGACCTTGGTGATCAATGACGACCGGATGGGCCTCGAAGAGACAAGCGCCCAGCTGGCGAAATATATCTCCCGGTCCTCGTCGTCTCCATTAACCACCGACACGGCATATTTTCCCAGCGCCCGGGCCAGCCTGTCCACAACCGGGGCCACGTTGAGATGGGTGTTGGTGATATTGAGCGCCAGGATGCCGTCCGGCTTGAGATGCCGGAAATAAAGCTGAATCGCCTGGAGGTCGATCAGGTGAACCGGTATGGCGTCACCCGAAAACGCGTCTGCCACCAGCAGGTCGAACTGCTGCGAAGACTCCCGTTCCAGCGCGAGGCGGCCGTCGCCGATCACCACCTCCACCTTCCCCCGGCAGTCGGACAGATAGGTAAATTCAGACCTTGCCAGTTTCTCGACCTGCGGATTGATCTCGTAGAACCTGAACACATCCCCCGGTTCGGCGAAAGAGGCGAGCGAGCCCGCCCCCAGGCCGATTACTCCCACCTTGAGCGGCGAATGTCGCAGCGACTGCAGGGCTAGGCTGATGCCGGACCGCGGTCCGTAATATGTGATATGTTCGCGCCTCCGGTCGAGGTCGGTAAACTGCTTGCCGTGGATGACCGTCCCGTGGATGAGCGCCCTGGCCTCATCCTCCGTATCCTTGTCATACTCCATCACTCGCAGGCTCCCGTAGAAATTCCTTGACATTGCAAGGCAGGAATAGCCGAAAGAATTTATATAGCGAACCCCGGACACGGTAAGGCAGACGGCCGCCAGGGCCAATACGGCGGTGGCAGGCCGGGGGCGGAATTCGGCGGTGATGAGCGAGAGGACGGCACAGGCGATGAGCGCGGCGGGAAGCTCGAAGTATCCGTTCAGGAAAATGGGGCCGGCGAGCCCCACGATGATGCCCCCCAGCGCCCCTCCGGCGGAGAGCATCAGGTAGAACAGGGTGAGATGCCCGGGCGCGGGCTTGCGCTTGACCAACTCGCCATGACAGAACATGCAGCAGATGAAAAGCCCCGCCGAATAAACGGCGACTGACAGCCTGATGTCCACGCGCGAGGTCCAGTTCCAGAGGACGTAGGTCATGACTCCGAAGGTGATGGCAAGCAGCCAGGCAAAGAGCTTTCGGTTGTAAATCCTCTCGCAGTCGAACGTCAGGATGAAGGTAAGGAGGTAGAGGCTCAGGGGGATTATCCAGAGGAAAGGTATCGACGCCACGTTCTGGGTAAGATGATTGGTGACCGAGAGCAGCATCGTTGACGCGCAGCACGCCAGCAGAATCCAGAGGAGCAGTTCGCTCAGTTTCGGCGCGCGGCTTGACGCCTCATCCGTTTCCGTTGCCCCGACATCCTGAACCTGGACGGATGCGGTATCCTGCCTGCTCTTCACCGCCGCCATGATGCAGAAGACCATGAACAGGGCGTATGCGGCGGACCAGACGATCGATTGCTGCCGGAGCGTTATATACGGCTCGATAAAGAAAGGATATGCCAGGAGCCCCAGCAGCGACGCCAGGTTCGACAGGGCGAAGAGGCGGTACGGCAGGGCGGACCGGAATCTCCTGCCGTACCAGGCCTGGATGAGCGGGCTGGTGGTGGAGAGGAGGAAATACGGGAGTCCCACCGAGCAGGCGAGAAGCCCCAGGATGCGCGTTATCGGCTCCTCGCCGCCGGTAGGCTTCCACGCGGCCGAGGGTCCGACTGGCAGGAAAAAGAGCGCTGCCAGGAGGATGATGACATGGACCGCGGCCTGTGTTCCGGGCCTGAGGGAGCGTACCGACCAGTGGGCGTAAAGATAGCCCACCAGAAGCGCAGTCTGAAAAAAAAGCATGGCGGTTATCCAGACCGCGGCCGATCCGCCGAACCAGGGGAGGATCATCCTGGCGATCATCGGCTGTATCTGAAACAGGAGAAATGCGCTCAAAAAAATGGTGAAGGCGTAGAGGTAAACGGAACCATCCTTCTTCATTTCAGCCCCCCGTAACGAATTCGGAGTATAATCACAAATAGCTCAAATTAGCCTCTTTTTACACCCGGAGCTGTTCCGGTATCAATTAACTAAAATTATTCAGGAAGAATCATATTTAAGTCGAAGGACACGTGAAGGGTAGTATCGAGATAAGTGCCGCCGGGCGGTAGGGGCGGGTTTCAAACCCACCCTCGCTGCTAACCCGCTTCGCCGAACCCTGCGATCACGCGGATAAACTCGGCACCGTACTTGCCGAGCTTGTGCTGGCCGACACCCGTGATCATCAGCAGCTCCGCCGCGTTCGAAGGACGCCGGGCGGCCATTTCCGTGAGTGTCGCGTCGCCGAATACGACAAAGGGCGGTACGCCCTCCCGCAGGGCTATCTCCTTGCGCAGGGCGCGCAGCGCCTGGAACAGCCCGTCGTTCTTGCCGAGCCTGGCGAGCGGCGTCTCTTTTTCCTTTTTGGCCTTCTTCGCGGAAACCGGCCTGACGCGCGGCCTGGCGAGGGTGAGGGTCTCTTCGCCGCGCAGTAGAGGGCGGGCCGCCTCGGTCAGCCTGAGCACAGAATAGCGTGCCATGTCCTGTTCAAGGTATCCCAGGTGCACCAGTTGGCGGATGATGCTCCCCCACTCGTCCTGACCGAGCGTGGAGCCGATGCCGTACGTGGAAAGCCTGTCGTGGCCAAGTTCGCGGATCCTTTCGTTTTTTGAACCGCGCAGGACGTCGATTACATGCCCCATGCCGAAGCGCTGCCCGACACGGTAAACGCACGACAGCGCCTTGCGCGCGTCCTCGGTGGCGTCGTAGCGTTCCGGAGGACTCAGACAGATGTCGCAGTTGCCGCAGTCCCCGGCCAGCGACTCGCCGAAATAGCCGAGCAGCACCCGCCGCCGGCAGGTCCGGGCCTCGGCGAAGCCGACCATGGCGTTCAGCTTGTGCAGCTCGATCCGCATCTGCTCCTGGTTGCCGCCGTTCTCGATCAGGCCGCGGGCGATGGCGATGTCGCCGTAGCCGAACAGCAGCAGGGCCTCGGCCGGCAGGCCGTCGCGCCCTGCCCTGCCCGTCTCCTGATAATAGCTCTCGATGTTTTTCGGTAAATCGTAGTGGACGACGTAGCGTATGTTCGGCTTGTCTATCCCCATGCCGAAGGCGACCGTAGCCACTACCACCTGCAGGTCGTCGCGCTGGAACGCTTCCTGAACCCTCTCCCTCTCCCTGTCCGGCAGGCCCGCATGGTACGGCGCAGCGGCAAAACCTGCTTCACACAGGCGTGAAGCCACGTCCTCGACTCTCTTGCGGCTAAGGGCATAGACAATGCCGGCATCGTACGTTTCGCGCGTGCGAAGAAAATTTAGCAATTGAGGAAAAGGCTTTATTTTATCCTCAACCGTATAGCGGATATTCGGTCGGTCGAAGCCGGTGATATGGCAGGCGGCGCGGGAGAGGCCGAGCCGTTGCTGGATGTCGTCCCGAGTCTGGGGATCGGCGGTGGCGGTCAGGGCGATGATCGGCACGCCGGGAAACAGCCGGCGCAAACGGCCGAGTTGCACGTATTCGGGACGGAAGTCATGCCCCCACTGGGAAATGCAGTGGGCCTCGTCGATGGCGAACAGGGCGATCTCCATCTCCGCCAGCCGCTCCAGGAAACCGTCGCTCATAAGCCGCTCCGGCGCCACATAGAGGAGATCGAGACGGCCGCCGTGGAGTTCGGCCAGCACCCGGCGGGCTTCCCCGGCCGCAAGGGACGAATTGTAAAAGGCCGCGGACACGCCGTTTGCGCGCAGGGCATCGACCTGGTCCTTCATCAGGGAAATGAGCGGCGATACGACAATGCCCACGCCCGGCCGGTGCAGCGCCGGTATCTGGTAGCAGAGGGACTTGCCGCCGCCGGTCGGCATCAGCACGAAGGCATCCTCGCCGTGTATCAGTGCGTCGATGATCTCCTGCTGGTACGGGCGGAAGGCCTGGTAGCCGAACACTCTGGAAAGGGTTTCAAGCGGAGTCCCATATTGACGCTGCGAGCTTCCCGTCATGTCAGTGGCTTCTTTTCCTATTAATTGTAAAAGCGGAAATTAGCCACGAATTACACGAATCGGCACGAATGAACGACAAAAGAAGCGTTTTCATTAGAATCTCATGCAATGTTCGACACATTTCAAACTAAGATTTTCATTGTGTTGGTTGTAGTGCTGAATTGAAAAAAATTTAATAACATTCGTGTTCATTCGTGTAATTCGTGGCTAAAATTGCTTCTCAGGTTTTTGATTCAAACTCGTCACACCCTTGTCAGGTGCCGGTACTTGATCCGGTGCGGCTGGTCCGCCGCGGCTCCCAGCCTGGCTTTCCGGTCGGCCTCGTACTCGGAGTAATTCCCCTCGAACCAGACGACGCTGCTTTCGCCCTCGAAGGCGAGAATAT
>Ga0335070_10011628_pt1 | contig 10276 bp, 8 predicted proteins | sample Lox_Sample_13_FD_206722 | JGI IMG/M metagenome (GOLD analysis project Ga0335070, IMG submission 206722) | Soil microbial communities from Loxahatchee National Wildlife Refuge, Florida, United States - Lox_Sample_1.3 | ecosystem: Environmental > Terrestrial > Soil > Wetlands | place: USA: Florida... | reverse complement strand
CCGCCCCCAGGGCCAGGGAGAGATTGGGTTCGAGTTTGGTTTTAATCCCCAGATTTCCAGCATAGTCAATCAGGTAGTCCAGGCCGATGGACTGGGCAATCCGGACGGTGGGAACGTTCCGGGAAAAAGTCAAGGCCTTGCGCACGGTAATCGGTCCCCAGAATTCGCGGTCGTAGTTCAGGGGCTGCCACGGGTCTTTTCCTGGCACGTCCTCATAGGAGAAGGGCTCATCGACAATCAAGGTTGCAGGGGTAAAACCCTTATCAAGGGCTGCGGCGTAAACGATCGGTTTGAAGGCCGAACCGGCCTGTCTCCTGGCCTGAAGGGCCCGGTTAAATTGGCTCGAGGAGAAGTCCCGTCCACCAACCATCGCCAGAATAAATCCCGACTGGGGTTCAAGGGCGATCAAGGCCCCCTGGATCGCTTCCCTTCCTTTCCCTTTGCCTCCCCGGCTTTCAAATTCCTCCAGTCCCACCTGCACCGCATGCTCCGCCGCCTTCTGCAGCCTGGTATTGATCGTGGTGTAGATCTTCAGGCCTCCCTTATACAATAAATCCTTTCCATATTTCTGCTCCACATACTGGCGGGCCTGTTCCATCACAAAGGGGGCCTCGTGATATCCCTTGGGCCCTCGGGGCCTCAGCCTGACTTCTTCTGCCTGGGCCTTCTGCGCCTGCTCCTTGCTGATGATCTTCCTTTCTACCATCCGGCTGAGCACGTACAGTTGACGTTCCCGGGCTTTTTTGGGATTGCGCAGGGGAGAGAGGTTGTTCGGGGAAGGGGGAAGCCCAGCAAGGATGGCACACTCCGCCAAGGTCAGGTTCTGTACAGGTTTCCCAAAATAGGTACTGGCCGCGGCAGCCACCCCATAAGCTCCCTCCCCCAGGTAAATCTGATTCAAGTAGAGGAAGAGGATCTCATTCTTGGTCAAGTAGTGCTCAATGCGCTGGGCCAAAATGGCTTCCTTTAATTTTCGGGAGTAACTCCGCTCCGGAGTGAGAAAAAAGGATTTGGCAATCTGTTGGGTAATCGTGCTTCCTCCCTGAACCACATCCAAGGCCTCAATATTCCGGAAGGCTGCACCCAAAATCCTCCAGTAATCGATCCCCCGGTGTTCAAAGAACCGGGCATCTTCGGCAGCGATGAAAGCCTTGGGCAGGAACCGGGGCATTTGAGAAAGAGAAATCACCGTCCTCTTCTCGATAAAAAACTCCCCAATCAATACTTCATCCTCTGAGTAGACTTCGGAGGTAATGTAGGGCTGATAGTCCTTCAGGGTCGTAAGCCGGGGAAGGTCGAAGACGATAGAAAAGTAAAAGGCCATCCCGGCTCCCACCAGAACCACGAGCACCAGGAGGATGATCAGAAGAAAGGTAAGCCATCCCCTCTTTTTCCTGCTCTTCTTCTGGATTTCTTGCTCTTCGGTCATCGGCGTTTTTTTCTTATCCGAAATCCAAAATCGAATATCGAACATTCTTTTGGGTTCATCGGCCATCGGTCATCTGCTCTTCGTCAATCGTCAGAAGTCTGCTGCTACTTTCTCTTGAATACTCCGACCCCGTTGGGAACTCCCCATCCCCCAGGGATGTCGATCTTTAAATCCTTATACTCGGCGTACATTTGCGTTGAAGGGCCCCCGTCCAGGGCCATGGCGTCCCGGCACTCCAGTCCGCCCCGGGATTCGGGAAGGTGAAAGATTCGGGCCAAGTCCTGGGCGTAGACATCTGTGTCCTCCGAGGTGAGGAGGACGACTTGGTTCTTCATGGTCACGCCCAAGGCCGACCGCCTGGCGACCTGCTTTTTCATCTGGAGTTCCCGTCCATTAACCACCAGCCGGGGGCCCACCTGTAAAGCCTGGGATATATTCCGTCCATTTTGGTACTCCGTGGTGTGGATGATCCGGGGCAGATCATCCTGAACCAAGAAAATTCCCCAATCAGCCTTCCGCAGCGGGTTCGCTTCCTTTCCGTCAACGATCAACAATCCGAGCGGTCGATACCCAGGGAGGAAGAACCCCCCATTGATCCCCGCCAAGGCCTGGGCTTTTCGGGTCAGGGCCTTGATCTCCATCCGGTCCGCACCATGACTCCGGCTATCCAGGATCCTGACCTGGAATTGGTCCCAACCGATCCTCAGGATAGTCAGTTTTACGAGCGATTGGTAGGGCAGACCCTCCACCCGGAAGAACTTGTAATCAAATCCTTCGTCGACCTTCTGCCAAGGGAAGTCCGATGAGGCCAGGCTATGTCCTCCAGTCCCCAGAAGAAAGAGGAATAGAATCGCCCTTAGGAATGATACTTTCATTATCGACAGCCCTTCCCTTTAATGAATATATTATAATTCCAAATGGATATACAAAGCAATCCCTGCTTCATCTTGCCCCTCCTTCATTTTCCAGAAATCGCTTAAATATCATAAACTTGGAGGCCTTGCCCGGCCCGGGTGCAAGGTCCAGCCTCTAGAGGGACAGGATCGGGGGGGGGTTAGAGACCCGATGGAAGGTCGTTTTCCTTCCGCGGGGAGGGACGGGAAAGGCATAGCCATCTGCGCCTCACAGGCCCTTACCGCCCGTGCCGATGAATGAAACCACGCCTCATCATTTCCCGCCAGAGGCTGGACCTTGAACCCGGGCCAAGAAAAAAGCGATCTTAAAAGTGAATGTGGGAAAGCTCCCAATCCATTTGACTCGCTTCCGGTCCCCGATTATAATTGGGCTTCCCGAATGCTGCTGTTTGCCAAAGATAGAAATGCCCGGGAAAGGGGAAATCAGACGCTGAACTCTTTGATTCAAAAGGGCCCGGCTAAGCGCCTATCGGTCGTGATTCCTGTATTCAATGAAGCAGGGACCATAGGAGAAGTCATCGACCGGGTTCGAGCGGCCGCCCTGCCTGAAGGGCTCGAACGAGAGATCATTGTCGTGGATGATTTTTCCACCGACGGCACGCGGGAGATCCTTCGCCAATATGGCTCGACGGATTCCTTTAAGCTATTCCTGCATGACCGTAACTTGGGAAAGGGGGCTGCCCTTCGAACGGGCTTTGCCCAGACTACCGGAGATATCGTTTTAGTCCAGGATGCGGACTTGGAGTATGACCCGCGGGAATATGGCAAATTGCTTGAACCCATCCTGGACGGCAAAGCGGACGCGGTATATGGGTCCCGGTTCATGGGGGGAGATCCCAAACGCACTCTTCTCTTCTGGCATTATTTGGGTAACCGATTCCTCACCACCCTCTCTAATCTCTTCACCAACCTGAATTTATCCGACATGGAGACCTGCTTTAAAGTTTTTCGGGGGGACCTTATCCGCAAAATCAAAACCCATGAGAACCGGTTTGGGTTTGAACCGGAGGTCACCTCCAAGATCGCCAAATCGGGAGCCCGGGTATATGAAGTCGGGATCAGCTATTCGGGTCGCACCTATGAGGAGGGGAAAAAGATCACCTGGAAGGATGGGGTTCGAGCCATCTGGACAATCTTAAGATGCCATTGAATATCTCCTCCCCCTCCGATCCTCATCTCCCTTTCCTGTCCTCATCCACACCCTTTGTTTTGCTCGGCTGCTTTTCCCTCTTCCGGGTTCGGATGGAAACTGCCCCTGCTCAGGTCAAACCCAAAGGAAGGATTCCCTAAACCTCTTTTTTCTGATAAGTTTATTTTTATGGCTAGAGTAAACGGGAACAAGGATTACTACAGAATTCTGGGGGTATCCCGGGAGGCCGCGCCCGAGGAAATCAAAAAGGCTTACCACCAGCTGGCCCTGAAATTCCACCCGGACCGAAATCCGGGGGACGGGCAAGCCGAAGAGCAGTTCAAGGAGATCAGCGAGGCCTACGGGGTTCTCATGGACCCGGATAAGCGGAAACAGTACGACCTCCTCTCCCGGTTCCCCTTCGAAGCCGGCAGGAGGCCTGATTTCTCCTACACTCAGGAAGAGATCTTTCGGGATATTTTCAACAACCCCCAGGCGAGCGACGTCTTTTCCGAACTGGGGCGGGAGTTCGCCCGCATGGGTTTCCGTTTCGACGAACGTTTTTTCGACCACCTCTTTTTCGGGGGGCAGGGGTTTTTCTTCATCCTCGGCGGCCCCGGAGGGTTCCGGTATTCATCCTCGGGAGGGTCGCAGGGAAAGACCCGGAACGCTGCGGAGGTCTTCTCCCCCATTCTGGAAAATGTTCTCGTCCCCCGAGGAGGTACCCTGACGGGAAGAATCGCTTCCTGGGTCTTTCGGAAAGGGATCGGGTTCTTCCTAAACAGACTCATGCCCAATCCCTCCCCGTCCGGACCTAAGGAAGACAATTTCCTGGACCTCACCTATACCCTTCCTCTTTCCCGTACGGAGGTTTCCACGGCGACCACAAGGGAATTTTCTTTTCGGCGGAATGGAAAACAGGAAAAGCTGTTAGTCAAGATCCCCGCGGGAATCAGGGACGGCACCTTGCTTCGGCTGCGGGGGAGAGGGAAAAATCAGGGCGGGAAAGTCGGTGACCTCTACTTAAGAATCCGCCTTACCTAATTTTTTTTCTTGATTGTCCTCCCTCGGGAAATGGGTGGTCTTCATTCTCCACCATGCCCTCCTTTCTCTTAAGAAATATTCAGAGAAGGGATGGGGCATCTATTCTCAATTATCTCCAATATCAAGAGCAGAATCTTTTCCATTGGCGCCTTTCTCCATTGTAAATTCGGAGCATAGTTTCTTCCTGAAAACGCTAGGAACCCGCTTTTTGAAAGAAAGGTAGATTATAGGTGACAATTCGCAGAAAGCTTTGGCTCGGCTTATTTCTTTAGGATTCCAGCGGCTTGCTGAAAAACTTCACGGGGATGTCATCGCGAGCGAAGCGAAGCAATTCCAATCACATAAAAGTCAAATACTTGGAGATTGCCGCGCCGCTAACGCTCCTTGCAATAACCGGCAGAATTGAGTCTTTTCGCAAACTGCTAGAAGTTCAATTTTAACTCCAAAAAGATTACGAGGGATTTGAAGATATCGTTCTCTTTAAACTTTTCTAATGTCCAGGATGGAGGACTTTCTTCTTTTAATTGCGCCACGGACAACCTAGAGATGAAATCCAATGAAGGGTCAAGATTGTTTTTGGTTAGATGGATTTTCCCGAAATGATAGCCGGATTTTTCTTTCGATGGCTGGCTGTTCTCGGAATGGAACAGTTCTCTTTCTGGAATTTCAGCTGCAGCAGGATAGTGCATGGGATCTGTAATTTCCGGACCCAAGGGATGCTCTCGGTTTTTGATGGCCTTGCCTGGCTTAGCGGCATTTAGAGGACTTCCCAATCCTGCTTTTGGGGACGATGAAAAAGGATCCTGCCCTTTCCGCTGCAATAACCATTTTCCATAGATCAGCTCATTTAAAGAGTTCGTAGGGAATATTCCTTTTGCTTCTTCGTCAGCGAAGCTAAGGCTATAGAAGGACAGAACCATTGTGACCAGAATGAGGCTGATCATAAGAAATTTGCCCATCTCATGTCCTCCTTTTGGGAGAAAGCCTTAGTTCGTATTAATGCGAATTGAATGCCAAACCTACGCAAATAATTATCCAATAATTTCAAAGGGTAGTAGCTTGGAACCTTTTATCCTGGTGACATTTTTGAACACGGAATGGATTAAAACAAGGCTGCAAAAGAGGTAAAGTAGGGTAGGGTAAAAGCTGGATGAGGAGTGGTTCCTGAACTCATCGGGCGACAGAGTCTGGCAACCGGTGCAGGTTTCAATCGATAATTGTTGAGAAAGGCATAATATAAATCCCCTAACGAAAAAAATTGTGGGAAATGCGGAGATTGGCACTCTCTCCGCGACCCCCTCTCGTTATTGATTCTGGTTGGGAATTTTGATATTTTGGCATCGTCGTTGCCCTATCATCAGATGATTAACCTTTCAACCTGACTTTATACCTCCGGGGGATTTATGAAGTGGGTTTCCCAGAAAATGCCTATAGGATAGGCTCCAAGGGATTCAGAAATTCCCTTTGGGGCCTTTTTTATGCTCGAGATGTGTGTTCTTACATGGAATCCTAAAACCCCGGCATGATGGAAAATGAAGGTGCCCAATTTCCGCTAGCCGTCCCTTCGAGGGACGTCGAATCGAAAAGTAACGAGAGGAGGTCGACGGTGAAAACGAAAAAGTTCGTCTTGGGTGCGATCGCCACGATCGCAGTGGGGTGGATAGCTTTTGCGGCTGACGTGTCGGTAGGCCAGGAGAAGAAAACCAGAGTCTACGAGCTTCGGACGTACACGGTGCTACCAGGACGGCTGCCGGCCCTTCACAAGCGGTTCGCCGAGCACACGATGAAGCTGTTCGAGAAGCATGGCATACGGAACGAAATGTATTGGGTGCCCATCGATGACGCGCGCAAGGATAACACGCTCATCTATGTTGTGTCTCATGAAAGCATGGAAGCAGCGGACCGAAGCTGGAAGGCCTTCTATGCCGATCCTGAGTGGATTAAGGTGCGCGACGCCAGCGAGGCTGACGGCAAGATCTTGGCAAAACCGCCCGAGCGTATATTCATGAAGCTGACAGATTATTCTCCATCGCGTTAGGTGCTTTGAAGAGGTTGCACGGTGTAAATGCAGCTGATGTCGGTCCCCCACAATATAAAAAGCAGGGCCATTTCTGACCCTGCCTTTTTGTCTCCCAACCTACAATGATTCAGGCATTTAGGCGAAAAGTTCTACGCACTGCTGAGCCTGTCGAAAAAGATAGAGGCTTTTTTTGTGCCTCGGCCCCAAATGATTTTTTAAAAACTGGTTCTTTCGGCAGGCTCGCAATATCTCTTTGGTTTCCAGACCATCCAAGAAGTTTTCGAATATGATCTTCATAAACGCAATTGGGAGATTTGATTTCTGCCAGTAATCGTTGATCTCCAGATTTATTCTATGGTGAAGGCGAGAACCGGATCGGGACCTAATTTGAGGCTGTAAGCCCGACTAAATATTCGTCGGAAGATTTAATTGTTCAGGCTCATGAGTGGGGCGGGGATCCGGCCGCCGAAACGGACAAAATTGCCCGAGCGGTTGATGTTCCTCACCTCGAGGATGTAGGCTTCTCCAAAAAGCCCTCCGAAGACCGCTTTATCTCCTACATCCTTCCCCGGAACCGGAATCAAACGGACCCCCGTAGTTTTATGATTGATCACTCCGATGGCCATTTCATCGGCCAGGAGTGCGGCAATCGTGTCTGCATCCACCTTTCCCGGAAGGGCGATCATGTCCAGGCCGACGGAGCAGACGGCGGTCATAGCCTCCAGTTTCTCCAGGGTGAGGTAACCCTGCTGGACGGCCCGGGAGATATTCAAGTCTTCGCTCACCGGGATGAAGGCCCCGGACAACCCGCCCACCGAGGAAGAGGCAAAGGCTCCTCCTTTTTTCACCGCATCATTCAACAGGGCAAGGGCTGCGGTTGAGCCAGGGACCCCGATGGATTCGAGGCCCAGGCATTGAAGGATCTCCCCTACGCTATCTCCTACCGTTGGAGTGGGAGCCAGCGATAGGTCTACGATGCCGAAGCTGACGTCCATCTCTCGGGCTACTTCCCGGGCGATGAGCTCTCCTACCCGGGTCACTCTAAAGCTGGTCTTCTTGATGATCTCCGACAGGTCCCCCAGGGTGAGCTTTTTGCCCGATTGAACCGCCCGTTCCAGTTCTCTCTTCACCACTCCCGGTCCACTGACCCCCACATTAATCACACACTCTGGCTCACCATACCCCAGGTAAGCCCCGGCCATGAAGGGGTTGTCCTCGGGCATATTGGCAAAGACCACTAGCTTGGCACAGCCAAACCCGTCGCGGTCGGCTGTGCGCTGGGAAGTTTCCTGGATTGCTTGTCCCATGAGGGATACGGCATCCATGTTAATCCCTGCACGGGTGGAGGCCACGTTCACCGAGGCGCACACCCTTTCCGTACTGGAGAGGACTTCGGGAATCGTATCCAGCAGGGTTCGGTCTCCCCTCGTAAAGCCTTTCTGCACCAACGCCGAATACCCGCCGATGAAATTGACCTCCACTTCTTGAGCGGCCTGATCCAGGGTCCGGGCGACCCTCAAAAAATCCTCGCCCCTGAGGCTTTCAGCCACCGACGCGATGGGAGTGACCGCCAGCCGTTTGTTTACGATGGGAATCCCGTACTTGGTGGCGACCCGTTCACAGGTGGGAACTAAGTTCCGAGCATGTCTCTGGACCTTCTCCCGGACCCGACCGCAGACTTCGTCCGCGGAAGGGCTGGCGCAGTCTCTTAGGCTAATTCCCAGGGTAACCGTTCGGACATCCAGGTTTTCGTTTTTCAGCATCTCCACGGTGCGGATGATTTCTTCGGAACTGAGCATATAAACCTCTTGTTTCGGGTTTCAAGTTTCGGGTTAAGTAGCCGTTTCAACTCGAAACTGATTTTTCAGATTTGATTGATGGCCCGAAAAATATCTTTGTGCTGCAAGTCCACGGAAACGCCCATCTCTTGCCCCCGCTGGTGGAGCTTTTCCTGAAGAAGGCCGTAGTCTAATCTTTTGGGAATATCTACTTCGAAGACCTGGATGTATTCGGGTTCCTGGCCCAGCCTGGCTACTTGAGCACCCAGGTTGGTAATGTTAATCCCCCGTTCAGCCAGCAACTCGGTGATGCCATAGACCAGACCTGGCCGATCCTTCCCGCGTGCGGTTATGATGAAAGGCTCGGTCTCCCCGGATTGGTAGGGAATCAGGTCCTCCGGTTTGAGCCGCCGTAGGTCGATATCCAGGTCTAGGTCCCTGGACAGGTCACGGAGCTCGCCCTTTAGGGCCGGGACCGATGCTCCTTCTCCCAGAGAGGCGATCAGAATCATGGCGAACTGCCCCCGGATGACAGTTTGAGAGAGCTCTTCAATACTGGAACGATGGCGGTAGAGGACTCCCGAAACGTTGGCCACGATCCCCGGCCGGTCCCGACCGATGACCGTAATGGCCACCCATTCCATTCGAGGATCATCATTCATCCTTTCGCCCCCCCTTTCCTTTATCAGCTCCTCCCCAATTTTATTCCTATGCTCTCTCGACCATCCGAATCCGGAATTTATCCACAAGATGATCCGGGAAGTAAGACTCCTTCGCCTTGCGAAGTCCGGGTTCCCCCAAGTCCTGTTCTCGGTTGATCCAAAGAACACGGGACCAGGATTTTTCACAGAACTGCTGGTTGATCATGGGATAGAGTCCGGGAATCTCTGGGTTTACCTTTTCCAGGTGGATCACCGCTGTCTCCCGGTTCAGCAACTCAGCCAGGGAGAAGGCCTGCACTTTATCCTGGATCAGAAGAACTCCTCCTTGAATCCGTAATTCCGTGAAATGGGTAAGGGCTTCCCGTACCGCCTCCCACTCCCCCATCAGGTTCATATCCTCCTCACACCTGCGAACCTCGCACCAGAATCCCCCAAGTTCCAGGCATTCCGGCAAATGGCGTTCTTCCAGGGGAGAGTAGGTAAAGGCATAGGTCTGGAGGAATTTATTGATGTGGTTTCGTTTCCCGTGGTATTTACGCCCGGCCAGCTGGATGAGGTCTTGGCTTCGGTAGAGGTAGTCAAATTGTTCACGAGTGGGTTCGACGACCAGGTCCGGGCTCTCCTGAATCTCATCCACCAAACGGCTGTCGGCTCGTTCGATGCGGGGGTTCTTCTTTCCCTTCTCTTCCTTAAGCCATTTCAGAGATTCTCGGACCACCTCCAGGCGCGAAGGAGGGCCGATGGGGGGGAGAAAAAAGGCTCCTTGGCGACCAGCGCTACTCAGGACCAGCAGCCAATCCCGGTACAGGGACCACTGGAACCCGTAATAGGACCGCCAGATGAAGAGGTTGGAAAAGGTCCACTCCGAGGTTTGGGGTTGATATCTCCAGATGATCTCCCCCATGACCTCGCGATCTTCCAGTTGAATGGGTCGGAACTGGGGAAATTCCGGGATCATCATGGTTTCTGCTTGCTCGTTCCCGGTTGCTAGTTGGCCCTTACTCGTTCCGGGTTGCTGGTCCCTCGTCAATGGCTACTTAGGCTTGGGTGAGTCAGGGTGAATGAAAAGGGGTTGTAGCTGGAAACAAGGAACGAGTAGCCGGCAACGATTCTCAACTATTTTCCAGCGCCACACTGAGACGCTTCAGGTGATTCCTCTCCTGGTTGGACAGGGCCAGAAAAATTTCTTTGGCCTCTGTTCCCTCTATTCTGCGTTCCATCTTGATGTACAGGTCGATGGCATTGGCCTCCAGGGAGATGGAGAACTCCAGGATATCTTTCAGTTCTTTCCCCCGGGACC
>Ga0335070_10011626_pt1 | contig 10276 bp, 8 predicted proteins | sample Lox_Sample_13_FD_206722 | JGI IMG/M metagenome (GOLD analysis project Ga0335070, IMG submission 206722) | Soil microbial communities from Loxahatchee National Wildlife Refuge, Florida, United States - Lox_Sample_1.3 | ecosystem: Environmental > Terrestrial > Soil > Wetlands | place: USA: Florida... | reverse complement strand
GGTGAACCTGGGGGAAACGCCGGCTTCCCTTCTGTTGCTGACCGCGACCTTCGGCAACACCCTGGGGGCGGTGACGACCTGGTTATTGGGCTTGGGGGCGGCGCGGCGTTATCCTGTGGAAAACCTTAAACAAGAGCGCCAGCGCAAGGCCGTCCACTCCGTACGCCGCTTTGGCACGCCCATTCTGCTGCTGTCCTGGCTGCCGGTGGTGGGCGACGCCTTGTGTTTCGCGGCGGGCTGGCTCAGGCTGCCCTTTTTGGCCTCGGTTGTCGCAATCGCCTTGGGCAAGCTGGTTCGGTACGGGGCGATTGTTTATTTGTTCGCTTAAACGAGGACGAAGGAAGCCGCATCGTTCGCTGCCGCATACGATGCGCTTGCCGCCCATTCCGCGCCGATGGGAATGCGCGCGGAAAGTGGTAAACTTCGTGTATTTTTTAGCGAGATATCGAACGTCATGCAGCTTGTCATCACCCTCGCCGGAGAAGACCACCCCGATCTGATCGTGGAAATGACCCGCGCCATCAAGGAGTGCAAATGCAACATCCTGGAAAGCCGAATGACTGAACTGGGCATGGAGTTCGCCGCTCACCTCATGGTCGATGGCAACTGGAACCATATCGTCAAACTCGAAAACGCGCTGGAATCCCTGGCCAGCCGCTACCGATTGAAAATCAGTCTGCTGCGCAGCAAGGAAAAACGGGACGAGGATGAAAACGTCGTGCCCTACGCCGTCGACATCTTTGCCAGCGATCAACTCGATAACATCCACGAGGTGGCCGCTTTTTTCTCCAGCCGGCACATCAAGGTTCTGGACCTCAGCTCCAGCCGTTACCCCGCGCCTTACAGCAATGCGCCGCTGTTCCTGGCGCACCTGATCGTCAAGATTCCCGCCGGGATGAAAATCGTTTCCTTGCGCGATGAGTTTCTGGAATTCTGCGATCGACAGAACCTCGACGCCATCCTTGAACCGGTCAAACGCTGACCAGGAGGAACCTCCCCATGAGCGCCATCGCCCTTGGGCAACCCGTCCCCGATTTCACCGCCCCGTCGACGGGTGGCAAAACCGTTCAGCTTGCTATGCTTAAGGGCAAGTACGTGATCCTTTACTTCTATCCTAAGGACAACACCCCGGGTTGTACCCAGGAAGGGCAGGATTTTCGTGATCTCGCCCCGGAATTCGAGCGCCTGAATGCCGAAATTCTCGGCGTGTCCAGAGACAGCGTGAAGTCCCATGAAGGTTTCAAATGCAAACACGAGTTCCCTTTCGAGCTGATTTCGGATGCGGACGAAAGTCTTTGCCGGCTGTTCGACGTGATCAAGATGAAAAACATGTACGGCAAACAGGTACAAGGAATCGAACGCAGCACCTTTCTGCTCGACCGGGAGGGCCGGCTGGCCCGCGAATGGCGAAAAGTCAGCGTCAAGGGCCATTCCCAGGAGGTGCTTGAAGCCCTGCGAGAACTGGAAAACGCCTGATTCCCGGCGCGCTGAAAAAGCGGGGCGAAGGCCCACGCCGCTGCTCACCCATAAATCCCCCATAACGCCAAACGGCCCTCGTAATCCCATGACCATCGATAACGAAAAAAGGCTTTTCATCCTCGACACCAATGTCCTGATCCATGATCCCTCTTCGCTGTTCCGCTTTCAGGAACACGATATCTACATTCCCATGATCGTCCTGGAAGAACTCGATCATTTGAAGAAGGGGCTTTCCGAGGTCGCGCGCAACGCGCGCCAGGCCAGCCGGTTCCTGGACGAACTGATCCAGCACGCCGATATTCAAGTCATCAGCGAGGGCATTCCGCTCTCGCAACTCCAGTATGCGGCCCGGGTCGACGAAAAATGCAGCGGCAGGATGTTTTTCCAGGTCAAGCGCATGAAATCCGTGCTGCCAGAAAGTCTGCCGGGAGACATGCCGGATAACACCATCTTGGCGACCGCTCTGGCGCTGGCCAAGGAACATCCCGATGCTCAGGTGGTCCTGGTGTCCAAGGACATCAACATGCGCATCAAGGCTTCCGTGCTCGGCATCCGGACGGAGGACTATTACAGCGATCAGGTACTCGACGACATCAACCTGCTCTACAGCGGTGTCGGGGAGTTGCCGCACGACTTCTGGGAAACCCACGGCAAGAAGATGGATTCCTGGCAGGACGGCCGCGGCCGCACGTTCTACAAAGTCAGCGGTCCCCTGGTCAAGGATTGGTATCCGAACCAGTTCCTTTACCTGGACGACGAATCCAACTTCGAGGCCATCGTCCGCTCCTGCCAAGGCCAAACCGCCACCATCGAGCTGGCACGCGATTTTCGCACGCCCCAGCGTGACGTCTGGGGCATCCAGGCGCGCAACCGCGAGCAGAATTTCGCCCTCAACGTCCTGCTGGATCCGGAAATCGACTTCGTCACGTTGCTCGGCACTGCGGGCACCGGCAAGACCCTGCTGACCCTGGCCGCAGGCCTCACCCAGACGCTGGACGACAAACTCTTCAAGGAAATCATCATGACCCGGGAAACCATCCCGCTGGGCGAAGATATCGGTTTCCTGCCAGGAAGCGAGGAGGAAAAAATGACGCCCTGGATGGGCGCGCTGCTAGACAATCTGGAACTCCTCAACAGTCACGGCGACAGCACCAGCTGGGAGCGGGCGGCAACCAGCAACCTGCTGCTCAACCGGGTCAAGGTACGCTCGCTCAACTTCATGCGCGGTCGCACCTTTTTGAACCGCTACATCATCCTCGACGAGGCGCAAAATCTGACGCCCAAGCAGATGAAGACCCTCATCACCCGAGCCGGCCCCGGCACCAAGATCGTCTGTCTCGGCAATATCGGCCAGATCGATACGCCCTACCTCACCGGCACCACCTCCGGCCTGACCTACGCCGTTGACCGCTTCAAACCCTGGCCCTACGGAGCGCACATCACCCTGCGGCGCGGCGAACGCTCGCGGCTGGCGGATTATGCGGCGGAGAGCCTGTAGAAAATCGCGGAAGCCCGACCCGACATGCCAGCGCCCAAACAAACCTCAGGGAGCTCCCAAATGATCGGCGTTAAATCGCTCTGCACAGCGCTTTGCTTCACGCTGGGCCTCCTTCCCGTGATCGCCCCGATGGCCAGCGAATGGGCGAGCGTTGCCGCCCCGACGCACGAAGCGCCGCGCGCCATCGGCCAGACCAACAACGGCTGTCTGGCCGGGGCCGCGCCTTTGCCGCTTGAGGGAAGGGGCTATATGGTCATGCATCTGGAGCGTCATCGTCATTACGGTCATCCCTCGCTGGTCCGGGCGATCCAGACCGTGGGCGAACAGGCTGCGCAACGGACTCTCGGCGTGCTTCAGATCGGCGATCTGGGACAACCCCGAGGGGGGCCGATGCCCTTCGGCCACCGCAGCCACCAAACCGGGCTGGACGCGGACATCTGGTTCAATCTCGACCCCAGCGTCTACGGCCGCGCCGATGCGCAGCGCGCCAATATCAGCGCCCCTTCCCTGCTGACCCCGTCGAAGCAAAGCCTCGACCATCTCCTCTGGAGCGAACGTCACATCACGCTGATGGAGCTGGCTGCGCGCATCCCCGAGGTCGACCGAATCTTCGTCAATCCTTACATCAAACAGGAATTGTGCAGAAAATCGAAAGGGAGCTGGCTGCGGAAGATAAGACCCTGGTATGGCCACGACGACCATTTTCATATGCGCCTCGTTTGTCCCTCGAACAGTCCCGACTGTCAGCCGCAGGAAGCGATTCCGTCCGGCGACGGCTGTGACGCCAGCCTCAACTGGTGGTTCGAACCCCACCCGCCGGGCCCACCGCCGCCCCCCAAACCACCGCTGCCGGCGGAATGCCTCGCCGTGTTGGGAAAGCCGTAGACAAACATTACGCTGACGCAGCGGCCGCCCTGCAGGCAATGCGCAGCTAACGCCTGCAAAGCGGCTCGACGTCCCTTAGCACCTTTTCCAACAGCGCCTCGTCCTCGCTGAGATAAGCCAGAGCCGACCGCTCACGCCGCAGCCAGGTGTATTGGCGCTTGGCAAATTGACGGGTGGCGATGACGCCGCGTTCGACCATCGTCCCGTAATCCTGCTCACCCTTGAGATAGGACCAGACCTGGCGGTAGCCCACAGCCCGCATCGAGGGCATGTGCTCGTACAAATCGCCGCGTTCGAACAGTTTCCGGACCTCCTCCAATAAGCCCGATTCCAGCATGCTTAGAAAGCGCTGACGGATGCGCTCGCCGAGCGCTCCCCGGTCAGCCGGCGCGAGGATGAGGCGGATGAATTCGAACGGCGGACGGACGGACTCGGCCCGCGCGCAAAGCTCGGTCAGTGGGATGCCGGTGATGCGGTAAACCTCCAGCGCACGCTGGATGCGCTGCGGGTCGTTGGGATGGATGCGTCCCGCGGCTTGCGGGTCGACCTTCCCCAATTCTTCATGCAATTTGACCCAACCCAGCTGCGCCGCTTCTTCGTCGATTAGCCTGCGCATATCCGGATCTGCCGACGGCAACTGCGCGATCCCATGGAACAGCGCGTTGAAATACAGCATGGTGCCGCCGACCAGCAGCGGCAGCCGTCCGCGCGAGGTGATTTCCTCGATCAACGCCACTGCGCGCTCGCGGAACTGCCCGGTGGAAAACGCCTCGGCGGGGTCGAGTATGTCGATGAGGTGATGAGGAACCCCTTCCCGCTCGGCTAGGCTCGGCTTGGCGGTGCCGATGTCCATGCCCCGGTAAACCAGCCCGGAATCCACGCTGATGATTTCCCCATCCAGTTCCCGGGCCAGCTGAATCGCCAGCCGGGTCTTGCCCGAAGCGGTCGGCCCCATCAGGGCGATCGCGGGCGGAAATTCGGACGAGGTCATTGCCCGCGCAGGAAGAACTTGTCCAGATCCTTCGCGCTGAGCTCGATCCACGTGGGACGTCCGTGGTTGCACTGGCCGCTGCTCTCGGTCGCCTCCATCTCGCGCAGCAGGGCGTTCATCTCAGGGATCGTCAGCCGTCTATGGGCGCGCACCGAACCGTGGCAGGCCATCGTCGCCAGCACGGCGTTCAGCGCCTGTTCGAGGCGCAGACTGCGGCCGTGCTGGTTCAGGTCGGCGAGTGCGTCGCGCACCAAGCCTTCTGCATCCGCACCGGAAAGCAAGGCCGGCAAGGCCCGCACCAGTACGGTGTCGACCCCGGAGCGGGTCAATTCCACGCCCAGGCGGGCGAACTCTCCGCAAAATTCCTCGGCGAGATCCGCCTCGGCCTCGCTCAACCGGACGCGGATGGGCAGCAACAACGGCTGACTGGAAATCCCGCCGGCTTGGCACTGTTTCTTCAATTTCTCGTAAGTCACCCGCTCGTGGGCGGCGTGTCCATCGACCAGCACCAGGCCGTTTGCGGTTTCCGCAAGGATATAAATGCCGTGGAGATGGGCGATGGCCTGCCCCAGCGGGGGGTGCGCCTGATCCTGATCGGATGGGTCTTGAAGCCGTATGTCTTTCGGGGGCGAGTAAAGATCGGCATAAGCCCGCAGCGATTCTGCCACCTGCAGCGGCAGGGACGACTGGGCGAAGCGCGGCGAAGGCGGCTGGACAGCCGGCCGCGCGAAAGATGGTGATGGACGCCCCGCCGAAGCATTGATCGAAAGCGATGGCACCAGGCCCCCCTCTTCCTGGAAAAGGGGTTGGGGTGAAGGTGGCGGGACCGCACCGGGCCGGTCATCGGCGAGCGTGCGATGCAGCGCCCGGAACAGAAAATCGTGCACCAGCCGGCTGTCGCGGAAGCGCACCTCCAGTTTGGCCGGATGGGCGTTGACATCGACCAGGGCCGGATCGAGTTCCAGATACAGCACATACACCGGTTGACGGCCATGATAGAGCACGTCGTGGTAAGCCTGCCGCACCGCATGGGTGACCAGCTTGTCCTTCACCGCCCGCCCGTTGACATAGAAAAACTGCATGTCGGGCTGGCTGCGGGAGAAGGTCGGCAACCCCACCCAACCCGAAAGCCGAAGGCCCGACGCTGAAAAATCCACCGCCAGCGCGTTTTCCAGAAAGGCCTCGCCGCACATGAGCGCCACCCGCCCTTCCCGCTCGGATTGACCGGGCGCCGGCTTGAGATTGAGCACTTCGCGCTGGTTGTGCCGCAGCAGGAAACCGGTTCCGAAACGGCTCAGGGCCATGCGCTTGAGCAGGGTTTCGATGTGGGAGAATTCGGTTTTTTCCGAGCGCAGAAACTTGCGCCGCGCCGGGGTGTTATAGAAAAGATCGCGCACCTCGATGGTGGTGCCGGTCGGATGCGCCGCCGGCTTAAGATCGAGCTCGCCTTCCGTACCGTCCGCCTGCACCCGCCAGGCGTTGTTCGCTGCCTTCGTTCTCGAGGTCAGCGTCAGGCGCGAAACCGAGCTGATGCTCGGCAAGGCTTCGCCGCGAAACCCCATGCTGGCGACCCTCTCCAGATCGTCGAGGCTTGCGATCTTGCTGGTGGCATGGCGCGAGAGGGCCAGCGGCAGGTCTTCACGATCGATGCCAAAACCGTCGTCGCGGATTCGGATCAGCCGCAGGCCGCCCGACTCGATATCGACTTCGACGGCGCGCGCCTCGGCGTCAAAGGAATTTTCCACCAACTCCTTGACCACGGAAGCGGGACGCTCGACCACCTCACCGGCGGCGATCTGGTTGATTAATTGGGGAGGGAGGAGACGGATGCGCATCGGAGAATGATTTACAAAACCTGGGTATCCCTTTCACTGCTGTGGCCACGATATGTAGTATCAACGTTGATCAAGGAACACTCCAAGATGTTCAGTGGTTTTCAGAAGCGTTGCTCCTGTACGTGGGCATCATCGGTGGAAATTCACGTCGCTCAACCGGTAGTAACCACACCAGTTAAAGGGATACCCAGGTTACAAAAAAGCGATTGTAACAAATCGCTTCGCATCACCCGAGGTCCTTCAATGGCCGGCCAGCCACGTTACAGACCGGGAAACCGTAGAGTATTCGGAGAGACGTCTCAAAAGACTGTCTTGAGCGATCGAAAAGCGCGAAAAAGGCCGCTCTGGCCGCTTGTTCCGCTGTCTCCGAAAAGCAATTTTTTGAGATTCTGCCTTACGAATCAGACGCGCCGCAAAGCCCGCGTAGAAACTATGCGGCACCTAGCCCGCCAAGCCGGCCATGGATTACAAGAGAGTTCACGATAACCTTTTTAGACGACGATGACGAACATGGCGCTGCATAATCGGTTTCTGCGCGGGCTTTCCGTTTTATTAATCCGGCCCTTAAATACACGACGAGGCGTAACTCGCGGCGGGGTGCCTAAAGTAAGCCATGACCTTTTCGGGCATGGTCCTGAGTGTGTTCATGAAGGCCAAGGCTTTTTCCATGAGGCTTTCCTTGTCGTGGCTGACGGGACCCGTACGCAGAACCGTTTTGAAGTCGCGGTTTAAGTACTCGTCGGGATTGGACTCGGGCGCATAAGGCGGCAGAAAAACCAGTTCGATCTGGTCTTTCTTATCGGATAACCAGTCCGTCACCTTCTTCGCGTGATGAACCCGAAGATTGTCGACCACCAGGAAAATCTTGCGGGGTGCCCCCACAATCAGCGCCGCCAGGAATTCGATGAAGCGCTCGGCATTGATACTGCCTTCAACAATCTGGAATGAAATTTCGCCGCGCGGTGAAATGGCAGAAATCATCGAGAGTTTCTGCCAGCGGGTCGGCACAGCCAGAACCGGGGTCTTGCCTTTCGGCGCATAGCCGCGAACCCAGTTTGCATCTTCTTTGACCGCCGTTTCATCACCCCAGTAGATCACAGCGCCTTCCACTCGGGCTCGCGCCAATACCTGCGGGTAGGTCTCCTTAAGCCATTTCTCAATGGCTTCCGGTCGCTGTTCAAGTGCCCGTTTGACCGGTCGTTGCGGCGTAAACCCCCAGCGCTTCAAATACTTTCCAATCAGCCGGTCTTGCAACGCCAGACCAAACCGCTCTTTGATCAACGCCTTGATGGCCGGGCGTGTCCATAGCGCAAACGGTAACTTCATTTGCTGTGGCGACTGACCCACAATCTGCTCTCGAAGCCATAACTCATTCGTCATCGTCAGCTTGCGACCCGCTCCCACAGGGCGACCACGTGGCTTCTCCTCCAAAGAACCTTCCCCTTCTCGTTTCGCTTTGGCCAACCAAGTTTTCACCGTGCTGACATGCGCACCGGCAATTTCGGCCAACTTCTCCGCGCTCATCCCGGATTGCTTCCGTAAGCGAATCACCATCCGTCGCAGCAAGTTGCGGCTATCGGCATTCAGGGTGCGGGCATCTATCTTTTCCATGCCCGTATTATCTCATAAGTCGCTTATTTATGGGCCGCATTAATAACCGCTCAGATCGCTCTGCGCTCGGTTTCTCGGCGAGAGGCGACAGTCATCTCCGCGATGCGCCGGACCACGAAGTCCGCGGCGAGGCGGCCGGTTTCGGCAGCTCCATTCATGAAGCCGTAGAAGGCGTCGCTTAAGTGCTCGCCAGCGAAGACGAGATTGCCGGCATGGACCTCCTGGAGGTCCTCGGCGTCCTCGGATTCGATCCAGAGCAAGCCGCCGAACCTGGTGAGCTGGCCAGGTTTGAAATTGGCGTAAGCCCCGCGTGTGAAGCGGCTCTCGTGCCATTGCGTGCGCAGGAACTGGTCGGTGGAAGCAGCCCCGACCCCTGGCGTGAATCGATCCAGCCGCTGGACGAATGTGCGGCCGTCCGAACGCGCACTTCCGTCATCCAGGGCAGCGACCTCGCGGCCGCCCAGGAAATAGGTTAATGCTCCGTCCTTCCGCTTTGGTTGCCGCTGGGTTTCGTCCCAGACCTCCGCATAGCCGAGATCCGTCCAGGCTTCCGCGACGAACCCTTTAGGTTGCCGCCAGGCGCGCTTGTCGAAGCCTGCAATGAGCTTCTCGTTGCGTCCGAGCTCGAATTCGTTAATGAAACGCCGGAGGCGATTGGGAAGGGGCGCCTCGAGGACCACATCACGCAGAACCGGGAAGGGAATCGTGAGAATGACGAAATCCGCCGTCACGGTCTTTCCTGCGGCGAAGTGTAGGCGAAATCCGTCCTCACGCGCATCGATGCGAGTAAGCGCCATCTGTGTCTGGATACGCCCACCGAGCTGCCGCGCCAGGCTGTCGATGATCTTTCCGGTGCCACCCTTGACGACGAACATATGATCGCTGTACCCCAGGACCTCTACGGCCTGTCCATCGACAGTGGGGAGATTGAAGATCAGTTGTAAGGCTGAGGAGTCTTCCGGCTCGACGCCGTACTCGGTGCGGATGGAGCCCTCGATCAGCGTGCGAATATAGGCCCGCGGGATCAGCCCGGCATGAAGATTCAGGTAGTCTTTGACGGAGAGGCGGTCCAGCTTCGGGGCGAAGCGCTCAAAGTCAGCATCGAGACGCTCGCTGTCGCTCGCGATCTGCGAGGCGAGCCGCCGCAAGTCATGTGCGACCTCCGCCTCGCTGCGTGCCATGTCGTCGAAGAAGTACCCGGTCTTTGGAAACGCGAAACGCTCCGCATCCTCGATGCGGTTGAAGAGCTCGAGATCGAATTCCTGGACGAGCCCGAGCATATCGTCGTGGTCGCTATTGATGAACTCGCCGCCGAGATCCGTCACGAGTCCCTCGTCGATCGCTCCGGGGACCGATAGAATCCGCCCCCCGACCCGCTGCCGCGCCTCGTAGACCGTCGCACTGATCCCGGCCTTCTTAAGCTGGTAGGCAGCATTCAGCCCGGCGATACCGCCGCCCACGATCGCGACCCTGGGACCCGGTCCGAAGCCTGTCGCGGTCAAGGCCCTAACGGGGAGCGGCAGTGCGCCCGATAACGCACCGGCCGCACCCGCGAGGGCCGCGGTTTTCATGAATCGCCTACGGCTCCACCCCACCTGTACTTTGCTGACGGGCTCACGCCTTCCTTCGGCTTTCAAGTTCTCGCTGCGCGCTCGCTGGAGTGCGAGAATCAGCCGGCGAAAAAGTAAGTGGGGTATCCGGATAAATGCGGCGACGTTAGTATGCATGGATGGCGAATACAACATTGCAGGCCCGACCGCAGGCGGGCAAAGACTATCCCAAGAATTACGCTGATTTTCTCAGCTGGTTTCCTGATGATACTGCTTGCCTTGATTACCTGGACTGGCTGCGCTGGCCATCCGGTTTTTCCTGCCCTGAATGTTCTGGCGGCACGGGGTGGCGCATGAAAGACGGTCGGTGGTGGTGTAAAGCGTGCCGGCACAGAGTTTCTGCAACGGCGGGCACGATCTTTCATCA
>Ga0335070_10011625_pt1 | contig 10277 bp, 13 predicted proteins | sample Lox_Sample_13_FD_206722 | JGI IMG/M metagenome (GOLD analysis project Ga0335070, IMG submission 206722) | Soil microbial communities from Loxahatchee National Wildlife Refuge, Florida, United States - Lox_Sample_1.3 | ecosystem: Environmental > Terrestrial > Soil > Wetlands | place: USA... | reverse complement strand
TGATCGCGCACGTTGCGCTCCAGGATCACCAGCATCTGCCGGAACGTCTTCGCCAGCATGTAGAGATGACCGATGGCCGCCTCTTCGCCGTCGCCGGCGGAAAGCAGCGCGTTGAGAACCTCCAGGGCGCGCACACGGTCCTTCGCCGAGATGGCGTCGGTCAACTCGTACAATGACCGCTGTTTGGCTGCCAACACCATGGTCTCGACATCGCCCAGCGTGATTTGCCTCTTCTCGCCGGCGTAGAGAATCAGCTTCTCCAGTTCGTTCGAGACCATCATCATGTCGCCGCCCAGCGCATCCACCAACTCGCGTGCGCCGTCAGCGTCGATCTTGACGCCGCGCGTCGAGCAGTATTCTCCGATCCAGCGCACCGCCTCGCTTTCGTTAACCCGCGCCAGTTCCACCATCCCACAAAACGGCCCCAATTCCTCGCGGATTTTCTGGTAGCGTTCCCTGTCAGTCATCTCCATGCGGCGGACGTCCGCCGGAATGCTGATATGGTCAGCGACGAAGACGAGCAACGCTTGGGGGTTAGGGTTCTTGCAGTACTCCGCGATGGCGGCAATCTTCTCGTCGTTCGAGCCCCGCGCAAACAGGGTCTTCACGCCCCGGACAAAGAACACCTGGAACGGTGCCATCAGCGAGGGTGTACGGGCACGATCCAGAATTTCGCTCAAGGGGGTTTCGCCGAGATCGAACTCGAACACACTGAGTTCCCGCGCTTCGGGCACGACCAGGTGTTCGAGGATAGCGTCGCGGCAGCGCTTGCGAAAAAATGCCTCATCGCCGACCAACACGTACGCCGGCTTCAGCTTGCGCGACTCGAGCTCGGAGAGAAAACGGTCCGCCTGACTGAAGCCGCGCATCAGTATGCCTCCAGGATATTGGCTACCAGGGTACGGGCGAAATCCCGCGACAGCCGGTCGACAGCCGGGGAATCTTCCTCAAAAAAGCTGGAGAGTTCACGCGACAGCTCATACTGCTCGTGGAACAGGTACGAAGGATTCTGGAACAGCACCTTGCCCTGGCGATCGGTCAACGTTACCTGCATGCTGACCGTCACCAGCACGCTGGCGGCACGCCCAGTCTTGGAATCGTAGGTCAAGGGAGTGGCCGAAGCCGCCAGGACGGTGCCCTTCAGAACGGCATCCGCATCAGGCCCGGCCTCATGGACGACGCGGAACCGCGTCCGCGTGTTGAATTCGCGCACCACGGCGTCGGTGATGAGCTGCTCAATGCGGAAAGTCTGGCTCTGGCTCACAAAGCCGGGAATGGCGATGGTGTGGACGTTCTGTGGCAGCTGCCCGGCGTGTCCGGCGGTGTGGTATCCACAACCGCTGCCCCCCAGGCACAGCGCTAGCGTTGCCGTTGCCACCCAACGCCTCATTGAATCTGACCTCGGGGGCGGGAAGCAGTCATACTCTCGGCACACTCGACCGCAGTCAGGGCGGCGAGGCGCAGGTTGTCGGCCGCGGCCCACAGCCAGATACCGTTCTCATGGCGGGTGTCCGGCAAGAGCGAAACCAGGATGTCCGACTGGCCGGCGACGCTCACATTGGTAGGTGTATCCTCCGAGCCGCGCCCAACCAAAACATGCTCTCCGGCCAGGGCCTGCGAAAGATCCCCGAGCGCCACCGGCTTCTCCATCTCCAGGTACACGGCGAAAGCGTGCCCATGGAAGATCGGCGCCTGTACCAGCAGCAGTGCCGGCTCGGGGGCTCCGCTGGCAATCTTGCGGTAGTGTTTCAGAATTCTCGCCGACACCGTCTCCAGCGTCGGCTCAGACCTGGGTCCGTAGCGCGCCGCCAGGTTGAAGGCAACCTGGATGTCGAAGACGTCCTTGGGCAGTTCACGGAAAGACAGCAGGTTCACGGTTTGCTCATGTAGCTCGTCCATCCCCTTCTGGCCGTGCTCGGAAGCGGGCTCCAGCGCGGTGGCGACAACGCGCTGCACCTCGCCAACCTTCCCGGCGCGCAAGACCAACATGGCTAAGACCGTGGCCGCAGGGTGAGCGGCAACCGCCGGGCCGGGCTGCAATTCCGGCGGAATCGGCTGACGCGATTCCCGCTCCACCCAGGGCGAGCGAACCGAAGCGCTGGCCTCGTCTTCCAGCGCAAACGAGAGGTCCACGATGGTGTTGCCCGAGGCACGTGCCGCCTTCCAATTGTCCTGAGTACAGTGCGGATCGGAAGCAAAAAAAGTGAAGTCCACGCGCTCAAACTGCTCTGCGCGAACGCTCTGAATGAAGCTCATCTCGTCGCCCACCGCCTCCAGTTGGCCCAGGGACTCGTCGTCGAGCAGACGGACATCCACGGCCGGGAAGTTCCGGTCTTTAAGGATCTCGGCGACCTCCTTCCCCTTGAGCGTGGCCGCCCCCACGATGGCGATGCGATAGAGGTTCGTCCCACGCAGATCAGCCTGGGAAACGGCGGATTTCGACGGGGAGGTCATGGGGCCTGAGATGCCTCCCGGTACGCCGGGGGTGCGGGAGGGTTGCGGCGGCGGAAAATCCACTGCAGCCGCCACAAAACCCCCGAAGCCATGTAGAGCAGTGCGATCGCAAACAGCACGGGACGGGAAAACTGCCAGATCAGCGCGATGAGGATACCGATGAGAATGATCACGCGGAAGGGGCGGCGTGAACGCAAATCAATATCTTTGAAGCTGTAAAACCGCCATGTGCTCACCATCAGATAGCCGACTACCACCACCATCAGCAGCCATGTCATCGCGGTCCACCAGGAGGTTATCGGCTCGCCACTGGAAAAATGCACGATCGCAGCGATCACGCCCGCCCCCGCCGGAATCGGCATTCCCACGAAGTACTTCTTTCCTGGGCGGCCGGGATTGGAAGGCTGCGGATTGACCGTGATGTTGAAACGCGCCAGCCGGCTCGCGCCCGCCATCAGGAAGGCAAAACAGGCCACGGAACCTAACTCCACAATTTTCAGGCGCAGAGCCGGCGCGATCGTCATAGGCAACAGGTGAAACCCCCACATCCAGGCCAGCAGGGCCGGCGCGACGCCAAAGGTGATCACATCAGCCAGTGAGTCCAGTTCGCGGCCGAAGTCACTGTCGGCTTGGGTCAGGCGCGCGATGCGGCCGTCCAGACCGTCGAGGACGATGCCGAAACCGATGGCCTTGGCGGCAAAATCCAGATGCCAGGCTTCCGCTACACTGCCATGAACCGTCTGCACGATGGCATAAAACCCGGCCGCAATATTTGCCGTGGTGAACAGTGAGGGCAGTAGGTACATGCCCTTGCGCAGCCGTCCCCGAGGACGGTCGGTATTGCGGCGTAGCGGCGTCAGCTCTTCCATGGTCAGCGGGCCTCCCGTTGTCCTGCCAGGCTCGGCTCAGCCGCCTGCGCGACAGGAAGAACGGCGAGCAGCGAAGCCCCACCCTTGACGTGCTCACCACGTTTGACGTGGATGACCGCGTCCTCATCGAGCAAGACGTCCACCCGTGATCCAAACTTGATCAGCCCCACGCGCTCGCCGCGCGCCACCGTATCGCCGACGTTGCGGTCGAAAACAATCCGGCGCGCGAGCAGCCCGGCAATCTGCTTGAATACCACCGTTCGTCCTTCGCCTTCGACCGTCACAATGTTTTGTTCGTTCAATTCGGCCGAGGGGGCTCCCATGGCATTCAGGAACTTGCCGCGTTGATAGCGCACATCGCGAATGACACCGGCAACCGGAGAGCGATTCACATGCACATCGAAGACGCTGAGGAATATGCTGACCCGGCTCTTCTGTGCCCCACCGACCTTCACCGTTGAGACGTCGGTCACCTTGCCGTCTCCGGGGGAAACCACGCCACCGGGGATGGCGGGAATCTGTCGCTCCGGGTCCCGGAAGAACCACAAGAAGAAAGCCCCGAGCATGACGACTGGAATGGCATAAGGCCACGCCGCCAGCCAAGCCAAGACGCCTGCGGCAAGCAGGCAGCCCGCGCCGTAGAAATAGCCGTCACGAACCATGCGGAGTCCGCCCTCGATTATAGTCCGGCGATTCAGCTCCGACCCAACGCAATCGCCTGCTGTTCGGCGAGATTGATCAGGCTTCGAACGCTCGAGTGCGGCAGTCAGATCCCCCTGGCAGGTCCGGCTAGAAAGATATGGAAGAAGACCCAGCCTCAGGCTGAACGCAGCGTCCCCGTGCCGATTGTCAATGGCGGCAGTCCCAGCCGCTGGCGGCACTCGTCGAGCATCGCCGCTGTGCGCGACGCCCCCACACGCGTGACTCCGATCGCCCGCACCTCCAACAGGGCATCGAGTGTGCGAATTCCGCCCGCCGCCTTTACCTGCACCCGTGGCGACGAGTGCTTCCGCATCAACTGCAGGTCGGCGATAGTCGCGCCGCTCGCAGCGTAGCCAGTCGAGGTCTTCACCCAATCTACCCCAATCTCGCTGCAGATCTGGCACAAGCGGATCTTCATTCCGTCCTCGAGATAGGCATTCTCGAAGATGACTTTGATCTTCGCGCCGTCGGCATGCGTGGCCTCGGTGAGCATGCAGATCTCATCCGCCACATACTGCCAGTCTCCACTCCGTGCCTTGCTGATATTGATCACCATGTCAAGCTCTACGGCGCCATCCTGCAGCGCCTGCCGGACCTCCGCCAGCTTGACCGGCGTAGTGTGCCCCCCGTGTGGGAACCCGATCGTGGTGCTCGGGCGCACTCCGCTCCCGTCCAGCAGCCCAGAGCATCGTGCCGCGTAGTAGGGAAGAATGCAGACACTGGCGACGCCATACCGCCGCGCCAGTTCACACCCTGCCTCCAGTTCTGCTACCGTGAGCGCGGGATTGAGCAGGGAATGGTCGATCATTCCCGCTATGTCTTCATAGGTGTAGGGCAAGATAAGGCCTTCTAACGGCACCGGAACCCTCACTTGGTGCCCGCCAGAGTCGCGGCATAGTGGTCGATCAAACTCCGTTGTTCGCCTGTCTCCGGCACCGGCACGCCGCGGGCTGCACCCAAGTTCTCAAGCGCCGCCCCGGGGCTGAATCCTCTCGTGACGAGTAGGCAGGCCCCGATCAACCCGCTGCGCCCGACGCCTTGCCGGCAGTGCACGACAACATTCTTCCCTGCCGAGAGGTCAGCCTCGAGTAATTCCACGAACGTGGCAACTTCCGATTCTGAGTGCGGCACCTGCCGATCCTGAATCGGAAACGAATGGAACTTCAACCCTCGCGCCTTCACCCGCCGCGCCTCCTCCTGCAGGTCGAGATCTTGTTCCTCTGCCGGGGTCAGCAACGACACGACCGTGTCGATTCCTGCCTGCCTCCAGGCCGACACTTCATCGTCTAGCCAATCCCCACCGCGAGGGCGCGCCGCCAAGGCCAGTTTTCCGGGCCAGGGACCCTCAACCCAATGGAGCATTGTCGCCATCGTTCAAATCCTCTCTTTCGATCACCTCGCGTGGAAGTGCATCCACGTCGACGCCCCGTTGCCGAAGAACGCAAATCCGATGATGTCCATCGAGTATAGTTCCATCCGGCCTGGTTTTCAGGCATCCTCTTCGCCCCGGCATTAGCGACTGCAGCAATGCCTCCGTCGAAGCTTGTTCCATTTGCGCGATCTTCGCTGGGATAAGAGAAGCGTCCGGAAGGAGCCGCTTCAAAGGAACTTGCTGGTTCGGCATCTGGTCACCAATCCCTGGTTGAGCCGCTTGTCAAGACATCTGAGCTTCTCGCCAACTAGAGCAATTGCCGTATCCGAAATCACGTAGGCTACTCCATCCGGGCCCATAAGCGAATCCGCTATAAGCCATAACTGCAATAAAAAAAAGCGCTTAGGCGCACGTCTCCCCTACACGTACTAACCCATCTTTGAATTTGACGACGAAGTTTTGAGGGCCCGATCCGCCCCTGACCAACCGCTAGGCCGACTGCTGCTGGAACTGACGCTCCAGGTGGAGCATCTGGTCTTTCAGGCGCAGTTTCAGCTTTTTCAGCCGGATCTCTTCCAGTTTTTCGTCTTCGGTGAGGTAACGCTTCTGCGTGAGGGATTCCAGCCTCTGGGAGTATTGCGAGTGCTCCTGGACCAGGCGCCGGAATTCATCATGACTGGCCAGGAGTTGGTCTCTCGGAGTGAGCATCCAGCAGACCTCCTGATTGTTGCAGTTCGGTTAAAAGGTAGCACAGGGCCAAAACCTGTTCAATGGATTTCCATAGGCAGTTTTCCACGGTTGGTAGGGATCGCCAGGGACCAAAAATGCACATAAACCTATGCAAACGCAAGTGCTTTCAGCTAGCGTTCCCGGCGCGAGTTCCAAAATGGAACGAATACAGGATCGCGTCTTCCGGCGGGTCCTTGTAGTACGTCCGGCGGCGTCCGGCCTCCTCGAAACCGTGCTTCGCGTAAAGCCCGCGACCTGGCAGGTTCGACTCCCGGACCTCCAGCAGGATCGCTGAGGCATTCGCGTTTCTGGCTCGGTCGAAGAGCTCGCGCATGAGCCGATCGGCAGTCCCCTGCCGTCGGCACGATGGTGCCACCACGATGTTCTCGATCTCCCACTCGCCTGCGACAATGTTCGTGCAAACAAATCCGCAGATTGCCTTGTCCACCGCCACCAGCACGCAGCCACCCTCTACCCGCCGGACATACTGTTCGCGGCTCCAGTGGGCGGCGGTCGGCGCTTGTGCTTCCAGCGCGAGAACGGCGGGAATGTCGGCTGGGGTGGCGGGGCGAACGGTCACGGGCATTGGCATCTAAGGCTTGGCCTTCGAGAAGATCTCCGCGTCGGAACGGCGAATGTAGTTGGCCTCGAGTTCCTCGGGACTAACCGTATCGCCCCGCTGGATGCGTTCCCAACCCAGCCGCGCAATGATATCGCTGCGCGGATAGTCAACCTGTTCAATACGGATTCCCGCTGCGCGGAATGCCTCCGCAAGACCAGCGTCGGGCGTGACAACGACTCGATCCTGGACCTCGGCAAGGATCTCCTCCCGGCTCAGTAGCCTTTCGCTGCGCATGCGCACCTGGGGTTGAAGCTCATAGTCGCCGGCATAGACTTCGCCGCGGCCCGCATCCAGCAGCGAAAGCACGCGCGGATGTCCACCTCCGCTCTGCGCCACCGCCTCCAGCAACGAGACGGCGGCAATCGGTTTCCCCAAAACCTCCGCCAGCGCCTTGATCGCGGCCAAGCCCACCCGGAGCCCGGTGAACGACCCCGGCCCGGAGACGACCGCAAATCCAGCCAGGTCGTTCTTGCTATGTCCGTGCTTGGCGAGAAGCGCCGCAATCTGGGGAACCAGCTGCGCGGAGAAGGTTCCGCCCGTCAACGCGGTAACTTCGAGAATCTCGCAGCCGTTTCCGGGGCCGCACCGCGCCAGTGCGATGCTACCGTTCTTTCCCGAGGTATCAGCGGCCAACAAGAGCATGGGATCCAAGGAATCTTGATTGCGGCATCCTAAATCCTCCGTGTGCCTCCGTGTCCTCCGTGGTCTATTCTTTTCGGAAGCCACGGAATCATAGCTCCCCTAAGACAGCATGCAGAAGAGCGAGTATCACGGGGCTCCAGAGGGCCTGCCCATCATTGCCCTTCCACTAATTCCAGCAGTACGCCCCCCGCGCTCTGCGGATGAACGAACACATACTGATGTCCGCCCGCACCAGTCTTGATTTCTTCGGAAACCAGGCGCACGCCGGCGTTCCTCAGCTTCTCGACCACCGCCGCCAGATCTGGCACGCGCAGGCAAACGTGATGCAAACCCTCGCCGCGTTTGGCGATGAACTTGGCAACAGCTGAGTCTTCCGACGTAGCCTCCATCAGCTCCAGCCGGCTCGCGCCCACCGGCAGCATGGCAACTCGGACCTTCTCGTGTTCAACCGTCTCCTCAGTCGACACCTTGAGCCCGAGCTTCTCGTAGATGCCTTTTGCCGCCGCCAGCGACTTCACCGCAATGCCGAGATGATCGATTTGGAACATAACAAGCCCTTAGCTTCTAGCTCTTAGCTGTTAGCTTTCAACTTTCTTTGCGAGCTTTGCGCTTCCTCTGCGAACTCTGCGGTCAAAGGCTTTTTGTATGCGATACACACCAGAAGTCTCTAGAGTCGTAAGCCTAAAGCCCACTGACAATCTCCTCCACCAGCGAATACGGATCCCGCTTGTGCTCGGCAATCTCCGCCGCGTACCGTTCCAGGCTGCCGCTATCCATCTGTGCTCGCGCTTTCTCGAGCATCGCCTCGCGCAGCATCTCGACCAGCCGCTCCTGCCAGTTCTCGACGTTCTTCCGGAACGCCAGATTCTCTTTCTTCAGGTACGCCTCGTAATTTGCGATCGCCGCCGCCAATTCCTTCGTTCCTACGCCCTCGCTGGCGACTGTCTTCACGATGGGTGGAGTCCATCCATCCGCGCGCCCCGCCAGCGACTGCATGGCTCGAATCTCGCGCTCCACGCGCTCCGCGCCTTCGTGGTCGCTCTTATTGATGACGAAAATGTCGGCGATCTCCATGATCCCAGCCTTGATCGTTTGCACATCGTCGCCCATGCCGGGAACGAGAATCACGACCGTGACATCGGCCAACCGCACAATATCTACCTCATCCTGCCCCACACCGACCGTCTCAATCAGGATGCGGTCGCGGCCCGAGGCATCGAGCACCGTGGCGACGTCGGCGGTGGTCCGCGCCAAACCGCCCAGCGAACCGCGCGTGGCCATGCTGCGGATGTAAATGCCCGGATCGGAAAAGTGCTCCTGCATGCGGATCCGATCGCCGAGAATCGCCCCGCCGGTATAGGGGCTGGTCGGATCGACCGCAATGATGCCGACGGTATAGTTGTCGTCGGGTGCCCCACTTAAGCCGCGTTCTTTGCGGCTTGGGTGGGGATTCTTCGTCTTGCGATAGTGCTTGGCGAGCTGATCGACCAGTGTGCTTTTGCCGGCTCCCGGAGCGCCGGTCAACCCGAGAATGCGCGCCTTGCCGGTGTACGGGAACAGCGCCTTGAGCAGTTCGGACCACCCGGGCTGGCGGTTCTCGACCGCGGAGATGACGCGAGCGAGGGCGCGCGGGTCGCCCGAGCGAAGCGATGAGATCAGGGCTGCGGAATCGGCATTCAAACTGTTCAGTGTAAAGCAGGGGCAGCAGTCCAGGAAACAAAGTTGCTCAGCTGGTAGGTCCGTGAACTAACGCCTCACGACTCTGCAAGATGGACAAGACCACTTTTCTCCGCCGATCATAGGAGTTCCACAGAAGGGACAGATGGTATCCGTCACAGCTCCTTCAAAGAAGGTTCGCTGGGTGTACGGAGCAGATGCACCAGAAGGAAGATCGCCGCAGCGGGCGCTCCAATGCGGAAGACCCAGCTGCCTGCCACAAAGTCCGGAGTTACCGGCGTCGCCCAGAAAGCTGCCGAGAGGAGGATCAAGATAAATAGGCCAACCCATTTGAGCGAACGTCTGGTTCTAGGATTAACGTGTGGATCGCGACCGCACACCGTGCAAAACCAGTGTTTCCAGAACCCAACGGGCAGAATCGGAATCCAGAAGATGTGTCCGGCATCGAATGTCCGGATTTGAACTGCTCGACGTTCTGCGGCGCAAGAAAGACAATAATCATTGCGGAATGCCACTCGCTTCGGCCACCAATGGTAAGCGCCAGTAACGATGAACATGTTAGTTGTACACCTGGTGATGCCGCTACCGGTCCGCCATTTCCGCAGGTTGCCCTTTCAACGTAAACAGACAAAACGAAACGTGTTCGTTCGAAACTACGGCGTTACAGAGAATCTGGCATCCCTGTCGGAGGCATGCAGAGAAGGCTGCGTGTAATTCGTCCAATGATGGGGTAGTTAGCCCACTCGCCACGACCAGCCTTGATCGCATAAACGATCGCAACCACCAAGACGAAAATCCACGCGCCCATAAACCCGAGCCAAACCAGAGGTATGACAAGAAGGAACGCTGGCGGAGGAGCGCCCTTGTCGCCCCCGTGCTGCACGATCGTCGTGAAAATAAGCGCGAACCACAGCACCATGAACACCATCATCAGAACGAGATAGCAGATCTGGAGAAGCAGCGCCTGCAGCGCGTGAAAGGAGACGAAGCGCGATTTGCGTTGGACGAGAAAGATGATCAGTGGGGCAACCCACCATCCGACCACCTGCAGGGCATGCGCCAGAGTGGCCATGGTGCGCTCGTCCTGCGTGATGGTGGAGTCCTGAATTTCAGCCATGCTGCCTCCGGCAACTCGCTACTACGCACAGCCGAACTCTAATCCTTCAGCAACTGCCTGGCAATCACCAGCCGCTGAATCTCGCTGGTGCCC
>Ga0335070_10011624_pt1 | contig 10278 bp, 7 predicted proteins | sample Lox_Sample_13_FD_206722 | JGI IMG/M metagenome (GOLD analysis project Ga0335070, IMG submission 206722) | Soil microbial communities from Loxahatchee National Wildlife Refuge, Florida, United States - Lox_Sample_1.3 | ecosystem: Environmental > Terrestrial > Soil > Wetlands | place: USA: Florida... | reverse complement strand
ATGGGCGCAAGGAGTAACAGCTTGCTACCGGGCCGCGCCCTCCAGGCAGACAGGCGGGCGAGGCAAGCCCGTGCACCATTTCGCCCGGCGCTGAGCTAATCGAAGGCCCGTGGATTCGACGTCCACGGCGGGCCTGAGCGTTTCGAGCGTCCCGGCCGCCGGCCAGGGTCCCCCGCCGCGGATCCGGTGAGCCGTCCTCCAGCTGGCCGAGCCCAGTGGCACGCTTGGAGCACCACGGCTGACGGCCGGCCCGCCACGTGGGTGGCGGCCGGCAGTGAGGCATCGCCGGGGCCCTCCTGTGACCAAAGCAGCTCCGCCCGTCAACGACTCGCCCGCATCTCCCAACGTGGGCTGCGCTCTCGCCGGCAACCACAGGACCCTCCAGCGGTCCGGCGAGGACACCGGCCCCGAGACTCGAGAGGTCGGGGAGACCGCCGGCCTCCAGGAGACCCCGCGCATCGCCTGCGCTCCGGCCTTCATTGGCGGGCCCACCTCCCTGTGCGGCCAGGTCCTCCCGGTGGTCGACCTCCGCCTGAGGTCCAGGACGGAGCTCAAGGCGCCACCGAGCAGGCCGTGGTCGTCGTGGGCACAGTCGGTCGTCGACGAGTGCGCTTCGATGGCGGGAGCCTTCCTCGACCAGGCTCGCGAGGACCTCCGCATCGAGGCCGCCGCGATGGAACCACCGCTCCGTTCCCGCCGGGCCCTGGCCAAGCGGCAACCTCGTCCTGGGCGCGGGCCGGATCGCCCACCGAGCAGCCTTCCTCCTCGAATGGGCGCCGGTCCTGTTCCCGTGCGACGCAATCACACCGGCCGCTCAAGCCCAGGCAACCTGCCTCGTTCTTGAGGATTGGGGAAGATCATGATCGCGACCATGAAGACGGGGACGAAGATCCTGGCAGGGTTTGGATTGGCGGTGGTTGCGCTGCTGGCCATAGGAGGGGTGGCCTATTCCGGCGCCACCGCCCTCTCCTCCGCCCTTCACGACGTGGCCGATGCAAAGATGCCGAGCGCCCTGGCACTCGACGCGGTTCAGCTCGGCATCAACGCCGCCGCCCGGAGCATCAACTCGGGCCTCCTTCGCCGCGCGGACGCCGACATGCGGAAGCTGTCCATCGCCAGGGTGAAGGCGGCGCTCCAGAACGTCGACAAGGCGACCGGGGACTACGACGCGCTTCCACGCGGTGAGGAAGCGCTCCGGCTCTGGTCCGTCGTGAAGGAGACGGCCAAGGCGTGGCGCGAAAGGGCGGACCTGGTGCTGCAGGCCATGGAGGACGCCGACCGCCTCCTCGACGCAGGGAAGTCCGCCGAGGACACGGACGTCAAGAGCGCCCAGCAGCGAGGCTGGGACGCCTTCCTGTTGGAGCGAACGGCGATCGACCCGGTGGAGAAGGCCCTCCGGGACCTCCAGGCGCTGACCGGGAAGCTGACCCAGTCGTCGAAGGAGCAGGGCGCGGCAGCCGGTGCGCGTGCGCTGGCCGGCATCGCCACGGGAATCGCGATCGGCGTCGTGTTCTTCATTGCCTTGGGAGCATTCCTGGGGCGCAAGATCGGCAAGACCGTGGACGCGCTCGGGGGGGAAGCCAGGAAGCTCCGCGAAGCAGTGGCCCAGGGCAAGCTGGAAGTCCGCGGGGACGTGACGGTGGTGGACGGAGAGTTCCGCCCCATCATCGAGGGCATCAACGAGACCATGGACGCCTTTGCGAAGCCCATAGCGGTCACGGCAGACTACGTGACCCGGATCTCGAGGGGCGACATCCCCGAGAAGATCACGGATCGCTACGAGGGCGAGTTCAACGGCATCAAGGACGCCCTGAACCGCTGTATCGACTCCCTCTCCGGGCTCATCGGTGAGATGACCCGGATGAGCGACGAGCACGACAAGGGCGACATCGATGCCGCCGTGGACGTCCACCGGTTCGAGGGCGCCTACCGCGCCATGGCCCAGGGCGTGAACGACATGGTCGGTGCCCACGTCGCCGTCAAGCGAAAGGCCATGGCCGTGTTCGCGGAATTCGGGAAGGGGAACTTCGACGCGACGCTGGAGCCGCTGCCCGGGAAGAAGCGGTTCATCAACGACACCGTCGACCGGGTCCGCAAGAACCTGAAGGACCTGGTTGGCGAGCTGGACCGCATGTCGAGCGCACACGACGCCGGCGACATCGACGCCGCCATCGAGGTCGAGCGCTTCAACGGGGCCTATCGGGCAATGGCCGAGGGCGTGAACAAGATGGTGGGAGGCCACATCGCGGTGAAGAAGAAGGCCATGGCGTGCGTGGCCGAGTTTGGCCACGGCAACTTCGAGGCACCGCTGGAGAGGTTCCCAGGCAAGAAGGCCTTCATCAACGAGACCATCGAGCAGGTTCGCGGGAACCTGAAGGCCCTCATCGCGGACGCGGACGGGCTGGTGCAGGCCGCCTTGGCCGGCCAGCTCTCGACCCGCGCCGATGCCAGCAAGCACCAGGGAGACTTCCGGAAGATCGTCGACGGCGTGAACAAGACCCTCGACGCGGTGATGGCCCCCATCGCCGAGGCGGCCAGGGTCCTGGAACAGCTCTCCCAGCGAGACCTGCGCGCCCGCGTGGTCGGCAACTACCAGGGCGATCACGCCCGGATCAAGGAGTCGGTCAACGCCACCGGCACGGCTCTTCACGACGCGCTGGCGCAGGTGGCACAGGCGGTCGACCAGGTCTCCTCGGCCTCCACGCAGATCGCCGCCTCCTCACAGGCGGTCGCCTCCGGCGCCTCCGAGCAGGCAGCCTCCCTGGAGGAGACCACCTCCTCCATCGAGTCCGTGTCGAACATGACCAAGCAGGCAGCCGAGAACGCCAGCCAGGCGAACCTCCTCGCCAAGACCGCGCGGACGGCGGCGACGGACGGCTCCTCCGCCGTCGAGCAGATGCAGGGCGCAATGGGCAGGATCAAGGCGAGCGCCGAGGGAACGTCCCAGATCATCAAGGACATCAACGACATCGCCTTCCAGACCAACCTGCTTGCCCTGAACGCCGCGGTGGAGGCGGCCCGGGCCGGCGAGGCGGGTCGTGGCTTCGCGGTGGTCGCCGAGGAGGTTCGCTCTCTGGCGCTTCGCGCCAAGGAGGCGGCCACGAAGACCGAGGAGCTCATCCGCCAGTCGGTGAGGGAGGCAGTCCAGGGGGAGGTCACCGCCACCCAGGTCGCCGGGAAGCTCGGCGAGATCGCAAGCGGCATCTCTAAGGTGAGCGACATCGTGGCCGAGATCGCCACCGGGGCGCAGGAGCAATCGACCGGGATCGAGCAGGTCGGCCGGGCCATCACGGAGATGGACAAGGTCACCCAGCAGAACGCCGCCAGCGCCGAGGAGTCCTCTTCCGCGGCCAGCGAGCTGTCGGGTCAGGCCGAGGAGCTCGCCTCGATGGTCGCCGCCTTCCAGCTCGGCTCCCAGGCGAGGACGAACCGGGCGGTGGCGCCGAGCAGGGCGCCCTCGCTCCACGCCCGAGGCCCCCAGCCGCGCATCCCGGCACGCTCGCCCCGGCGCAGTTCCCCAGGGGCTCCGCGGGGCGCAGGGAACGACGACGCCACGGGGCCACGGCGCAAGCCGGAGCCCGGCCCCTCGGGGCGGCTCGAGGCCGAAACGGTGTTCCCGCTGGGCGAGGCCAGCGCCCTCAAGGAGTTCTAGAGGTGCTCTTGACACGCCTCCAGCCGAGCGACGGCCGCGGAGGCCCGTGCCGCGGCGGAAGGGGCCGGCAACGGCAGGTCAGAGGCGAGCGTCGTCGTTCTCGCGGCGATCGGCCCGGGCATTGGTTCTCCGACGCGCGTGGTCTCCTCTTCAGGGCGAACGCCCACTGGGCTGCGACTAGCCTGGATCGAATCGAGGTCGGCTCGATTCAATCGGAGGGCAGGCACCGGCTCCGGGAAACACGCTCGACTGGCTGACCCCCCTTGCCGCCCTGGTGCACGAGGCGGGCCAAGTGGTCACCTGCGTGAAGCCTGCGCGCCGAGGGGCATCTGCTCGTGTGTCCCCGTCGTCGACGGCGGTCGACCGCCATGGCCCTGGTCGTCGGCATCGTGGGTGCCGCGAGGAACTCGCCTGCAGCACCTAGCTCAGCTGGGCGGAGCCCCCGGAGAGGTGTGTGTCGCCAAGGAGTGCAGGGAGAATCGACTCGACGCTTGTGAACGCGATGCCGTTCCGACCCTGGATGCCCAGGCGTACGTCACCAGTTCTGGCCCACACCACCCGCCCGGCGTAGGGGAGCGCCCGGCCCTTGACCAGGATCGTTCCTTCCACCGGCGTGCCAGGGGGCATCGCGCGAAGCAGCAGCGCGCAGAACCCGCCGCCACAAACGTCGATCGTGAACGCGCTGCTCTGGCAAAAGGTGACCTTGAACCGCCTACGGAGGCGGGCCCACCTGCGGTCCTTCAACGGTCGTTCCATCCCCCGAACCCCAGGGGCAACCTATCCACGGCGGTGCGCAGGCGGAAGGTGGGACTCGTTTCGGCTGCGCCGAATCACCCCGCGCCGGGCCGCCGCCGGGCGACCGGACCGACCTCGCCGGGCGCTCCAAGCCCGTCCAGGTCGCGCGGCAGGCGCTCGAGATCTCCCGCCGCCAGGCGGAGCCCGGAGCGGCACGCGGTTGGTGGTCGCGCCGCTCGCGCGGCCGCAGGGGGATTCGACCGCCAGGGGAGGTGCTCGAGGCACACACCACATCCGGGAGAGTCCTTCCTCGGCCGCCTGCGTGTCGATCGTGCCCGAGGAGATCGGAAGCGGGCTGCTCGCCCGTGCACCAACCCAGGCTCGAGAAGGATGCGAGCACTGGCTGAGCAGCGCAGCGGCCCTCGCCCGACGTCGGCGAATGGCCATTGGCCGGGTCGGGAGGGGGAGGGGCCAGGCGCCTGGTCTCTCCCCCTTCTGGACCGCCGTGCCCGGCTCCATGGACAGCTCCCCGAGAGGATCCGACCTCGGCAGATCCCTACCGCACGAGGGTGGGGCTACCGTCCAGGTTGGTCGACCTCGACACGCCCGGATCGCTCCGGTCCGGGTACGTCGCGGCAGAGGATTCATCCGGGGCGCTCGCCGGCCAGCCGACGATGACCAGGAACACGTCGAGCACGAACAGCGCGACGGCGATGTCATTGAAGAGCGCGGCCGGGTGACTATCCGGCCAGAGCTGGTTGGCCGCCCAGAAGAGGAAGGCAACGGCAAGCATGACCGCCTTGAGGACCTCCCGGGGCGCAGGACGGTGGGTGACCTGGTAAGCGAGATAGGCCAAGGCGATCAACGCCAGCGGAAGGGCGCCGAGAACCTCATGAGACCCGGGAGGGAATCGCTCCGGAAAGGCGTCCCGGGCAAGGAGCACGGCGACGGCCACAAGTGTGATCGCGCCGAGGATCAAGGGAATCGCCCGGCGGGCACGGTCAAGGCGGTGCATGGAGGGGAGATATGCTGCCGAGACACCCGCCGCTCAGGGCTGCCCGGCAGGGATCTCGACGGTGATGAGGAGCGGGTACCCGGCGGTCGGCGTCGAGCTCCTCTCCTTGGCCGCGAGGTCTCGAGAACGGGGATGGGCCCCTCAGATCGGCCAGGCCGGCCGCGGCCTTCGCACGAGGAGGCCGGGAGCGGCTAGGCGTCCGTCGTCTCCGACAGCATCCTCCGCCTGAGCGCGGCCCGGAACGCCTCGGGATTCGGCTCCCTTGCGCCGTTCTCGCCGAGCACCCGCACTCTCGCCCGCCGGAGCATCCCCAGCTGGGGATGCTCGAGCAGCGCTCGGGCGACCCGTTGCAGATCGCCGAGCGTCCGGGCGAGCCCGCCCGCGTCGCAGCCAGCCACGTGCGGGACGTGGAGCGTCCTGTAAGCCCACTGCCAGTGCGGTGGCGAGCCGCTGCCCCCGACCTTGACGAGCGTGGTCGCCAGGATGGCGTCCCAGGGCGAGGCGAACTCGATGCGCGCCTCTCCATCGACCTCGCAGTCGGGGCCCGGCAGGTGGCCGTCGCAGCCCTGGATCACCTTGCAGTCGAGGAGGCAGAGGGCGCGCACGAGCAGCGCTACGCCGAGGTCGAGGCCTTTCCCCTCCGCCACGACCGGCGACGGTCGCCAGCGGCCGCGGGTCCGGAACTGGCTCCAGCTGTCCTCCGAGGTGGAGAGGAAGGCGCAACCCGCGTGCTCCACGGCGATCACGGACCGGGCCGCCAGGAGCCATGGATCGCCGCCTTCAAGGCCCTGCTCCGGAGCGTCGCCGCCCCCGCTCCCGGGGGATTCCGACCCGTCGGGACGCAGGACCCGCCCGTCCGTGGCGAGGTCGAGGATCCCCTTCAGCGCTGCTCGGTCGGACGGGTGGTCCAGGATGACCCTCAACCGACCCGACTCGATGCGTGCGTGAAAGCCGCGCAGCAGGAGAGCCTCCGCGAGCAGCTCTCGAGGCGAGAGGTAGCTCCCCCGTGTTTCGAGCCACAAAGTAGCCGCGTCCGTCATCCTGGCCAAGGTGGACCTCGCGAGCAGAGACTCCCGCCGCGCGCCACGGGGGAGCTACCACTTCTTCCATGGGGTTCCGATGACGGTGCCCACCGACGTCCGGCTCAGTGGAGCCGCCGCTGGGCCGCTTCACGCAGGAGGCGGACGGCCAAGTCGTGGTACGCTTTCTCGAGCGCAGGGCGGCGTTGGCCGTCCAGCTCGTCGAAGATCGCGATGTCGTGGACGGTGCCGTCCGGCTCGACGTGGCCCCTGATGGCGTACCAGAGCCACTTGTGCGCCCAGGCGTGGAACCGGTTGGCGTGGGTCTCGATGAGCATGGAGCCGCAAGCGTAGAGCGGTCCAGCGCCCTTGCCAACCACGACCGTCCGCCGACACCACGCGGGCCCCGCCAAGCGGGGGGTGCCTGAACCTCTGCGCCGTGGGGGGCGGGCCGCTCACAGCGTCCGTGGGTGCTTGCGCGACCGCGAGGCCGGTCAGTGCCAGCCGATAGGGGCTCGCCGAGGTCGATGTGCACCTGCTTGGCTCCCGGTAGTCCTCGAGCCCCCACCCTCCGAGATCGCGGCCGAAGCCGGACTGCTTGTAGCCGCCCCAGGGCGCCTCGACGTAGGTGGGCTGCATGTGGTTGACCCAGACCATGCCGGTTCTCAGCAACCCGACCACGCGGATGGCGTGGTTCAGGTCGTGGGTCCAGAATGCCGCGGCCAGGCCTCAGGGAGCTCCTTGGCCGGCCAGACGGCGTCGCGCTCGTCCTCGAAGGCCATGACCGCCACCACCGGCTCGAAGATCTCCTCGCTGGCGATCCGTGCCGTGTTGGGAACCTCGGCGAAGACGGTCGGCTGCACCCAAGAGCCGCGCTCGAAGCCCGGGCGCGGCTCCGCCGCAGACGAGCCTTCCCCCCGCTCGCCCAGCTCGATGGGGCCGAGGACGCGGTCATGTTGCTTCTGGCTCAACAGCCGCCCCTGTTGGTGGACCGTTGGACGAAGCGGCCGTCCAGCTCCTGCCGGTGGGTCCTGATGGAGCCGGGCACTTCCTCGCCCCCGTCACCGGGTTCGTTGCCCAACTCCTCCCAGTCTATTGTATGAAGCGAGCGTCGAAGAGGATGACCCGACCCGAGGAGGGTCGGGGCGCGGGACTCCCAGGCGCCCCGGCGCCGCACCCACCACCCGAAGGCCTGCCATGACCCCCGTCCCCCCCGCCCAGGCGATGCGCGACGTCATCGAGTCCGACCGGGCGCACGTCTGGCACCACCTGGTGCAGCACAAGCCCTTCGAGACGGTCGATCCCCGCGTCTACGTGGAGGGCAAGGGCATGCTGCTGCGGGACGCGGCCGGCCGCGAGTACCTGGACGCGGTGTCGGGCGGCGTCTGGACCGTCAACGTCGGCTACGGCCGAGAGAGCATCGCCAACGCGGTCCGCGACCAGCTGGTCCGGATGAACTACTTCGTGAACGCCGCCGGCTCCGTCCCCGGCGCGCTGTTCGCCCGCCGCCTCGTCGAGAAGATGCCCGGCATGAGCCGCGTCTACTACGGCAACTCGGGCTCGGAGGCCAACGAGAAGGCCTTCAAGATGGTGCGCCAGATCGCCCACCGGCACCACGGGGGGCGCAAGTACAAGATCCTGTACCGCGAGCGGGACTACCACGGCACCACTCTCGGGGCGCTCTCGGCCGGTGGTCATCCGCAGCGCAATGCGCAGTACGGCCCGCTGGCGCCGGGGTTCGTCGAGGTCCCCCACTGCCTGGAGTACCGCAGCCAGTACGGCCAGATCGATCACTACGGTGAGCGCGCGGCGGATGCGATCGAGGAGGTGATCCTCCGCGAGGGGCCGGACACGGTCGGCGCCATCTGCCTCGAGACCGTGACCGCGGGGGGCGGGGTGATCCCGCCGCCGACGGGCTACTGGGAGCGCGTACAGGAAATCTGCCGCCGCCACCAGATCCTGCTGCACCTCGACGAGGTCGTCTGCGGCGTCGGCCGGACCGGCGAGTGGTTCGGCTACCAGCGCTACGGGATCAAGCCCGACTTCGTCACCACGGCCAAGGGCCTCGCCTCCGGCTACGCCGCCATCGCCTGCACCATCACCACCGAGGCCGTCTTCGACCTCTTCAAGGATGACCCCGGCGATCCGCTCTGCTACTTCCGCGACGTCTCGACCTTTGGCGGCTGCGCCAGCGGTCCCGCTGCGGCGCTGGAGAACATGCGGATCATCGAGGACGAGCAGCTGCTCGCCAACACGCTGCGCATGGGGGATCGGCTGATCGGCAACCTGCGCGAGCTCCAGCAGCGGCACGCGGTGATCGGCGATGTGCGCGGCGTCGGGCTCTTCTGCGGCGCCGAGCTGGTGCGCGACCGGAAGACGCGCGAGCCCGTCGAGGAGAAGCTCGTCCAGGCGGTCGTCGCCGACTGCCTGGCGAGCGGGGTGATCATCGGCGCCACGAACCGTTCCCTGCCGGGGTTCAACAACACGCTCTGCCTGAGCCCGGCGCTCATCGCCACCGAGAGCGACATCGACCGGATCACGGGCGCCATCGACGCCGCGCTGGGGCGCGTGTTTCGCTGAGGCGCGCCGCCGCGGCCGCCGCAGGTCCTCAGCTTCCCGCGGGAGCCGTCCTCCCGGGAGGGCGGGGCACGGACCGGCCTCGCGGCCTTGAAGGCCACCTCTCCGCCGCTCTCGCGGTCCCGGGCCTGCCGGGCCGCCCCGGTCCGGCCGAGTCTCGAAGCGATCGGTCACGGCCTCCGGCGGCGGGCCCGATCCCGGGCGCCGCCACGCTCCCTTGGCCGCGAACGAGCTCCCGGAGCGGTGCCGAAGAGCGCGGGAGGGATCTACCCGGGCGGGGGGCGCTGGCAGGCCGTCTCTGCTCCCATCCTCCCCATCAAACACCCGAAACAATCAATTTGTGGTCTATTTAATCATTCAAGATGAACTATTTGTCTTGCGTAGTTCGAGCAGATGGGGATAGGTTGTGGCTGTTCTGATTGTTTGTGGCATTGACGGTGCGTCGTCGAACTCCCCGCCGGGAGGGCAGACACGTGGCGCTCGTGGCGACGGTCGGATGCCCCTCCGGAAGGGGCGAGACGAAGGACGTCGCCGCGGCGCGCGAGGTCGCGAGGCGACCCGCCTCGCCGGCGGAGATCCCGCGGCCGAGCGCGGTCGAGGGGGGCCGTGGGGTCTGTGGGTGCGCAGAGCCGGGCCCGGCGGGACACTCTCGCGGACACCGTCGCCCAGGCGGCCTGCCTCGGCCGCTGAGTGGGATCCGCGCCGCCCAGAGCGCCGGCGCGGTCGGCCTCGCGCTGCGCAACGCCCGGGAGTCGCTCGGGGCGGGCAGGGCGGCGGCGATGATCGGTTTCGGGGTCTCGAGCGCGCCTCCCCAGGCCGGCCCGCGGCATGGACCAAGGCCCTGGGGAAGCCGCCTTCCACGGGCCCGCCTCGGACCCGGTTCCAGTTCGCAGTTCCCACCCGCATAGGAGGAAGCATGGCGTCCGTTCAACGATCCCCGCGGAGCCCAGCCACTCGCTCGGATCCGGGCGAGGTCCTGCCATGACTCGGCCCCGACTCCAGATCGCGCTCGACAAGACCGATCTGCCCAGCGCGCTCGGTCCGCTGCAGAGGGCGGCGCCCAAGATCGACATCATCGAGTGCGGCACCGTCTTGATCCTCGCCGAGGGCCTGCGCGCCGTGCGCGAGATCCGCGCGCTCTTCCCGAACAAGGAGATCCTGGCCGACATTCGGATCGCCGAGGCCGGCAAGTTGCTCTCGCAGATGGCCTTCGCGGCAGGGGCCTCCCTCGTCTCGGTGGTGGCCGGAGCCTCCATGAGCACGGTGCGGCAGGTCTGTGC
>Ga0335070_10011623_pt1 | contig 10278 bp, 12 predicted proteins | sample Lox_Sample_13_FD_206722 | JGI IMG/M metagenome (GOLD analysis project Ga0335070, IMG submission 206722) | Soil microbial communities from Loxahatchee National Wildlife Refuge, Florida, United States - Lox_Sample_1.3 | ecosystem: Environmental > Terrestrial > Soil > Wetlands | place: USA... | reverse complement strand
TGCCCCCGATAAACGTGGCGCACATAAAATAGTTGAGTGTTAGGGTTCAATGTCGGGGACGAGAACGGGTTCCGTGGGCGCAGCGGTTTTGCTTTCGGCGTCCTCGCTGTTGGGCTTGATCTCGCTGAGCATGTCGGTGGCGATCGTGGGGATCTCCTCGTCCATGTGCTCAAACTCGGTCTGCACGGCTTTGGAGAAGTCGGTGACGTCGCTCGACGAGAAGCGCTCGTACTTCACCCCGGCGTCAAAGCCCACCTTCGCCCAACTCCTGGCCTGGCTATCGCTTTGCTGGTTGTTGTGGCGGCTGTAGAAGTTGAACTTGTACTCGGCGGTGGCCAAGACGTTCTTGAGGAACTCGGTGAACGCGGGCTTCGTGGGAAGCCCGGCCAAGTACATCGCCTCGTTCTTCGGCTTGGTGAGCGCGGTGTGGTAGCGGATGTAGAGATAGGGGATCTCCGAGCACAACTTCAGATAGGCGCGCCAATCGGAGCGGCTCATCTGCTGGTGGTCGAAGAAGTACTTCTGGTAGAGCCTAATTCCGGCCTCGCTGAAGTGTTCGTGAAACGTGGGGGGAATCACACCCGCGAGGTCTTCGAGGCTGTACTTGCACAAAATCCCCACGTCGACGGCGACCCTGCACACCGGGTTTCTGAGGAGGCGTTGCACCTCATCCCAGCTCTTATTCACGGCGTGATCGGGTTTCGTGGTCTTGAGGTAGGTCTCCTCGAAGCCAAGCTTTTGTAACATCTTGTGGTCGTTGGCGTCGTACTTCTTCAACTGGAGACGCTTTAGCGTCAGCGGGGAAAGCGGAGTCTTTGCCGCGAGGTCTTTGTAGTCCTGCAGGAGGTCTTTATCGGGTAGTGGCAACGTGATGTCGTCGAACTGCTGCCGGATGTGGTGGTCGTCGTGCTGCTCGACGTAGAGCCATAATAGAGCACGATGATAGGGTAAATTGCCCATTACTTTAGTATTGATGGGCTTTCCCGGAAATGTCAAATAAGTTTAGCGCAGCGCTTCTTACTTGGGCAAGCCCTTGCGCGGCACTTTAAATGAAACCAAGTCCGTGGCCAGGGGTCCCGTGAACGCCGCCGCGTCTCGCGCCGGAGCGCCGGGGTGACGTTTCAGGTACTTGCGGTGGGATTTGATCTGCTCCGCGAGTTCTCGTCGGACTCCGGCGAAACCAGCGCCTTTGGGCACGTCTTTGAAGACGCTGGCTTTTTTCACAAACCCCACAGAAAAACTCACTTCTTCGGGCTCCCCTGTCCGGGCTGCTTGGGCTTCGGCGCGCCCTTCGGCGGGATGCCGAGCGCCATCTGCGCCGTGGCTTTGTTCTGCTCGCTCAAGCGCTTGCCGTTCATGTATTGCAGCATCGCCTTGGCGTCGCGGCGCCACTTGTCGAGGTACATATGCGTGCCCATCTCGCCGTCGGCCATGCCGTCGGCGAAGGGGTTCTCACCCTTGGGGTTACCCGGGTGTGCGGCACTGGTGGGCGCGATATGGGGGAGACCCGGCATGCCGCCCTCGTCTTTGGGCTGGGGCTTGGCTGCGGCTTTCTTGTGATGCATTGCCTTGGCGGCGGTGTAGAGACCCGCAGCGGCACCGAGTCCGGTGAGGATCTTGTGCCCCTTGTCGAGGATCTTCTTCACGTCGGGCTTCTTGGCAGCGGCGGTCTTGATGCTGGGCTTCTTGAGGCCGTTCTCCACTTTCTTGAGGCCCTCCACGACTTCCTGCAGCCTGCTCATCGCCGTCACCAGCGCGGACTCGTTGAGGTCCTTGAGGCCGAGGCGTGAGCCCAGCGTGAGTTCGGCGAGGTAGTCGAGGACCTTTTCGAACACGGGGCGGAACGACACGAACTTGGAGAGGTTCTCCGGATTGATGAAGCCAAGGGAGAGCAACGCGTCCACCGTCATGGCGTCGTCGATCTCAGCGGCTTCCTTGACGAGATCCACGCGAAGCCCGGCGCAGATCTTCTCCAGATCCGCGTAGACCTCGCTGGCGTACTTGATGATGTCGGCCTTCTTGCGAAGCGGCTGGGTGCCGTGAACCTTGACGCGACCACTTTCTCTGGCCTTTTTGACGATCTGGGCGATCTTATCGAGGCTAGCGCCTCGCGTGGCGAGGAGGAGCTTGGTGCGTCGCTCGTCGAGGCTTACCTTAGCCATGCCCGCGCCGCTGATGTCGTAAACCACACCGGTCCAGCGGAGCACCAGGGGATCGGCGTCGAGACGCTCAGCGGCTTCCTTGGTGATGTATTCCTGCGTGGAGGCGCTCACGTCTTGGAAGCCCTCCATGGGCACCCACATCATGCGGCGAGGGATCACGTATTCCTTGGGGCGCACCTCGACCATGCCGTGGGCGTCGAGGAAGTTCTTCTGCTTCTGCATTTTTCCACTTGGCGCCGACGTCATCGCGGGCTCATCGGAGTAGCCCCTCGTGATGCGGATCTTCTCGCCTTCCAGCGTGATGGCGGTGATGCGGTCACCGCTTTCGATGGCCTTGATGGTCACCGGAATCGTGGCGACGCACTTGCCGTCGTCGACAAAAACGAAGGTCCCCGTCTGCCCCACTCGGGCGGCGTGGGGCTGCTTGAACACCTTGAGGAAGTAATCGCTGTCCTCCCGCCGTACCCCGGCGATCTGGGGTTGCGCGCTGGAGTGCTGCGCGCTGAGGAAGAGCTTTTGGTTTTTCTTCTTGCCGGAGAAGTCCACGACAAAAGGCAACACCACGCCGAGGAGGTGCATACCCGCTTTGTTTTTGACGTCGTAGACCGCGAAGTCGTTGGCGATCTCAGGGGTGGGGCGGATGTCGTCGTAGAGGAAGACGCCCTTCTCGGGGGCCTTCTTCATGATGATCATCTTCTCGCCTTCCTGGTCGACCTCGTTGAGGAACTCCCAGGGCTTGGGGTAGATCTTCGAGAGAAACTTCGCGCAGTCCTCGCGATTGACGTACTCACTCGCCGCGAGGTCAAAGAGTTGGTCGGCCATCGAGAGGATGGAGTACTTGTCGTAGCCCTCGCGCTTGATGTTTGCCGCGCCCACGGGAATCAGCTTCGCCGCCGACTCCGAGAAGTCGTTGGTGTTGGGCTTGGCTTTCATCTGGGCGATCTTGGTGACGAGTTCCAGCGCTCCCTCCGCCTTTTGCATCGCCTTGAACTTCGGCAATGCATACGCGCATTTCTCCAGTGTCTTTCTGAAGGCGTCGACGTGCTCGGCTTTGATGGTGTCGCTGATCTGGTCGAGGATGGCGAAACCCGCAGAGGCGTAGCTGTAGCGGCCCTGCAGCGGCGGGTAGTTGGTGGTCCACAGCGAGGGGTCGTTGAAATACTGGCCTGCGGCGTCCATGGGGCGCTGTTCGAGACCCGAGGACATCGAGCGCGAGAAGAACTCCGATTTGAAGGTGTCGTTGGTGAGCGGATGAACTTCTTGGGTCTTCGCCTCCATCCAGATGTCGAGGGGAAAGAGTTCAAACTTTTTGACGATAAATGGGACGAAAAGATTTTTTCCCGTGCCGGGATCGGCGACTTGGATGGCGCCGATGGCGGTGCCGCTCTGCGGGTCTTTCTTGCGGTACTCCACGGTCAGCGGAAGTCGGGTGACCTCGGGATACTGCTCGCGCAGTCGAGTCGTGATGACCTCCGCCCACTGCTGCGGGTCATCGGGGAGCTTCGTCGTCTGGACGTTGGGAAGCGTGGGTTCCGCAGCAAATAGATTCTCTAGACCCGCCATGTCAAAGTTCCTCCGGATAGGTACTCATCCTATCTTACAATAGTTCCTGGGGTTTAGGTAGCCGTCCCTGCTCCGCTTCCCGTGGTGGGGATACCACAAACCTGGGCCATCGAGGGTACGCAAGCACCTGTAATAGTAACGCTTCCCGTGGATTTGGTTTCAATCGTCGACACGTAGGCGTCAGCGATTGCCCCCGCCAGGTCGGGGAAGTATATGCCCAGCAGGGTAGGCCCTGAGGCTATAATCGATGATTTTACTAGAGAGCTGCTGAGTCCGCCAAAGTTTCCGTCATTAATAACTCCGGCCCCCGCGTACACCTGGGGGTGGCCGGAGGCCAAGATCCACGCCGTGGCGAAGTGGGTTTTCACCGACGTCGCGACACCGTGGGCGAGGGCGTCGAGGAACTCGCCGCTGTTGCCCTGCGAGGGTGGGTAGGCGTCGTGACGGGTTTTGCCGAACCGCGAGAGGATCGCGGTTCTGGCGTTGGTGTAGATCTGCTCGCGGAAGTAGGCGTCGTCGATGACGATTCCCACCCCCGCGCCGACGCCCGGCACCGGGGGGATGCCGCTGAGCCCGGTGTCGGCGGTGGTGAAAGTAATCAAAGGACTCCCTAGCGCGATACCGGTGCCGATGGCGGTGCAGAGTGCGACAAAGTAGGCCGGGTTTCTTTGGTTGAGCGGGTGGACTCCGCGTACCGCCGCCATATAGGTGTCCACGTTGGTCTCGATGAGAGCGGAGAGCACTGGTGCGACGACGGGCATCGGGTCTCCTCAGATATCCGAGAACACCGTCTCACTGGGGAGCACGGGGACTCCGGTGATGAAGTCGATGACGCCTTGATGGCTGTCCTCGGTGGTGATCCCCGACGACTCGCCGTTGAGCTTGATCTTGGAGGCCTCGATGTCCACGGTGCCGCTGGCCTTGACGTTGGCATCCGCGCTGGTTTTGATGTCCACCTCTCCGGTAACCGTGGCGCTCATCTTGCCGCCAATGGTGGCCGACGAGTTTCCGCTGATGTTTTGCGTCACGTTGCCACGAATGGTTTGGCTGACATTGCCTTGGATCTGCTGGCTGACGTTGCCCTGCGTGGTGAACGTGGTGTCCCCGGTTTTGGCGTCGATGACCAGCGTGGCCTTGTTGCCCTCGCCGACGTTTAGGGTCAGCGTGCCGTTGGGGTCCACGGAGAGGAATAGTTTTGTCTTGGTGAAATCGAAAGTATCCGGGGACACCGCGCCCATCGTGAGTTCGACGGTGTTGCCGTTGTCGGAGTTGCCGAGCTGGATGTCCACGCAGTTCGTGGGTTGCTGGTTGTCTTGGATGAAGAATTCCAGCAGGGTGTCGTTGTTGGTTTTGTCGCGCACCCATTGCACGAAACCGCCGTCGGTGCTGTGTTCCCAGTCCTGGCAGACCGTGCTGATGAGGTTGTTGGGCAACCAATAGGTGCGGCAGAGGTCGGTGGACTTCACCTCGATGGAACCCCCGGCTCTGAGGATCAACGTGTTGCCGCCGATGGTAGAGAGCAGCCGGTCGCCCTGGGTGACGATGTCGGCGAGGGGATCGGTGCTCGCGGGAGGGTTTTGGGTGCGAAAGAATCCGATGAGGTAGGGTTCGTGGTTGATGTAGAGCAGCACCCCCACTTGGCCAATTTTTGGAATCGAGGTGTCCTCGGCGCCACCATCACTTGCAGCCGTGGTGATCCACTGCACGTCGGGGATGTCGTGGTCGTCGGTACCCGTACCCACGGCCCTGCCGCCCGTGCCTCGGGCGCCGATGAGGCCAAGCGTTTTGACGCGGCAACGTCGATTCGCGATGTCGACATCAACGACCCGTCCCAGGGCGGCGCGACCATTGAGGGAATCGAAGACGCCCTCGTAAGGGCTCTTTTCTATTGCCATATCTGCCATCATAGCAGCAAAACTTCTAGGAACAAAGATCCCCGGAGTTGGTATAAGCTCTCTGGAAGGAGGACTTATCCATGAACGGAAGTAGGCCCTCCAAAGCAGGAAAGAAGCAACTACTCCAAGCACTTGGGGCGGGGGCTGCGATCCTGGTTGTTGCCACGGGCGTCGGGATTCCCGTCGACATCGTGGCGGCAATTGTTCTTAGTGCCGCTGTGGTCTTAATCGCTGATCCATAGCGGAAACCAACAATGAAGGAGAACGTAATGAGTGTGAATAAGGTGATTCTCATCGGTCGGCTGGGGCAGAACCCGGAGTTGCGCTATACTCCCGCAGGGGCTGCCGTGGCGAACTTCAGTCTTGCTACCAATGAGAAATGGACAGACAAGGCCGGTAACAAACAGGAGAAGACGGAGTGGCACCGCATCGTGGTCTGGAACAAGACCGCCGAGCTGTGCAACCAGTACCTTCAGAAGGGCCGCGAGGTCTACATCGAAGGTCGTCTTCAGACGCGTCAGTGGGACGACAAGGATGGTCAGAAGAAGTACACCACCGAGATCGTCGCTGACTCCGTCCAGTTCCTCAGCGGAAACGCTGGCGCTGGCGCAGGAGCTGCGGCTTCTGCGGCTGCCTCGGCTTCCGCTGCGGCCCCCGCGTCGGCGGGCACGGCGGCGAACGACGACATTCCCTTCTAACCGAACAGTGGGGAAGCCGGAGGGGTGGGATCGCTCCCACCCCTCTTCTTTAGGAGACACACGTGGACGTTCTTTTTTATGATAGGAAAAATAATTGTGAGGTCAGGGCGAGCCAACTCGTGGAGATCCGGCTCCACAACTGCGTCCTGTCTGCTGACGACGATGAGGCCGAGTATTCGGGTAGAAGGATTCATCCTGTAACCGGTGAGAACATCCCAGAGTCACTACTCAAGGACGATTTTCTTGACGAGTACCCCGGGTGGGAGTCTTGGGCTAAAGAGAAAGTTGCCAAGTATATCCACGTCGGGTCCCAGCAGATCGCCAGGCTGGGCTACAAGAGCCCGGCCTGCGACAAGGTCTACAATTGGGACCGGTGGTGTAACGACGCCGATCTCGTGTTTCTCAGGGTGCTTGGGGAGGACGACAAGTGAAGACGACGCCGCTGCACGAGCAGAAGTACGAACTCCTGCGTATCATGAAGACCCATGACGTCGAGGGCATGCGCGCGTTCATCAAGAACAACCGCACCTTCTTCAAAGGCGTCGATGACGACAAAGTCGCCACCGATCGCTATATCTTTGATCTCATTCACGTCTACAAGGCCTGCACTTTCCATCTTGGCGTGTTGTACTTCGAGTCGGTGCGCTACTGCCTGGACAAAGGTCTCGTCACGCTAAGTGGTCCCGCACGCGAGCTTTTCGAAGCCGCTGAACGCAATCCCGAGGAGGCGAGCCAATGCGTTGTTATACCGGAGTTGGGTCTCGATCCACACCCGAACCCGTCCAAGTCGTGATGACCGCCGTCGCGTGTAACCTCTCCACGATGGGGTTCACGTTGCGCTCCGGCGGCGCCCGGGGCGCGGATCAAGCCTTTGAATTGGGTGCGACAAAGAAGGAGATCTACTATGCCACCGACAGCAGTGCAGAAGCTGAGGCAATCGCTGCGCGCATTCATCCGAACTGGAGCGCGTGTGACAAGCTCGCTCGTGGATACCATGTTCGAAACGTGCTTCAGTGTCTTGGTCGCGATCTCGCCACGCCCTCTGAGTTTCTTGTTTGCTGGACTCCGGGAGCTAAGGCGGTCGGAGGTACGCGGACGGCGATCATGGTCGCCGCAGAACATGGAATCCCAACTTTCAACCTTGCCAGAGAAGGCGAAGTCGCCCGACTGGATGAATTCCTAAGTACCCTGAAAACGGGTATAAGATAAGTGAGGAAAAGAGAAGTGCGAATTTATTACACCACCTTCTCTTTTGCTGCCCACATCTGAGGGATTAGATGCGCAGCGTTCCGGGCAAGGGTCCCACCTCAAACCCGAGTAGGAGTTGTCCATACGTGGACATGGTCTTACGACGGGTTTGAGGGGAATGGGCCATCCTTGGCCTCACTCCCCGCAAGGGGATTTTTTTAGCTCTTCGAGTTTTTGTTTGATAAAGCGAACCACGATTGCCTGCATAATGGGCTGTGGAATCCGATGCCCGGAGGCCCAGTGTCTCACCGCAGATTTGGGGACATCGAATTCTCTATGGAGTCTGATGCCAGCGTCAAGCGCAGCGCGCACCCATTTGCGGAACTCAGTTTGATCCATAGCCGCCAGTAATGCCGCCGCCCGTGCCTTGGTTGGGCATCGTGGCGCCGAGGGGCTCGGTCTGCATCTGGGGTCCGATGTATTTTTCCCGGGTGGCGCCCTGGATGGCGTTGATCTTGAGTTTGCCGAAGAGAGGTTTTCGCGCTGCGGTTTTCACGCGGCCAAACTGATCTTTCACCGCGACACCCGGCGGAAGACTTCCCGGCGGCTTGCCGATCTGCGTGCTGGTGGTCACGGGAAACGGTCTGAGTCCGAGTGGGGATTTGTTGCCCTGGGTCTGCCCCAGGGGTGCGGCGGCCATGTGGGGCTGTTTGGGTGGGGTGGCGTGAGGCTGTGGCTTGAGCTGGGGCACCTGCGGGCGTTGCCCCATGGCGGGAAGCTTGAGTCCGGTGGCCTTCATCGTGGTGGCAGCGGTTTTATCCGGCCAACCGTCGAAGTTCTCCGGCACCACAGGGTAGAGATGCTGTGGTCTCGCGTTTGGGTCTTTCTTCGCGGACTCCAGCTTCACGCGTTTCGCGGTTTTGAGAAAGCCTCGGGCGAACATCGTTAGTACGCCGGTCGATAAACCTGGGGTTCCGGCGCCGGGGCGTCGGGGGGCGAGGTGAGGTACTTGTACCCCATGTAGGCGCCCGCAGCGGTGAGCAGCGGGTGCTTCTGCACGAAGGACGGCCCCTGTTTCATTCTCTTGTGGCGCTCCAGCACCTGTTCCTTGGCGTTCTTCTTCTCGGCGTCGAGGGCCGACTTTCTGGTGACGTTCAGTTGCCCCTTGCGAGACGCTTTCATCACTCTACGGCTCGCGATGGAAGCCCCGGCTTCTGGTTTGAATTTCATCGACGGCGAGAGACGCTTCGGCGGGAAACCCGCCTTGACGCCCTTCACGAATCCCGACGCCGCGCCAGCACCCGCGCGACCCGCCTCCACACCGATGGCTCCCACGGCCTTGAGTGGCGCGGAGATCACCTTGCCTGCGGCCTCGCCAAGCCGTTGGGCTTTGGTGGCGGCGATCGAAACAGCGAGTTTTTCAAAGCCACTTGAAAACATTAGTAGTGCTCCTTCTTTTGCCCGAACGTCGCCCCGTAGGCGAAGGCGGGCACGGGATGCGTGTCCTGAAGCTTGCTCTTCCACGCCTCGGCGGCGCCATCGGTGAGCGTGTTCTTGATGTACCGATAGCCGAGCTGAGCCATCCAGTTCTTCTTGTTGATCGGCAAGCGATCAATTCCGGTGAGAATGGGGGCGTGCATCAGCGGGTCCTTCAGTACGTCTACCTGATTGTAACCCATCCCCTTGAGATAGGGAACGTCCTTGTCGGTAATCTCGTGGAATTGCGGGAGCTTACCGACAGCAAATTGCAAATGATATCCAGTGGCTTCGCCGACGGGAAGCTTTTCGGCTCGGCTCTGGTTGTAGTGAACCGCTGTGGTGTAAGGGATGACGTCGCCGGGATTGAATTCGGCGTGCTTGGGCGCGTTGACGACGCGGGTGAGATTCCCCACCGAGCGCACCACGGTTTCGAAGATCTTGCGCTGCATGGGTACGTCTTGGCTCTGGTAGGCCTTGTGAAGCTCGTCGACGATGTACTTCTGCGCCTCTCCCATCCCCTTATACTTCAGGAGTTCCTGGGGCCTGATAACGCCGCTGGAGAGCGTGTCGCCAGGCGCGACGACGTCTCCGACTTTCACCTTCAGCGTGCGCTGGGGCGGGACCTTGTGGATCTCCGCGCCGACGTGGACTTCGTAGCCCCCGGCTTGCATAGGGGCGACCTTCGTCACCTTGCCCTCGACGCGGGACAGCGTGGCCTCACCTGCGGTGTGCTTGGGCATCTCAAGGAGTTGTCTGATGCGCTCGAAACCCTTGGCTACGGTGGCCTCACCCGCGACGCCGCCCGTGTGGAAGGTTTTCATGGTCATCTGGGTCATGGGCTCACTCATCGCCTGGCCCGTCTTGGCGCCGATGTTTTCACCCAGCGAAGGCAGGTGGCCGTGCTCGTCGATGCCATAGCAGTGCGCGCAGGTGCCCTTGGTGGCGAGACACTTCAGCGGTGTTCTAACGTAGATCTGCTTGACGCCCTTGCGGTTAAACGCGGACACCACTTGCGGGGTGACCAGCGTGTTTCTCTTGAAGCCCGCCTGGTCTCTCGCCAGCATGCGATCGTAGACGTCGGCGCTCTCGCGAGGCAGATAAATGCCTTCATGGGTGCCGCAGTCGTTTTCCGTGACGACGTTGTCCAGGGTGCTCGCCATGATCTCTTTGTTAAGCGCACCCGGTGCGGAGGTCTGCAACACGCGGTCGGTCATGCCCTTGCGCACACCGTAGGAAGACACGAAGTAGTCGCTGGTGTTGAGGCCCTCGGCGTAGCTCTTCTTGATGGGGATG
>Ga0335070_10011622_pt1 | contig 10278 bp, 3 predicted proteins | sample Lox_Sample_13_FD_206722 | JGI IMG/M metagenome (GOLD analysis project Ga0335070, IMG submission 206722) | Soil microbial communities from Loxahatchee National Wildlife Refuge, Florida, United States - Lox_Sample_1.3 | ecosystem: Environmental > Terrestrial > Soil > Wetlands | place: USA: Florida... | reverse complement strand
TCTTCAGCAGATACCCCTGGGCACCAGCCTTGAGCGCCCGCACAATCTGCGTGTCGCTCTTGTAGGTTGTCAACATAATCACTTTCGCATCGGGGAATTCATTTCGAATGGTGATAAGCGCATCGAGCCCGTTCATCTCTGGCATCTGAACGTCCATCACCGTAATGTCGGGACGATGCGTCCTGAACTGCTGGATCGCTTCACGACCGTCCGAGGCTTCGCCCACAAGAATCATGTCTGGCTGAATAGCAATAAGTGCCGCTATCCCTTCGCGCACGATGGGATGGTCGTCGACTGCAAGAATCCGAATTCGAGCCGTGCTGGTGCTCATCTTGCTATCTCCTGATTGACTCATTTATTTACTTTCTGGCCAGCAACTCTGAAAGCCATGAGCGCTTCGCAGTTATGTCATAGGCCACGCTCGCGGGAATTAGCAACTCCACTTCGGTGCCCGCATCAAATTCACTCCAAATCTTCAGCTCCCCTCCTATCAGTGTGGCGCGTTCTCGCATGCCGGGCAAGCCGTAGTGTCCTTTGCGCTCTTGGTCCGAGATAACGGTTTGATTCATGCCTGCCCCGTCGTCTCTAACGCGCATCCTGAATCGTTGATCGTCATACCGGATTTCCACCTCGATTTGCCGCGCCCGTGCATGGCGGAAGGCGTTCCGCAGAGCTTCGCCAGCGATCCTGTAAACTTCGTCGCGCAGGATTGGATGCAGATTCCGTGGCTCGCCTTCGACGACGACGCGAAATGCGGGAGACCCCTGGTTGCCAGGATCGGCTGCGAGTTCCTCTCCCAGCGTATCTATATCGCGGGCGAGATCGTTGGTTTGTACCGTCGACTCGCGTAGTCCTTGCACCGCGTCCCGGCCTTCCGTGATCGCCTTTTCGGCTCGGTCAATTGTTATTTCCAATTGTTCCTTCGCCTGCGCAGGGCGCTCAGGTAGCAACTGTGAGACTATCTGGAACCGCAGCATCAAACCATGGAAGCTTTGAATCAGTGTGTCGTGGAGTTCGCGAGCGATGGTCGTCCGTTCGCGGACCCGCGCATCAAGCGCAATCTCAAACTCATGACGCAACTGTCGCAAGCGCAATTGGTAGGCAGCGCGAACCAATAATAGAACAAGCAACGTGCAAAGGATGCGGAACCAGGCTGTCTTCCACCACGGTGGCGTTACGATAACAGTTAACGAGACCCCATCTTCGTTCCATACTCCATCGCTATTCGATCCCTGAACACGAAAGACATATTTGCCGGGTTCTAAATTAGTGTAAGTCGCCAGGCGCTGCTTGCTGCCCACATCGTTCCAGCCAGGTTCGAAGCTCTCGAGCTTATATCGATAGCGGTTTTTCTGGGAATTGGCATAGCTCAATGCGGCAAATTCAAACGAGAACACACTGTCGCGGTAGGAGAGCGTCAATGAATCCGTGTAGGCAATAGCGTTCTTGAGCACCGATTTGGAGCCAATTGGAACGGGCTTGTTGAAGATCTTGAAACTGGTGATCACGACCGGCGGCATATAGGGATTATCCCGGATTGCTTCTGGGTAGAACGCGTTAAACCCATTGCTGCCGCCAAAGAACATCTCCCCATCGGGGCCTTGTGCGTAACTGGCACGACTGAACTCATTCGCTTGCAAGCCATCGGACACGTCGTAGTTTCTAAACGTTTCCGTTTGAGGATCGAACCGGGACAACCCATTTTTGGTACTGAGCCAGAGCCTTCCGGCTTTGTCTTCCAGAATGCCCTGAATCACACTGCTGGGTAGCCCCTGGTCTTCCGTGTAGCGGGTGAAGGTCTCGTCTTGACGGTTGTACCGGTATAGTCCATCCGAGGCGCCCATCCACAATGTTCCCGTCCTGTCTTCATGAATGGCGTTGATGTCCCCGCCGTTGAGTTTGTGAGAGTCACGCGAGTCCGGCAGGTAGTTCACAAAAGTGTCGTTTTTATCATCGTGGCGGCTAAGCACGCCCTCTCCCCTCGCCACCCAAAGCGTGCCAGAACGATCTTGGTAGAACCCCGAGGCAGCATTCCCGTATTTGGTAGGATTCTTTGGATCAGGACGATAGAAGGTGAAGCGCTCAGTCGCAGGATCCAAGCGGGCCACGCCGTCAATATGCCCTACCCATAACTGGCCGCTTCGATCACCATAGATGCGGATAACGTGATTCGATGGCAAGCTGTTGGGATCATCCGGCTTGTGCCTGTAATGCTTAAGCTGCCCTGTGCCTTCGTCCAACCGGTCAAGACCGCTACCCCAGCCACCCAGCCAAAGATAGCCGCGAGCATCTTTGTAAATGCCATTGACGTCGGATCCTTTCTCACTGGCCCTCCCGCCTTCTTGGCTGGTTATGGCTGCATAGTGGGTGACGTGTTCTATCTTTGGATCTAATCGATCCAATGCGCGAGGGGAGAATCCGACCCACAAAATACTTTCCGAATCTCGGTAAAATGCAGTGGCTCTCCCGGGCGAGAGACTATTTGGATCACCTGGGCGATGCGTGTACCGCGCGAACTGTTTTTGCTGGAAACTGAGAACATTAAGCCCTCCCTTCTCAGTTCCTACCCACAGCACTCCACCCCTGTCCCGATACACCGAGATCACTGCGTTATCATTGAGAGTATCCGGGTTGCTCTCATCGTGCTGAAATAGGCGCGTGAGATGTTCCGTCCGTCGGTCAAAGTAATAGAGGCCCAGACTCGATGGAACCCAAATTCCTTTTTCATCAGCCAGAAGCTTGCTACTTACCAGCCCAACGCCACCGGGCCCAACAGGGTAAGTCGTCACCTTTTCTTTGTGGGGATCATATTTGACAAGCCCGACAATGGGAGAATAGGCGAGTATCCAAAGATTGCCGGCCTCGTCTCCATACACGTAATCTGCGCCAAGGCCATTCCTGGTTGCAGGAGGACGAGTCATCTCCCCCGTCTTTGGGTTCAGATGGAAAAGTCCACGCTCCCCAACAAACCAGATCTCCCCATGCCTATCCTCGATAACATGAGTGATTCTCCCAATAAATGCGCCCTCGCTGTCATTCAGATAGTGAGTGAAAGTTCCAGCCGTTGGATCAAACTTGTCCAGACCGCTTGCTTCGGTGCCAAACCACAGACACCCCCGACTGTCGCGAGCGATGCTGTTCACAGAATCGGCCCCGATGCTGTTAGGGTTGCTGGCGTCGTGTCGGTAGCGTGTAAAGCGTTCGGTTCTGGGGTCGAATTTGTTTACCCCGCCGGAGTATGTGGCAATCCACAAATATCCCTGATCGTCCTCTACGAGATCCATAACCAGGTTGGCGCTTAGGCTGTTAGGATCCTTGGGGTTGTGCTTGTACACAACGAAGGTGTTGCCGTCATAGCGATCGAGACCGTCTTGGGTCGCAAACCACATGAAGCCTCGGCGATCCTGCAGAATGGCTTTGACATTGCTTTGCGATAGCCCATCGTTGGTCGTCAGGTGGGTGAACCTGAGATCACTCGCCACCGCCACGCTGCCGCTCGCATGATCATTTCGAAACTCGCGAGGATCCGAGTCAGCTCTCCCTTCCGGCTTGCTCCGTGAACCGGGCTCCCCGTCCGGTTGGGCGAGACGCACGCCTCTGGCTTGGGCAACTGCGGGTTTCGCCGGGCGCGGTTCAAGAGACACGGCACACCAGGTCACGCACAGAAGCAAAATCCCGCTTCCAAACAGCAGCCCCCACCTCGCATTTTGGCGAATGGTAATCATGTCTTCTCTGCAAGCTTTTGAGTCGGACGGGAACCTTTTCGAACGGTGTCGTAAGCCTTTTGGGCCGGAATACTCAGCTCCACCTCGGTACCTGTACCGATTTCACTCCAGACTTCCAGCTTGCCGCCGATAAGAATCGCGCGTTCCCGCATGCCGGGCAAGCCGTAGTGCCCCTCAGTGCTCTGACGGAACAGAACTGCCGCATCAATGCCCTTGCCGTCATCCCGCACACGCAGCCGGAATTGTTGATGGTCATACCTGATTTCAACCTCGATCCTGCTGGCGGCTGCGTGATGAAATGCGTTGCGAAGAGCCTCGGCGGCAATCCTGTAGATTTCGTCGCGCAAAATGGGGTGCAGATCGTGCGGCTCACCTTCGACGGTCACGCGAAACAGGGGTGATCCGTGATTCGCTGGGTCACTTGCGAGCTCCTGGGCTAGCGTTTCTATAGCCCGTGCGAGGTCGTTGGTTTGGACCGTGGACTCGCGTAATCCCTGGACCGCATCGCGCCCTTCGGTGATTGCCTTGGCGGTCCGGTCAATGATTTCTGCCAGCTTTTCCTTTGCCTCGATTGGCTGGTTCTGTTGCATCTGCGAAAGCACTTCGAGTTGCAGCAGCAGGCCCTGTGCGCTCTGCAGAAGCGTGTCATGGAGATCCCGAGCGATATTCGTCCGCTCGGCGACGCGCGCGTTCAGAGTCAGTGCAAACTCCCGGTTCAGTTGCCGGATGCGCAATTGATAGATAACCCACACGAGTGTTAGAACGATCGCAGCGCAGAGGGCGCGAAACCAGTTCGTCTGGTAATACGCCGGGGCAATGCTGAACTCCAGCGAATCACCCTGTTCGTTCCACACGCCGCTGTTGTTGCACGCAATCACGCGAAACCGGTAGGGGCGCGGGGCCAGGTTCGAATACTGCGCCTGGCGGTCGTTGATAACCTCTCTCCAATCGGGGTCCTGGCCTTCCAGCTTGTACTTGAAATGCACTTTCTCCGGGGCGACGAGGCTGAGAGCAGCGTAGTGGATCGCGAGATCGCGCGTCCGGGCCGGCAGACTCACCTTCGAAACGACTGCGTCCGGCAAGTTCTGCCAATACGTCTTGTGATCGGCGACAACCTCTTCAATATGGACTGGCGGCGGGAGTTTGTTCAGCGCAAGATGGCGCGGATCGATGACCTGAATGTCTTCCCGCGTTACGAACCATAGTTTGCCATCAGTCGCCTTCGCGAAAGTAGGACCGAAGGGCGAAGGCGCTGCCCAAGGCATGGCTCCGTCCGCCGCATCCCAAACCGTCGTTTCGACGCGATGTCTCGGGTCAGCAACCCACGCATCCACCTCATTGCGGGGGATGCGCAGTATGCCGCACCCTGTGTACGCCCACAAGGAACGATCATTGTCCTCAGCCGTCCAATGAATCTTGTCGCACGGCAAGCCGTTGCCGGTTGTGAGCGTAGCGATCCGTCCGTCGTTGATACGGCTCAGACCGCCTTCTTGCGTTGCCGCCCATACGGCACCGTCTGCATCCACTCGCAGGCTGGCCACAGGGCCTTTGGCCAGTCCGTCCGCGGCCTTATAGGAAGCGCGGACCTGGCCATCCTTGAAATACTCCACGCCTCCATCTGTCCAGAACGCAAGCCAAAGTCCGCCCCGCCGGTGATCGAAAATGATGACCTTGGCTTGCTGCTGGCGTCCCAGCACTGACCAGGCGAAATGCTCGATTAAACGTCCGTCCCGCATGTGCGAAAGGCCCCGGTTCCCGGAGAGCCAGAGATTGCCGGCGTTGTCTCCAGTAATGGAATACACCTCCGTGCTGGGCACGCCATGAATAGCTACGAACCTGCTCTTGTTGAAATAAGCAAGTCCATGATCGGCAAACGCCCAGATGTGTCCACCGTCGTCCTGATACAGAGACTGCACAAGGTCGTCCGGCAGTCCATCCCCTTTACGGAAGATCGTCGTTTGTCCATTCCACCATCTCGTCAAACCATCGCGAGTAGCGATCCAGACGCTCCCATCTGTCGCGGCGATTACGGAAGAGACATTGTCGCTGGACAAACCCTGCTTTACAGAAATAGTAGTAACGGGTAACTCTCGAAAGCGGTCGAGTCCCCCAGCGGTGGACACCCAGATGTTGCCCTCACGATCTTGGAAGATGCCGGCGATGATATTGCCTGACAAACCATCTGCTTCCGTGAACACGTCTGTCCGGCCCTGATGCACATGGATGAGGCCCCGCTGGTTGGTTCCGATCCAGAGACCCCCGTCCCGGTCCCGCAGCAGCTTGTTCGAATCGATGTCGTGGTCGGTCATAAGCACGTTCGGGTTGACCGCGCTGCGAATTGGGTACGTTTCGAGTTTGTCTCCGGCAACCTGCCTGAGTCCTGCGCCTCTGACACCAACGATCAGCCGTCCGTCGCTGGACAGAGTCAGGTCCGCCAGCCGTATTCCGGGCGCCGCAAATCGCTTTGGTGGCCCGGGCTTCCACCGCCATAGTCCGGTTTCCGCACCCGCCCAGAGAGTGCCGGAGCTGTCCTCGCTTAAGCTCCAGATGAAACTGCCGAGCGCACCATCCTGCCCGTAGCACTGCGCAGTGCCGTTTCGAATTGCACAGAGGCGGCCGTGCGTCTCCAATGTGCCGGCCCACACGGTTCCCTCGTGGTCTTCAAGCAGCGATGTTACAAACTTCCGGTCAACCTCCGGGTACTGGGTCAGTTTGCCATTCTTCCAGCTCGCGAGCCCCTCAAATGTGCCGATCCAGAGCGCGCCATCGCGCGTAACGAGAAGGCTATAAGGGTTGCTGTCATGAGGCAGGTGCTGACCCGAGGGTGGTTGCCAGCGAGTGAAACGAACCCCATCGGAACGAAACAGGCCGAATTCTGTACCCAGCCAGAGATAGCCGTCTGGCGTCTGGGCAATTGCAAAAGCCGTGCCAGGGGAGAACCCGTCGCGGATCTTCCATGCGGTGTGCCCGTACTGGCTGATATCCAGGGACGGATTGATTGCAAAAAAGCTCTGGCTGCCTCCCAGTACAACACCCAGGGCAATCGCGGCCATCCATGCGCTTCGTTTCACGGTGGGACTAAATCGTAACACATTGACGATAAAGACCAGAATCGGGATTACGGCAGATGACACCTTGGGCTCGCACATGTTCGGTGTCAGATTCCATTACCGCACCGCGGTGCTGCCCCGATGGCGGCAGGTGCCAGCATCACGGCATCCACTATCTGTCCACAACCTATCGAGATCGTTGATGTGCAACGACTTTCATCCGGGGATACCTGCTCACATCTGGCAGCCTGATTGCAATCACCCGGATGTCGATCGGATCTCCAACTCTCCCCAGGGGTGACACGCAATGCACAGTGAACTGATGAATATCCCGACTGATTCGCTAGTTGACATGTTGTTCGTAATTCTTACCGGAGCACCAGCAGTGGCCCCAAACGATGGAACAGAAATCGAGCAGATTCAGCGTGAGTTGAAAAGGAGAGGCGAGGACCGGTACTGGAGCTTCTGCACGATCAATTAAGAGCGCTCGCAGCAGACTGTGGCGAGCGTACCAGAACAAGATGCTCCCGGCAGATCTCATGGCCCGTGAGGATCAGCCAATGACAAAGTGGAGGACATAGAAGAATGACATTGCCTGCAAACGCCGCGGAATTGCCCGGACAACTTAGCGCCGAAGGAACAGCGCGGTCGACGGTCGCGGGAGCGCCGCTAACGGCTCATGAACTGAACGGGATCGACGCCTACTGGCGTGCGTGCAATTACTTGGCTCTCGGCATGATCTACCTTCAGGCCAATCCCCTTTTGCGCGAACCCCTGAAGCCCGAACACATCAAGAGCCGCCTGCTCGGCCATTGGGGATCGAGCCCCGGGCTGGCTTTCATCTATACCCACCTGAGCCGGATGATTCGGAAGCAAGATGCCGAGATGATCTTTCTTGCGGGTCCCGGTCATGGGGCGCCTGGAGTCTTGGCTCCTGTCTACCTAGAGGGCACCTACAGCGAAATCTACCCGGATAAGAGTCAGGACGAAAAAGGTCTGCGAGACTTCTTTAAGCAGTTCTCGTTCCCTGGCGGAATTGGCAGCCACTGTACGCCGGAAACTCCGGGCTCCATACACGAGGGAGGTGAACTCGGCTACGTTCTTTCGCACGCCTGCGGAGCCGCATTCGACAATCCCAACCTGATCGTCGCGGCCGTTGTCGGCGACGGTGAAGCCGAGACCGGCCCGCTGGCAACCTCTTGGCACATCAGCAAGTTTCTGAACCCAATCCGCGATGGCGCTGTTTTGCCGATCCTGCACCTTAACGGATACAAGATCAATAATCCCACCTTGCTGGCACGCATTACGCACGAGGAACTGGAAAACCTGCTGCGCGGGTACGGTTGGAATCCCTACTTCGTTGAGGGATCCGAGCACGACAGCATGCATAAGGCGATGGCTGCAACACTGGAGCGTTGCCTGGCCGACATCAAGACACATCAGGCAGAGTGTCGTAAGAGCGGAATTGCGACCCGGCCACGCTGGCCAATGGTGGTGTTGCGTTCGCCAAAAGGTTGGGGCGCACCCGCAGAGGTGGATGGACATCGTATCGAAGCGTTCTGGCGCTCGCATCAGGTTCCCCTCGCCGATGTGAAAACGAATCCCGAACGCCTGCGCATCCTCGAGAACTGGATGCGGTCGCTCAAGCCGGAAGAGCTCTTCGACCAATCGGGGCGGCTGCGTCCTGACCTCGCTGAGCTTGCGCCATCAGGCTCGCGCCGCATGAGCGCCAGTCCCCATGCAAACGGAGAACTCAGGAAGAAGCTGCGCCTACCCGACTTTCGCGACTATGCAATCAAAGTCGAGCGGCCTGGATCGACTGAGATTGAGAACGTGCCACCCCTGGGAGGCTTTCTGCGCGATGTGATGAAGTCGAACATGAAGAGCTTCCGGGTTTTCGGGCCCGACGAGAATACTTCGAACAAGTTGGATGCGATTTACCAAGTGTCGAAGAAGTTCTGGATTGCCGAATACTTTCCCGAAGATAGCAACGGCAGCGAACTGGATCGGGACGGACGGGTCATCGAAATGCTCAGCGAGCACACGATGGAGGGCATGCTCGAGGGTTACCTGCTCACCGGCCGTAATGGGTTCCTGTCGTCCTACGAGGCTTTCGTCCATGTGATCGACTCCATGTTCAATCAGCATGCGAAATGGCTTTCGATCTGCAATCAGTTATCGTGGCGTCGCAAGATCGCGTCTCTGAATCTCCTCATCACGTCAACGGTGTGGCGCCAGGATCACAACGGCTTCACCCACCAGGATCCTGGATTCCTCGATCTGGTACTCAATAAAAGTGCAGCCGTGACCCGCATCTATCTGCCACCCGACGCGAATTGCCTCTTGTCGGTTGCGGATCATTGTCTGCGCTCGGAAAACTACATCAACGTTATAGTCTCCGACAAGCAGAAACATCTTCAGTTCCTCGACATTGACGCGGCCATTACGCACTGCAGCAAGGGCATCGGTATCTGGAAATGGGCCAGCAACGATGAAGGTAGCGAACCGGATGTCGTAATGGCTGCGGCGGGAGATATTCCGACACAGGAAGCGCTGGCTGCGGCGGCTCTGCTCAGGGAAAGGTTTTCAGATCTGAAGGTCCGATTTGTCAACGTTGTTGACCTGTTCAAGCTGCAGCCCAACTCGGAGCATCCGCATGGCTTGACAGACGCGGACTTCGATTCTCTGTTCACGGCGGACAAGCCCATCATCTTCAACTTTCATGGGTATCCATGGTTGATTCACCGCCTCGCATACCGGCGCACCAATCACCGCAATCTGCATGTGCGCGGCTACAAGGAGAAAGGCAACATCAACACGCCGATGGAACTGGCCATTAACAACCAGACCGACCGGTTCAGCCTCGCCATCGACGCCATTGACCGTATCCCCAAGTTGCAGCGGATCGGTGCCCATGCCAAAGAGGAGTTCCGCGATATGCAGATCGCCTGCCGGCGCCACGCTTACGAGTACGGCATCGACAGCCCGGAGATAAGCGGTTGGAAGTGGCCGTACGAGAACAAATGAAAGCATTGACTGCGAACATGCCGCCACGCGGCCACAGCTTTCCCCTAGGCGCTACGCTGGTCAATGGTGGCGCCAATTTTTCGGTGTTCTCGCGAAGTGCAGACTTTATCGAGCTTCTGCTATTCGATCGGGCGGACGACAGTCGTCCTTCGCGCGTGATCCGCATGGACCCCTGCGTGAACCGTACGTACCATTATTGGCACCTGTTTGTTCCCGGCCTTGAAGTGGGCCAGACTTACGGATTTCGGGCGTTTGGGCCGTTCGCTCCTGATAAAGGGCTCAGGTTCGACCCCTCCAAGGTGCTGCTCGATCCGTACGGGCGGGCTGTCGCCGTCCCGCGAAACTACAGCCGTGAGTCCGCTCGCATGGAAGGCGACAATGCGGCCACGGCGCTCAAGAGTGTGCTCGTTGATCTGCGGGCGTATGACTGGGAGGGCGACGTTCCCCTGAATCGGCCGTGGGCGCGCACCATCATC
>Ga0335070_10011621_pt1 | contig 10278 bp, 11 predicted proteins | sample Lox_Sample_13_FD_206722 | JGI IMG/M metagenome (GOLD analysis project Ga0335070, IMG submission 206722) | Soil microbial communities from Loxahatchee National Wildlife Refuge, Florida, United States - Lox_Sample_1.3 | ecosystem: Environmental > Terrestrial > Soil > Wetlands | place: USA... | reverse complement strand
TCGCTCTCCGCAAATCTTGAGCTCACCGGTAAACTGTCCGCCAAGGCTTCGTTCAAACTGCAACAGGTCCTTTCTGGAAACAACCTTGATTCATCCGAGCAGTTTTTCATATCGGGGACATCAGGCGTGAGGGCATATACGGAAAGCGTCGGCTTTGATAACGGCACCCTGGTAAATGTCGAATTGAGATATGAGCTGCCGACATTGTTCGATATCAGGAATTCAGTGGGGCTGTTTTTTGACAACGGCTGGGCATATGCGGAAAACGGCAACTACACCGCCAATAACAGCTTCGTTCTGAATGACGCAGGCGTGGGATACTACATTGCTTTCAAACAGCTGTTCTGCAACGTTCAACTGGCGCAGCCAATAGGAAAAACCGGCGGTGTAAATGATCCCGGAACACGCTTTTTAATACAATTCGGCGCGGCATTCTTATAAATGGATATCGCGCATTTACAACTACCTGAATCCGTGGCGTCTGAACGCCGAGAGAGCGGAATGCCATGGATCAACGGCGCTGATGTAGACACGTACCTTATAAACAGGTTGAACTTTATTTTATCAGGTGTATTGGACCAGGATATTTCAGTAAGTATTTCCGCGGCGGTCCATGCCAGTCAATAGCACCATGCTGTAAATAGAGGAGGAGATAGTGTCGAATGGTCATGGAGAATTCCGTTTTTACCACTGTCTCTCGGTTTCCTTGCTGCTGCACGCAGGCATCATTCTGCCTTTTGTTCTGATCAGCTTTCACAGACCGGCTCCGCACAAGTGCTCAATGCTTCAGATTGAACTCTTCGGCGTGATTTCGGACCGACAGATAGAAGAAAAAAGGCGGCGGCAGACAACCCCACGTCGGCCACAGACACGGCAGGCGAGCAAACCTCTGCAGCCCCCCGATACTCACAAAACCTCATCAACAGAAAATCCGGTCAGGGCAGAAAAAACGGAGGACAAGCCAAAACCGGCTGAACATAATATTCAGCCGTCTCCGGCGTCTCTGCCGGCTGTTGCCGGCACGGCTGGCACGGAAAGGATTCAGCAAAGGCAACAAACCATCAATTCCGGGACGGAGCAGGAAGCGGACAAGATCAGGAAATACGCGGTGAGGCTGGTAAAACAGGTTCGAAGCAATCTCGCATATCCTCAGGAAATGAGGAAAAGCGGTATTGAAGCTGTTTCCAGGATTGCGTTTATCGTGACGAAATCCGGTGATATCAAGAAGGATTCCCTGAAGGTAATAAAGAGCAGCGGCTATTCCGCCATGGATTCCAGCGCCTTGAAGTCGGCGCTTGCCAGTGAGCCGTTTGAAAAGCCTCCTAAAGAAGATTTCAAAGTCTCTTTTGACGTGTCGTTTACGGTTAATATGGCGCAGGCACGGTAATTTGCAGCTTCTGCGTGTGTAAGATTTTCACTAACATTTCGAATGAGGCGGCGGTTCCCCCTCTTCCTGCAGCAATCCCTGATGGCTCGTGACTGAATTCAATCTTCAACCTCGTCCGTAAAGGAGCCGGGTGAACGGTGCAGTTCCATGCCGGTTACGGGGTCAATGCGCTGCTTTCCGACACGTACCACGGCCACATGCTCGGGAAAGCCCCAAGGAGTGACCAGCTCCAACCCGTCCGGCAAGATTCGCCTCACCACGGCGACCGAGAGGAGAAACCCCTCCAGACCGATCAGGCCTGCAAGACAACCCGGCTCCGCATTTTTCAAACCATAGACCGGCTTCTGCCCTTTGTAGACGCGAAGGGTCCCCGCTCCGTTGAAATAGCTGGCAAAAAGGTTCTGACGCCGGTCGGCCCTTGCCTCCGGCGATCGCCTGAGCACCCGATCGGCAACCGTGAGAAGGCGCAGCCGCACGCGCGGGTCATGCCGCCACGGCCCCAGCAGATGCGCGAGTTCCCGACCTCGCTGAAGCGCGACAATGGAATCGGGCCGCAGAAGCTCAACTTCCCATTCCTTGAGGGCGCCGCCCCCGGATTCCTCAGCAACCAGCCCCGAGGTATCGATGTAGACGGTGCAGGCCCCCCTGGACAGGGCAAGGTCGCGCAGCATGCGCACACCTGTCAGCACCTGCAGCATATGCCCCCGAGGCGATGTGCTGCCGACGAAAAAAGCTGACCGGTCCACCGGCGCGGCGGGCTCACCCGTCACGGCAACCAGGTTCAGCGTGCCCGGAATTCCCAGGCTCGATTGCCCCAGGTCCGCGTCCAGCCAGGCCGCGGTCTTTCCCCTGCTGCACGCCTTCTCAACCAGCCACCGGGCCAGGGTGCTTTTCCCGGCGTCCGCTGCCCCCACGAGCATTACGGTGCCGCCATGAGCTGCGGGGTCGAGTTCCAGCCACTCATCCGGCGCTTTGAAGTCAGCCGGCAAAGGAGGCAATTTGTCCATCGCCGCACCTCCCTTCTTCTTTAATTGTAACCCTGCTAAAGACTTATAAAAGAACAAACAAAAGCCCATGGGGGCCGGACTGCATTCTTAAAGAAATGAAATTTGGGTCAACTGCAAGTACATAGGCATATTCCTGATTGCAGAAATACTTGTCCTGACGAGGGCATAATTCTGTAAAAAAAATTGTCCTTGCAAAGAAACCATGACATTGTTTACCGTATTATCAGGAGAATGAGTGTGGAAAAGCTGAGGGAAATAGCTTCTAAAAAGGTTATCGCCGTGGCTCAGAGGGCTTCGGAAAGAGCGGTGTTCCGCGATAACATGCACAACTTCTGGAGCGCCGTGTTCCATAGTTACCTGATAATAGATGAACGGTTCCAGTCGATATCATATCTTTTTCCGGGCGTGAAGAAAGTCATCCATTCAAGTGAGATAATGCCCGGCGACATACTCGTCAGCGATTTCCACAGCGGCATGAACTTCGGATTCCTGGACGGCGGGCTTTCCCCGGTGAAGATCAGGGTCCTGGGGAGTGACGGCGATCTGATAACCGGAGAGGTGCTGAGCGTTGGAATTGGAGATATCACGAGCATGCGCTACGTTGGGAAGACCGGGAACTTCAGGAACGAAATATGGTATTTCGTATCACACAAATTCACCGTCGTCGAAGGATTCAAGCGACAAGAGCGTAAATAGGCAGCGTGGATTACTCTACGATGATTATTTTGCGCGATCCCGTGATGTCTCTCCCCTTCTCGTATTAATACTTTATTTTGTATTCTTTGACGCCGAACCGATAGAGGATCTGTTGGAGGCCGTCCGGCGGGAGTTCAAAACCCATGTGCCAGCCGGGATTCAGCGCAAGCCCGACATTCTCCGGAGCTTCCAGCAGAAACCGGTCCGCATCCACCTCTGCCGTGAATCCGTAATCGGGGTACATTGAAGATGCCCCCTTCGCCAGTTCAAGGCTGGTGAATGCCACAAGAACGTTGAATCCCATGGCCGAGGTTATCACCAGCGGCTTAAAATTCATATCGGGAGCCGTAATGTCCGCATCTCTGTTGGATGGTATTACCAACTTGGAATCAATCAAAATACCCAGAAAATCGATGATGGAAATTTGTTTACTGTACAATGCGACCAACTTCTCTTCAAGCGGGTTGTTCGGTTTGAATCCATTTGTCATGCAAGTATTGTCCTTTCGGTTCAAATTCGTTGCATTTCACCGGTTAGCCGCACGGGGCTTTCGCACTCGGTCGGTACTGAAAAATTTCTTCCGGCTTTTCAGATGATTTTCGTTATGAACATACATATACAACGACCTCGCTAATATGTTGGGTAAACATAAATATGTCAAGATAAATAATCTATCGGCCGATATCCAATCCTTAATACATTTTTTGCAGGGGTCTTTGTTGAAGAGAGACATCAATTATTTCATCTGATTGGAATCAATCTCCCGCTTCCATCATAAACTCCCTCCCCTTCAAGGGAGAGAGTCGGGGTGAAGATGGGTTTCTCTGCATCAAAACATCCCATCACCCTCCTGGCCTTACCCTTGAAGGGGGAGGAATATTTGTTGGGGGAGATTAGTATTACTCAGATTATTTCATGCATTTTTCATCGAGATTTGCATAATTACATGGACGCCCCTCTTGAAGCCTTCCGAACATCGGCGTTTTTCATTATGCACGGGGTATTATGTACACTGTATACTAATTTTTCCTGCAAAATGTTCATTAACATTGACTTTCGATTGACGGCAGTCGACGACATTGATACACTTACAACAATCTGACTGAAAATTGGCAACAATTTGCTCAATGTCCTTCACGCACCCGACACTGTTCACATCCGGCGGAAGCTTAACGAGCAATCGTCACGGTTCGACGCGTTGATTCAAGGCCGTTCCGGATACAAAGCCCAAGGAGGCAACCATGGACAATGAAAAACGATTCATGCAGGATGTCGGTTTGACTGATTTACCCTTTCCCATGAAGGTGTTGTCCAGGGATTTCAGGGAAGGGCAGCACACAATCGCCAATATTTCCATAATCGCTCGTATCATGCATGAATTCGAGGCGAGCTGGATCGACAAATTCATTCAGATCATTCATAAGCACCAGGGTTACATCGGAACGGAAACACTCAAGACCAATGTACTGGATTACATTAAAGAGCTGAACGCCACCAAGGTTAAGGTGGACTTCAACTACCCGTTTTTTGCCGAAAAAACAACACCGGTGTCAAAGGAAAAATGCCTTGTCAGATATGCCTGCACCTATAGCGCCAGTGTTGCCAGAAGCGATCTGACTCCGCAGATTTCATTGAAGATCAGCGTCCCCTGTATTACTACGTACCCGTCATCAACTCCGGACAAACCTGGCGGTCTGTTCGGTCAGATAAGTACGGTCGATATCGATGTCCAGTCTCACAAAGACATATTTCCCGAGGATCTTATTGATATTGTGGACAGACATGCTCTTATGCCCGTCTATTCATTCCTTACGGAAGAGGACCAGGCTTACGTAATCCGGAAAATTCATTCCGACAAGAAAACCAGCGTAGTCATGTTGGATGAAATAAAGGAAGATCTTGCCGCCATAAGCAAAATCGAGGGTTATACGGTTACCAGCAAAAATTTCGGCATGCTACACTCTTACAGTACACTTATCGGTACGTCGAAGAGCATGTGGATTCCGTTGAGCTGACAGGCTGCTCCGACTGATATGGAAGCCCGGTTTAGCCGCGGGAACGAAAAATCAGACGGACCGACAAAGAAGGAGGTTGTTTATGAAGGTTAGCACTCAGGTAGTATCAGATGAAAACACCGTGACGATTTCCCCTGGCGATATTATCAGTCAGGCAAGGAATCTCAAGTATGAAGGCTTCCGATTAGTTACCTTGTCATCTGTGGACCTGGGTGACAGCATCTGTTTGCTGTATCATCTGGACAAAGATCTGCAACTCATAAATCTGAGGGTAGATGTTCCCAAGGGCAAAAAAGTGCCGAGTATCGCTTCGGTGTATTCCAGCGCTTTTCTCGTGGAGAACGAAATAAAGGAGCACTTCGGAGTTGATTTCGACGGGTTGCCGCTCGATTTCGAGGGAATGCTGTACCTTGACGAGGAGGTCCAGAAGACCCCTTTCTGCAAGTTGGGAATAACCAGACAGGATAAACAGAACGGGGAACCTTAGATAATTTGTTCAGTCAACGGCTAATAGAAACAAATGCTTAATACATCAGTACCTTAGCTTCCCAGTATCCTGTCTTTAATTTTTGCGTAAATCGAATCAGGGATTATCATTTTTGACTTTGACCGGCCTTTTCCCGTATACAGCCTGACTTTGCCGAGAAGTTCTCTCGCGACAGCTTCGTCTTCAATCCATAAGACTGAAATTATAATATCGTCTGTATGAAGATTTTCCATGCCGCCCTCCAAAACTTTTAACATCAATACATGCCATATACGTATACAATACAATTTGGTTACATTTATGTGAGCAAAATGCGTTCCTTTTTGAAAAGAGGATGGATCTAATCCTGCCAAAATGACAAAAGCAGCCGATAATATTAAACATTTTTCCACATTTGTTTTTCATTGTAGTTAAACATTCATTATTCTTTGTCTGAAATGGTGCAGCGGATTGCTCATATGCGGCGAAAAACGGGTTGTCGGGTTGTTTATTTTTGAACAAACCGCTCAGGCGGCCCACAGCTCCACCCCGTCGAGCCGGTTTGGAAGAGGTTGGGACTATCAGGCGCTTCAACATGCTTTGAAAAACCCATTGCGGCTCTTCTTTATTTATGTTCTATGGGGGCATAACCTGGGGATTTAATTATCCGAGGGCTGACTGTAATCCGTCTGTAATCAATGCGAAAGGAGCAAGATTTTATATGGCTGATAAATCATTCGAAAAACCATGGAAACTGCTGCGTTCCGAACACGGTCCCGAGTTGCCCGTTTTCAAGGTGCGTTACGACTGGCTGGAGAATCCCCGCAATGCCAGCGTCCTGAAAGCAGTGGTGCTGGATTTTCCCGACTGGGTCAGCATTGCCGCCATCACCGCCGACAACCGCATCGTTACTGTCAGGCAGTACCGGTTCGGCGTCGCGCATTTCACTACAGAATTGCCTGCCGGACTGGTCCACCCCGGCGAAACCCACAGGGAAGCCGCCGAACGGGAACTCAGGGAAGAAACCGGTTATACCTCCCCGGACTGGGTATACCTGGGATGGGTCGAGCCCAACCCGGCCTATCAAAACAACCGGCTGCACCAGTGGCTGGCCAGGGATGCCCGGCAAACCCATGCCGCCCAACTGGATGCGGGTGAGGATGTGGCAGTCGAAACCCTTCTGCCTCAGGATATTCACAGGTACATACGGGAAGGCCGCCTGCGGCATTCGCTGGCGCTGTTATCCGTCGCCCGGGTGATGCCTTTATGGGATGCAACCGCAACGCGGCAGGATTTTTTCCCGGACCCGCTGAAACTTGACCAGGATGATGCCGCATCATAGGGACTCGGGAAGACCGATTCAAGCCAACCGGGGACACTCGGGACTTCAGGTGCCGCAACACATTCCGTTCGAAACCCGTTGCTCCCCCGGTTCCAGGGGACTTATCCCATATTGTCGGCAAATCAATCCTGACACGGCAGACTTCCCTGCCGGGAAGCGGGAAGCCGGTTTTTACTTCAACAAAACCGGTATTCTCTGATATAAGAGTAGTAGATTGGTTTCCGGGAGTAACCCGGGTGACTGCCGGAACGGAGATATAGAACGAGGTCTGCGCATGAATAAAGAACAAATATTGAAGTGGCTGAAGACGGAAGACGAAACAAAACTTGAGGAACTTTGGCGTCTCGCCGATGAGACGCGTCGCGAATATGTGGGCGATGCCGTTTTTCTGCGGGGTCTGGTGGAAATCTCCAACATCTGCGCCCGTGACTGCGGTTATTGCGGCATCCGCGCGGGCAATACGGGTGTGACGAGGTACCGGATGAGCCCGGAAGAAATAATTGAATGCGCCCGGCTGGCGGTGGACTTCGGGTACGGCACCGTCGTGCTTCAGTCTGGAGAGGATTACGGTTTAACGACGCAGTGGTTGTCCGATCTGATCAGGAGGATCAAGTCAGAAACGGACCTGGCGATCACTCTGAGTCTGGGTGAACGCGAGGACGCGGAACTCGTGGCCTGGAAGGAAGCCGGCGCCGATCGCTACCTGCTTCGCTTCGAGACCTCGAACAAGGATCTTTACGACAGAATTCACCCTCCCCTACCCGGCCGCGACTCAGACCGCTTTGCAATTCTCCGTCGGCTTCGGGAAATCGGCTACGAGGTGGGAAGCGGGATAATGGTCGGCATCCCCGGCCAGACATATGACGATCTCGCTAACGACATAATGATCTTTCGTGAATACGACGTGGACATGATCGGCATCGGGCCTTACATACCGCACCCGGAAACGCCGTTGGGGAAGCCCGGGGCATTGGTATCCGCCCCCGGTCCGGATCAGGTCCCGGGCACGGAACTGATGACCTGCAAAGTTGTTGCGCTGACCAGGATAACCTGTCCGCTGATCAATATTCCCAGCACGACGGCCCTTGCGACGATCAACCGCAAGGAAGGACGCGTGCATGGCTTGTCCAGGGGGGCAAATATAGTGATGCCGAACCTTACACCGCAAAAATACAGGCAACTGTACGAGATCTATCCCGCCAAGGCCAGTTGTGACGAAAACGCGGATGAAAGCAACAGCCGCATACAGGCCGGGATCAGGGCGGCCGGCAGGATAATCGGTACCGGCCGGGGTGACTCGCTGAACAAGACCAGGAGGAAGTGATCTGTTTTGCCAGAATCCGTCATGGATTCTGGTTCTGGTCAAGGCTGGACGAGCCGCGTTTTTCCATTTTCGTGGATTATCCGTGCGTGGCTGATTGCGGGATCCCGGGATGCCTGCCTGACATTATAGGCCAGAAACGGGGAAAAAAGCGGCAGGCTGACAGGCGAGATTATTGCCTCCGCCGGGCATTTCATCTCGCAATAAAGACACAGCATGCATTTGCGTCCCCAAACCGGATGCCCTTTCCCGTCCCCGGTAATATTTCCCGCGGGACAGACCTTCATGCAGATCCCGCAGGAATTACATTTTTTCGATTTCACAAAGAACAGCATGCTGTACATGTTTTTTACAAACCATCTGTTTGTCAGAAAACGTTCAAGACGGTATACCATTGATGGCGGCCTGTCCCGCTCATCTATGACGGATCCTCCCCGTGCAAGACGCTCGGCCACTCTCCTGCCAAAAGCCTGAGCGGCGTCAAGTTCCGACGCTGTCGGGTGATCCGGCGAAAAAAGATATCCCCTTTTCAGATAACCGAAGAAGTAATCAGCCCCCCTGGCTTTGAAATAGCCCACCTCCTTTGCGCCTTTCTTTGTCAGGGCGCTTCTTACTTTATTGCCTGTTTCGCCGGGGAGTGTCCCGTAAGTCAAAAACACGAATACCGGCAAACCATTCAGTGCCGGAAGCCTTTTCAAGTAATCCGTTACCTTGAATGGCGGACGGAATATGTATACAGGCAATCCGATCCCGAGAAAATCGTAGTCATCAAGGTTTGGCTGCTTTCCTTCATTCATGTTAACAATATCGACTTGATGTTGCATGCTTTGCAGACCGGCGGCAATGGCTCCGGCAACACGGGATGTTGCCCCACCTTGGGAGAAATAAACGATAACAGTCTTAACCATAAATGCCCCCTCTCATTTTAATTGTTTGAGAGTTTGTTAAAAGAATTTTCATCGAGATATTATATCAACTAAAATCAGAATATTTACCTGTCAATAAAAACAGTATGATATTTTCGTTCCATGTATCATCATGCAGAATTGATCACCGATTGAATTAATCCCCGGGATTTGGAGTTTGACAATATCCCCGCCCTCAGGGGCTCCCGCTGTTCCTGTAACCCACTTATGGGCTCAAGCGTCTAATTTATTGAAAAAATAAGACAAACAAAAAAGGGCATCAAAGTAGGTGCCCTATGAAAAAACTTCTTCTTATATTTGTTGCACTTATGCTGGCAGGCTGTATAGCTTATCCCGTATATGACGACGAGTATTATTACCCGGACTACGGTCCCTATCCGTACGGTTATGCGGGACCCGATGTAAACATCTTCGTTTCAAGTTTTCACGGCGGACACCACTTCCACGGTCATGTTCACAGTTTCCACGGTGCCCACGGTTTCCATGGCGGCGGGCATTGGGCAGGAGGCCGGCGTTAGCATGCCGCGCTATGTAGATTGAGTTTTCCCCAGCTCAAACGCCTTTCTGTTATCTAACATTTTACTTGTTGATCATATCAAGAATTTCACCCTCCAGCTTCCCCTTCGAGCAACATATCGTCAAGTCATTGCCGATGCCTTTCCCTGGCCAATTCGTGGTGAATTCTATAGTCCTGGTTTCTTCAGGCAAACGTTTTTCAGGGTTGACTTTACCCAAAAAATGTTCGGCAAAAACTTGACCATTAACTTTTAATGTCCAAATGTAGCGGGTGTTAACAGTTATGACCGTACTACTGCTATCCCTTTCTGACGGAGCGATATTGACAACGGCCCGCCCCTCCAGCATCGTGTTCCTGTTAATATTGACATAATATGAATAATTTTTATCGGGTTGCTTTGGGGTTGCTACCTTGAATTCAGAGGGTCCTGCCGTTTCGAAGTCATATGTTTCAATTTTATACCCCTGGACGTATGTTCTGTGCGTGCTTCCGCAGTCAGCATATTCGGATGGCCGATTAGTCCTGAATGAAAGATTGATTGTACGGGATGCTTTATCAATACTATTAACAATGTAAAAGCTCTTGGAAAGCTGATTGACCA
>Ga0335070_10011620_pt1 | contig 10278 bp, 6 predicted proteins | sample Lox_Sample_13_FD_206722 | JGI IMG/M metagenome (GOLD analysis project Ga0335070, IMG submission 206722) | Soil microbial communities from Loxahatchee National Wildlife Refuge, Florida, United States - Lox_Sample_1.3 | ecosystem: Environmental > Terrestrial > Soil > Wetlands | place: USA: Florida... | reverse complement strand
CGCCCAGCCGGTCGACGCTGGCGCACTCAGCGTCGAGGGTGGCCAGCAATGCGACTGCTTGGATGCCGAAGGCGTCTTCGACCACGGTGGGGTGTCTCAGCTGCGGCAGCCGCAGTTGTTCGTGGATCGTGGCCGCGAGCGTGGTCAGGCCGCGTCGGCGTCCGGCGCGGTGCAGGGCGGCGGCAATCTGCGGCTTAGACAACCGCGCCGCCTTGGCCGGTGTGGGGGCGATGGCGAGCACCGCTCGGGCTTCGGGTCCGGTGATTCCGCCGGGGCGGTCGGCGAAAGCGTGCAGGAAACCGGGGAAGTATTCCCGCAGCAGCGACCGCAGTTCGTTGCCGGCCCGGCCGCGCCGCCAGGTGGCGTCCTGGTGGGCACGGGCGAGCACGGTGATCGATTGCGCCAGTTCGGTGTCGGCGGGCAACCGACGATGCTGGTCGATGTCGGTACGCAGGATGTTGGCCAGCGTGACGGCATCGCCGTGGTCAGACTTCTTGCCTGACATCGACGTCCGCTCCCGATAGCGGGCCACCGACATCGGGTTGATCGGGTAGATCGGTCGACCGCTGGCCCGCAACACGGCCACCAGCAACCCGCGCGGGGTCTCGATCGCGACCGGAATCTGATCCTCGGGGTCATCGCCCGCATCGGCCAGCATTGCGGTCAGTTCGCTGAATCCGGCGACCGACTCGAGTATGCGCCGTTTGGCGAGCAGCCGCCCGTCGGCATCCACCAGCGCGATGTCGTGGTGATCCTGGGCCCAGTCGATCCCACACGTGACTTTGGGCAATTTTCCTCCTAGGTTGTCGAAATATGTTGGGTGCGTGACCCTTTGAGAGAACGCGCGGCGCCCTAATAGCAAGGCTCTGATGGCCTGACCTCCGATTGAGCCGTTCGCGATCCCAGCAACCCGCACGACCCCGGTCTTCACGGTCAGAGCTCAGCGGCTCCCTGTCGATGAGGTGTCACTCGTGCGGGCGGGCTCGAACCACGACTCCCACCTCAGCCCCTTCCGAGGAGCAGTCGGCCACGACACGCCGACACCCCGCCGTTCTCCCGGCAGGTCTCGCTGACCGCGGTATCAGTCAGGCGTTTCGCCGACACGCGCCAACCGGACCGCTCACTCGGAAGGTTGCAGAGCAGCTGGCGTTCCAGCCTGTGGACAGGGGTTCAGCCCGAGTTCTGATCAGGAATCTTCCAGTGCCCTACCAAGCTATTAAGTTCTGATCATTGCTCTCGCGCATTCGCGTCCAATACCCAAAGACGGTGTCATTACAGCTGAGAGTCTGCCACCGCTGGCCGCCCAGCGCCCACCCGGACAACCAGGCCCGACGTCACCAACTAACCTGGAGGTAGACAACCGAGGAGCTCAAATGACCGACACCGTCAGCCGCGACGATGGCCGCAGTACGCCGCCGGAGGGTAAGGGCACCCCTAGATCGAAGCCGTTATTCCGATCGTCCTTCCGCGCTGTCTCTGACACACCCCTAAGCCAGGAGCAAAAAGAGCAGCGCTGGCAATTGCCGTTCCCGCTCGGTGACAACGGCCTGCCAGCATCCCAGCGCGAAGAAACCATGGCATCGTATCGCCAGTACATCGAATGTCAGGTGCGTTCTTTCATCGGATATCAGACCAATCAGGACGCCGAATACTCACAGCAATTGTCATGGCTGCTTGACCATCACGTGAACAACGTCGGTGACCCGTTCGTCGAAGCCAACTACACCGTCAATAGCAAAGCGTTCGAGCGCGACGTTCTGGACTATTTTGCACGACTATGGCACGCCAAGACCCCCCACGATCCCCACGACGGTGACTCCTACTGGGGTTATGTCCTCACCATGGGGTCGACCGAAGGCAACACGTACGGGCTGTGGAACGCTCGCGACTACCTCAAAGGTCTCGCGCTCATCTCCGACGAGGCCAACCCGATGCGATTGCTATGGGTATCGGCCGTCAAGCACACAACACCAGACGCTGCCAACACGGCGGGCGCAGGCGCGCCGGAGGTCGATGATGACACAAGAAACAGTCACGCGTTTTGGCCGGTAGCTTTCTATTCCGCCGATACCCATTACTCCTTTACGAAAGCCATGCGGGTCCTGGGCATCCAGACCTTTGCTGAGGTCGGTAACCTTCTTTACGAGAACGACTGTCCCCTGGGAGGTCGGTGGCCGGCCGAGGTTCCTTCCCTCGACGGTGACGAGGGTCCCGGCTCGATCGACGGGGACAAGTTGTGCACGCTGGTCGAATTCTTCGCATCCCGCGGGCATCCGGCGCTGGTGAGCCTCAATGTTGGCTCGACCTTCAAAGGCGCCTACGATCCGGTCGCCGAGGTCGAACCACGGATTGTGGAGATCATGAAGAAGTGGGATCTTTACGAACGCACCTTGCATCTGCCCAACGGGCAGACGAGCACGCGTCATGGATTCTGGATTCACGTCGACGGTGCGCTCGGTGCCGCATACCTGCCGTACATGCGGATGGCCAAGGATCGCGACGACCCACGGATGGTCGACGTAGAGCGCGTCCCGGAATTCGACTTCGCCGTAAAGCACGTGTTCTCCATCGCGATGAGCGGGCACAAATGGATTGGTGCTCCATGGCCATGCGGCATCTACATGACCAAGGTCAAATACCAACTGCGTCCCCCAGACATGCCCGAATACATCGGTTCTCCAGACACGACTTTTGCCGGATCACGCAACGGGTCCTCTGCGGTCGTACTCTGGGAGCATCTGGCGCGATACACACAAGACGAGCAGATGGAACGCGTCTTACATGCTCAGGCCCTCGCCGCTTACGCCGAAAACCAGTTGAAGGAACTGGGTATTGAGCTTAGCAAAGACCTGCGGGTAGGCAGGACTCCTTTGGCGCTGACGGTGCGCTTCCTCAAGCCGATTGACTCGATCGTCTTCAAGTACTCACTATCCACTGAAACGTTCCTGAGCGACCCGACGACTGACTACGCTCACCTGTACGTAATGCCTCACATCACCCAGGAATTGATTGACCGATTCATCGATGACTTAAGGATGCCGGAGGCGTTTCCAGAGCCCGCGCAACAGCGCGGGTTGACAGCATTATATACCGAGGCTGAAAGGGCGCTCGCCGCTGCTCCCGCTTTCGCGGGGCTGACGGCCGCCAGCGCCGTGCCACTCGTCGGCCGCGGCTTTCAGTAGAGGAGCGCATTCCCAGCAAATGGACAGAGCAAACCTCTTCAGTCCAAAGTTGTCACCGTGCACCCAGGGCAAACTGTCGCAATGCTTTTCGGTAATCAACACCCCTGGAAGACCCGCTCACCATGACCCCACGTGATCCTCATGCCGAAGCAACCGATTCTGTCGACACGTTCGTGTCGGTGCGCACAATCAGGATGCCGGCTGGACTACCCAATCCCGGTCAAGCCGGATGGAACACCCAGCGGGGATCGTCGATGCCGATCGGCCGGTATCGTCCGTTCGCCGAGGAAGTCGAACCTATCCGGCTGGGCGACCGCACGTGGCCCGACCGCGTCATCGACAAAGCGCCGATGTGGTGCGCGGTCGATCTACGCGACGGCAACCAGGCGCTGATCGACCCGATGAGCCCGGCGCGCAAGCGCCGCATGTTCGACCTGCTGGTGCGCATGGGCTACAAGGAGATCGAGGTCGGATTCCCGTCGGCCAGCCAGACCGACTTCGACTTCGTCCGCGAGATCATCACCGACGCCGCCATTCCCGACGACGTCACCATCCAGGTGCTGACCCAGTGCCGACCGGAACTAATCGAGCGCACTTTCGAAGCGTGCGAGGGTGTGTCGCGGGCCATCGTGCACTTCTACAACTCGACGTCAATCCTGCAGCGCCGCGTGGTCTTCCGCGCCGACCGGGCCGCAGTACAGGCCATCGCCGTCGACGGCGCCCGCAAGTGCGTCGAGCAGGCGGCCAAGTATCCGGGCACGCAGTGGCGGTTCGAGTATTCGCCGGAGTCCTACACCGGGACCGAGCTTGAATACGCCAAGCAGGTGTGCGACGCCGTCGGCGAAATCATTCAGCCGACACCGGACAACCCGATCATCTTCAACCTGCCCGCGACCGTGGAGATGGCCACCCCCAACGTCTACGCCGACTCGATCGAGTGGATGAGCCGCAACCTAGCCAACCGGGAGTCCGTCATCCTGAGCCTGCATCCGCACAACGACCGCGGAACCGCCGTCGCCGCAGCCGAATTGGGCTATCAGGCGGGCGCCGACCGGATCGAGGGCTGCCTGTTCGGCAACGGGGAGCGCACCGGAAACGTGTGCCTGGTGACGCTGGGGCTGAACCTGTTCTCCCGCGGCGTGGACCCGCAGATCGACTTCTCGAATATCGACGAGATCCGGCGCATGGTGGAGTACTGCAACCAGCTGCCGGTGCATGAACGTCACCCCTACGGCGGGGACTTAGTCTACACCGCGTTCTCGGGCAGCCATCAGGACGCCATCAACAAGGGCCTCGACCAGATGAAGATCGACGCCGACGCCGCGGACACCGATGTCGAAAACATGCTCTGGCAGGTGCCGTATCTGCCGATCGACCCCAAGGACGTCGGGCGCACCTACGAAGCGGTGATCCGGGTCAACTCGCAGTCCGGCAAGGGTGGGGTGGCCTACATCATGAAGGCCGACCATGGCCTGGCGCTGCCGCGACAGCTGCAGATCGAGTTTTCCCAAGTGATCCAGAAGATCGCCGACGGCGAGGGCGGTGAGGTCTCGCCGAAGGAGATGTGGGACGCGTTCTCCGAAGAGTACCTCGACCCGGTGCGGCCACTCGAGCGAATCAAGCAGCACGTCGATGCCTCCGAGGAAGACGGCGGCACCACCACCATCGCCGCGACCGTCAAGATCAACGGGGTCGAGACCGAGATCACCGGCGTCGGCAACGGGCCGCTGGCCGCGTTCGTCCACGCCCTGAGCCATGTCGGTTTCGAGGTGGCCGTGCTGGACTATTCCGAGCACGCGATGAGCGCGGGCGACGACGCCCAGGCCGCTGCCTACGTCGACGCCTCGGTGACGATCGCGAGCGCCGCGCAGCCGGGCGAAGCGGGTCGTCACCTGGATTCTCGACGCGGACGAACCGTGTGGGGCGTGGGCATCGCGCCGTCGATCACAACCGCGTCGCTGAACGCGGTGGTGTCCGCGGTAAACCGCGCAGTGACTAGCACTCCCAGCACGGAGCAGAGCCCTCCGAAACCAACCAGACTTCAAGACAACGCTTGAAGGATCATTTCAGTCGCGATCCGTTTGGTAGTGGACGGTCGAATCCAGCTAGGACCACCTTGTTGCCGCGGTCGTGAACTCCGGTTACCAGCACCTCGGAAAGGATGCCCGCGACGTTCTTCGGGGCAAAGTTGCAGACACACAATACTTGGCGGCCAACGAGTTCAGCAGTGTCGTAGTAGTCGGTGATCTGGGCGCTTGAAGTCTTCATCCCAAGCGGTCCCAGGTCGATTGTGAGGACATACGCCGACTTCTTCGCGCGGGGGTTGGGTGCTGCGCCGACGATGGTACCCACGCGCAATTCCACCCTCTGAAACTCAGACCAATCGATGAGTGTGTCCAACCGCACCTTGATGAACTCGGTTCTGGCGATAACACGCTCACGCTCGGATGCCAGGGCCGCCCGCAGCGGGTTCGCCATATAGCCGTCCAACGCTTCTGCGGACGGGAATTCGAGCAACTGAATCTCCAGTGGCCGGCCGTCTGCGCCGTCACTTCGCGCACGCAGCAAAACCGTGCCGCCATGCAGGGCGACGAAGCCAAGAACCTTGTCCTCGTGTGCCACTAGTGCATCATCGGCCCCCGGGTAAGCCCACAGCAGCACATAGATTCTCAGACTCACGACGCCGTCTCCTTACAGTCACAGCCTTGACCTTCCGCGCCGATCCGCTCGAGGCCAAGAGCTACTTATTGTTGATGTCCCGATGCCTGGTCAGCGACCGCGTGTTCACGCTTGGACATTACAGTTCGCGCATGCTATCGGCACGACCTGAAATCTTGTCACCGCGTGAGCCAACGAAGAGTGCGGCGATCGCTTCGCTTTGGGCTTGGAACCGATTGCGCGTCAAGACGCGAGGCTTAAATTGTCACTCTCGCAAGCAGGCCGGCGAAGACCAACCTATTCAAAGCGCTACATCGGCGCGGTGATCGAGCCGAAGGGTCCGCACAGGCACCGTGGTCGTCGAGGCGGTGCAGTTCCCAGGTATTTAATCACTTTCCAAGCCACCGCACTTCTCGGCAACTCCCATGTCCGCCACGTCCACGCTACGAATGACATAGAACACGTAATGGCCAATGCCGCCTGCGGAATTGAGCGCTTTGTAATCGGCGCTGAAGGATCGTCGTCGATGGCGCTGCGCTGGTGGCGTCTATCGGCGCCTTTGACGAGATGCCCGACTCTTAGCTGGGACTTCATGGGAGACGCACGGCGCAGCCGGAACACGACGAGCACAAGCCCGACAGATACCTACAGCAGATACCGTACGTTTTGAGCGGACTTAGACCACGTTCCTGCGTCATCGCAGTGCTTCTTACCCCGGCTGTCGTCCGACGCGGCTGGTGGGTGGCGTCGGACCAGTACACGATGACCTGTATGCCGTCGCGAAGCGCGTGATGCGTAAACTCTTCATGGCCTGCCAGGACCCTGGGGAGTTGCGCTGAGCTACGCATCAACACCTCACGGAATCCGTACCGCTCCACTAGGTCGTTCAGGACTTGGTTCGCGACTATCGCGAAGGGGGCCAACGCCTCACACAGCAAAAGCGCGTCTCCTTCGCAACGAACGGGGTTGCCGCCGTGGTGGTCCAGCATCGCCGCGCATACGGTTGCCGACCGCAGCACCTGGACAGTCCGTTCAACCAAAAACGGTGCATCGCCCTTTGCTCGCTGTGCCGCATCAGCCATGACGTCGGCAAAGTCAACTAACTGCCGGGCTGCATCGGCGGGCGACCCGTTCCACATCGCTGTCGGCCACGTCGGTCGGTTAAACAGTTCGACCGCCATCCTCCAGGCGACTTCGCGTTCGATACGCGGAATCGCTTGGCCGCTGTCCATGGTTGAATGCTGGCAGCTGCGCCGTAGGCTGGCAAATGAGCCGAGCTTACATATAGAAGCAGAAGACTCGATTGGGACCAGCCAGCGAATCTGGCCCATCGACTAGCGCTAGACTAGTCAGCCAATGGAGCCGCCCTGCTCCTAACCTGGCCATGATGGGAACCCTGGCTATCACGGCGGCCCCTCGCAAGCGGGGCTTTTCCATGATCGCCCTGTGATCTCAGCCGGTAGCCAATAACGTGAGGCCAAAGTGATGACGACTATCTGGGTGGAGGGTCAGAACGCATGACCACCGTTATCCCGACTGGTAGTGCAAGCGAAGACTTGCACCCCCATGCCGTCGATGCGCGGTGGCAACGCGTCTGGCGTGAAGAGCGAACGTGGGAGGTGTCCAACGACGTGCCTCCCGCCCAAAGCAAGCGCGTGTATGTGCTAGAGATGCTGCCCTATACCAGCGGTGAACCGCACGTGGGACATCTGAAGAACTACGCCGTCGGAGACGCCGTCGCCCATTTTCTGCGTCGACACGGCCATTATGTCCTCCATCCAATGGGGTACGACGCATTTGGTCTACCCGCAGAAAACCATGCGATCCGCACCGGAAAGCATCCACGAGTCTCCACGGATGAATCAATCGCTCAGTTCCGCGAGCAGTTCAAGCGATGGGGAATCTCGATCGACTGGAGTCGTGAAATCAGCACCCACTTGCCGAGCTACTACCGCTGGACTCAATGGATCTTCCTCCAGCTATTCCGCGCCGGGCTGGCCTACCGAAAAGAGGCCGCTGTCAATTGGTGCCCCAGGGACGCGACCGTCCTGGCGAACGAACAAGTAGTGGATGGGCGCTGCGAGCGGTGCGACAGCCTGGTCGAGCAACGGCAGTTGAAGCAATGGTTCTTCCGCATCACGCAGTACGCCGAAAGGCTTTTGGCTGATCTGGAGCCACTAGACTGGCCGCGCCACGTGAAGATAATGCAGCAGAATTGGATCGGCCGCTCCGAAGGCGCGACCGTCCGCTTTGCTGCCGGTCGGGCCGACATCGAGGTCTTCACCACCCGCCCCGACACTGTATTTGGCGCGACGTATTTGGTGCTGGCTCCCGAGCACCCGCTCGTCGATAAGTTGGTCGCAGACGCATGGCCGCCGCATGTCAACCGCCGTTGGACCTCTGGCGCCGCATCCCCTAATGAGGCAGTCACCGCGTATCGCAAAGCAACAAGCCGCAAGACCGAGTTAGACAGGCAGGAAAGCAAAGCAAAAACCGGCGTGTTCACGGGCTGCTATGCGGCAAACCCTGTCAATGGTAACAAGATCCCCGTATTCATAGCAGACTATGTGCTCAGCGGATACGGGACAGGTGCGATCATGGCCGTCCCAGGCCAAGACCAGCGCGACTGGGATTTTGCCAAGACATTCGGGTTGCCAATCATCCGGACCATTCAACCGAGTGACGGATTCGACGGCGAAGCCTATACGGGCGAAGGCAACGCGATCAACTCCAACTTCTTGAACGGCATGGATATTGCCGAGGCTAAACGAACGATCACCTCATGGCTAGTGGAAAATGGCTACGGGCAAGCCACCATCCAATACAAGCTCCGTGACTGGCTGCTGTCTCGACAACGTTACTGGGGATGTCCAATCCCAATTATCTATTGCCAATCGTGCGGTACGGTTCCCGTGCCGGAAGACGAGCTTCCAGTGCAGCTTCCAGACATCGATGATTACATGCCCAAAGGAAAATCGCCTTTGGCTGCCGCCGAAGAATGGGTCACGACTGTCTGTCCGCAATGCGATGGACCGGCACGACGCGAGACCGACACGATGGATACCTTCGTTGATTCCTCGTGGTATTACCTGCGCTACTGCGATCCGCGTAATGAGCAGGCCGCCTGGGGCCGTGACGCGGTAGAGGTTTGGATGCCGGTAAACCAATACATCGGTGGAGTCGAGCACGCGATCCTGCATCTGATGTATTCGCGGTTTGTGTGCAAAGCGTTGGCTGATCTCGGACACCTCTCGATTAAAGAACCCTTTGAGGCCCTATTCACCCAAGGGATGATCACGCGGGACGGGGCCAAGATGTCGAAGTCGAAGGGAAATGTGGTCTCACCCCAAGCCATCATAGATAAATACGGCGCGGACACCGCGCGCTGCTATGTCCTGTTCATGGGACCGCCTGACCAAGGCGCCGACTGGTCTGACACCGGTGTGGAGGGCGTCAACCGTTTCCTCCGCCGTATGTTGAGATTCTCTTGTCAAGTAGCCGCGTCACAGGCCGCACCAACCAGCCCAGCACCGGCCGACCCACAGGGAGAAATCGAATTGCGCCGCAAGGTCGCATGGGCCGTCAAGAAGGTGACCGATGATATGTCGGGCCGCTTTGCGTTCAATACCGCAATTGCGGCGGTGATGGAACTAACCAACGAATGCAGTAAAGCGCTTCAAAAAGGCATCAACAATCGAACGGCAACGTTTGCCCTAAGTACGGCAGCGTCGTTGCTCTTCCCATTCGCGCCACACATTGCTAGCGAATGTTACTACAGGCTCACCGGCCAGTACGTATGGCGTCAACCATGGCCTGAGCCAGATGAGGCGCTACTACAGACCGAGATGATCGAACTGGCGTGCCAAATCAACGGAAAGGTGCGTGGGCTATTCAACGTGCGCCGGGATGCCTCCGACGACGCAATTCGTAAGGCAGCGCTTGAGCTGGAGGAAGTGAAACAGGCAGTGGCGGGGCGCACAATCAAGCGCGTGATCTTGGTGCCGGGGCGGCTGATCAACCTAGTTGTCGGCTAAGTGGCCGTTTCGGGGCTCGTACTCACCCGTGACAAGCAGCCTGCCGGCATGTCGACGTTCACCTAATTCCCCAGGGCTGCGCTCAGGTCATTTCTCAGGTGGTGAGTCCTGGATGATATTGAAGTGGCCACACCCATCACCCCGTGGCCTGCGACATCAACTGAACCGACATCAAACACAACCTGGCTCTAGAACCGGGCGAACGAGAGTCGTTCATTGGTGGGTACAGGTGGCAGCGTAGCGGGCTGGGGGCTGGTAGCCCAGTGACGAATGCGGTCGGTTCTCTCGGGGTCGCGGCTTGAGCTGCTGTAGTGTTCCTGAGTTTCCGCAGTTCGCGCGGCTGGCTGCTGAAGAATATGGTGTGCAACAGGTGTGGTGCAAGCAGTTGCGTGTCAGCCGGTCGG
>Ga0335070_10011618_pt1 | contig 10280 bp, 10 predicted proteins | sample Lox_Sample_13_FD_206722 | JGI IMG/M metagenome (GOLD analysis project Ga0335070, IMG submission 206722) | Soil microbial communities from Loxahatchee National Wildlife Refuge, Florida, United States - Lox_Sample_1.3 | ecosystem: Environmental > Terrestrial > Soil > Wetlands | place: USA... | reverse complement strand
TTTTTTCAGGCGCAGCCGGGCTTCCCGCGACGCGTTCGTGGGCCTCGTCTTCATGCGCTTTTTCGGAACACGCATGGCAACGGAAATGAGCTCCGCGAGCCGCTCCACGGCGATCTCACGGTTCCGAGTCTGCTCCCTCGTATCCTGGACCGCGAGGACGATCTCTCCGTCCGCGTTGATGCGGTTGGACAGGCGCATCTCCACCATCGTGCGCGCGTCCGGCGGGAGGAAGGAGAGCGCTGAGAGCGGCAGCCGCGCAAGGACCTTGGAAGCTACCTTGTTCACGTTCTGTCCGCCCGGCCCTCCCGAACGGGCATACGTGAATCCGAGCTTCTCCCGGATGGACTCGGCAATGAGACGCGGGGTCATTCGGAGGCTCCTTCACGCGCGGCGGCCTTCGACGCCGGCGCGGACTGCCCGCCGTTCGTCCCGTGTTCGACGACCGGCATGCGGATGGTGAAGGTCGTTCCCATCCCGAGATCTGAACTCACCGCGATGCTCCAGCCGTGGCTTTCGATGATCGAGCGCACCGTCGTGAGCCCGAGCCCGAAGCCCTGCTCCCGGCGGGAATTGGTGCCTCTATAGAAGGGATCGAAGATCTTCCCCAGGTCTTCTCGGGGTATGCCGATGCCGGTATCCGAGATGGACAGGACGACGCCGTTCCCTTCCTCCGCAGCGCCGAGGTGGATCTTCCCGCCCTCCGCCGTGTAGCGGATTGCGTTCCCGACGAGGTTCTCCAGGGCGCGCGCAAACAGCCCCGGGTCCATGCGCACGGACACCGTGTCGGGAATGTCGACGGACGACGTGAACTCCCGCCGGAGGATGAGGGCGTCCTCCCCGAAGAGGCGCACCCGCTCCTCGAGGAACGAACGAAACGGCACCTCCCGGTGGGTCATCCTCCACTCGCCGGTCTCCATCTTCACGAACTCGATGAGCTCTCCGATCATGGCTTCCAGCGCGTGCGTCTTGTCGAGGATGATGGACAGGTACCTCTTCTGGCTTTCCGGCTCCGCCGCGAACCCGTCCGTGATGGCCTCCACGTAACCCTGGATCAGGGTCAACGGGGTGCGCAGGTCATGGGAGACGCCCATGATGAACCTGGACCGGCGGGCGTACTCCTCCTTGAGGGCCCGGCGCATGCTGTCGAAAGACCTCGTCAGGGACGCGATCTGGTCGTTCCCGCGCGCGGGCAGCTCGAAGTCCAGGTCCCCTTCCGCGATCCGCCGGGTGGCGCCCTCCAGCTTGAGGATGGAGCGGTTGAGGGAGCGGAGGATCAGCGCGCTCATGAGAGAGGAGAACAGGAGCAGCGTCGCCATGCTGTAGGTGACGACGAGGAGGAGCTGGCTGCGGAAAGAGGCGATGTCGGGACGCACCTTGGGCAGCTTGAGAATCACGAGGGACTCGGACTGGCCGGGGTCGCGGGGAGTTTCGATGGCGAAATGAAAGCTGTCGACGTTGCGGCGCATGTAGGCGAACAGCTCTCCCCGGGCCGCGGGCGTGCCGGTGGGAAGCTCGGGGATCGTGGAGAAGGAGATCGTGTTCTCCGCGTCAAGGACCACGAGATCGAGCCCGGGCGGCCGGTTCTCCGCCAGCTCGCGCAGGTCGTGGTGCTTCATGGCCCTCGGAACCTCCCGCCGCAGCCATGACATGATGGTGGGATAGTTGGGCACCGGCTCCCGCCCCCGGGAGGAGAGGTACTGGAGCATCACCACGAGAGCGCCGACGAGGAGCGGCACGACGATGATGCCGGCAACGAGGAGGACAAACTGCGTGCGAAGCTTCATGCGTGTATCATCTCCCCGTTGAAGCGGTAGCCCATGCCATGGACCGTCTCTATGAACGCCGGCGTGGTCGGGTCCGCCTCGATCTTCTTCCGCAGGCGCTGGATGTACACGGCCACGGCGGTGATGTCCCCGTACTGGTTGCTCCAGACCTGGGAGTAGATAGTTTCCGGCGTCATGGCCTTGCCGGGATGGGTGGCCAGGAGGGCGAGCACCTCGAACTCTTTCGTGGAGAGGGGAATCTTCTGCCCGGCCTTTTTCAGCAGGTATCCGTCGATGTCGAGCGTGAAGTCGCCGAACTTCACCGCGTTGACCCCCGCCCTCAGGTCCGTTGCCCGTCGAAGGATGGCCCGCACCCGGGCCACGAGGACTTTCGGAGAGAACGGCTTGGTGACGAACTCGTCCGCGCCGATCCCCAGGCCCAGGATCATGTCCTCATCCGTGTCACGGGCGGAAACGATGACCACGGGCACGGCGCTGGCCTTGCGCAGCCTCTGGAGGAACTCGAAGCCGTCGATGCCGGGGAGGTTGATGTCCAGGACGACGAGGTCGAACTTCTCCGATTCGAACGCGGCAAGCCCCTCCTCCCCGGTTTCCCGGATCACGGCTTCCATGCCCTCTTTCTGGAGATAGAGGCGCACCAGCTCGGCCATTTCACGTACATCCTCTACGATGAGTACTCTTGCCTGCACGCGACTAGGCTATACGGCGCGGCGGATTTCTTCCATAGACGTGCCGTGAAAGAAACATAACTTCCTGTTATCGCACCCATCCGGCCGGAATCCGTGGGGGACCCGGATCCGCGGGATCCAGTGCGCTTCCCACCTCAGCGTAGGCGGCGATCCGCTCGGCAAGACCCATGGCGGCAAGGGGATTTTCGGGATGGAAAAGGCCACAGCGGGGATCAGCGTCGGAGAGCTTCTCATGCGCAATGAGCGCCCAGGTTGTCCCGATGAGGTGGGAAAACTCGGGCCGGGTCAGCTCGGGGCACCGGAAGGACTGGCGGGGGCTGTTGATGTCCACCCCGCTGATTTCCATGAACCCGTGCCGGGAGCACAACTCCCGCACCCGCAGGAGCTGGGAGAGCGTGTTTCGCGGCGGCATGTACGTAATAGCGCGGAAGCCGAGGTCCCGGGCCACCTCCATCAACTCGTCCAGGTAGCCGTCCTCGAAAGTCTCCGCTTTCTTGTCCCCCGTGGGGGAGTCCGTGACGTCACCGAGGTATGCGTAACAGGGAATCCCTCCGACCTCCTCCGCGAAGCGGACTACCTGCGCTGCCGGCAGGCACTCCGCGGCGCCGGGCTGGACGAACACCTGGGACAGGAAGGAGCTCTTCAGCAGGCCGAGGAGGTCGAACAGGAGGAAAGGGTTCGCGGGGTCGGCAAGCCACTGCTCCAGCCGGCCCGACGGCAGGATGCCCAGGGAGTCCCGCAGAAAGGTGAGAAGGGACGGGCCCCGGCCCGCCTTTTCCACCACCTTGCCGGCAACGGCAAAAAGGATGTGCCGTTCCGTGATTGTGCCTCCGTCCGCCGCTTTCGAGGCCCCCCGCACGTCAGAGTGCCAGTCCAGCGGCGGAATTCCGTAGCGGGGGAGAAGGCCCGCGAGCTTGTCCACCATGAGCCGGTCCCGCCTTTCCCGGGCCTTCTGCAGGGGCTCCAGGAACCGGCGTACACGCGGGATGCTGTGCGCGGGGATTCCATGCACGGTCATGTACAGTACGTTGGGGGAATCGGGATTGTTGAACTTCCGCCCCTCGAGCGCGGTGCCCGTGGCATTGACCCGCAGCTCGAAGCCGGCCGTTGTCGCGATGCCGAGAATCCTCCCCGCCTCCCGCATCTCGTCCGCCCCCGCGATGGAGTCGTGGTCGATGATCCCCACGGCGAGCAGTCCGGCGGCCTGTGCCCTCTCCGCGGCGGCCGCCGGGGAGTACGGGCTGAAGGAATAGAACGTGTGCACGTGGTTGTTGACTTCCCGGGACGGGTCGGGCCGGCGCTCGCCGGACGCCTTTCTCAGCGCAACCACGGACCTCAGCGCGGTGAGGCGCTCCTTCGCCGCGGGAGCGTTGAGGGAATCGAGCATCTCAGGCATGGGGGCGCTATTTCTCCGCGAAGTATTTCAATTCCCAGATGGTCTGTTCGGGGCGCGAGGAAACCATGTCGGTGAGCCGAGCCAGGAGGCGCTTGAACACGCCGGTCTCCATGAAGCGCCGAGCGGCATCGTTGTCGAGCCACGTCCCGAGGGCCATGGCGTTCGGCCGCGCCGTGAGAAGCTGCATGCGGATGAAGCCGGGCTGGCTCTTTGCGTGCTCCATGACCTCGTTCTTCCAGATCTCGCACGCCTCATCGAAAGCCTCTTCCTTGAAATGGTAGAGCATGGTCGCCGTGTACATTCCCTGGTCCTCCCCGCGGCAGGATACCTGAAAAACTGCCGGATGACGACAGCCCGGAGCCATGAAAAAGCTTGACTCGCCTCCCTCGGAGCGGTAGAGATTAGCTCATGAGAAACCCGGCCGCTTCCGTTGTCGGCGCGGAGCAGGAACGGACGCTCATCGAGGCGTGCTCCCTGTCCGCGGAGGACTGCCTCACCCGGCTGGGAGGGCGGGACAAGGGCCTGACGGCGGAAGAGGTCGAGGAGAAGCAGAAACAGTTTGGCCGCAACGAGGTCAGCCTGAAAAAGGGCGGGACCCTGACGCGGCTCTTTCACCGGGTTGCCAATCCGCTCGTGATCCAGCTGCTCATCATTGCCGCCGTTTCCTTCATCACGGGAGACCTGCGCTCCACCATCGTTGTCGGGGGCATGATCCTCATCTCCGTCGGGCTGTCCTCAATCCAGGAAGAGAGGTCCGGCAAGGCCGTGCAGAAGCTCCAGGCCATGGTTCGAACCACCGCGAACGTCATGCGGGAGGGACGGGAGACGGAAATACCGCTGGCGGAAATCGTCCCCGGGGACGTCGTGGTCCTGGACGCCGGTTCGCTCGTGCCGGCGGACCTGCGGCTGATCGCCACAAAGGACTTCTTCGTCAGCCAGAGCGCTCTCACGGGGGAGTCCCTGCCCGTGGAAAAGACCTCGGCGGCCGTGGCGGGGAACGGGAAATCCGCGCTGGAGCTTTCCAACGCATGCTTCCAGGGAAGCACCGTCCTCTCCGGCTCCGCGCGCGGCATCGTGGTGAACACCGGGAGCCGCACCTATTTCGGGGCAATCACGCGGAAGCTCGCCGGCCAGGGCGTGAAGACGAGCTTCGACAAGGGAATCTCGGAATTCACCTGGCTCATGATCAGGTTCATGGTGATCATGGTCCTGATCGTGTTCCTCATCATCGGGCTGACGAAACACAACTGGATGGACGCCTTGCTCTTCGGCCTGGCCGTGGCGGTCGGGCTCACCCCCGAGATGCTCCCCATGATTGTAACCGTGAACCTCGCCAAGGGCGCCATGGCCATGTCCCGCAAGAAAGCCATCGTCAAGAAGCTCGCTTCCATCCAGAACTTCGGCGCCATCGACATTCTCTGCACGGACAAGACGGGAACGCTCACCCAGGACCGCGTCGTCCTCGAGAAGCACGTGGACGTGACGGGACGGGACAGCGATGAAGTGCTGCGCTACGCCTGGATGAACAGCTACTACCAGACGGGACTGCGCAACCTCCTGGACCGCTCGGTCCTCTCCCATACGGAGTTCGCGGTGGAGCGCAAGCTGAGGAAGGTGGACGAGATCCCCTTCGACTTCACCCGCAAGCGCATGTCCGTGGTCGTGGAGTACGAAGGGGACCACGTGCTCATCTGCAAGGGAGCCGTGGAGGACGTGTTCAAGGTCTGCACGAGCTACCAGGTGGATGAGGACGTCAATCCGCTCATCGACGTGATCAAGCAGGACGTCCTGGAGGACTACGGGGCCCTCAGCGCGGACGGCTACCGGGTGCTTGCCATCGGCTACCGGGAGTTCCCGCGGGAGAAGGAGGTCTTCTCCGCCGCGGATGAGACGGACATGATCCTCCTCGGCTACATCGCATTCTTCGACCCTCCGAAGGAATCCACGCCGCAGGCCATCAAGGCGCTCACGGACGCCGGGGTGTCCGTGAAGATCCTCACCGGCGACAACGAGCTGGTCACCCGCAAGGTCTGCAAGGACGTCGGCATCGACGTGCAGCATCTCATGACCGGGCCCGAGCTCCAGGGGCTCTCGCCGGAGCAGCTCGCGGAGGTGGCGCAGACAACGACGGTGTTCGCCCGGCTGTCACCGGTGCAGAAGGAGCAGATCATCCAGGCCCTCCAGAGCCGGGGGCACGTGGTGGGGTTCCTCGGCGACGGGATCAACGACGCGCCGGCCCTCAAGCGGGCGGACGTCGGGATCTCCGTGGACACGGCGGTGGACGTAGCCAAGGAAGCGGCGGACATCGTGCTCCTGGAGAAGAGCCTTCTCGTCCTGGACGACGGGATCATCGAGGGGCGCAAGGTCTTCGGCAACATCATCAAGTACATCCGCATGGGGGCGAGCTCCAACTTCGGGAACATGTTCAGCGTCGTGGGCGGAAGCTTCTTCCTCCCCTTCCTTCCCATGCTCCCCATCCAGGTCCTCGCCAACAACATGCTGTATGACATTTCCCAGATCGGGATCCCGTCCGACCGTGTTGACCCCGAGTTCATAAAGGTCCCGCGCAAGTGGAACATCGGCAACATCCGGCGGTTCATGATCTTCATCGGGCCCATGAGCTCGATCTTCGATTACGCCACGTTCTTTCTCATGCTCTACTTCTTCGGAGCCATCGCCTTCACCGCACCGGGAACGAGCGCCGCCATGAAGGACTACTACGAATCTCTCTTCCACACGGGCTGGTTCGTGGAGTCCATCCTGACGCAGACGCTCATCGTCCACGTCATCCGCACGCGCAAGATCCCGTTCATCCAGAGCCGGGCCAGCCCCGTCATGCTGTTCTTCACGCTCCTCGTCATGGCCGTCGGCATCTACCTGCCCTACTCTCCCCTTGCCGGTCCCCTCGGCTTCGTTCCCCTTCCCGCCATTTTCTGGGCGTGGATCGCGGGGTTCCTCGTGCTCTACAGCGTTCTCACCCACCTCGTGAAGACCTGGTTCTTCCGCAAGTACGGAGTCGACTGATGAAGAGCCTGCTGGACGCGCTGCAGGACGGGAGGCTGATCGAGCTCCCGGAAACGGACAAGGAGAAGAGCCTCGGGCTGCTGGCCACCCTGATTGAGGCTATCCCCGACGTGCGGAGCGGGCTGGACTTTGCCGGGACGGTGCTCGCCCGGGAGAAGCTGGCGAACACCGCCATCGGCCACGGGTGGGCCTGCCCGCACGGAAGGATCGCCGGGGAAGGGGAGCTGTTCTGCGCCATCGGCTGGAGCCCCAACGGGATAGACTACGGCGGACCGGACGGCAAGCCCGTTCACATCGTCATCATGCACTACATTCCGGACTCCCAGAAGAACACGTACCTGAAAGAGATCTCGGGTCTCGCGAAGGCCATCCAGAAAAATCCCGCTCTCGGTGAGCTGTCCAATGCGAAGGAGCTGGGGGAGGTCAGGCATCGGCTCATCGACCTTCTGACCGCGGCGGTGGAAAGCGCCATCCCGGACGTGAAGGCGCGGATGATCCAGCTGGAAGCCAAGCAGGCCGTCACGGCGTTCGCCGAGACTCTCCCCGCGTCTGCGCTTGCAGCGCTTAATCTCGTTCCCCTTTCCGTTGTGATCGTGCCGGGGTCGAAACCCATCGTCCTGTCCCAGGACAAGGACATGATCGCCCTCATGGAAGCCGGCGGGGACATTGCCGCGCCGCTGGCCGCCCGCGCGCCCTTCGAACGCTCGGGCTACCGCATACTGACCCGGTCGGTCTCGACGTTCCAGCCGGACCGCCTTCTTTATGACTGCCTCGCGTTCAAACTGGGCAACGGCGCGCAGAAGAAGTAGCTTCTACAATGGAGATAACTGCTTTCTGCACAGTGAGACAGGCACTTTTTCCATTTCCCCGTTGACAGAAGGTTCGGGGTATGTTAAAATATTAACGTTTCATGGTAAGAAATTAACCTGCCGAGGAAAGGGATCACAGGGGCAGCGAAATCATGGAAGGGACAATGCGGGCCGTTCGCCTGTTCTCCCCAGGGGATGTGCGCTGCGTACAGACCCCGGTGCCCCGGATCTCGGCGCCCGACGACGTCCTTATCCGGGTCAGGTCCTGCGGCGTCTGCGGCTCCGATGTTCCGCGCGTCATGGTGAAGGGAGCGTACCGCCACCCCATCACGATCGGTCACGAGTTCGCCGGGGAGGTCGTGGAGACCGGAGCGGCGGTGACCGGCGTGCACCCCGGGGACCGCGTGACAGTGATGCCTCTCACCCCGTGCGGGACGTGCCCCTCCTGCAGGGTCGGGAACTATACCCTGTGCACGGACTACGACTACTACGGTTCACGCAGCGACGGCGCCATGGCCGAGCTGGTGACCGTGAAGGCGGCCAACGTTCTTGCAGTCCCCGGCCCGGTGGATTTCGAATCCGCCTCCATGACGGACCCGGCCTCTGTCGCCCTGCACGCCGTTCGACGCCACCACCTGCTCCCCGGCCAGACGGCGGCCGTTCTCGGGACCGGCCCCATCGGCCTCTTTGCCGTGCAGTGGCTGAGGCTCGCCGGGTGCCGCAGCATCATCGCGGTGGACCTGTTCGACGAGAAGCTCGCCCTGGCGCGCGAGCTGGGGGCCGAGCACTGCATCAACGCGCGGCTCGAGACGGTTCCCGACGCCATCCGGGACCGCACCGGCGGACAGGGCGCGGACTTCGTGGTCGAGCTTGCCGGAAGCAGCGTCACCCAGCTCCAGGCCGTCCAGTCCGCGGCGCGGCGCGCAACCGTGGTGTTCTGCGGCCTGTCGTACGACGACCTGACGCTGCCGGCCCAGGATCTCAACCGGATCCTTCGATTTGAGCTCACGATTTTCGGCAGCTGGAACTCTTCCATCGCCCCCCTGCCCATCAATGAATGGAAGACGTCACTGGAGTACATGAGCCGCGGCTTCCTGACGACGAAATCCCTGATCACGCACCGCTTCCGGCTGGAAGAGTGCGGACCCTGCTTCGACATGCTTTCCCGGAGGGAAAAACCGTTCACGAAAGTGCTTTTCATACCATAGGCGAGGCTGTATCAAAGGAGACTTCATGGCTGAAAACGATGCGTTGGGGATGATCGAAACGAGGGGATTTGCGGCGATGGTGGAGGCCGCGGATGCCATGGTGAAGGCCGCGAAGGTGGACCTCGTGGGATTCGAGCAGATCGGCGGGGGTTACGTGACCGCGATCGTGCGCGGGGACGTGGCGGCCTGCCGGGCAGCGGTGGAGGCGGGAAGCCGCGCCGCGGAGAAGGTGGGGGAGATCGTCTCCACGCACGTGATTCCCAGGCCGCACCAGTCGGTGGATGAGGCGCTTCCGCTGGGCCGCGGGCCGACGGCAAATCCGCCTTCTGCGGCGCCAAGTCCCTCGGCGGGCAAAGAGAGAAAGGGGTAAGCCATGGCGGTCGACCTGAGGACCTACGTGTTCCTGGACTCGCTGCAGCTGCAGAACGCCAGCTTCATCGCCACGGTTTCCAAGGGCTACTACCCGGTGGGGATGCAGGCCTGCTGCGTGATCGAGATCGCCCCCGGGATCGAGATCAACCGCCTGACGGACATCGCGCTGAAGGCCACGAACGTGACGCCGGGCCTGCAGATCGTGGAGCGGGCCTACGGGCTCCTGGAGGTGCACTCCGACAGCCAGGGGGACGCGCGCATGGCCGGGGAGGCCGTCCTGCGCGAGCTGAAGAAGACGGAGAACGACCGGCTGAAGCCGCGCGTTCTCACCAGCCAGCTGATCAAGAACATGAGCGACCACCACGCGCAGCTCATCAACAAGGTGCGCCACGGAAACATGGTGCTGCGCGGGGACACGCTGTACGTGCTGGAGGTGGAGCCCGCGGGATACGCGTACTACGCTGCGAACGAGGCGGAAAAGACCAGCAAGGTGAACATCATCGAAGTGCTGGGGTTCGGCGCGTTCGGCCGGGTGTACATCGCGGGGGAAGAGGCGGAAGTGATCGAGGCGCGCAAGGTGGTGGAAGCGCGGCTTTCCGGGATCACGGGACGGGAAATCGCGGCCAACGCTGCCCGGATGTAGCGCGGCTGGCCAGGACAGGAGACGACAATGGCGGACAACGGATTCGAGGCCCTGGGAATGATCGAGACGAGGGGATTCGCGGCGATGGTGGAGGCCGCGGATGCCATGGTGAAGGCCGCGAAAGTGGACCTCGTGGGCTACGAGAAGATCGGCGGCGGGTACGTGACGGCCATCGTACGCGGGGACGTGGCGGCCTGCCGGGCGGCGGTGGAGGCGGGAAGCCGCGCCGCGGAGAAGGTCGGAGAGATCGTCTCCACGCACGTGATTCCCAGGCCGCACGAGAGCGTGGACGTCGCGCTTCCGCTGGGACGGAAGCCCGCGGCATCGTCAAAGAAGTAGGAAGAGAGCGGTCCCA
>Ga0335070_10011617_pt1 | contig 10280 bp, 10 predicted proteins | sample Lox_Sample_13_FD_206722 | JGI IMG/M metagenome (GOLD analysis project Ga0335070, IMG submission 206722) | Soil microbial communities from Loxahatchee National Wildlife Refuge, Florida, United States - Lox_Sample_1.3 | ecosystem: Environmental > Terrestrial > Soil > Wetlands | place: USA... | reverse complement strand
CTGTAATGTCTCCTGTGTGGCATCATAGCACACATAGGGGACCCACACAACTGCGCTTACGGGTCTGATCCAGTGCTATCAAACGTAAGTCACTGGGCGGAATGCGTTTGATTAAGCAACATTGACGCGGATCATGAGCTTCGACACTACGCCTGGCTGGACTAAGGGTTGTTAAACTGACCTACATCGAGCCACTCGGCGAGCATGGAAGCATGGTCAGGCTCGAGGTGAAGGGTAGAATAAAGAAAGACTGTCGCCGCTGACGTTGTGGTTGACGCGATATCACGATACTTCTGCTCCGTGGCCATGCGTTTAAGACAGTCCAGAACTTGCTCCCGGGTCAGGTCGAAGGGTGGGTGGGTGAAGATATCGAGAGGAACCGGTCTCGGGTAGGCGGCCGAGTTTTCCCGGACAACCTCCGCAATGAGTCGAGCCGGATCGCCCTGCCTCTGGAGAAGCATCACGGCGTACGCCTGGGTCATATTCTGCGAGGAGAAGTAAGACCGAGTGCCATCGTCTGCCGCCAGCTCGTGCAAATCGTGATAGCGCTCACGAGCCCTTGCGAATGCGGACTGAAAAGGGACAGCCTGTTCGCCGGACATCGCTCGATGCTGCGCCATGAACTGCCGCTCTAGCTCGGATTCCGAAATGAGACGACCGGATTCGCTGCATTGACGAATCAGCGCAGCAATCGTAAAGGTTTTCGCCGATCCTTCGTCAGCGACATTGGGATTCACATGTTCCTGATTTTTCATGCTCGCGTCACGCATCGGGTAGAAGCTTTTGCCTGTGTAGTTCGTCTGCCACTTCGCCGAGGTGCACCTTTCGGTATGCTTTCGCTGTAGGCGCGCCGGTGGCTCTGTCCCATCCCATCTCTTCATAGAACATGTCCATGGCTACCCGGATATCTTTCCTATCCATCCGTATCGTCCCTTTGGAGAAGGCTGGTTTGCCTGATGGATCCTCAAAGATCCACTCAGGAGCCAGATCGTGGTTTACCCGCATCGCAGACGTTCTCATGCCGCGAATCGTGAGTGCACGATGCAGGACGAAAATCCGCTCCGCTACCAGATCCAGTTCCTGCCGGTCTTTCCGGTCCCCTGTTGCAAGGCTGTAGAGCATCGACTCGAGAGAATCATCGCCACGGTAGCCACGCTCTTTGAGAGGAGAGGCTATCCATGGGCCCATCCAATTGCAAAGGGAGAGCGAATCATGGAGTTCCTTGCGAAGCACTGCCCACTTCGCCATTCTGGCTTTTGACGGATGCATGGGTGTGTAAGCTCCGGCTTTGTCCACAGCATCGGGCGAACCCCAGATTTCGGCAGCCAGGCGTTTCTGAATGGAGAGCGGCAAGCCGTTGCGGACGAAATTGCAGTGCGAATGGCACTGAGCGTCCCTGTTATACTGCAGATTGATCAGGACTCCGCACTGTCCAGCGTCTTCGGAAGAATGGTGCTTCGGATGGCCCATTTTCCAGTACGCCGTGTTGTGATCCTTGCTCCAGGTCTCCTCAGGTATAGACCAGTGTTCCAGGAGATAGCCAGTGCCGAGGCCGAGCGCAGTGGCCAGTTCTCCGTCTTTAGCTGCAATGCGCGGCAGGAGTTCAAACAGAAATGAAGGGTCGCCCTTCTCATATTTGTCCCATGTATAACTTTTGAACTCCTTTTCGGAGATCTTCTTCTTGATGAAGCCTTCGTAGTAGAGTTTCTGGAAATCCCGCTGCAGTTGTCCGTAGTTGCACCAGAGACCGAGGTCATCCGCCAAATGCATACCCACCATACAGGCCTCAATGTTGGTCTGACCTCGCGGCCCGTCGGGAAATTTTCTGAAGAATGCACGGCCGAAGTTGAGGCCCGAGCACGTGTTCTGACCAACATCGGGAATGCCGTATTTCGTTGAGACGGAAGGGACTTTCATCAAGGCGTGGCACCTGATGGGGCAACTTGTGCAGCCGGCCCCACGTACCGTGTATTGCCACGCACGGTCTCCCAGGAAGAATGCCGCGCTGTTTGTTCGATACGCGATCCGGTTCAGATCGTGAGGTTCACAGGTCCCCGTCGCGATTGGATGGGGAGCCGCTCCCCATACGCGCCCTTTCCCGCCTTTCCAGCGGACGTTCGGATCGTAGAATTCTGCCCACGGCTGTGGTTCGCTCGGCACGACGTGCTGGTTGTTTGCGCCGAGAAGCGAGAGGTGGTATTTGATCAATTTTTCCCACTGCGCCCTATCACCCGCAATCCTGACACTGCCGGTGCCGATGATGCCGATAGCTTTGAGGTTCTTCGAACCCATCACGGAACCGATCCCACCGGCGGAATGGGAGACCGAATTCATGATATTGGAGAGGGGAACCAGGTTTTCACCCGCAGGACCGATGGCGGCCACTACGCACGCAGGCCCCAGGATCTGCGAGATTGCGGTGGTGGTCTCGCGAATACCCTTGCCCCAGAGACGGCGTGCATCCTGGATTTCCACCTGCTGATCTACGATCGATAGCCAGACGGGCCGGCCTGCCTTGCCTTTGATGACAATGGCGTCGTACCCCGCGTATTTCAGTTTCGCGGCAAACTGCCCACCCATGTGGCCGGTGGCGACAAGAGGCTGCGGCCAACAGGTAGGCCAGAGCGTCGTGATGGCAGTGCGACCATTGCAGGGGGCGCCAGTCCCTGCCAAAGGACCGACAGCGAAGATGATTCTGTTGTCAGGATCGTGCGGTCTTGTCCCTGCAGGTATCTCATCCCACATGATCTTGTACCCTATCCCGGTTCCGCCCAGAAAATCCTTATACTGCTCTACCGTATCTTCGGTCCAGGTGTGACCGGTCGACAGATCAACGTGGAGCACTCTTCCGGCCCAGCCTCCATACTTGGCCATGATCCTTATCTCCCTGCTAAACCCTGCTGCACACCATTGCTTGCTGAGTCATCGGGTTCCTCCTCATAACCTGAGATCATTGCCTTTATGTGAGAAAGCGGCGTCCGGCCGAGCGTTGCCATGTAGATGTGTACGATGAGGTACATAGCGAATACATAAGCCCCGATGACGTGGATGGTATCGAGAAGCTTCACAATATGCCACTGTAGAATGTAGTTGCGCACAAACAGTATGTCGCTAAACAGAAGCCCCGTGGTCACCAGAACAGGCGTGACGATACACATGATGGCGCTGTACGCGATCTTCTGAAGCGGGTTAAATTTCTCATCGGGCGACACGCGATGAGGGTTTTGCTCACCCTTAAAAATAGACCAGACGTAAAATGTCGTTTGGCTGAGAATACCTTTGACGTCCGATCTCCTCAAAGCGTAATGGCGACCCAGATGATTGGTTGCAAGGCAGTAGATCAGCCAGAGGATAGAGGAGGCTACCATTACCCAACCCGCGTATCTATGGATGATGAGCGCAGGGCTATGGCGGGGCAGCTCCGGAATACCGTACAGACGAAGTTGGGTGCCGGTTATGAGCAGCAGCACGACAATGATAGCGTTGGCCCAGTGCCATAGCCTCAGCGGAAGGGGGTGGAGATAGGTTCTTCTCATGATTTGGTCTGCCCCTTGTCCCTGCCCCGCACCACGGCGCGCACTACTCCGTGCGCGATTACCAAGAGCACCGCTACCGGCATGAACATGGTGCCCACCCGGTCGATCCAGCTGGAGACCGGGCCGGGTCTACCGGGGCTGGCATTTTTCCGTTGGCCGGGCAGGTGACATTCAAAACAGGCGGTGGCTCTGTCGCCCTGGGGTCGCATCGATCCTGTAACGCGAGGCGGCATCTTACCCGTCAGGTCACGCCACGGTACATAGCTGAGAGATGCCGCAGGACACGCCTCGACGCACTTCGGTTTTCCGCCACAGAGATCGCATTTGGTCGCCTTGCGTGAATCAGGATCGAACGAGATCATCTCCCAAGGACATGCCTTCAGGCAGATTTTACAGCCCGTGCACTTTTCCATGTCGATTATCCGTGCCCCGGTGAAGGGTGCGGTCACGATCGCGTTCTCCGGGCAGACATCCGCACAGGGGACCGGGTGAGGGCACTGTTTACACATGTCCTGTATGACCAGACCACTTCCCCATAGACCGTTTCCCTCACGCCATCCAAGCAGAACGTCGGGCCCGAAGTTCATGTTGCGGTCCACTTTGATCCTCGAGAGCGTCGGTGCAGCTTTGCCATCATTAAACTCGGTGCAGGCCAGCTCGCAACGGCCGCATCCGACGCACCTTATGGGATCTGCGATCACGATACCCTGGGCTTGCTCCATGATGATCAGGGGTTTTGCCGCTCCCTGGGCGAGCATCGGTCCGAGCGTAGATATCCCTATGATTGACACACCACCCCATTTCAAGACCTGCCGACGGGAACAGAGTGTATTCAGGCCAGGCGTGCTGACAGGCGCGTCCAGAGTATCGTCGTTTTTATTCGTAGTCCTCAGTAGTTTCTTCATTCAATTCTATCCAGCGCGGCTCGGAGTACTATAACATTTTTCGGATTCTCCCGAAACAGGCGGCCTCAGGAGGGGACCATAAAGCAGGGCGGGGATTCTCAACATTAGCGAGTAAAATATTGTGCCGTGGAGCAAAAATGCAAAATCACCACTTCAGAAACTTTGGTGTGCACCAAAAAGATCTTATATCCTGATGCTCAGCTCGTATGATGCGTCCATCTGCGCTATAATAAGCGTGGGCCACGGTGCTGGTAACGGTATGTAGCACGTGTGGCGAGTAGTCAAAGAGGTTATAGCCCTTGCCCTATGAGAAGATACCTGTGGAATGCTACAGCGGGTTCAAGGTCAACGAACGCCCTGTGGCATTTACCTTTCAGGAGCGACGCTGGGAAGTAGCAGAGATTGTTGATCGGTGGTATGAAGGAGGTCTTAAACCGGGACACCCGCAGGTGAGCTACTTCAAAGTCAGGACTATTGAAGGTAATCTCTTCCTTCTTCGCTACCTTTCGCTTTTTGACGCCTGGTCCATCTGGTGTGAAGAAAGTGAAACCGAGACAGCAACGTGAACGAACATGTTAGAAATTCTTCAGCATATGATGGAGTGAAAACGAAATAACCGTGGAGGTAAAACTGTGTTGGGCACTATGCTGCGAATCCTTATGCTGGCGATTGTCCCTTTTCTCTGCTCGGGGCTGGATTGCGGGGCGCAAACAGTTCTTGGTTCTCCTCTCGAGGTGGTGGCTGAGATTTCGTCCCCCGATCTGTCAGGCATGGCCGTCACGGCAGAGGGCCGCATCTTCATTGGCTTCCCGCGCCACGCCGACAATCACTCCGGCCCGACGCTTGCAGAATACAAGGACGGCGCATTGACCCCGTTCCCCAATGCCGCGATGAGTTTGCTGGGGGGAAAAAATCCTGCCGATCGTCTGGTATCCGTGCACGGCATGACGATGGACGCTCAAGGGCGGTTGTGGGTGATCGATGATGGTAAAGAGGCGGGACAACCCATCAAGGCCGGCGCTGCAAAGATCGTTGGTTTCGATGTAACTACTGGCAGGACAATCGCAAAGGTGATCTTGTCTACACCCGTCCTGCTGTCGGTCAGCCACATGAATGACCTGCGGATTGATCTCACGCACGGTCTAGCAGGCACGGCGTTCGTCACCGATTCGTCATTCGGAACAGAACCGGCACTGGTGGTAGTTGATCTGGCCAGCGGCCGGTCACGGCGCATTCTTGAAGGAACGGCTTTTGTCGGCATTGACAAGAGCTTCATGACCTTTCTGGATTTCGAGCCCCACGTGTATTCGCGGAGCAAGGTGACCTTTCCCGTCGGGGGCGTCGATGGAATCACCCTGAGCCCCGACAGTTCACGGCTTTACTGGACCTCTTTAACCGGCAGGCGTCTCTTCAGCGCGCCGACTGCCGTTCTGTCAAACCTTGACGCCAGACAGGCCGAGCTTGTGATGTCTGTCCGGGATGAAGGCGAGCGACCGCCTTGCGACGGCATTGCGACAGATCCAGAGGGCCGCCTCTATTTTGGCGCCTTCGACCAGGAGAGTGTTGTCCGACGAAATGCCGACGGCACGTTCACCCTGATTGCTCACGACCCGCGTTTGACGTGGCCCGATGCGCTGCAAGTGGCAAACGGTTATCTCTATGTGACACTGGGGCAATGGAACAGGCACGCCAGCTTCAACGGCGGACATGATCTGAGGGTGCCGCCCTATCTCTTGGTGCGCATTCGTTTAGAGTAGATGGGCCGATAGACAGTTGGAATCGGGGAGGCGACACGTAAAATTCACCGAGAGCCGGTCGTCTCTTGCATTCGAGCCGAGCGCCTTCACTTATCCCAGAAAATACCGTTCGTCTTGCCTTTCTGGATATAATAATCCCAAGTCTTAAAGATACTTGTGGGCTGGTAGGTCTCATCGACGGCAGCCCTCAGCTCCTCCGGCGTCATCGGGATGGGGGTGCCGACCGACATCGCATCTACAAGAAGCTGTGCGTTCTCTTCGAGGTAGAGGGCAGCGGTGACTACGGACTCAACCGTCCCTTCCGCGATCACGGCGCCATGCCCCTTGAGTACAACGGCCCGACCATTCCCGAGGACCTTCGCCATCTGATCGGCAAGCTGCGGGGTGGCGATCTTTTCCGCATGGGGGAACACCGGCACTTTTGCGCCGAAGATGGCACCGTGGCCACTTACCGGAATGAGATCTTTTCCCACGAGACTCGGGACAATGATGTAGTGAGGGTGAACGTGAAGCACGCAGCTTACGTCGTTCCTGGCGCGGTAGACGGCGGCATGGATATCGGTTTCGTCCGGCACCCGTTCCGTGCCGGATATCTGCTTTCCGTCAAGTGTTACCTCGCACATGTCGGACGGCTTGACCTCGCTTCGCGGCATGCTCACGGGGTGGATAAAAAATGTCTGACTACCGGGGACGCGGCCGCTGATGTGGCCTGAGAAGGCCACCAGTCCCTCCATGTTCAGGATGCGGATCGCCCGGGCTAACTTCTCCTTCATTGCTTCCGTCTCTCTCGCGATGTCCAGGTCTGTCTTGAGGAGGGCGATCACATTCCTTTTGCCCGGTCTCCACATGACCCAAATCTTCTCACCGGGCTTAAGATCCTTGAACTCGATCTTCCTTTCCCTCCGATACACGTCAGTTGCTTTGCCGCCTGATTCCGCCACCACCGTCTCACCCATCTCTGTCACGAATGTAACCGCCGCACCTGTCCTTTCCACACTAGCGATCGTTCCTGAAGCTGTTCTGGTCTCTGCAAGAACAGAAGTGGGGATGACAAATAACGCCACTGTGAAAAAGCCAAGACCGGCCGAGAAGCGTGTCATAATTTCCTCCGTGTTTGCGTGAACGCCTGTTTATGGTACCACGGGCTTGCCCGTGGGAATCTAGCTAAAGGGCCTCGGCGTTGAAGCGGGCAATATTTCCGCTTATGAGATTCTTGTGATAGATCCGGACAAAAAAGCGGGACGTGAGTAAGAGGTAGATTGCGGCAAGCAATGCTCCGATGAGAAGGTTTGAGAGGAGGCCAGGTGGGGATGACCCTGTTGTAAGTACACTGCGCATGGTCTCGAAGACATAGGATGGGGGCATCACTGCGCTGACTATCCTCAAGGCCGCCGGGAGAGTCGAGATGGGATAGAAGACGCCAACAAAGAGGGAGAGGACCATGGGAATGGGCCAACCGAGCCATTCAGCCGATGGTCCGAGTCGAAAGATCATGGCTGAGACGAAAATGCCCATTGCAATACCGAAGAGCAGAAGAATAAGCATGAAAGGTAAGAGCAGGAGCCCTGTCTTGAAGGCATTATAACCGAAGAGAGGACCGGCGATCGCAACCATCACCAGAAAGCCCGCGATGCCGGAGCAGATGCTTGTCAGCACCAGCCCGCTTAAGTATTCCCTGATCTTGAGCGGTGATGCAAAAAAATTGATGAAATTCTGACTCCAGATATCTTCGAGAAACGCCATCATTATACCCTGCTGGATCCGGCTCATGAATTCCCACAAGATGATGGCACCCATGATGACCGTGATGAAGCTGAACGTGGCCTGTCCCATGGAGCCGAGATATCTGCTTATAAAGCCCCAGAGGATCACATCGATGATCAACCATAAGAAAATGGAGACCAACCTGGTGGGATTGCTTTTGAATAAAAAGAGCTGCCGTACAAAGACTGCGAAGATTCTCGAAAGGCTCATAGATTCATTCCCTCAAACGAAGCGGTTCCCGCGCAACAGCGATGAACAGTTCTTCGAGGTCGCTTTTCCCGTGCTCGGCGGGTAAAGCCCTTGGATCGCCGCTTAGAAGGATCTTGCCGCGGGAAAGGAAAAGAACCCGGTCACAGACAGCTTCGATCTCGTTCATGTTATGCGAGGTCCAGACTATTCCGGCTTGGGTCTCCAACGCGTATGCCTTTATCTTTTCGCGGATGAGCTGGGAAATGCTCGGATCGAGAGAGGCGGTGGGCTCATCGAGGAGCAGGAGCCGGGGCTTATTCATCAGAGCCTTGGCAAGGTTGAGACGACTGAGTTCCCCGGAAGAAAGCAGGCCCGTCTTGGTGTGGACAAAACGTTCCAGGTCGAATTCCCGCAGGAGCCATTTCAGCCTTTGTTTAAGCTGCTCTATTTCATACAACAGTCCGAAGACATACAAATTTTGCCACACAGTGAGATTGGCAGGCACGTGGGCATAGACAGCGGCAAAGTTGACGCGTCTCCTGATATCCGACTTGCACTCCTTTAGATTTTTGCCAAGCATCTCGATTGATCCTTCGGTCGGTTCCAGAATGCCGAGGATCATGTTGATGGTGGTTGTTTTACCCGCGCCGTTCGGTCCCAGCAGGCCAACAATTTCCCCGGGGTTTACGAAAAAGGATATCCGGTCCACGGCTCTCAGTCCGTCATACTCTTTCACCAGCTGAGTGATTCTTAAGATGGTTTCGTCAGTCATAGGCTCGGCGTGGCACACCGGTTTCTCAGTAACCGCATAAGCATAGCATAAAGTAGGATTAAGGCAACTTGGTATCAGAAGTCTGGGAACAGGAGGGGCAGACGATCGGCAACGAGGAAACCCTCGAGGGTGGGCAGAGCGCGGCCATTCTTCAACCTGATGAGACCTGATTGAGCGAGAGGAGAGAGGAAATCTTCGGGATCGGAAGCCGCAGAGGCATCGGCGAGAGCTATGCCGTCACGCGTTCTCATGCCCAGATAAACTCTCTCCAACCGGAACTGCTCCTCTGTTAAAACCTCGGAGCCCTCGATGGGCCTTGAGTTGTTTTCCACTGCGCGACAGTACTGCTTCACTGATCGGAGATTCCACCAGCGGGTCGCACCGTCGAAAGAGTGGGCTCCAGGGCCGAGGCCGAGATACGGCACATGGCGCCAGTACTTGCCGTTGTGGCGTGAGCGGGAAGCCTCATCGCGCGCGAAATTGGAGATCTCGTAATGGATGAAGCCATGCTCTTCGAGAAAGCGGGAGGTAACTAAAAAAATTCGCCGCTCCGTCTCTTCATCAGCCGCGGAGATCCTGCCTTCGGCCCTCATCCGGCCGAAAGCCGTTGTTTCTTCGAATGTCATCTGGTAGCACGATAGATGGGACGGCTCAAACTTGAGCGCCCGTCGCAACGAATTGATCCAGCTCTCCTCAGTCTGTCCGGGGACGAGATAGATGAGGTCGACGCCGATGTTACTGAAGCCTGCAGAGCGGGCGCGCTCTAGAGCCGCTTCCACGTCGTGTGCCGAATGGCGCCTCCCCAGGGTAGTAAGGTCTTGGTCGTTGAAAGCTTGGGCGCCGATACTGAGCCGATTGACGCCGCAGGCCTTCAATGCCGCAAGCTTCTCCTGCGTTACATCCTCCGGATTTGCCTCAACCGTGACCTCTGTGTCATCGGCAAAGACGAAATGGCCGCGGAGAAAATAGACGAGTTCTTTGAATGCTTGATCGGAAATTATTGTAGGGGTACCGCCCCCGAAGTAAAGGGAGTTAAAAGCAGGGAAGCTATTCGCGTAGAGCAGGACTTCCTTACGAAGGCCGTCGAGCCAGGCCTCGACAAGTGAAAGGGCAGGGGTGGAGTAGAAGTCGCAATACGGGCACTTTGCCCGGCAGAAGGGGACGTGTACATACAACCCTGCGAGCTCGTGATCAGTCGGTGCTGAATTCATGACATCCTTTTCAAAAGACGAAGCGTGTCACACAGAGTACACAGAGCCCACAGCGCGGCCAAAGCCCGCAACCAAAGTATGCTGGCACGCTAAAGACTGTAGCAACATGAGTGGCATGAATTTTATATTGGCATGGCATCCCCCGT
>Ga0335070_10011614_pt1 | contig 10281 bp, 8 predicted proteins | sample Lox_Sample_13_FD_206722 | JGI IMG/M metagenome (GOLD analysis project Ga0335070, IMG submission 206722) | Soil microbial communities from Loxahatchee National Wildlife Refuge, Florida, United States - Lox_Sample_1.3 | ecosystem: Environmental > Terrestrial > Soil > Wetlands | place: USA: Florida... | reverse complement strand
TAGAGACGCCCCTCCGCACGCTGTCGCTTGAGGAGCTTGATGAGCTCCGCAGAATCACGTAGATGCTCTGAACCGGGCACGCCCCCGGGAAGAACGATGAGGTCGTACACATCATCGAGGCAGGAGTCCATTAAACGGTCGGCGATCAGTTTAGTGCCCTTAGAGGCGATCAGCTCGAGCTTGCCGACTGAGGCGAGTATAGTGTTCGCACCGGCCCGCCTCAGCACGTCGACGACACACACGGTCTCTAACTCCTCGCTCCCGTCTGCAACGGGAACCAAAACATTTTTCCCCATAGGATCCTCCCAAATAATATTTCATATAGTAACATGTTATGTTATTGTGTTTCACCTATTATCTTTAATTACCTCAATTTTCAATTGGTTACTATATTTTCGAACAAATTATATCATATTATATCATGATGCTTCATATATGATCTTAAATTTAGATTTGCTCTCGACACAATAATGCTGTACATTGAATGCGAGGAGGGAGAGTCGATGAAGATCACTAGGCTTGATAATGTCCAAAAAGTAAGGATGAACATGGAAGGGGCAAAAGATGCCTTTAAGCAGATCCCCATATCAAGCATGGACGGCACGCCAAACCTTTCCGTGCGAGTTTTTACCATTGAACCTGACGGCCACACGCCGTACCACGCACATCCTTTCGAACATCTCAATTACGTCATACAAGGTCACGGTGCCTTAGTCACGGATGACGGCACTGAACGGCCTGTGAAGCAGGGTGACTTTGTGCTGGTTCTTCCCGGAGAAAAGCACCAATACAAGAATAAGGCCAAAGACCAACCGCTTATCATGATTTGCGCGGTGCCGAAGGAGTACGAATAGGGTCCGATTTAGCGCGTCTGACTTGGGGCCTGCATAAAGAGCAGTGTTCACTCGTGAAGCGGACGCCGGGTTTTTACTTCCTTTCCTTCTCTACTGCATTTATGCAGGCTTGAAGAGCCCGGATGAACTGCAATTTCATCTCCTCGTGTTCCGCCGATAGAAATGGGAGGCCCGGAAAATTCGTCTTCAACATTGCCTTTTCCGGGCCCCGATCAACATGACGACTCTGATTGCTTCTATGTTGCCGCCACCGTTGCGGTCGCTGTGGCTTGCTTTGCGATTCTGCCTCTTATCAAAGGCCTTAAGACAAGGAGGGCAAGGATCGCGGCAATTGCGTCGAATATGGCGGTGATGTAGTAGGGAACAACGAATGATCCGGCGAAGTACGCAGCCAGCATTGCAGCACCAAATCCTGCCAGCAGCGATGAGACCCCTTTCGCTGTGTACAACATGCCGTAATTGGCGGTCGCATTTTTGGGTCCGAATACGTCACCCGTGATAGCAGAGAACAAAGCATATATCTCGCCCCATGAAAGGAAGACGAAAGGCAGGATGATGACGAACAGCACGGGACTGCCTGCGATTTGAGTCATGAAAAAGATGAGAACCGCCTCCAATCCGAAAGCAAGCGTCATAGTGTATTCCCTGCCAAGTTTGTCTGAGATTGAGCCCCACATGATCCTGGCGAGGGCATTTGTTATCCCGGCAATGGTGGCGGTAAAAGGTACGATGGCTATGCCGAATACCTTATGTTCGAAGACATTGAGCGACTTTGCAATCTGCGAAAGGTTCCCGGTCGTCATGAGACCGCCGGTGCAGACAAAAAGGAACATGAGGTAGAGAAGGTAGAACTCAGGTCTGGTAAGCGTTTGCGTCCACGTGTAGTTCACCTTTGACTGCGCAACAGCCTTCGTTACCTGCGTCGCCTTCTGGGCCCACCCGCGAGGCTGCCATCCGACCGGTGGGTGACGTAGTATCAGAGCACAAACGAAGGCAATTATACCTTGGGCAACACCCCAGATGGCCATGGTATGGGCCCACCCGATATTACTAATCGTGCCTGCAATCGGAATAATGGTGAGTGCTGCCCCGCCTCCAAATCCCGCGGCGGTAAGGCCTGCGGCCAATCCTCTACGGTCGGGGAACCACTTCACGGCATTGGCGACGGTCGAGATGTAGATGATGCCTGCACCAGTACCCGCAATAACACCGTAGTAGATGTAGAGATCGAAAACAGACGTGGCTATGGTTCCGCCAAGCAGCCATCCTACCAGGATCGCAATGGCTCCCACGATCATCAGTTTACGAATACCGAGTTTATCCACGAATATTCCTGCGACAGGAACGGGCCACGTTTCAAAAAGAATGAACATTGAAAATATGCCTGCTATCTTGGCGTAAGGCACACCCGTGAATGTCTGCCTCATGCCTGGGGTGAAGAGCGTGAATGCGTACTGATAGTTTGAAATGACGATCATCGCAATCACGCCGCAGATCAGCTGAACCCATCGATTGCCTGCAACATTGCCGAACATTTCTTTGGCGAGGTCCCGGTCTCCTGCCGCTACAGTTTGGTTAGCCATATCCCCTCCTTCGAAAGACGTAATGGATATCTCCTAATGCTGCGGTTCAAAGCACCCAACCGATTCCGGCAGGGTGCTCTGAACCCACCAATAATAAACACGCGAGTCTGGCATTAAGACTTTGCCTTCACCCTCTTCTTCGGTGTAGGCACGGGCGCTTCAACAGCAACCGCTTTGATCCTTTTGATCTTTTCGTCGACAAATGCCTGCATCTTGGCAATGTGCTCTGCCTTGAGATGCGAGAAACGGCCCTGCCACTTCATATACTCGCTTACCGGCTTGTACTGTTTTGGAATGCGCTGGTACTTGTACACCCCGTCTTCCCACTCGTAGAGCGTCCACATGCCGGTTTCAACAGCGAGGCGGCCCATCTCCAGGCTCAATTTCTCATCAAATTTCCACCCCTTAGGGCAGGGCGCGAGCATGTGGAGAAAGGTCGGACCATCAACGTTGAGTGCCTTCCGTACCTTGTTCATCAGGTCGAGCGGATAGGCGATAGATGTAGTTGCCACATACTTGACGAGCGGGTGGCCACCAATGACCAGCTGTGGAGGATCCTTCGGAAAGAGGGTCTTACCCTCAGGAATAACCTTCCCTGGTGGGGTAAACGTGGTGTTCGCGCCGTACGGGCTTGTCGGTGAGGTCTGGATCCCGGTATTGGCATACGACTCATTGTCGTAACAGATGAAGAGCGCATCATGGCCGCGATACATCATAGCCGACATGGCCTGGAGGCCGATATCGACCGAGCCCCCGTCGCCAGCCATGACGATGACGTTGGGAAACGGGCCATCATATTTTCCTTTGCGGATCAATGTCTTGTAGGCTGCCTCGATCCCTGACCCTACAGCCCCACCGTTGGTGATCTGTGCGTGAATCCAGGAGACGGCATAAGGCGTACAAAGATAGCTGGAATTGGCAACGTACATGCAGCCCGTAGGGCCAATGAAGATCGTGTGCTGGCCCGCTGCTTTGGCCACGAGACGGTAATTCAGGGCGGGACCGCAGCCAGAGCACGTCCTGTGTCCGGGAACGTACATCTCTTCTCTGGGCGCGCCCCGAAGAGATTTGATCGGTTCTAAAATCTGCTTTCTATAATCAACGGTTTGCATAATCCAACACCTCCTTGTGGATCATAATTTTATGTTTCGTCTTCGAATCCCACCCAGTAGACCTTCTGGCGGGTCTTCTTCTCTTCTACCATCTGCTTGAGGATCTTTGCCATGTAGTAGAAGTCTTCCAGGAGGATAACGTCACCGCCAAGGCCTGCCATAAAGGATGTGAGCAGCGGTCTCTTGTCCAGGTCGTAGAGGCTTGCGCTGACCTCGTGAATCAAGTTTCCGCCTCTCGTAGCGCCGCCGTAAGATGTGCTGGTCTCCACGCAGGCCACTGCTTTTGTGTTGGCGAATGCTTCGGCGATCTGCTGCGTCGGCCATGGCCTCACCCAGCGTGGTCTCACCATACCTGCCTTTAAACCTTGATCCCTCAGGTGACGGATTGCTGATTTGCACGTATTGGCGTGGGCGCCCTGGATGAAGAACGCAACGTCTGCATCGTCCATCATGAATTTTTCGAGCCATGGGTCAAGGTTCCGCCCAAAGATCTTATTGTAATCTGCGACAGCCTCTTCTATCACTTTGGGGACTACCAGAAAAGTCACTGCGCGCTGAGCGTCCATCGGTGCCCCCTGGTCAGGTCTGATCTGCGGGCCATGCGAGACGGGGCACATCGGACTCAAGGGGTGTGGCGCCTTGTAGGGCGGCAGGAATTCTTTTACCTGGGCGAGATCCGGCAGTATGACCTTATCCGGAATATGGGAGAGGAAATAACCGTCCTGGCACACGAACTGGGGAAGCATTACACGGGGATCTTCGCCAACACGGAAATTGATCAGTGTGTTATCAAAGACCTCCTGCGGTGTTGAAGCCCAGCCCATTAACCAGCCTTGATCTCTTGCGGACATGGCATCCGTATGTTCCGAGCCGAAATCCCCGGGCGGATCGAGGGTTCGGTCGGCAATCGCCATCTGGAGCGGGTAACGGCCGCCGGCAACCGGGCTGTATAACTCAAATGCGTAGGTGACGCCAACGCCGGAGCTTCCCGTGTAAGCACGGGCGCCGCAGGCGGAAGCTCCCAAAACGATGGAAACCTGGGCATGCTCGCCTTCGCCGTGTACAAACTCGCAATCGAGTTCACCGTTCGCGATCATTTTGGCAAGTTCCATCATAATTGCCGTGTAGGGGCGGATTGGAAATGAAGCAGTAACCTCTATTTCTGCAAACTTTGCTCCTTGTGCTGCTGCTGCGCAGCCGCTGAGCATCTTTTCTTGAGCCATAATTTCTCCTCCTTAAAAAGGTTTTTCCAGACGATGAACCCCGTCCGGAAAGTCGAGTTCGGGAGCCGCAGAAATGGCATCGGCAGGACATTCATGGATGCAAATCTGACAGCCTTTGCAAAACTTCCAGTTCCATTCCATCTTGTCTTCTTTCTCGTTGTATGACCAGCAAGCATCAGGGCACGCGGCATAACAGGTGAAGCAACGCGTGCATTTCTCGTGATCGATCACCGGCCTGACGATCCTCCAGTTAGAGGTGATGAACAGATCCTGCTGTTTCACCGGAGCCGGAGTGATTGCCCCAAACGGGACCTCTCTGTCTTTGGGAATCTTTATTGCCATATGTGTCTCCTTTCTAAATATTTAGTGGTCTGCATATCCTTCGTGATTCTCAGGTTCCCCATGAGTATTCCACACGGGCTTTACGGAACTTCTCGAGCTTTACCTCGTTGTAGCCACGCTCCAGAGCAGCAACGTCGCTCACGATCTTCGTCAGGCTCTCTTTCTTTGCCATGCCGGAGACCCTTGCAAGAGCACCGAGGATCGGAGCAGCAATGCCAGCTCCCATGCCGGCCGTGTCCACACCGCCTTCCGAGCCTGAGAAGTCGACGGTGCGAATCCCTGATATGCCATCGGCATCTACCGTGGCCACACAACCCAATACATCTACATTGGGAATGAACTGCAGCATGTAGTCGATGGGCCGGTTAGTATTGATGAGCAGGAGACCGCCCTCAGGCATGCCTTTCAGCACGTTTATACCTTTGACGATCGTCGGCTCAACGATGACGACGATATCGGGATGTGCATTGGTATAAAGATATTTCATCTCGATCTCCTCGTCGCTGATGCGGACATACTTCCTGGTGGTGACGAGTACGCGATCCGGCAGGTCTTCATAATTGTCGAATGCCTGCACGAACTTCCCCTCCATCTTTGCGGCCTGTGCAAAGGCGTTGGCAACGTCCCTGGCCTCCTTGTCCATCACCACGCCCCTTGTCCAAACGGTGATTTCGGTTACCTTACCCATAAACAGATACCTCCTTCATTTAGGTTGATCAGCTCAGCTGACCAGTAAAACTAAGATTTCGCTCTGCCGTTCCCATTTTGATTGCCTGCACTCCCTCCTTTCTTCTTGAACAAAGTCTTTTCCACTCCTTCGAGATGGCGTAGCATGGCTTCTCTCGCTGCTACGCTGCGGCCACTCCTGATAGCGGCCAGGATTTCTTTATGGCCTATGATTGACTGTTGCTTTCTCTCCTCCGTCATAAGGTATTTCTCGCGCGTCTTGCCAAGAAGGCCCACGAGGGCGGAAAGAAGACGCTCAAGAACTTTGTTTCCCGTGATCTTGGACAGCGCCTGATGAAAATCTGCGTCGCTACGGAACGGCACTTTTTGCTCTAATTCCTTCTCCTGCTCCTTGATGATCTTTTCCAGCCGGGCAATTGTTTCCGAGGTTGCATGTTTCGAAGCTAAGTGCGCCACCTCGGGCTCTATGATTTTTCTCAAGGTAAAGATATCGATGATATCATCCCTCTCCTGGAAGAGCGCCGCAGCCAAGGGCCTGATACGGGCTTCTTCACTGGAGGCGGTGACATAGGTTCCCTCACCCTGGCGCCTGTCGACCAGCTTCATGGTTTCTAACGACAGAATGGCTTCTCTGACTGTGGAGCGGGACACATTAAAGGTTTCGGACAGCTCTTTCTCATTGGGGAGCTGATCGCCTGGCTTCAGTTTCCCCTTTTCAATGGCACTGCGGACCTGTTCAACAATGTCCTGATATGCCCGCTTCTTCTTGACCGCTTTCATCGCCCCTAACATGCAGGCCCCCCTGTTGACGCGCGGACCCTCTTTATCGCTTCCTTAAAAATTCCGGCGCTGATGAAAAGCTCTCCCGATTCCCGTTTCATCGGGTCATTGATCAATTCGGCGATGGCCATCATTGCGACATTCCTGCAGATCGATGCGATTTCCGAACCGACCATCCCTTCCGTCAGTCCGGCCAGTTCGATCAGATCCACGGTACTGTCGAGAGGCCTGCCTCTCGTGTGGATCCGGAATATCTCCAGCCGTTCAGCCTCGGTTGGCGGGAGGAACCGCAGTATATAATCAAGCCGCCCCGCATGCGTCAGGGCTGGATCGAGCACTTCTTCTCTGTTTGTTGCGCCAAGGACAATAACCTGAGAAAGGTCGCTCAGGTTGTCGAGCTCGTTGAAGAACTGACTGACCATCCGTTCTGCGACAGCCCCTCCCTCGCTCGTTACGGTTCGAGAGAAGCCGAGTGAGTCAATCTCATCGAAGAAAAGTATGCAGGGAGCTGATTGTTTAGCTTTCTTAAAGATCTCGTGAAGGGCCCTCTCTGATTCACCCAGCCATTTGGAAAAAAGGATGGGTACGCTTACTGAGATGAAATTAAGACCGGTCTGACCGGCCAAAGCCTTTGCCATCAAGGTTTTTCCCGTACCGGACGGGCCGGTAAAAAGGATTCCTTTTGGAGGCATCACCTTGGCTGAAGCAAAAAGGTGAGGGTATTTTGTCGGCCAGTCGACGATGGCCGTAAGGGCATCTTTGATGTAGCCCAGACCACCAACATCGCTCCAGCTCACCATGGACCTCTCCGTGTAAAACTCGCGAGTCGCAGTCGGCTCTACTTCCCGCAAGCCGGTCAGGAAATCTTCCATCGTGATCTGAAGGTGGTCACCCGACGCCAGTATGTCGCGGAGATGGTCCTCTCCTTCTGTGGAAAGGTAGCGTCTCAGCGCAACCATGCCCGCCTCTTTGCAGAGCACTTCCAGATCAGCGCCAACGAAGGCATGAGTGATCGCAGCCAGCCTGTCAAGGTCGACATCTGGCGCGAGCGGCATGCGGCGGCTATGTATGCGCAGGATGGCCCGCCTTCCCTCAACGTTAGGCACGGGGATGACTATTTCTCTATCGAAACGGCCGGGGCGGCGCAAAGCAGGATCTATGATTTCCGGCATATTGGTTGCGCCGATGACGATCACGTTGCCGCGGGAAACCATGCCGTCCATCAGGGCAAGCAGCTGAGCCACCACTCGCTTCTCAACATCACCAAGCACCTCCGCCCGCTTCGGAGCAACCGCATCTATTTCATCGACAAAAATGACGCTTGGCGCTTCCCGGGCCGCTTCCTCGAAGATCTCCCGCAGCCGAGCCTCACTCTCGCCATAAAATTTGTGGATGATCTCAGGCCCGTTGACCCTGATAAAATGGAGGTTTGTCTCGCTCGCTATTGCACGGGCGATCAAGGTCTTTCCTGTGCCCGGCGGTCCATACAGCAGTACCCCTTTCGGCGCTTCAATCCCGAGTTTCTCGAATACGTCCGCATAGCGTAAGGGCAACTCCACCATTTCCCGGACAAGCCTCAATTGGTCCTTGAGCCCCCCTATGTCCTCGTAAGAGACACGGGAGGATGGCTCCAGAGAGAAGTCGGGTTTCTTTAAGATGAAGCCAGTCTTCTGATTGATGATTACCCCACCGGTGGGCGCGGTGGCTTCCACCAAAAAGAAGCGCTCTTTGCCGGCCAGGAAAGGGACATTGATCTTGTCTCCCGCCGTAACCGCCAGCCCCTGGAGAACCTTGGAGAACTGGTCGAGTTCATTTTCCTCAGGTAGGGCGGCCATGAGGTCAATAGGGGTAACAATGACTGTGGAGGCTGTTTTACGGACTACTTTCCTGACCCTGACCGCTCCCCCGACATTTGCTTTGGCATTTTCCCGTGCAATACCGTCAATCTGGATAACTTTCTTGCCGTGGAATTCCGGAAGGGTCCCGGTGATGCGGGCTACCGTGGTCTTCTCACCGGTGATCTCGATGACATCGCCGAGGACAGCACCCAGGGATTTTATGTCGTCCGGGTCAAGACGGGCGTAACCCTTGCCGACATCATCTGCATACGCCTCAGCTACTTTCAAATCCAGACTTACTTCCATAAAGTTTGATGTTGTCGAAATGTTACTGGTCGTATGGTCATCAGACCATTAGATCATATGCTGATAGAGTAACGTACCTTGACTAGGGTTGTCAAGGCAGGTCCGTTCGACTGACAGAATCTTTGCAATGGGATCAGGAAACAACACTTTTTACCAGCACAAAAGCTGGTTGAGAAAAAAATTCCGTGCTATAATCCTGCGTGGCTCGGGGTACTAGGCCATTAAAAAAATCGTTTCAATCAATTCGGGGCAAGGAGGGACTATGGGCGATCAAAAGGTCACTAAGGAAGAACTTCTCGAGAAAGCAAAGAAGCCAATCCAGGACTCTTTGAAGATGCATCCTTTCTACAAGGGCAAGATCGAGGTGATCCCCAAGTGCGTAATCAGAGACGTCAATGACTTTGCCATCTGGTACACGCCTGGGGTGGCGGAAGCCTGTAAGGAGATACAAAAGGATCCGGAGAAGGCTTTTCAGTTCACAAATAAGGCAAATATGATCGGCGTTGTTACCGATGGCACCCGGGTGCTGGGTTTAGGCGACATAGGGCCGCAGGCGGCGATGCCGGTCATGGAAGGCAAGTGTCTACTCTTCAAATACCTGGGCGGTGTTGACGCATTCCCTATCTGCCTCGACACGAAGGACCCGGACGAGTTCATCAAGGCCGTCAAGTTGATGCAACCCTCTTTCGGCGGCATAAACCTCGAGGACATCGAGAACCCTAAATGCTTCTACATACTCGAAAAGCTGAGAGCCGAGGCAACAATTCCCGTGTGGCACGACGACCAGCAGGGAACCGCTGCCGTCACGCTTGCCGCCCTCATCAACGCCCTAAAGGTAGTCAACAAAAAGATCCAGGACGCGAAGGTTACTATGATCGGCATAGGGGCAGCGAATGTCTGCATCACAAAGATTATGATCAAGGCCGGGGTCGACCCCAAGAAGATCATCGTCGTGGACAGCAAAGGCATACTGAGCAGAAAGAGAGATGACATCGGACCTTCCCACAAGGAAAAGCTCGACTTCTGCCGGATCACCAACGGCGAGAATAGGGACGGCGGCATGGAAGAAGGCATGAGAGGACAGGACGTGGTAATTGCCCTCTCGAAACAGGGGCCCGATACCATCAAGAAGTCGTGGATCTCGCAAATGGCCGACAACGCTGTGGTCATGGCCTGTGCCAACCCTATCCCGGAAATATGGCCATGGGAAGCGAAAGAAGCCGGTGCGCGAGTCGTGGCCACGGGGAGAAGCGATTTCGATAACCAGGTCAATAACTCGATAGGTTTTCCTGCCATCTTCAGGGGCACGCTCGATGTCATGGCGCGCACCATCACCGATGAAATGTGCATCGCAGCAGCGTATGAGCTGGCAAAGTGTGCCGCAGATAAGGGCTTACGCGACGACTATATCATGCCGACCATGGACCAGTGGGAGGTCTTCCCGAGAGAGGCGGTTGCCGTAGCAAAGAAGGCCATGGAGCAGGGCGTGGCCCGCTTGAAGCTGAGCGAAAAGGAGCTTTTTGCCATCGCCGAAGCCAAGATAAAGCGCGCCAGGG
>Ga0335070_10011613_pt1 | contig 10281 bp, 8 predicted proteins | sample Lox_Sample_13_FD_206722 | JGI IMG/M metagenome (GOLD analysis project Ga0335070, IMG submission 206722) | Soil microbial communities from Loxahatchee National Wildlife Refuge, Florida, United States - Lox_Sample_1.3 | ecosystem: Environmental > Terrestrial > Soil > Wetlands | place: USA: Florida... | reverse complement strand
CTCAAGACTTCTTTCTATGTGATCGCGATTCTCGTTGTCTTTATGCTTTTTGGACGTTTTGTGCTCAGCTTTTTCGGAATCTCTCTTCCCGTTTTGAAGATCGCCGGCGGACTGATTGTCGCGCACACCGCCTGGGGTATGGTGACGGCCTCGAGCCGCGTCACGACGGAAGAAAGCAGCGAGGCGATGACGAAAGAAGATATTTCTCTGACTCCCATGGCCATGCCAATGCTCTCCGGTCCAGGCTCGATCGGCGTTGTCATGGGGCTCGCCGCCCACGCGGATAATTTCCTCGCCTACTTCGGAATGGTTGTTGGAATTGTCGTCTTGGGATTGACGGTCTACCTGTTTCTCAGGCTCGGCGGGCCGTTCGTAAAGCGTCTAGGCCCGGGCACCGTCGGAGCAGTGAACCGAATTCTGGGATTCTTGATCCTCGCAATCGCGGTGCAGTTGGTGTGGGATGGCGTAGCGGACTTTCATTCCTGAGATGTGTCGCGGTTTTCTGAATATCCGTCTTACGAGGAACAACATGGCGTCCTAAAGGACTTGCTTTCGCTCACGCCCCGAGGTGTGCAGATGGAACCATGACTCGGTTCCGCCGAACGGACTGTGAGTGGCAAAGTCCGTAATGGGCGGCAGATAGCCGCTTTGGATATCGCGCGCCTCCTCCATCCAACCCGGGCGATATTCAACTCGCTGTCCCGCCTCGGACCAGCGGCATTCGAGATGCCCCGCTTCGGTTTGCCACGATCTCATGGGCATAATTTCCCACCCCCAGCGCAGAAAGTGCGCTCGGCCGACGATCGACATTACTCGATCGTGACCAGTTTTTCCACCAGTTCCGAATAGTCCTTCTTTTCCAGGCCGTGGACCTGCTTGTTGTACTCATCGACCTTGCTGGAGTAGTTCATCGAGCAGAATTTTGGACCGCACATCGAGCAGAAAGCCGCCGCCTTGTACTGTTCGTCGGGCAGTGTCTCATCGTGCATCGAGCGCGCCGTTTCCGGGTCGAGCGACAACTCAAACTGCTTCTCCCAATCGAACTTGTAGCGGGCGTAGCTCAGAGCGTCGTCGCGATCCCGCGCACCTGGGCGCTGCCGCGCAAGGTCGGCTGCGTGCGCGGAAATCTTGTACGCGATAATGCCGTCCTTCACGTCTTTCTCGTTGGGCAAGCCCAAATGCTCCTTAGGTGTTACATAGCAGAGCATCGACGCTCCATACCAGCCGATCATGGCGGCGCCGATGGCCGACGTGATGTGATCGTACCCGGGCGCGATGTCGGTCACGAGCGGCCCCAGAGTGTAGAACGGAGCCTCGTAGCAGTACTCGTTCTCCAGATCCACCTGTTCCTTGATCTTGTGCATCGGAACGTGGCCCGGACCTTCGATCATCACCTGCACATCGTATTCCCAGGCTTTCTTGGTCAGTTCACCGAGCGTCTTCAGTTCCGCAAACTGTGCCTCGTCGCTGGCGTCTGCGATGCATCCCGGACGCAATCCATCGCCGAGCGAAAAGCTCACGTCATATTTCGCGAAAATCTTGCAGATATCCTCGAAACACTCGTACAGGAAGTTCTGCTTATGATGGTGGGCCATCCACTGAGCCAGAATCGCCCCACCCCTGCTCACAATGCCTGTAATCCGTTTCGAAACCATCGGCAGGTACTGGATGAGCACGCCGGCATGGATCGTCATGTAATCCACGCCCTGTGCCGCCTGCTCTTCGATGACTTCCAGCATCACGCTGGCATTCAGATCCTCAACCCGCCGCACCCGCGAGATCGCCTCGTAGATCGGTACCGTGCCAATCGGAACGGGCGAGTGGCGCAGAATTGCTTCCCGGATATTGTGGATATCCCCGCCCGTCGAGAGATCCATTACGGTGTCCGCGCCGTAGTGCACGGCGGTGTGCAGCTTTTTCAATTCTTCGTCGACATTCGAAGTGACGGCCGAATTCCCGATGTTCGCGTTGATCTTGCACAGCGACGCAACACCGATGCACATCGGTTCAAGTTCGGGATGGTTGGTGTTTGCCGGGATGATCATCCGCCCGCGGCCGACTTCATCGCGCACCAACTCCGGCGCAACTTTCTCGCGGAACGCGACATACCGCATTTCGTCCGTGATGATGCCCTTGCGGGCGTAGTGCATCTGGGAGAAGTTGCCGTCCTGGTTTTCAGCTTTGCGCTTGGCCAGCCACTCCGCCCGCGGAGTGGGTACCGGATTGGAATCGTTGCTGCCTGAGCCCTTCGAGTTTCCGTTCACCACAGACATAATCTCGCACCATCCTCGGCAAAGCCTTTAAACCAAATTATACGCTGGCGGAAACGGGGTCTATCAGGAGCGCTGCCCCTCCGCAGCGCCATCCTCTGAAGATCAGCGAACAGATTGCTCACGGTTGTTAGGCGGACGGCATCCAAGCAACATGCCGCGACAAACATCCTCAATAAAGACAGGTTCTAGGCCATCCGACGCTCTCAAGGCTCCTTTCCCGAAATTACGTCTCCCGGTCCAGCCCCCCTTCCCCCCGCAGGAAGCGAAGCCTGTCAAGGAGATTCCGGACGGCAAGGAATGGCAATTCGAGCCCAAGTGGGACGGCTTCCGTTGCCTCGCCTTTCGCGACGCGAAACAAATTGTCCTGCAGTCGAAATCCGGGCAGCCGCTGGGCCGCTATTTTCCGGAACTGGTGCAGGCGCTCGCCGCGCTGCCTTATCTCCGGTTTGTGCTTGATGGCGAAATCGTGGTATTTCAGGGGAAACTCTCGTTCGACGATCTGCTGCAGCGTATCCATCCGGCCGAGTCGCGCGTCAGGAAACTGGCGGAATCGACGCCCGCTACGCTTGTCTGTTTCGACCTGCTCGTTGACGTCGCCGGCAAATCTCTTCTCAGAGTGCCGTTCCGCGAACGGCGTGTCCGTCTTGAACAATTCTTCAAATGCCTGAAGTCGCATCGATCGTTCCGATTGTCCCCTCGTTCGCCGGCGCGGGACCAGGCCGACAACTGGATGCGCGACTCGGACCACATTGGATTCGACGGTGTCGTTGCCAAGCTTCTCAACGAGCCCTATCGATCGGGCGACCGCACCGCGATGATCAAGATCAAGCGCCGGCGTACTGCCGACTGCGTGGTGGGCGGCTTTCGTTACCTCGAGAAGAACAAGAACGTCGGTTCTTTGCTGCTGGGACTCTACAACAACCGGGGAGAACTCGATCATGTCGGCTTCACCTCGAGTTTCACGTCCGGGCAACGCCGCGAACTGAAGTCAATCGTCCAGCCGCTGATTGCGCCTCCCGGCTTCACCGGAAAAGCTCCGGGCGGCCCGAGTCGTTGGAGCACGAAGCGCTCAACCGATTGGCAACCTCTGCAGCCTCGGCTGGTTTGCGAGGTGAAATACGACCATTTCTCCGGTGGACGCTTCCGCCATGGCACCAAGTTCTTGCGCTGGCGTCCTGAGAAGAGCCCCGAACAGTGCCGGTTCGACCAGCTCAAATGAAAGTAAACGCTTGATCTGCCTGTACTTCGGAAGAGTGAATCTCCTGCTCTGCCAGTGAATCTAAGAAATTGTTATAACGAATATCGTGGCGAGTTATAATTTGCCGCGGGAGAGAGACACCAATGTTCAAGAAACTGATTTCCACCACCGACGATGCGAGTCTTACTTTCCTGCGCCTCGTGTTGGGGGTAGTCTTTTTTGCCCACGGCGCTCAGAAACTGCTGGGATGGTTCGGAGGTTATGGATTTCATGCCACGCTCGGCTTCCTCGAGCACGTCGGGCTGCCGGAAGTTGTCGCGCTTTTCGTGATCTTCACCGAGTTCTTCGGAGGGCTGGCCCTGCTCACCGGACTGCTTACTCGTATTGCTGCTCTCGGCATCACTGCGCTGATGCTCGGTGCAATCTACACGATTCACTGGTCCAATGGATTCTTTATGAACTGGGCCGGAATGCAGAAGGGCGAAGGATTCGAATTCCACTTACTCGCCATCGCGATCGCGATCGGCCTGCTTGTGCGCGGTGCTGGCAAGTTCTCCGTCGACAGCACTCTCTCCAGGCATGCATAAGCTGCACTGATGGCCGCAGGCGTGGGTGCGTTATTTTCTGGCCAGGACGCTGAAGTTTGCCGTGAACTGATCGTTATTCGTCCTGGCCAGCCGCTCGAACACTGCGCCCAGCACATTGAATCCCGGTGTGAACGTGTACTTCACGAGTGGACGCACGAATCTCGGGCTGAATGCGATGGCGCAAACGTTGATCGTGCGCAGCAGGCCGGTAATACTGCTACCTTCGGCGGCGATCTCTACGTCGGCAAAATTCTTCAGAAGCAGACGCAAAGAAGACGGCAGGAACCGCCAATACTCCGGATCCGAATCGCGTATGAAGACCGCCGGCACGCTCAAGAAGAGATAGCCGCCCGGAGAAAGTACCCGGTAAATCTCGTCGATCGCTCGCTGAGGGCACGGCACGTATTCCAGCATCTGCGTGCAAATGACGACATCGAATGATCTAGATGCGAGCGGAAGTTCTTCTGCCTTGCCGAGCACATCCACGCGTTGTCCCGCGGCCAGGTCGACCGAGCAGTACTCCCGTATTCGCCCTTCAAACAGCGGCCGATACGGTTGCAGGCGGCCGCCTACATCCAGAATTCGCAGTTGACTTCCTGCCACTGAGTTCGCCCAGCGCGCAAAGATCTTCCTGCGCGCCCGCAAGATCAGCCAATTTGGATTAGTAATTCCAGGATGTAACCGGGCGCGCGCATCCCGGTCCGCGGAAAGGCGCTCACGACTCTCCGATCTTCGGATGGACGCGCCACGTCCAAGCGCGTCATTCATGGATCTTCTCCTCCGCTAAGGTCCTGCCCCTCATGGTCTCCAATATCTTCGAACGGACGGCCTGTTCGATAACGCGATCGTCGTCATCCATTCCGAACACGAGCGAGACTCCGAGGAACACAGCGTACCCGGCGACCAGCCCCGCGACGACAATCGCCAACGCCGGCCAGCTTCCAGGAGCAAACCTGCCGACCAACCAGATCGCAGCGAAGGTAATGATCGCCGGCGCAACCAACGCCAGATACTTCTTCGCTGAATGCCGGATGCCGAGGGTCTGCCTTACCTCCGCCGAATACCAGATGTTCGTGATAGCGTTCACGAGGGCTCCGGCCGTCGCCGCTCCGAGGATGCCAATCACGGGAATCAGCGACAGGTTCATCACGACCACGACCACTGACATGACCGTCTGGATTCTCAACATCTTCTTCTGGTGCCCCGACATCAGCAGCAGGTAGCCGACCGATCCGGTAGCGCAATTGACCAACTGACCCAGCGTGCCGACCACAAGAACTGGCCAGCCTATTTCAAAGTCCGGCCCGAACATCCCCATGATCCGGCGCGCGTAGAGCATCATCACCGCCGCCAGCGGAAGGGTAAGCCCGAGGGTCCATTTGGCAAGCGAACGAAAGAGCCGCGCGAGCAGTTCTATGTGCCCCTGCGTGTGCAATTCGGCGATCATTGGCGAAAAAATCTGATTCACCGACTGCAAAGCGAGCGGCACAAACGCAACCAGCGTCGCCGCGATGGAATACACTCCAACCACGCGAGCATTCAGGAATACGCCGAGAAGAACCTTGTCTGTCTGTGCAAGCAGGAATTCCAGTCCCTGCACTCCGAACAGGGCCATTGAGAACGAGACAACCTCCCGCTCCAGCGGCGGCCATCCCAGCGACGGGACTCGTGCGGCTGGCGGGCTCAGCTTGAGCGTCGCCCTCCCAAGCAGGAACACGATGATCGCCCCGCTCGCCACCTGCGCGACCAGGTAGCCTTTCAGTCCGAATCCTGCCGTGAGCAGCCCGATCGCGAGAGCCATAGTGAGTACTTGGCCGACGAAATTGGTAATGACTGTTCGCTTCGCGACATCTTTGAATCCGGCGAGAGCCTGGCCCAGCAGAGTTGTCAATGCGCCAGTGCCCATGATCAGCACAAAAAACAGCATGTAGGTCGATAGCGCGGGCGTGTGATAGATCGCGCCTGCAATCCAACGCCTTATTGCCAGCAGCGCGAAACCGACAACCGTATTGGAGACCACCATGACCAGCGCGCATGACCACAGAAAGCGCCCAAGCTTTCCCGATTCCCCCGTAGCGTTGTAGACCGCGACGAAGCGGCTTACGGCCTGAGGTAATCCAAATGCTGAAAGGACTCCCGCCAGTCCGACCACCGTCATGCCGAGCGCATAAATGCCCAGGGCTTCAGCGCCCAGAACTCGCGCGAGATAGATTTTGAAGAAATAGCCGGCCACCGCCGAAAACAGCGTTCCGAACAAAAACACTGAGGAATGGTGTGAGATGCTCTTGATGTGCCGCCCGAACTCGGAGGGCGGCGCGGTCGCGATGGATGGAGTACTCAAGAGGGTTCCCAGTATTTTCGGGTAGCGGGAAATATTTTGGAAGTACTGCAGCGGTGGCGTTCCACCCCGATTTCGCCGCCTCCACCGGGTCAAAGGGCCGCTGGGTCAATTCCGCAGCGTTTTACCCGTTTTTAGCGTGTACTGGATCCGCTCCTGCGTCTTGCGCTCGCCGCACAGTGACTTAAACGCTTCGCGCTCCAGATCCAGCAGGTATTGCTCGCTCACCGGAGTTCCCGGCGTGACGTTTCCTCCGCAGAGCACTTCGGCGATCTTGTTTCCCATCTTCTGCTCGTGATCGCTGATGAAGTCCCCCTGCCGCATCAGGTACACGCCCATCTTCAGCGCCGCCAGGATGTTCTCGCCGGGCGCTGGGATGTCGCTGCGCGTCACCGGTGGCTCGTAGCCCGCTCGCACCATTTCCAGCGCGCGTACCTTTGCGTCCGAGAGAACTCGTTCTCGATTCATCGTGATCCGGTCAGAGTCGGACAGGAATCCGAACCCGCGAGCCTCGTGCGCCGAGGTTGCCACCTTGGCCGTAGCGATGGTCTCAAAAGTCTTCTTCATCGCCTCGATCAACTCAACCGATTCGCCCCGCCCATCCGGCCGGATTGAACTCGCCGCATCCACTGCGCGGAGCAGCATCTCTTTGCAGCCTCCGCCGCCAGGGAGCAATCCAACGCCTACTTCCACTAGGCCCATGTACAACTCGGCGTGCGGCTGGCGCGCGGCGGCGTGCAGCGACATCTCGCAGCCTCCACCCAGAGTGAGCGCGAAAGGCGCCAGTACCACAGGTTTTGGGGAGAACTTGATCGCTTGCGTCATCCCCTGGAACTGGCGGATCGCAAGATCGACCTCATCCCATTCCTGCTCCTGCACCGACATCAGCAACAACATGAGGTTCGCGCCGACGGAAAAGTTCTGCGCGTCATTAGTGATGACGAACGCGTCGAAGTTGTCTCCCGGACCGCCGGGCTTCAGGCTCTGCGCGATCAGCGAGATGATGTCTGCGCCGATCGCATTCATCTTCGAATGAAACTCGATGCAGGCGACCCCATCGCCCAGGTCGACCAGCGACGCGCCGGAATTCCTCTTCACCACGCCATTCGATTTCTTCGCGACTTCAATCGACCACACTCCGGCCGGGACTTCCACTGGCTTTAGTCCGCCGCTCGCCAGGTCGAAGTAGGCCTTGCCGGAAGCCGATTTCACATCGTCCGAATACCACGACGCCTTTCCCGCTCCGAGCAGCTTCTCAACATTGCTTGCAACCGGTCGACCTTCTTTCTTCATACGCGCGAGTGTCGGCTCAATCCCGGCCGCGTCCCACAACTCGAAAGGCCCTAATTCCCAGTTAAAGCCGAGTCTCATCGCGCGATCGATCTCGACCACTGAATCGGAAATCTCCGGAATGCGATTCGCCGAATAGGTCCACAAATCTGATAGCGCCGCCCACAAAAACGCTCCGGCCTTGTCGCCCTTCTGTGGTCCTGCGCCCTCCATCCCCAGCAGCATCCGCAATCGCGCGCCGGTACTCTCGACGTTCTTTGCCATATCGAGTGCGGCAAACCTCGGTTTCTGTCGCGGACGGTACTCCAGCGCCTTCCAATCGAGTCCCATCCGTTCGTCATCTCCGCCTGGACCGCCCTTAACTTTCTTGTAGAAGCCGCCTTTCGTTTTGTCTCCCAGCCATTTCCGCTCCAGCATCTCGCGGAAGAATGGCGGCAGTTGCAGGTCGCTGCGCTCATCACGCACGTTCTGCGTCATGTTCGAGACGACGTGCCCGAGAATGTCGAGTCCAACCAGATCGATCGTGCGGAAGGTTGCCGATCGTGGCCACCCGACAGCCTGTCCCGTCAGCGCGTCGACCTCTTCAATGCTTAAATCCATTTCCTGCATTAGCCGCATCACGTTCAGCACGGAAAACGTCCCGATCCGATTCGCGATGAAGTTCGGCGTGTCCTTGGCAAAAACCACTCCCTTGCCCAGTTCCACGTCGGAAAAATGCGCGACTGCGCCAATCAGGCCGCGATCAGCTTCCGGCGTCGGAATCAGTTCCAGCAGCCGCATGTAACGTGGCGGATTAAAGAAATGTGTCCCGAACCACGATCGCCGGAAGTCTTCCGACATTCCCTCTGCAATCTTCGCTACCGGCAGGCCGCTCGTGTTCGTTGTGATAATGGTTCCCGGCTTTCGGATCGCCTCCACTTTCTTCAGGAGGGAGCGCTTGATCTCGAGGTTCTCCACCACCGCCTCGATGATCCAATCCACCTCCGCCAATCGTTTCAGATCGTCCTCGAAATTGCCGATCGAAACCAGGCGCGCAAGTGAACCTTCGAAAAACGCCGCCGGCTTCGACTTCTTTGCTGCTTCCAGTCCCGACGCGGCGATCTTGTTTCTCGCCGTGCCATCGGCATCCGGGGGAACAATGTCCAGCAGCAGCGAGGGCACACCTGCGTTGGCGAAGTGTGCCGCGATGCGGGCGCCCATCGTTCCTGCGCCTAGGATCGCGACCTTGTGGATCCGCTTCATGATTGCGAACTCCGAACTTCAAATTGCGAACTACGGAAGTTTATCGATCGCCCAGTCGTTCTTGCCAGTGTTGACCACGATAATCTCGGAGAACTTTCGTCGAACTTTCCCACTTTGTGAACTGACCAGTACGACAGGAAAGCTGTACCGTCCACGGTGTCCCTTGCCCCGGCCAATCTCGTAACTGCGATTGGAACTCGCCGCAAAAAACTGCTCCAACTTTTCCGGATTCTGCGAGTGTCGCGCGGGATCGCTGAGCAATAGAGTGCCGGTTTCGAGGTCTCCCGCCTGCCATGCAAACAGGAAGCGGTTGGCCAGCGCCAGCGCCGGAACGTAGGACGGGTCCGGAGCAGGAGTGGAGGGCAGCGGAGTATGTTTCTTCGGGCCACGGGCCACCGCGGGAATCGCCAAAAGGAGAAAGAAAATAATAGCCAGCAGCTTTGGGTAGCGGTTTCTGGGTCGGTGTCCGGTAATGGACGCAGGCAGGCGCGAAAGTTTAGTCATCGATCGATGCAAAGATCAGGTTTTCCCAAGTTTACTGCTCAGTGTACCGTGTCGATTGGCATGCACTTCGTCACGGGAACGATTCTTTACCGGATAGTATCCGAATGATAATATCGCTATAACGCTGGTGCCTCAGGCATGAGTTCACCCTACGGTTTGCAGATTACCGAGAGCTGTGTTTTGTGCAAGCTCCGGCATTCTGGTTTTTTTTGCGACCTTCCGAAGCCTTCGCTGGAACACCTGGAAAAAATCAAGTACGCAAGCGCGTTTCCGCAGGGAGCCGTGTTATTCGTGGAAGGCCAGGCCCCGCGCGGCATTTACATCATCTGCAGCGGGCGCGTGAAGCTCACCACCACCTCCCGGGATGGCAAGACGCTGATCCTCCGCATAGCGCAGCCAGGAGAGGTTCTGGGCCTGCACGGTACAGTTTCCGGGAAACCGTACGAATTAACGGCTGAGACTCTGCAGCCGTGCCAGCTCGACTTTATCAAGCGCGACGACTTCCTGAAGTTCCTGCAGAGCCATGCCGATGCGTGCCTGAACGCGGCCCATCACCTTAGCCAGAATTGCCAGAGCGCCTACGAGATGATCCGATCTCTCGGACTGTCGCACTCGGTTTCAGAGAAACTCGCGCGCTTGCTGCTCGAGTGGGCGAGCGATGGAGAAATAACAAAAGACGGCATCCGCATCAAAGTCGCTCTTACTCACGAAGAAATTGCGCAGTTGATCGGCACGTCGCGCGAAACTGTCACCCGCGTCCTGAGCGAGTTCCGCGACAAGGAATTCGCCCAGCTTCGCGGCTCGACTCTGCTGATCCGCAACAAGGCCGCGCTCGAGAAGATGATCGGC
>Ga0335070_10011612_pt1 | contig 10282 bp, 15 predicted proteins | sample Lox_Sample_13_FD_206722 | JGI IMG/M metagenome (GOLD analysis project Ga0335070, IMG submission 206722) | Soil microbial communities from Loxahatchee National Wildlife Refuge, Florida, United States - Lox_Sample_1.3 | ecosystem: Environmental > Terrestrial > Soil > Wetlands | place: USA... | reverse complement strand
TCGCCGCATCCCGATACTATGCAGGCCAGCCAGCTGACGTGACCCCGTTGGAAGCGTGGCAGCTGGTTTCGGCGAAGACATGAGCTCGCTGCCCAACAAGGCGATGAAGCTGACGGTCGCCTTCGGCGCCCGCGGCTTATCGCCGAGCCGTTAGGCAAGGGAGAGGACTTGTTCACTCCACGCAACTGGGCCTTATCGGCGCCGATCGGATTGGCTCGAGGGAGTGGCCATGTCTCTTGACCGCGTCGTCCTCGCGCTCAACGGTGTCCTTTGCCTTCTTGCTGGTGTCGCCTGTGTCGTCGCACCCGCATCGCTCGCCGAGCAGGCCGGCCTCTCCATGGCACCCAGCGCCCTGACCGAGATCCGTGCCTTCCACGGAGGCCTACTGGTCGGGCTCGGCTGCTTTCAAATCTGGTGCGTTCGCCGGCCGACGTTGACTTTCGCAGGTTTGCTGATGGTGGCATTGTCGGTCGGCGGTGCCGGGATCGCTCGGGTTCTGGGAATTCTCGTCGATCGAGAGCCGACGGCGTACCACCTTATGAATCTGGCGATCGAGGTAACTACCGTCGCAGTGGTGACATTTGCGCTCTCGCGGCAGCGACTCAGCCATGCGTGAGCCTAACTCGCGGCTGCAGCCGACCGCCGCGAGTCGGCCATTCCACTTGGTCGCGGCGGCGGCTGATCCACGGCGTTCGGCTCGCGGGTGACAGGGCGCTCTCGAACACGGTGCGCAGGAGGCACGAAATGACGACCGTAACCGCCGTAGTCGCAGGATCTCCCGCTCAGCTGAATCAGCCACGCCCTCTTCCCGGTGAGGAACCGGCACACGTTGCAATCCGTAACAATCCTGGCCGCTGGAAGATCTTCGTGGACCGTCTCGTATCAGAGCGGAGTGCTTCCGTGGTGCTTCGTGAATATCTGTTGGCAGGGCGATTCAGTGAGATCCATAATCCGGATGTTCTCAAGGAGGTCGAGCAGTTCGTCAACATTTGCCTGCCAACCCCGTTTCGAACCTTCAGAGCGCTGTCGAGATTACAGAGAACCCAGCAGGGGCAATCCAATCGCAGCTATACCCTGCTGGAGATCTTGTGGCCCCGAGAGAGCCCGCATCAGGGAGACCGCGAGGCGAATGCACTGGCAGAGCGCTCCAAGGAGATGGCGCAGAGTTTCGGCGTGAAGTTGATCTGGTTACCGACCAGCGTGGCCAGGGGTCTGGACTTGCAGGGAATGCTCCCCGAAATCAAAGGTGACTTCGTCTGGGTCCTTCCCGCCGGGACGACGTTACCTATGGACAGCCATGATCCACTAGAACGAGCCATCCGTCATCTTACAGGGTCCAACCAGCGCGGCATCTATGCCGACAGCATTGCCTCGTATGTGGTCCGAACTTCCTGCCTGCGGGAATTGGCTGGAGGGACGCGGCCACTCCCATCTGATCCCGCCGTGCTCGGCCGCGCATTGAGGTTGTCCGGATACGAACTGACGGGCGATAACGACCCGGAATTCGCTCTGTGCGAATTGGAGACGGAATATGGTGGCTGGTCGCGACGGCTCTCCCGTAGCGAACGCGATTCGAGTGCTGCCTCCCGGCCTTGGTGGAGAAACCTATTCAGTAGATCGTGAAAGCCGAGGTGTCGAACTGGCCGGCTGTAGCGGTCGCTGGCGGGAGCTGCCCTCCGCTGGCGCCCGCGCCGCTGAGCCGGGGCGTTCGGCGACGATCGACGTCGTCATTCCGTCATTCGGTGCGAGACCGAGATTTCACCTGGCGAGTAACGACGCTAGACCAAGAATGTGTAACAATCGTGGCTCATGTCGAAGCGGTCTGCCGATACTCCTACCGCTCGCCAAGCTGAGTACCTCAGCTTCATCCGTGCGTTTACAGATCGTTGGGGCATGCCGCCATCGTTCGAGGAAATTGGTCGTCACTTCATGACTACTGCACCGTCGGTCAACAACATGATCAAGACCCTCGAAACGCGCGGCTTCCTCACGCGGGTTCCCGGCCAAGCGAGAACGCTGCGGGTTATCGTGCCCGAGCAACGGATTGCTGCGGCGGATCCGCCCGCCCATCGGAGCGGGCCGCGCGATACCGGGACGAAAGCGCTTATCCAGCTGGCAAGCCTCGTGATCGAGCGGTTGGTTCCTGCGCTGAAGGATGCGACTGACGAACAGCTATGGCGAGCACTCGAGGCCGTACGTTCCGCGGTGGATGTTGTGTGCATTGCCCGCGGCGCATCGACCGATGAGCGGCGGGGAGCCGAGGCCACGCTTCAGCGAGTTGCGCTCGTTGCCCAGGGCCGGAGCGCAGAGACGCGCCCTGGGCGACGGCTGCCATGGTGGCGCCGGCAAACGTGAATGTCCGTCGCAATGGCCACCGAACGACGGCTCCAAGGTACCAAGCTGGGACCAGACCGAGACAGGTGTGGCCGAACCGAACGCTTGCAGCCGGCGCGGCGTGTTGCGGGGCGGGTCGCGTTGGCCGGGGGGCCGAACCAACCGCTGGAGGCGACGGCGGGGAGGTGCGGCGCGCTTGGATCGAGACGCCTGTTCACCCGCCGCGCCTCAGCGCCAGGGCGTTCGGCTGGCAGAACCGAGGGCGCATGAGGAGGGAGGTCGTCATGGGTAGTCGAGGAGTCTGGAACAGTTGTGAGACCGCCACGGTGGCAGCCCTGTTGGCCCTGGTGTTCCTGCACCCGACGACCGTGGCGGCCGCCGGCGTCGTCGGAGCCGGCACCGCCGACAGTTGCACCGATGCGGCGCTGGATGCGAAGCTGGCGGGGGGCGGGATGGTAACCTTTGACTGCGGGGCGGGGCCGGTGACGATTACCCTGAGCGCCGAAAAGGTGATCACGGCGGAGATGGGTGAGACCACGGTAGAGGGCGGTGGGCTGGTGACCCTGAGTGGGGGTGGTACAGTCCGCGTCTTCCACGTCAACGCGGGCGGTACGCTCGACGTCCGGAACCTGACCATCGCCAACGGCAGTGCCCCGTACGTCGCCAACGTCGGCGGCGGGATCTACAACGAGGGCACGCTGACGGTCATCAACAGCACCTTCACCGGCAACAGCGCGAACGGCGGCGGCGGGATCAGCAACGAAGGCGGCACGGGGACGGTGACCAACAGTACCTTCTCCGGCAACACCGCGTTGGATGGCGGCGGCATCCTCAACATCCTCAACGGGACGCTGACCGTCACCAACAGCACCTTCTCCGGCAACAGCGCCCACCTCGGTTCTTGCGCTGGCGTCCCCTGCGGCGGCAGCGGCGGCGCCATCCTGATCCAAGACGGCACAGTCACCGTCACCAACAGCACCTTCTCCGGCAACAGCGCGGGTGGCGCTGGCGGCGGCGGTATCGGCAACTTCGGCACGCTGACGGTGACCAACACTATCGTCGCCAACAGCACCTCGGGCGGCAATTGCAGCGGTACTATCACTGATGGCGGACACAACATCGACGACGGCGCGACGTGCGGCTTCTCCGGCACCGGCTGCACGAGTACCAGCAGCACCTCGTTCTGTAACACCGATCCCCAGCTCGACCCGGCAGGTTTGGCGAACAACGGCGGGCCGACACAGACCATCGCCCTCTGTACAGGCACCGGTGCCCCCAGCGCTGGATGCACGGGGGCAAGCCCCGCGATCAATGCCGGTGACGAGAGCGTCTGTTCGACGACCACCGGCACGGCGCCCGTCAACAATCTCGACCAACGTGGCTTCGCCCGGCCCGGTGAGGGCGCGACAAACTGCTCCATCGGCGCCTTCGAAGCGAACTCGTCCGGCCCACTGCCGGTCACGGTGACCCCAACCCCGACACCAACCACAACCCCGTCCCCATCCCCGACCGCCACGCCGACAGTGACTCGCACCGCTACCCCGACCGCAACCACCACCCCCACTGCCAGCGCGACACCGTCCCCGTCCATCACCGCCACGACCCGGCCCAGTGACGGCGGTGGCGGCGGGTGCACGGTGACGCCAACTCACCGCGCCGGCGCAGCGTGGTGGCTGCTTGTGCCGGTGGCGGTGCTCGCGCGGGCGCAGCGACGAAAGAGGGTTTGAGTGCGGCGTTTCATTCGCAAGGCGAAGTGATACGATTTGTCGGTCGGGTTGCAATCGAGGTACGATACCCCGTGCCGGAAGATTGCGTCATCCCGGCGCGGCTTGCCTTGGAAGGCGACAGCGGCTTCAGGGCGTTGAGTACCGGTCCGTGCATGACGAATGGAGTCGTACGCCGAACAGGGCGATCGAGACCGGCGCGAAAAGAACGCGCGGCTCATCGCCAAGGCGTTCGGCTCACAGACTTCATGCGCTCGTGATGCAAACCGTGGTCGTCGCGTTCAGCACTTTCATTGCGATTTGTCCGGTTGCGTCGGCTGGGTCCGCGGAAGCAAACGGTTGCGATTCGCCCCCGGTAACCACGGCCGAGCAGGCAGTGTGCCTGGCGCGGGTAGATCTGAGCACTGGATGGCTCGGCGCAAATTGGGAGCAACTCAAGGCCGAGGCATTCCGGCACGATGAATCTCGTTGGGTTGTGGAGTTCCGTGACACGCGGCCCGGTGTTCTGGGTGGTGGCGGCCGGGTCACGGTCGATGTGAACTCGGGCAAGGTCACCGAGCGCCGCGGTGAGCAATGAGCCGCAGCCGATTTGCCTGGCCTCAAGCGCCGGCAAAGCTGAAGATGCTTTCCGTGCCGTCAGCCCTGCGGCTCAACGCGTCCGAGCGCCTCGTCGGTGGCCAGTTCGAGTTCGCTAGTCTCCGCTTCTGTCAGGGTTCGGATGCGATCCGTGAGACAGGCCTTCGGGACGGCCCGCATCTGGAAAGCCAGGGCGACAGACGTCTGTGGCGGCCCATCAGGCGTCGCCTCGATCACTGCTGTGCCGGCCAGTCGTGCTCGATCGAGGTTCGTGGTCAACGGAACGACAAGAACGGACTGCAGCATGCGGATCAGGGTGTCGCTCTGCCAGATCACGACGGGACGGCGGCCGGTCTGCTCGCGCGGACGGTAGGCACCAAGATCGGCCCACCAAATCTCACCGCGTTTCAACGCTGGTCCTCGCGATCGAGCGCGTCCGCCCAGTCACCGAGGCCTTCCTCAGGCAGCTTTTCCTCGTCGGCCGCGGCGAGCTTCGACAGGCGTGCGAGGTTCCAGCGTGCGGCGTCCGGGCGCCGGACAACGACAATGCCGACGCGCTCACCTGGTCGCAGTGCCAGTCGGCGCATCGGACGAAGGACACCGTTTTCGAACTCGGCTTCGATGATTTCCATGTGCCGCAGGATAGCACAGGCCGAACCAGCCGCTCCAGGCGACGGCAAGGGAGGCCGCGCCTGAGCGGCAACGCGTTAGGCATGCCATGAAATTGCTCCCGTCAGAAAAATGGGCGGCGTTTCTTCGCGCCAAGCCGGAGACGGGTATGGGGTACCAGACAGGCGACGTGACGCTTTCTGATGGCCGTGTCTTCACTGACGTCGTCATCGTCGGTGGGTACATCACAGGGATCCGGGGCCGCACCGACATTCCTTTTGAGGGCAACGACGTCACGAAGATCGAGATCACAGGTCGGAAATGGAACTGGAACGAGTGACCTCTGTGAGTGCCGTAGTGTTGCGCAGTAGCCTAACAATCCGCTGCAGCCGACGCGGGCCGCGTCGCTTGTCGAACAACGGGAGGCCGCGCGTTGCGGCCCGCGCGGCTGAGCGCCAGCGTTAGGCCGGCTTGTGTGGCACCTGAGCAAAGGAGAAGGGAGGGAACAATGAAGGTATCTGCAGAGACACCGTTGATCGTGCGTTGGCCATCGACGCTACGGTACACAGCCGAAGCGGGGCGGCCCGACAGTCCTCAAGTTAGGAAAGCCAAGTTCTTGGCGGCGATCGCACCTAGCGTGGAGGAAGCCGTCGCCTCGTTCAAGGCATTGGACGGCGCGAACGTTCGACTCATGTTCTACAAGCGGTTGCGGGCCGTCAGCGAAGGCAAGGTGGTTCAGCTGCGAGCCATTCAAGTCGGCGTTTGTGAAGGCAACGACCTTCATGTGTATGAGGGTCACGAGGACGAGCAGTCGGGCACATCCCACGTTGATAATGATTACGTCGTCGCGAACGGGTGCTGCGATTGCGGTGACGACGATGACGAGTACGATTACGCGTGACGCTACCAGAGTCCTCATGTGATCGCGCGCAACGGAAGGGTTTTCTGTTAAGCCGTACGGCGGGTCGATGTGGAATCTGCGCGGCGGCGAGCCTAACTCCGCCGCTCCACCCGACGGCGCGGCACTGGCGCTCCATCTTACGGCCGCGCCGCGGGTGACCGGCCGCCGTTGGGCGGCGAGCGAGGCGAACCAGCGTAAACGCGGGTGGGGCGATCCACTTCAATGACTTCGACAGGTCTTCGCGTATTTGACGGTGCCGTGGCGATCGTCACCGGTGCTGCTTCGGGTATCGGCCGCGCACTCTCTGAGGAGCTTGCCCAAAGAGGGGCGACCGTTGTTCTCGCTGACCTGGAGCCAGGGGGGAATGAAGCAACTGCGGGCATCCCTTGTGCTTCCGGACGGTCTGCCTCTGCGTGCACCCTCGACGTTACGGACTTTGAGAGCGTGCGGCGTCTGGTTCAGAGGGTAGCCGGGGAGCACGAACGGCTCGACTTCATCTTCAACAACGCGGGCATCGCCGCCGGTGGCGAGCTTCGCGATCACACCATCGAGGCTTGGAATAAGATCATCGACGTCAATCTCCGCGGAGTGGTCCACGGTGTTCAAGCGGCCTATCCCCTGATGCTCCGCCAAGGCTTCGGCCATATCGTGAACACCGCATCGATGCAGGGGCTGATGCCGTCACCCTTGACCGCCAGCTACTCCGCGACCAAGCACGCCCTCGTTGGTCTCTCAAAGGCGCTACGAGTTGAGGCTGCTGGAGCGGGTGTGCGGGCCAGCGTGCTCTGCCCAGGAGTGGTCCGTACGCCGCTGCTCTCGGGGGGCAAGCACGGAGTCTTCGTTGCCGCCATTCCAGAACAGGAACAACGTGATCGAGCACGCAGGTATTTTGAGCGGTTCCGACCGATGGACGTTCGCCGCTTCGCGGCAAAGGCGCTCGATCAAGTTGCCCGGAATCGTGCGATCATCGTGGTCCCAGCCTGGTGGAAACTCTTGTGGTGGCTCGATCGTCTTTCTCCAACGCTAAGCATGTCCATGGCCCAGCGCGTCTTCGAGTCAGCGCGCAGAGATCTCCTTGGAGCATCCCGTGGACCCTTTGCTTCAGACTCCCGGCCGTAAGTCGTCGCCCAACTCATAGCGGTTTGGAGGGGCCGAGCGAACCGCGACGCCGGCGGGCGCGCCGTGGCGCTGACGCGAGCGCCGCTCCAAAGCGCTATGAGTTGTAGAGCGGGGCCTCGCTGCCACAGGTCTGGCACTGGTAGAGGTGGCCGCCCAGCGTCTGGGTGCGGCAGTGCTCGATCGACCACATCGCCTTGCGTTGCTCGTCCGAGACCGCGTGGGGGCGCCGAAACGTTTCGCCGTGCGTGCGGAAGATGTCGGCGATGTCAAAGCGCGGCGCACCCGGTGGTGGGTGCGGGTGCACGCCGGACACTCAGGGTTCTGGGGGAGCGGTGATCTGTGCGGCGATCGCGTCGAGCGGGGAGCGGGTCGCCGCAATCAAGCGTGCACGTAGCGCGTGGTGGTGCGGATGGTGGCGTGCCCGAGCAGGACCTGGATGACGCGCAGGTCGGTGCCGGCTTCCAGGCTGTGCGTTGCAAAGGCGTGGCGCAACGTGTGCGCCGTGATCCGTTTGGAGACGCCGCTGTGGGTGAGCGCGATGCGCAGTGCAGTCTGCACCCCTTCGGGACGCACGGGCTGGCCGGGGATGCCGCCGGGGAACAGATACGGTTTCGGGGGGTGCTCGACGCGGTAGTACTGGCGCAGGGAGTCGCGCAGGACCGGGCTGAGCATCGCATAGCGGTCGCGGCCTCCCTTGCCGGCGCGGACGTGAATGACCATGCGGGTGGAGTCGATATCGCCCACGCAGAGGTTGCAGGCCTCGGTGACTCGCAGTCCCGCACCGTAGGCGCAGAAGAGCACCATGCGGTACTTCAGCGAACTCATGGTGCCGAGGACTTTGGCCACTTCACCGGGGCTGGGGATGTCGAGCAGGGGGCGCGGCACTTTGGGATACGGGATATGCTCGACGAGATCGGGACGTTGGAGCGTCACCGTGTAGAGGAACTTGAGGGCGGCGATGTGGATCTTCAGATTGGCGGGGCGGTACCCGAGGTCACGAGTGAGATGCAGCAGATACGCGCGCACCTCGTCGGCCCCGAGCGCGGCCGGCGAGCGGCGGTAGTAGGCCGCCAGGTGCCGAGCGCAGCGCAGATACTCCGAGCGCGTGGTTTCGGCGACGGCTCGCAAGCGCAGGTCGCCTTCCATTCGATCACGTAGTTCTCCCATGGAAACACCTCCTGTGTGGTTGACCGGCCTCCGTCCATCGGAGGCGCGTGGGAGGTGTGAGCGTGCGGCAAGAGCCGCGGCGCGTCACGCCTTGACCGCCAGCATCGCGAGAGAGCACACTACGTCGGTGATGGAATTGACCCCAGCTGCCGCGCAGCGGCTTCGTTCAACTGAGCGCATGGAGCCGCCCGGCATCAGCCTTATCGCTCGATGCGAACGGCGGTGCGCGGGCGGCTCATGCGCAGAACGTTAGGCTTGCGCGCGCGAGTGCGGTATTCTGCCGAGCATGAAGTTCAAGGTGGAAGTAGAACGCGAGGAAGACGGCCGGTGGATTGCTGAGGTCAGTGAGTTGCCGGGCGTGCTCGTCTATGGCGATTCGGTCGAACGGGCGCAGGCCAAGGCGCAAGCATTGGCGCTTCGCGTGCTCGCCGATCGACTCGACAATGGCGAAGCAGCACCCTTCGAGAGCGTGTCGTTCGCTGCGGCATGAGCCAATGGGGGAGTGCTCCCGCGCGACGTGTCCTGGCGGCGCTGTTGCGGATAGGTTGGGTCGAGAAGCGGAGAGCGGGCGGTTCCCATCGTGTTCTATCGCGCCAGGGGTGGCCTGATTACGTGTGGGCCTTTCATGACCGAGAAGAGATTGGACCGAAAATGCTCGCGAGAATCTCGAAGCATACCGGCCTGCGACCAGACGACGTTTGAAGCTCCAGCGTGCTGTTCACCATCGCGGGTCTGCTGATGGACAGGCACGAGATCGTCCGCGAAATCCAGCGCACCGTGCAACAGAACAACGGTCAGCCGCTTGGCGCGAAGCGATTCCAAGACGAGACCGGCATCAAAGAATCTGACTGGTTCGGCAAGTACTGGAGGAACTGGGGCGACGCACTGCTGGAAGCCGGGTTTCGTCCCAACCAGATGCAGGCCGCATACAACGAGACGGCCCTTATCAAGGCTCTCCTTGATCTCATTCGAGAACTGGGGCGGTTTCCGGTGAAGGCTGACCCACTTCTGAAGCGGCGACGCGACGCGTCGTTTCCCAGCCACAACGTCTTCACTCGGTGTTTTGGAGGCAAACCCCAGCGCGTAGCAAAGCTCCTTGAGTTCTGTCATGCGCACTCTGGCTTCGAAGACATCGTGGCTGTGCTCGAATCGATCGCTGCGGCAGAACCCTTGACTCGAACGGTGTCAGACGCCTCGCATCCAGAACCGGTTGGATTCGTGTACCTCGTGAGGCATGGGAGCCGACGGGAGTACAAGATTGGGAAGACCATCAACCCCATCCGGCGAGAAGGTGAGATTGGCCTCGAGCTTCCCTTGAAGGTCAAGCCCGAGCACGTCATCAAGACGGACGATCCTGCCGGCATTGAACGCTACTGGCACGACCGATTCGCGGACAAGCGAATGAACGGTGAGTGGTTCGCGTTGTCCACGCAAGATGTTCGAGCATTCAAGAAGTGGCGGCGAATCTCGTGAGGTGGAGCCTAACTCGGCGGCTGCAGGCGACGGCGGGCGGAAGCTGGCCGTCTCTGGCGCCCGCCGCGCCTGAGCCACGCCGTTAGGTGTGAACGACGCCCATGGTTCCGCGCTTCTACATCATGGTTGCAATGTGGCTTGCGGCTCAGATCAGCACGGCCGCGGCGGATTCCTTGACCTACGAGGAAGGTCTGACAGGTGAGCGCCGCATCCAATCACAGATCAACTCAAGGCTGCCGCGATACACTTTTGTTCTTCAGTTCGGCGAGTCGGCCATGGTTGAGGAGATCCGAATATTTCGAGGAAACGGTCAGAGCCCCGTGCAGTTGTTGCGTCCCGAATGTACAGAGGCGCCTTTTCGGGGCTCGAAGTATTTCCA
>Ga0335070_10011611_pt1 | contig 10283 bp, 13 predicted proteins | sample Lox_Sample_13_FD_206722 | JGI IMG/M metagenome (GOLD analysis project Ga0335070, IMG submission 206722) | Soil microbial communities from Loxahatchee National Wildlife Refuge, Florida, United States - Lox_Sample_1.3 | ecosystem: Environmental > Terrestrial > Soil > Wetlands | place: USA... | reverse complement strand
GACGTCTGCGCGGTGGTGATCGACGGCAACCACCGGGTCTTCAGCGGTGGGTTTGACCTGAAGATCTTGACCGCCGGCGAGCTGCAGCCGTCGATCGACATGTTCAGGGGCGGGTTCGAACTGTCGTACCGGCTGCTGTCCTATCCGAAGCCTGTGGTCGTGGCGTGCACCGGCCCGGCCATCGCGATGGGATCCTTCCTGTTGTGCAGCGGCGATCACCGAATCGCCGCACCGGGATACAACATTCAGGCCAATGAGGTCGCCATCGGAATCGTCCTGCCCCACGCGGCCTCGGCGATCATGAAGCTGCGCCTCACGCCCTCGGCCTACCAGCAGTCAGCCGGGCTGTCCAAGGTGTTCTTCGGCGCCACCGCCCTGGCCGCGGGATTCATAGACGAGATCGACCTGCCGGAGCGGGTGCTCGGTCGTGCCCAGGAGGCCGCCCTCGAATTCACCAAGCTCGATCCCGTCGCCCACGCGGCCAGCAAGCTGCGCGCCCGTGCCGACGCGCTCAAGGAGCTTCGCGCCGGAATAGACGCACTGCCAGCCGAATTCGGGGTCCAGTAGAACCGGATGCCCAGGCCGAAGCAGCGCACCCCAGAGCTTCGCGACCAACTGCTGAAGGTCGCGGTCTCAACATTGAACGAGGACGGTCTGTCGGGGTTCACCACCCGGCGCGTGGCCGCGCAGGCCGGCACCTCGGTGCCCGCGGTGTACGAGTTGTTCCAGGACAAGCGCGGGCTGCTGCGCGCGGTGTTCTTCGAGGGATTCGGGATGCTCGGCCGCCGGCTGCTCGCCGTACCCGAGACCGACGACGCGGTCGCCGACGTCCAGCGGCTCATTCCGGTGTTTCGCCGGTTCTGTCTCGACTACCCGGCGCTGGCTCGGGTGATGTTCTCGCGACCGTTCCAGGATTTCGACCCCGACCCCGAGGAACTCGCGGCGTCGCCGTCGGTGCGAGAGATCTTCGTCGGCAGAATCAAGCGGTGCACCGATGCCGGACTGCTCACCGGCGACCCGGTCGATATCGCGCACGTATTGCTCGCTCTGGCACAAGGTTTGGCGCTTCAGGAGGGTGGCCGCTGGCTGGGCAAGTCGAAGGCGTCGGTGAACCGGCGCTGGGAAGTTGGGGTGACCGGGATCCTGCGGGGCTTTGCGCATTGAAGCCTAGCTCGGCGCTCAGCGCTCATTTACCCCTGTACCCTGCGAATGCGTAGCACAATTGTTGGCATGTCCGAGGTGCCGGTGAGTGAGCTGAACCAAGACACTGCCGGAGTGCTCGCTGGGGTCAAACGCGGAGAGCAAATCGACATCACCGAACGCGGAGCCGTCGTGGCCCGCCTGATCCCGGCCCAGGAAAATCCCCTAACCGAAATGATCAGCGCGGGAAGGCTTCATCCGCCACCCTCAGCGGACCGGCGCCACGTCCATCCGGACTGGTGAAGACCGACCATGAGGCCGCCCAACTGCTGCGCGAGTTGCGCGACAACGAGCGCTATTGATGCTGTATCTCGACACGTCGTCCCTGCCGTAACCCGCGTTGGCGCCGTGGGTTTGCGGCGCCGTGGAGAGGCCCCGCAGTCGTCGTCATTTGACGGCGGGTCAGCACCCGCCGACCGGTTTCGGCGAGATGGATCCGTAGCCGCGCTCACATTCGGGCCGCTTCGTCATCGACTGGCGGCGTTTCTATATCCGCAACGGATTCCAGTGTCGCGAGGCGTTGTGCCGTGATCTCGGAAGTGTCGCGGCCAGCACACCGACGTGGAGCTCGGCGGTTGACGACGGTGGTGGCGACCCCGGCGGGGATCAGCGCCTCGTCGAGTTGCCGCCCGGTCGCGGTCGCGGTGAACATGACTTACGGCTTGCCGTGATCGGGGTGCGGGACGGTTCGTAGATCGAGGCGCGGGATCGCGTCAAAGTCTGACGGATTGCAGCTGTATAGCGGCAGGCCATACGCAATGGCACTAGCGGCGATCAATGCATCATAAGCGCGAGCCGCCGGCTTTCGGCCGGACGCTCGTAAAGATGCGGCAATTGACCCAAATGCGCGCGCAGACTCTGCATCGAACACCAGCACGTCGAAGTCCGATTCCGCCTGCTGCAAATGCGCCTGGCGTGCCGCACGCTCATCATCGGTAGGGGCGACATGCGGCCCCACCGATAGCTCGGCCAATGTGATCGCGCTGATCGCGACTTCGTCGGGCAGATCTGCGGGGTTGTCGATGCGTCCAAGCAGGATCACCGTTGATGTGTCGAGCATCCCTCTCGACGCCCGTTCAGGGTTCACAGCGTTGGATCGATCACGGTGTCGATGTCACGTCGCAGCATGTCGGGGTCAACGCGAGGCAACCTTTTCCTGCGTTCAATCAGTTCAACAGCACTGGCGCTGCGGCGGGGCAGCGGGCGCAACTCGGCGATCGCGCGCCCGTCCCGGGTGACGATCACACGTTCGCCGCGCTCCACACGGTCCAGCACCTCTCCTCCTCTATTTCGGAGGTCCCGCACGGTTACTGACTCCATGGCGACAGTGTATCACCGGTGAGACATGGACGCTGTCAGCGTGAACCGCGAGTTGCAGATGGCTCCCTTGACGACCGCGGCAGCTGCTGAGAGTCGTGATGCTTCATCGGGTTGACAGCTCGCTGTCAAGCCGCGCCGGAGCATCAGGTCGTCAGGTCGACTCATTGACACCCGTCGCGGCTGTCTCGATACTCCACCGGTACGGCCGTCGGTCAGCACCGCTCCGAGGCTGATTGGTTGGCACGCAATGGAAGGTCGGCCGTGATCGATTTGGGACTGTCCGGCAAGCGCGCCGTGGTGTCGGGTGCGGGCTACATCCCGGAGCGTGCGGGCCATGGCTGGTTCACGTCGTTGGCACTCGCCGAGGCGGGCGCCAAGGTGGCCTGTATCGACATCGACGAGCAGCGCGCGGATCGCATTGCCGGCGAGATCGTCGGCAGGGGAGGCAATGCCGTCCCGATCGTTGCCGATATGACCGACCCCGCGCAGGTCGGTCGGGCGATCGACGAAGCCGTCGCGGCTCTGGGCGGTGTCGATGTCTGCGTCGACATCATCGGGGGTGCGACGTGGTCGAAGGTCGAGGACTTCACCACCCAGTTGTGGGACGCGGCGATCCACTACAACCTGACCCAGGTGTTCTATCTTTTCCAAGCCGTTGGGAGGTACATGATCGCCCAGCGCAGCGGTGGGTCGTTGGTCGCCATCGCCTCGGTCGACGGCATTGCGGCGGCGACCTACCATGCCGCCTACGGCGCCGCCAAGGCCGGCGTCATCTCGCTCGTCAAGACCTTCGCAGACGAACTGGGGCGCTACGGCATTCGCGCCAACGCGGTCGCGCCGGGCAATGTCGGCTCCGGCAACGAGGACCAACCGCCACACGAGTACGCCGTCAACGGAATCAATCCGCTGGCCGCGCCCCGCGCGCATGACATCGCCAACGCCGCGTTGTTCCTCTCCTCCGAGCTGGCCGCCCGTATCACCGGTCAGACACTCGTCGTCGACGGCGGTGCCACCATTCAGCAGCTATGGGGACTGCCCGAATCAAAGATCCCGCCCAACCCGAACGACGCGCTGCCCGACTTCATGAGACCGGGACCGTCGAGCTAGCGCTGGTGGACCATCGGTAGACCTGGCACCGAGCTTCTGCCCTTGAGAACGTACAGGGTCGCGATCGAACCGATGTAGACATCACGCATGTCCTGCCCACCCCAAGCGATACTGGTCGGGCCGCTCAACGACGCGCCGTCGGGGTCGTCGAGTACCGTTTGCGCCTGTCCGTCCGAGCTGATCGCCACGATCCTGTTCGCCAAAACGAGCGTGACCCAAAGGTTTCCATCGGCATCGAACGCGCATCCGTCGGCCATCCCCCACCGGCGGCCCACCTGCGGGTCGGCCAGGAACCGGCCGTGGTCGGGTCCGAACTCGTCAGGGCGCCGGTCCCCCAGCGGCGGGCCGAATCGCTCTGGCGGCCCGAGTGTTTCGCCCCGGATCGGAAACCGCACCACGTCGGCGGCTACTGTGCGGACCACATACAGATAGTCCTCGTCGCGATCCAGCGCCATGCAGTTCGGGAAGCTCAACCCGTCGGCGACCACGTGCGCCGATTGGCGATCGGGTGCGACGCGGAAGATGAACCCGTCGGCGGTGCCCCACGCGATGGTATCGAGAAGGTCGTCTGCCATCGTGCTCACCGAACACCACAACGCCCCAACGGAATCCACCAGGACGAAGTTCAGCCATCGCAGCGGGCGTTCCTCGAGTTGTCCGCCGAGCACCGTCGTGATCGCGCCGGTCACCGGATTGAGATCCTGCAGCACACCCAGGCCCCAGTTGGCGATCAGAAAGTGACCGTCGCGGTCGAGCGCGATCCCGTTCGGCTCGCCGCCCGCCTGCCCCATTCGCCGAACGGTGTTCTCATCGATCAGTTCTGCGACAGCTGAGGCCTTATCGGAGGCGAACACCCGACCATCACCAGCCACCACAACGTGTTCCGGGCGATCCACGCCGTGCCCGACGGCGTGCAAATCGGTCACCGCGATGGTGGTTTCGCCCCTTCGGCTCATCGATGCCCTTCGTGGACTTGCACTTGCAATCCGGGTTCAGCTTGCGCCACAGGTTCGGCCTGACAAGCATCTAACGCCATCCACGTACCGGTAAAGGGCGCATCATTGAGGAGTGCGGATCGGAGTTGGGGTTTCCACCGCGCCCGACGCGCGGCAGGCCGCGGTGGAGGCCACAGCGCACGCGCGCGACGAGCTCGCGGGTGAGGCGCCGTCGCTGGCCGTGCTCCTCGGATCGCGGTCACACACCGACAAGGCCCTGGACGTCCTCGACGCGGTGCAGCGGATGGTCGAGGCGCCCGCGCTGATCGGTTGCGTCGCCCAGGCGATCGTCGCCGGCCGCCGCGAGATCGAGGACGAGCCCGCGGTAGCGGTGTGGCTGGCTTCCGGCGTGGCCGCCGAGACGTTCCACCTTGACTTCGTTCGCACCGGCTCGGGTGGCCTGATCACCGGTTACCGGTTCGACCGGACCGCGCACGATCTGCACCTGTTGCTGCCGGACCCGTACACGTTCCCGTCGAGCCTGCTCATCGAGCACCTCAACACCGACCTGTCGGGAACGACCGTGGTGGGGGGCGTGGTGAGCGGTGGTCGCGGGCCGGGCGACACCCGGCTGTTCCGCGACCACGGCGTGCTCACCTCCGGCCTCGTGGGCGTGCGCCTGCCCGGCGTGCACGCTGTCCCGATCGTGTCGCAGGGCTGCCGTCCGATCGGCGACCCATACATCGTCACAGGCGTGGACGGCGCAGTGATCACCGAACTGGGCGGCCGACCGCCGCTGCAGCGCCTGCGTGAGATCGTCGAGGGGCTGCCGCCCGGCGAGCAGGAACTGGTCAGCCACGGCCTACAGGTCGGGATCGTCGTCGACGAGCACCTGGCGGCTCCGGGTCAGGGCGACTTCCTGATCCGCGGGCTGCTCGGTGCCGACCAATCGACCGGGGCGATCGAGATCGGCGATGTCGTCGAGGTCGGTGCGACCGTACAGTTCCAGGTCCGTGACGCGACAGGGGCCGACAAGGACCTGCGCCTGGCCGTGGAGCGTGAGGCAGCGGCGCTGCCCGGGCGTCCGATTGGCGCGCTGTTGTTCACCTGCAACGGGCGTGGGCGACGGATGTTCGGGGTTGTAGACCATGACGCGTCGACGATCGAGGAACTGCTTGGCGGGATTCCGCTCGCCGGTTTCTTCGCCGCCGGGGAGATCGGCCCCATCGCGGGCCGCAACGCGTTGCACGGATTTACCGCGTCGATGGCGCTGTTCATCGACGACACGAAATGAGCCGGCGTTCGCCACCATCGAAGCGCCAGAACCATCACGAACCGTGCATACAGAGCGCCCGCGCCAGGATCCGCATGCGAACGAAACCTGTTGTGCCGCAGGGAACCACCGAGCAAGAAACGGCTCGCGCTCGGCAACGCTAGGGCCGCAGGACGATTTTGCCCCTGGTGTGGCGCCGTTCCAGGGTGCGGTATGCGCGCTGAACCTCGTCGAGCGGAACAACTTCGGCGATAGGCACTTCCAATTCGCCGGCGGCGATCAGTGCGGCGAGCTCGGCCAACACCCCGGCGTCGGCGGCATCCTGATTGCCGACGAACATGACCCCGAATCGCTCCAGCGCCGGAAAGTCGATGAGCGTGTCGATGCGCTGCGGGGCGATGCCCAGCTCGGTCACGGCCAATTCGACGTAGCCGCCGCCAAAGAAGTCCAAGAAGGCGTCGATCCGGCCGTCAGGTGCGGCCGCTCGCAGCCTGTCCGCGAGACCATCGCCGTAATTGACGGGGATCGCGCCGTGCGCAGCCAGCCACTCGTCGTTGGACGGGCCGGCGATGCCGAGCACGGTCGCGCCGGTGCGTTCGGCCAGCTGCACGGCAATCGTGCCCACCCCGCCGGCGGCGCCGGCAATGGCGACGGTGTCACCGGGCGTCAATGCGACCGAGCGGACCGCGGCGTATGCCGTGGTGCCGGCGACGAACAGGCCCCCTGCGGCTTCCCATGACACTGCCGGGGGCTTGGACGCGAGCTGATCGGCGGGCACCACCACGAATTCGGCGTGGCTGGCTCGGTCGTTCGTGAAACCCAGCACCTCGTCGCCCACCGAGAAGGCATCGACCCCGGTGCCGACCTCGGCGACGACACCGGCGAGATCACTGCCCTGCCCGGATGGAAATGTCGTCGGGAAGATCTCGTCGAACGCACCCTGGCGAATCATCGCTTCGCCTGGGTTGATGCCGGCTGCCTTCACCTCGACCAGCACTTCACCGGCGTCAGGTTGCGGGCGGGGAACCTCGCGTACATCGAGGACGTCGATGCCGCCGTAGCGATCGAATCGCACCGCTTTCATGCGCTGCCCGTCCTCCGTGTTGGGGTTGTGAGACACCGAGGATGACGCCGACGGCGTCATCGAGTTGGGTGATGATCCAGGTTGTGAGTGGGATGCTAGTCGTGACGCGCCGGCGACCGCGTGGAGTAAGGAGACAACGATGTCCTCTGTTTTTGATCGAGCAGCCGAAGCCGATGGCGTGCCCGATGCCGTTGGCGCGACTGCTCCGGGCAACCGGCTGCGCGCGGGAGAACTGCGGGCCATTCCCGAATACCTGTTGGCGCAGCTTTCCCGCGATGTGATTGCCCGTTGGCCCCACGGCGACGGACACCCTGTGCTGGTGATTCCTGGTTTTCTGGCCGGTGCGCGATCAACGCAGTTCCTGCGCAGCGTCCTGCGCCAGCTGGGATATCACGCTCACGACTGGCGACTCGGTGTCAACCTCGGGTACCGGCCCAGCATGAACGACCAGCTGCCGGCGCGTCTTCACCAGCTACGGTCGCGCCACGGACGGCGGGTCAGCATTATCGGCTGGAGCGCGGGCGGCATCTATGCCCGCGAGTTGGCGCGCGCATTCCCCGATGATGTGCGGTCGGTGATCACTTTGGGTTCCCCGTTCCGCGGCGACCACCGTACCAACCACGCCTGGCGCGTGTGGCGGCTGCTCAACCGGGGACGCAGCGCCACCGCGGTCGTCTCGGAAGCTGGCCGCATCAGGCGCGAGCAGCCGTTGACGGTGCCGACCACCTGCATCTACAGCAAATCCGACGGGATCGTGGCCTGGCAGTGCTGCACCAGCCTGCCCGCGTCGCGCACCGAAAACATCGAAGTCCATGGCAGCCATTGTGGATACGGACACAGCCTCGAAACCCTCTACGTGATCGCCGACCGCCTCGCGCAACCTGAGGGCCGCTGGCAACCGATGCAGCCATCCGCCGACGAGGAGCCGCGGTAAGCGCGGCTAGACAACCGAGACGGATCGGTTCTTGTCTCAGCCGGGGGCTGATGTACCCGAGGGTCGCGTTCGGTTGGTCGATGCGTCACTGCACGATTTGGCCGGTAGCCGAAACGAACTCCCACCTCGCTGCGCGCAGTGCGATGATTGCGTCGCTGACTCCGGCGGCAGTCCCCCGACTCGGGGTAGCTCATGTGTGCAAGCACGACCGACCGCGGAAACGCATCCGATTGTCAACTGCTCGAGACCGGCCTGCGCACCGCCACCTGCAAGCTGGCCACCTTGATGGGATTGATCGACCACTGCATCGAGAACATGCCCGAGCGGCCCGGCGATATGCTGCGGGTCCCGATTCCCGATCTCGCGCATCGATTGCTGGAGATCTACTGGCAGCAGGTACGCCCATTCGACGGCCACGAATTGCGCCAGTCCACACAACCGCGCGCACGAATCCTGATCGCCACCAATGCGTTACGTGACGCTGCGGGGGTTACACGCAGTGGTGTGTCGGTGGACATCGCCAAGCTGCGCGCGCCAGCCGCATACCGAAGCGCCATCGATGAAATTACCCTTTGCCTCGCGCAGCAGCCTTTGCATCGGCTGCAAAAACTGCCGGGCTCATCGACGAGCGATCCTTTTCTGTACGACGACTCGTTTCTGCACGACCACGTGTCGCGATCAACGTTGCGCGTGCACGGTGACGCCATCGAGCTGAAACCCGGTGTTGCGCAAGGTCTTGCGCGCCTGGCCGGGCTTCTTAAGCCGGCGCTGGAGATCATGTGGGTTGATGATGTGCGCCGGATAAATAAGTTTCTGGACGCGGAGGTTCCCGATGTCGCGGGCCACTTGTTCGGCCGCGAGCGCACCGCCCTGGCCACCGTGCGCGAGTCGTTCAAGGAGGCGTTCGGCCCGCACTGCTTCTACTGCGGGACGCATCTGCCGGTGAACAATCCCGTCGATCATGTGCTGCCGTGGTCCCTGGTTGGTATCGACGGCCTGGCCAATCTCGTGCTGGCGTGCGCCCGCTGCAACGGCGACAAGAGTGGTGCACTACCGGCGGTGTCGATTGTCGATCGGGTGCTGGACCGCGACCAAGCGGTGTTGGAGCAGATCGCATCCCAGATTCAGTGGCCGACTCAGCACGACCGGGTCGTGGCTGCGGCGCTGGGCATTTACCGCGTGCAGCCCGCCGGAGTGCCGACGTGGTCGGGATACAAGCAGACCGAGCGGCTGGATATCAGTTTTCCAAGGCGATGGTTGCGAACGGACGCCTCGCACTTTGTTTATGGCGTCTAGCTCGTTGTCGTCAGGCTTCCGGTGTCATGGACCTGAATGTGGCGACCGGCTCGATGTCGGCGCGCAGATCGGTTCGCGCGGCCAGCACCCGACTCAACGGTTCGGTCAACAGCGATTCGTAGAGACCCTCGTCCACGGCGGGCAGGTTAGCGGATTGCCCCGACAGTTCACCGCCGACACGGCGCCGATTGCGACGATCTCGATGGCGATCGCGGCCGCAACGGATCAGCCGGCGCAATCAACCGCGATCTCAAGGGCTCCGCAGATCTGACGCATCCGAACGTCAGCAAGCCGGCCAAGTCGGCCGACCAGGACCGCGACCGAGACGCTTTCCACCGAGTCCAGGTTGACCGCCGAACGACGCGGGATCGGGTCGGAGTCCGCCTCGAGCACAACCTCGCTGGCGAGTCCCCGGATGGTCGTCGTGCACGGCGCGACGAGGGCACGCCTAAGCCGGGGGATCGCCGCATCACGGGACAGCACGACGACTGGGCGACGGCCGATTTCAGCCAGTTCGCACCACCACACCTCCCCGCGAGCGGGCAGCGCACTCACGAGGCGCCCGCCGCCCGCCGCCACGATGCCAGATCGCCCCACTCGTCCGGCTCCTCGGCCGGGTGCTCGTCGTAGGCGGCATAGCTGGCGTCGATTTCGGCGGATCGGTGTCGGGCGAGCAACGCCGCGAGGGCCTCGTCGATGAGGGCGGCGTCGGTGATCCCCGACCGCGCGCCCCGCGCGGCGCCAAGAAGCTCGGCATCCACGGTCGTGCTCAGCCGTATGCGATTCATGCCATCAGTATGCCACGTCGGTTGTCGAAAGGTGCTTGACGAGTTCGTCGCACGCGAGACACCTGGCTGATACGCCACCGTCGGCGCCTCGGCCCGATCCCTGCTCCCCCGCGTCGGCATGCTCGCCGAGATCTGAACCAACGACGAGTGTCTTGCTCACGAGGCTGAGTTGCGCCCCGGCCTGCGGCAGTCACATCCGCCCATTAATCTCTGGCCGAGCCGGTACACAGTCGCTGCGAGTCGGGCACAGCGATAACCCGGACTGGCGGGGACTTCTGTGACTGATGTGACTCGCCAGCGCGACGGCATCTACCGAAAACGCAAACCTCCACCTCGTGTTCCAATC
>Ga0335070_10011610_pt1 | contig 10283 bp, 10 predicted proteins | sample Lox_Sample_13_FD_206722 | JGI IMG/M metagenome (GOLD analysis project Ga0335070, IMG submission 206722) | Soil microbial communities from Loxahatchee National Wildlife Refuge, Florida, United States - Lox_Sample_1.3 | ecosystem: Environmental > Terrestrial > Soil > Wetlands | place: USA... | reverse complement strand
CACAGCGTTCATACAGGTGCCGTACAATTCTAGGTCGTGACGTCAGACGGGCTGTTGGGCGAAACCGCGCTGGTGACAACAACCGGGCTGACTAAGCGCTATCCCGGTGTCACCGCGCTTGATTCGCTGACCATTGAAATCGCGCCCGGGATCATTGGGCTGGTCGGCCCGAACGGCTCGGGCAAGAGCACGTTCATCAAGATCCTGCTGGGCCTGCTGGCTCCCACGAGCGGTTCCGCGACACTCCTGGGCTTCGACGTGGCGCGGCAGGGCGCCGAGCTCCGCCAGTACGTCGGCTACATGCCGGAGCATGATTGCCTGCCACTGGACATCTCGGCGACGGAATTCGTGGTGCACATGGCCCAGATCAGCGGCCTGCCGCACACCGCCGCGCGCGAGCGGGCGGCCGAGACGCTGCGCCAGGTGGGCCTCTTCGAGGAGCGCTACCGCCCGATGCGCGAGTACTCCACCGGCATGAAGCAGCGTGTGAAGCTGGCGCAGGCCCTGGTGCACGACCCGCGCCTGATGCTGCTGGACGAGCCGACTTCCGGGCTGGACCCGGCCGGCCGCGACGAGATGCTGGACCTGGTGGAGCGCGTGGGCCGGGAGTTCGGGATCGCCATCGTCATGTCGTCGCACCTGCTGGGCGAGATCGAGAGGGTGTGCGATCACCTGATCCAGATCGACTCCGGCCGCCTTGTGCGCTATTCCCCGATCGCCGCCCTCACCGACATCACGAGCCTGCTGGCGGTGGAAGTGGAGGGCGATATCGCCCCCCTGGCGGAGCGTCTCCGGCAAGCGGGCTTCACGCTGGCACAGGACGGCCGGACGCTGCATGTGCGCGCCGACGACGATCGCGTGTATGACGTCATCCGCGACGCCGTAGTTGACCTGGGCGTTGGGTTGGTGCGGCTGCAGCGGCAGCGGCGGCGGCTGGAGGAGATCTTCGGCCAGAAGGCGGCCGCCGATGCTTAACCGGGCCGCCGGCAACATCTACGACCTGGGGTACCGCAGGTACGAAGGGCAGCGCCTGGGCCGCCGCCACGCTGTGTGGGTGCTCTGGCTGCACCGGCTGCGTGGCTGCTTCGGGCTGGGCAGGCCGGCATCCAGCAAGATCTTCCCCATTGGCCTGGCCGTCATCACCCTCATACCAGCCGTGGTGCAGCTGGGCGTAGGCGCACTCGGCGCGAGGAACGCCGAAGTCATCCGCCCGGAGAACTACTACCGCTTCGTGGAAGTGGTCCTGGCGCTCTTCTGCGCGGTGGTGACGCCGGAGATGGTGAGCCGCGACATGCGCAGCGGCACGCTGGCCCTCTACTTCTCGCGCGCTCTGGAGCGGACGGACTACGCCATCGCCAACTTCGCCGCACTGGCCACGTCCATGTTCGCGCTCACGTTCGGGCCGCAGGCGACGCTGTTCATCGGCAACGGCCTGGTGGAGAGCGACCCGGCCTCCTACCTGAAAGACCACTGGCAGCAGGTGCCGGAGATCATCGGCAGCGCACTCCTGCTCTCCTGCCTGGTGGCTGGCATCGGGCAGGCGATCGCCTCCTACACGCCCCGCCGGGCCTATTCGACGGTTGGCATCCTGGCCGTGTTCATCCTGAGCTCGGCGATCGGCGCAACGCTGCTCAGCGTGTCAGAGCAGGGGATCTGGCGGTACAGCCTGATGATCAGCCCGTTCCACGTGGTGGCCGGCTTCTCGTTCTGGTTCTTCGGGGCGTCGCCGGAGCCCCTCAGCCAGCTGGCCAGGGCGGACGTGCCGGGCGCCGTCTACGCGGCAGAAGCCGCGGTGGTAGCCGCCCTGAGCTTCCTCATCTTCCTGCGCCGCTGCCGGGGGATTAAGGCATGACGGACGCCACCCCTTCGCCGGCTGCACCCGCAGCGGCGGACATCGAGGTGATCGACGTCTCCCGCTGGTACGGCAACGTCGTCGCCGTCAACGGGATCTCGTTCTCCATCGGCGCGGGGATCACGGGCCTTCTGGGCCCCAACGGTGCCGGCAAGAGCACGCTGATCCACATGCTCTCCGGGTTCCTGCGCCCGTCCGCCGGCAGCGTGCGGGTCCTGGGCCAGCCCACCTGGGGCAACGAGCACGTCTATCGCCAGATCGGGCTGGTGGAAGCGCGTGAGGCCGTGTACCCGTTCCTCACCGGCCGGGAGTTCGTCGTCCTCAGCGCCAGGCTGCACGGCCTCCCCAGGCCGGAAAAGGCCGCGGCGCGCGCCATCGCCATCGCGGACCTGGAGAGCGTCCAGGACCGGCCCACCGGCGGCTACTCCAAGGGCATGAAGCAGCGCATCAAGATCGCCGCGGCGGTCGTCCACGACCCGCAGGTACTGCTGCTGGACGAGCCGTTCAGCGGCGCCGATCCCAGCCAGCGCCTGCGGATGATGGACATCCTGAAGGGCATGGCGCAGCAGGGAAAGACGATCCTCTTCTCATCGCACATCCTGGAGGAGGTGGAGCGCCTGGCGGAGAACGTGCTGGTGATCGTCGGAGGCAGGCTCGCCGCTTCCGGCGACTTCCACGCGATCCGCAAGCTGATGACGGACCGCCCGCACGTCTTCACCGTCCGCTCCAGCGACGACCGGCGCCTCGCGTCCGCCCTCATGAACGACCCGTCCGTCTCCGGCGTTGAGCTGGACTCTGGTGCGATGCGCGTGCGCACATCGGAGTTCGCGGCGTTCACCATGGCGGCGCCCCGAGTCGCCCGAGCGCAGGCCGTCACGCTGTTCGAGGTGCTGCCGGCGGACGAGTCGCTGGAGAGCGTGTTCGCGTACCTGGTGCGGCGATGAACCGCGACATCTTCTGGCTGACCATCCGCGAGCTGGCGGGCCGCCGGCGCCTGGCGCTGGTGGTGTTGCTCGGCGTCCTGCCTTCTCTTGTCTCAGTAGCCTACCGGCTCGGCGATCAGAACACGGCGGCGGCGCGCTGGACGGCGGACACGCTGCTGTACAACGTCATCATCACAATCTTCCTGCCGCTGGTGGCGCTGATCTTCGGGACATCGGCCCTGGGCAGCGAGGTGGAAGACGGCACGGCGATCTTCCTGCTTTCGAAGCCGGTGACGAGGGGCAGCGTGATCTCCGCGAAGCTGATGGCCGCGTGGGCGCTGACGGCGGTGTTCGTCGTGCCGGCCGCGTCGGTCTCCGGGGCGATCGCCATCTGGGGCACGCCGGAGCAGGGGATAATCACCGGGTTCGTGGTGGCGTGCGTTCTTGGCGCGCTGGCCTATGACTCGCTCTTCGTGATGCTCAGTGCCTTCACAACGCGGGCGCTGTTCGTCGGCCTGGCCTACGTCTTCATCTGGGAGGGAATCATCAACAGCATCTTCAGCGGGACGCGGTTCTTCAGCATCCGCCAGTGCTGCCTGGGGGTGGCTGCGCTGATCAGCAGTGCGCCGGAGGAGACGTTCTCGGCGAACCTCAGCGGGCTCGAGTCAATCGTGATCCTGGCCGTGGCCGTCGTGGTGCCGGTCTGGGCGGCGGTCCGCCTTCTGCGCATGTACCAGGTGGGCGAAAGCGGTTAGCGGCGGATTGACACGTCACCAGCCTGCCGTGATAATGACTGACTGGTCAGTATGTCCGACTGGAGGCACGCATGGTAACCGCGCCCACGTTCAACCCCTTCGCGCCCGGCTTCCTCTCTGATCCCTACCCCACATACCGCGCGCTGCTCCGCGAGAACCCCGTCTCCTGGGAGCCCATGATGGAGATGTGGATCTTCACCCGCTACGAGGACGTGGACGCCATCCTGACCCACCCCAACACCTCCGCCGACCGCCGCTCCGCGCGCAACCGCTTCGCCGAGATGGCCCGCCAGCAGGAGCAGAACTTCGGGCCGTTCAGCCGCGCCCCCACTATGCTCACCAGCGACCCGCCCGTGCACACGCGCCTGCGCAAGCTGGTGAGCAAGGCGTTCACGCCGCGCGCCGTGGAGGACCTGCGCCCGCGCATCCAGGAGATCGTTGACGGGCTGCTGGACGAGGCCGAGAAGCAGGGCTCCATGGACCTGGTGACGGCGCTGGCCTACCCGCTGCCCGTCATCGTCATCTCGGAGATGCTGGGCGTGCCGCCGGAAGACCGCGCGATGTTCAAGAAGTGGTCCGACGAAGTGGTCGCCACGCTGGGCGGCCCGTTCATCGGCCCCGACGTCCTGGAACGCGCCCGCCTGGCGATCGACGGGCTCGCCGACTACCTGGTCCCGATCATCCGCGAACGCCGCCAGCACCCGCGGGCGGACCTCATCTCGGCGCTGGTGGCGGCCGAGGAGCAGGGTCAGGTGCTGAGCGAGGACGAGATCTTCTCGACGGCGATCCTCTTGCTCATCGCCGGCAATGAGACGACGACGCACCTGATCGATAACGCGACCTATACGCTGCTGAAGCACCCGGACCAGCTGGCTGTCCTGCGCGAGAAGCCCGAGCTCATCGCCTCGGCGGTGGAGGAGCTGCTGCGCTTCATCGGGCCGGTGCAGCTGACTGGGCGCGTGATGAAGGAAGAGACCGTCATTGGGGGACAGCTGATGGAGCCGGGGCAAGTGGGCACCGTGCTCCTCGGCGCGGCCAACCACGACCCGGACAAGTGGGGACCCACGGCGGACGCGCTGGACATCACTCGCAACCCGACCGATCACCTGGCCCTGGGCGACGGCATTCACTTCTGCCTGGGCGCGCCGCTGGCCCGGGCGGAAGCCCAGATCGCCATCGGCAGCCTGGTCCGGCGCTTCCCGAAGCTGCGCATGGAGGTCGAGGAGCCGGAGTGGGGCGGCACGTTTATCATCCGGGGCGTGAAGCACCTGCCGCTAAGCTGGTAAGCCAGCGGTAAAGAAAAACCGCTCCGCGGGGTGGCGGAGCGGTTTTCGTTCAAAGCATCACAGGAAAACCTTGCCGGAGGCCTTCCTGTGACGAGCCCAAAAGGGAGGGTTTGGGACCATAACATAAGACGCCCTCCCTTTTGACCCGTTACAGGCCTGTCAGCCGTTCACGCAGTGTTCACCATGTCCCCTCAGCGCTCTACTGGCCCTTGCGGTCGGCAAAGCTTGGGTCGTTGTGATCGAACCAGCCCTCGGCCACCCAGTACTGGTTGCCGAACCACGGCCACGACGTGTCGTTCTTCGCGTACGGCCAGCGGATGCTACCGCCGCCCGGGCACGCGTAGTCGATGCGGGCGTGGGCTGCCGGCGCCTGCGGGTTGGTGACCCCCAGCATGTAGCGCTGGATGTCGTAACCGATCTGCTTGCGCTTCTCCAGGTCGAACTCGGCGCGGGACTTGTCCAGCATCTGGTCCAGGGTCGTGTCGGCGGCGCGGAAGGAGTTCTTGGGGCCGCCCGTCTTGAAGTACGGGTAGACCCAGTCGTCCAGGTCGATCCAGCCGTTGTCGTAGCCCCAGGTGAAGGCGCCCGTCTCGGCGTCCTCGCTGACCAACCCCTCGGCGATGCGGGAGTAAGGCACGGTCTGGAACTTGATGTCCTGGTCGATCCCCAGGTTGCGCTTAATCGTCTCCAGGTACGTCGGAGCGTAGCGGGAGATGTAAGCGGGCACGTCCGCGAACCAGATCTGCGGGATGTCCGGCTTGCCTGCGGCCTCGAAGAGCTGGCGTGCTTCCTGGATGTCCTTGTCGCGGTCCGCGCCGACACGGTAGCCGGGCAACGAGAGCAGCTCATCGTCCGGCAGCGCCCAGTACTTGATCGCGCTGTTGACCGGTCCCACCTTGATCCAGGCGCCGGAGCCGATGATGTCGACGATCTCCTGCCGGTCCGCAGCCAGGAACAGCGCCCGGCGCACACGCCAGTCGTCGAACGGCTTGGCATACAGCTTGAGGCGGGAGTTCAGCCAACCGGAGACCTGCTGGCGGGAGAACTTCAGCTCCGGGATCTCGTCCAGGATGTTGAGGATCCACTGCGGGTTGTCGATGAAGCCGGCGGAGTCGATCTCCTTGCGGCGGAAGAGCGATTCGACGGTGGCGTCGTTCAGGCCCTGGCCTGTGGCCTTGTAGCCGTCCAGGTAGGGGCGGCCCAGGCTCTTGTCGCCCCAGCCGAACCACTCCGGGTTGCGGATGGCCCGGTACTCGATGCCGAAGGTGAGTGAGTCCCACATGAACGGCCCGGTGCCGATCATGCGGTCGGACGGGGCGGGCGCGCGGTTCTTGTAGGAGTCAACGGAGTCCCACGGCGTGACGCCGTCCGGGCCGGGGCCCATGTCCACGATCTCCTTGGGGATGATCATGGCGTTGGTGTCCGCCATGAAGTGGTAGAAGGGCGCCGTCGGGGCCTTCGTGACGATCTTCAGGGTGTACTTGTCCACTGCCTCGATCGTCTCGATCGTTTCGTACTGGCTGGAGCGGTAGTAGTACGTATGCTGGTAGCTGTCGGGGTTGCGCTGGCGGTCATAGCTGTACTTGACGTCTTCGGCGGTCAGCTCGCGGCCGGCCAAGTCGGGGAAGTTGGCGCGGATCTTGTCGGTGTTGTGGAACTTAACGCCCTGGTTCAGGTGAACGATGTACGTCAACAGGTTCGGCGCCGGCTCAACCATCTCCGGAGCGTCCGTCGCCAGGTCCGGGAGGATGTTCTCCCAGGTCGGCTCTTCGTGGCTGGCGTAGCGGTAGAGCTTGCTGAACACGGCGGACTGGTTGGAGTACATCGGCCCGAACTGCGTCTGGTGCGGGTCGTAGCGGTCCAGCACCACGGCGTCGAAGCCGATGTAGGTGAGGAAGCCGCCGCGGGAGTCGGACGGCGCCGGCTCAAACGTCCTGCGGCCGTCGACGGGCTTCTCGAAGTCCAGGCAGAGGTACTTTTCGCCGGGGGTGGCGTCCGGCCCGCAGTAGAGGCCGCCGGTGGGAGTCGGCCCGCCGGAGGTGCCAGAAGGCGTCGACTCGCCGCCACAACCCACGACTGCGCCGAGGGCGAGGCCCGTGCCGGCGATGGCGGAACCCGAAATCAGGCGGCGGCGGGTGTAGCGTTTCCGCCAGAACTTGTCCCAGTAGTTACTCTCCTCAGGCATCTAGTGCGTGTCTCCTTTCCGGGTTCCGTGGGCGGCAGTTGTCAGCAAGTCATGTCACCGGTCTAGCCCAGGCGCAGGCGTGGGTCAAGCACGTCGCGCAGGGCGTCGCCGGCGAGGTTGAACCCGAGCACCGCGAGGGCGATGGCGCCGGCGGCCGCCAGCCCCGGGCCCGGGTGGTCCACGATGACGGGGTAGGCATCGCTCAGCATGATGCCCCAGGACGGCCCTTCGGGCAGCTTGTCGGGCGCAATGAAACCGAGCGTGGACTCGGCGAGAATGGCCACGCCGATCCCCGTCGAAAAGACGATGATGATCGAGGCCATGATGTTCGGAATGATGTAGTAGCGCATGGTTCGCAGGTCAGTGGCGCCGATCGTCCGCGCCGCCTCCACGTACTGCTGCTCGCGCGTGGCAAGCACGACGCTGCGCACGATGCGCTGCACGCTGGGTATGCCGACGAGGCCCAGGGCGATGGCGATAACGAAGAGGTTGGGTCCGCTGGTTAACGGGTTGATGGTGACTATCAAGATCAGCGCGATCAGGGGCGGAAACGACTGTAATGCGTCCATCAGGCGCTGGATCACCGTGTCCATCCATTTGCCGAAGTACCCGGACACCACGCCGATCCCCGCGCCCAGTGCCGTGGCCAGCACCAGCGCCCAAACGGCGACGAAGAGCGAGCGGCGGGCGCCGTTGACGATGCGGGCCCAGACATCGCGGCCGCTCTTGTCCGTGCCCAGCCAGTGGTTCGAGCTGGGCGACTCGAAGGAGCGGACACGGCCGCGTGCGTTGTAGAAGTTTTGCTCCGGGCTGTAGCGCTGCAGGATCGGCGAGCCGAGCTCAAAGCCAAGCGGGCGGTCCGGCAGCGAGGGCCAGCCGAAACTGGCCTTGGGAACGCCGATAGTGGCGAGCAGCAGGAAGCCGACGATGGCGAAACCGATGGCGCCCAGGGGCTTTTTGCGGATGAATTTCCAGATTCCGCGCCAGGCGGAACCGCGGCGGGGCGCCGCCGTCTCCGGCGCAGCCGGGGTTACCGCTGGGATCGCTGACTCTTGCGCCATCTAACTGTACCGGATCCGCGGGTCAAGCCAACCATAGGTAATGTCCACCAGCAGGTTGATGAATACCAGTGTTACAGCTACGACGATGACGACTCCCTGGATCACCGGGAAGTCCGGGTTCTGCGCGACGGCGAAGACCACGTAGTTGCCGATGCCGGGAATAGTGTAGATGCTCTCCAGAACGACGTTGCCGCTCACGATGCCGCCGAGGAGGATGCCGATCAGCGTCAGTACCGGGATCAGCGCGTTCTTGAGCGCGTGACGGACAATGATCGCGCGCTCCCTCAGTCCCTTGGACCAGGCGGTGCGCACGTAGTCCTGGCGCAGCACCTCCAGCATCTGGGATCGCAAGAAGCGCATGATCACCGCGCCCGTCCCAAGGCCTCCGATAAGCGCTGGCGCCAGCATCGCCTTTATGTTCTTTGCCGGATCAGACGTCAGACTCGCGTAGTCTGAATGGGGCCCAAACCAGTCCGATAAGGTGCCGCCTCCGTAGCGGGCCGTGAGGACGATCGTGATGATCGCAACCACGAACACCGGTATACCCAGGAAGAAGATCGAGAAGAAGCGCAGGAAGTAGTCGATCCAGGAATCCTGCCGCACGGCCGAAATGATGCCGACAGGCGTGGCGATGACGATGGCGACGATGATCTGTAGGATGCCCAGCTCAATGGTGGGGCCGGCGCGGTCCTTGATCTCACCTAGCACTGCGTTCTGGCTTTTAAAAGAGTGCCCGAGGTCGCCCTGGATGAGTCCCGTCATGTAGTCCCAGTACTGTTTGGGGAGAGACGTGTCCAGCCCCAGCTGCGCCCTCACAATCTTCCTGCACTCTTCGGCGCCGGCCTGGCCGTTACCGGCCTGGCCGCCAATGCAGGAGCCGGCCGCGCGGTTTACTACGGTGCTGGTGTCAATGCGAAGGGCCAGGAAGACAAAGGTGGCGACGAGAAAGATGACAAGGAAGTTCAGCAGGACGCGGCGAATGATATAGGCCTGCATCTTCCCCCCTAGCCGGCGCCCGCGGCGCAAGCAAAGCAAGCACGGGGCGCATGTGCGTGTCGCATCGTTTTGAGCATGCCGCCAACCCCCTGGGCGACGAGTGGCTAGAAAGTAGCATCGGCTATAGGCAATGTCAAGGTTCGCTCAATATGCGATACGTTGGCCGCGGCGGCCCGGACGCGCCACTTTCCACACCCCGCGCAACTATGTGCGAAAGTCCCATAGGGCGCTTGACAGGTTTACGCGCGTTACGTACATTAGTTACAGACGTCACAAAGTGTGGCGACGCCGAATCCGCCTTTGGCGGACCGGGGAAACCGAACTGGGGTGAGTCTCGCCAGGTGGTGAGTAGGGTAACCCTTCTACCCGAACCCGTCAGCTAACCTCGGAGGCGCATGGAAGGGCCAATCCGCCCAATGGCGGCATCGGCTCTTTTTTTGTTGCAACGGAGGTGGGGTCAGAGATGCAAATAGCACCGCCAAGAGCGTGCCCACGCTGCCAGGGTTCAATGCTCTTCGAAGAAGACTGGTACGGCGCCTACAGCACGTGCCTCTCCTGCGGATACGTCTACGAGTACGGCGCCACGGCGTCGATCGAGCTCGAGGCGGAGTCCAACGGTGAGCACCGGCAGCGCCGCCGCCAGCCTTCGCACGGCAAGCTCCGGCTCTAAGCCGCCAACCGCAGCGATCCCAACTGAGGGCGCCCGCGTGGTGTCCTCTTTTCTTTTTCCCTTTCCCGCCGCAGGGCTTGACAGCGTTCTCTCACGCGCTGTACTTTACCAGTTGGTTAAATACACATGGCACGCACAGTTTCGCCCGATCGCATCAGCACCACCTTCGCGGCCCTCGCCGACCCCACCCGGCGCGCCATCCTCGCGCGCCTTTCGGACGGTGAGGCCTCCGTCACTGAGCTGGCGGAGCCGTTCGCGATGAGCCTGCCCGCCGTATCCAAGCACCTCAAGGTGCTGGAACGCGCCGGCCTCATCTCGCGCGGCCACGAAGCCCAGTGGCGCCCCAGCCGGCTACAGGCAGCCCCCCTGAAAGAAGTGGCCGACTGGGTGGAGAAGTACCGCCGTCACTGGGAGGCGCGCTTCGATCGCCTGGACGAGTACCTGCGCGAGCTACAAGGCAAGCAGAAGGAGGAGAACGATGACCAAGGCGACTAGCCCCGGCCTGGCGCTGACCCTGCCGTCCGACCGCGAGATCCAGATGACCCGCGTCTTCGA
>Ga0335070_10011609_pt1 | contig 10283 bp, 3 predicted proteins | sample Lox_Sample_13_FD_206722 | JGI IMG/M metagenome (GOLD analysis project Ga0335070, IMG submission 206722) | Soil microbial communities from Loxahatchee National Wildlife Refuge, Florida, United States - Lox_Sample_1.3 | ecosystem: Environmental > Terrestrial > Soil > Wetlands | place: USA: Florida... | reverse complement strand
GAAACGCCCGACCCTTGCGATTCTTCCGGTCCTTCAGAACGCGACGCTGGGCCAGTGGGACGGGCCGGGTCTGGCGAAGCTGCTTGCCGATCCCGCGCGGACCGACGCGCTGCGCAAGCAGCTCATCGCATTCGTTGCCGCCAACCGGCTGCAGGGGCTCACCGTCGACTTCGAGGAGGTGCCGGCCGCCGCGCATCCCGATCTCGAGAAGTTCCTGAAGACGCTTTCCGGCGACTTCATCGGCCGCGGCTGGATCATCGTGATGGCTGCGCCATTCGACGACGAGGAATGGCCCTACCAGGCCTATGCCGGCATCGTCGACTACACGTTGCTGATGGCCTACGACGAGCACGACAACACCGGCCCCGCGGGCAGCATCGCCGGACAGCAGTGGTTTGAAACCACGCTCGACCGGCGCATGCGGACGTTGGCGCCGAGCCGTACGATCGTCTCGATCGGAAGCTATGCTTACGACTGGAACGGCGGCCACGCTGACGATTTGACGTTCGAGAGTGCGGTCGTTGCAGCGCACGATTCCGAAGCGACAGTCAATTTCGACGACGCCACGAACAATCCTCATTTCTCGTACATCGAGGACGACCAGACGAAGCACGATGTCTGGTTCCTCGACGCGGTGACTGCGTACAACGAGATTCACGCCTCCGACATCTACCGCCCGGCTGGCTATGCGCTCTGGCGGCTCGGCAGCGAGGATCCGTCCGTCTGGCAGGTCATGGCGCGGAGCTACGGTGCGACGGCGCCGGCCAGCCTGCGCGACATCCCGATCGGCGCCGATCCGGACTACGAGGGCGAAGGCGAATTCCTGAGGGTCGATGCCGACCCGACACCCGGCACGCGCGCGTTCGAGGTGGACCGTATCACGGGCGACATCGACGACGAGGTATATACGCGTCTCCCGACAAACTACGTGATCCGGCAGTTCGGCTACGTTCCGGGCAAGGTTGCGCTGACGTTCGACGATGGTCCCGATCCGGAGTGGACGCCGCAAATTCTCGACATTCTGAAGGCCAAGCACGTCCACGCGACGTTCTTCGTCATCGGTGCCAATGCCGAGGCCAACCCCGATCTTGTACAGCGGATTGTCGACGAGGGTCACGAAGTCGGCAATCACACATACACGCACCCGAACCTCGCCGACACGCCGACCACCGCGGTGGCGCTGGAGCTCAATGCGACGCAACGCCTGTTCCAGGCGCTGACCGGACGCTCGCTCGTTCTGTTCCGTCCGCCCTATCTCGGGGACGCGGAGCCCGACGACACCAGCGAGATCGTTCCGATGGAGATTGCCCAGGGCCTCGGCTATCTCACGGTCGGTGAGGTCGACGATCCCGTCGACTGGTCGCTGCCCGGCGTCGACAAGATCGTCGAGCGTGCCGTCCGCCAGATCGAACACCCAAAGCCCGACGCGCTGGGCGACACGATCCTGCTGCACGACGCCGGCGGCGACCGATCGCAGACTGTCGCGGCACTGCCGATCCTGATCGACAAGCTGCGCGCCGGCGGCTACCAGTTCGTTCCGGTCTCGGATTTGATCGGATTCAAGCGCGACCAGGCGATGCCGCCGCTGCCGCCGACTCTCGCGCTGCTCAACGTCCGCATCGTGTTTCTCACCATCAGCTGGGCCGGGCGGCTGCTGTACTATGCGTTCCTGGCCGCGATCTGGCTGGGCGTCTCGCGCCTCATCTTCCTCGCCGGGCTGAGCCTCTGGGACCGCCGGTCCGAGGCGGCGCAGCGGTCGGCACCTGCGGTGCAGAACCTGCATGTCTCGGTGATCGTGCCGGCCTACAACGAAGAGAAGGTGATTGCGCAGACGGTCGAGCGCCTCCTTGAGAGCGATCATCGCGATCTCGACGTCATCGTCGTCGACGACGGGTCGCAGGACAATACGTCCACCGTTCTGCGTTCCGCGTTCGGTGCCGACCAGCGCGTGACTCTGATTCGCATCGCGAACCGCGGCAAGGCCGAGGCATTGAACGCAGGACTTGCGCGGTCGACGGGCGATATCATCGTCGCGCTCGATGCCGACACGCAGTTCCAGCCCGACACGATCCCGCGCCTGGTCCGCTGGTTCATCGATCCGAACGTCGGAGCGGTCGCCGGAAATGCCAAGGTCGGCAACCGCATCAACATGATCACCCGGTGGCAGGCACTCGAGTACATCGTTGCGCAAAATCTCGAGCGTCGCGCTCTTGCTGCGCTTGGCACACTGACCGTCATTCCAGGTGCGGTCGGCGCCTGGCGCAGATCGGTGCTCCGGGCCATGGGCGGGTTCCACTCCGACACGCTGGCCGAGGACCAGGATCTCACGATCGGCATCCAGGCCAAGGGCTGGCGCGTGCGCTTCGACAGCTCAGCCGTCGCATGGACCGAGGCGCCGACGACGTTCCGCGGCCTCGCCAAGCAGCGCTTCCGCTGGGCCTTCGGGACGCTGCAATGCCTTTGGAAGTACCGCGACCTGACGTTCAACCCGCGCTATGGCGCGCTTGGGATGATTGCGTTGCCGCAGGTCTGGCTGTTCCAGATCGCGCTCACGGCGCTGGCGCCGCTCGCCGACCTGTTGCTGATCTGGCAGCTCGTCAGCCAGTGGATCGCGTACTCCCAGCACGGCTCGGAATTCAGCAACACCGATCTTGTCACCGTCGGCATCTACTACGTGGTCTTCATCGTCGTCGACCTGCTCGCGGCGACCTTTGGCTTCCTGATGGAACGGCGGGAGAACTGGGGTCTGCTGTGGTGGTTGCCACTTCAGCGCTTCGGCTATCGCCAGCTCATGTACTACGTGGTGGTGCGCTCGATCTCGGCTGCGGTGCGCGGCGCCTTCGTCGGATGGGGAAAGCTTGAGCGCACCGGGACGGTCCAGGCGCACCGCTAGCGCGGCGCCAGGATCACACGGTCATCATCTCTGCGCACGACGCGGTAGTTCAGTTCCACGACGCGGCGGATCCGCGGTGTGAGCGGAAACGGCGTGAGAGTTTCGAACTGGATTAGCGCATAGCGGCGCCGCTCGATCTGCCGCGACAGGTCCGTGTCGCTTCGTGCTCCCGTCAGGTAGGCTTGCTCGATGTTGAAGACGTCGACCTCGGGCGGCTTTCCCGCCCAGTAGCAAAGCGAAAGCATCTCACACAGGACCGGCCCTCTTGCCGCGCGGATCAGCGCGATCTCCCCCGCGGCCGCGCGACGTTCATCCGCCAGCGGATGCAGCCAGTAGTCGGCGCTTCGCCAGTCGGCGTCCAGACTGGCCAGTTCGATTGCCGGCCCAATGGAAAACGCCGCCGCGGCAACAGCGCTCAGCAGCGCGCGCCCTTCCAGCCGGTTCATCAGCACGCCGGCGGCAAGGGCGAGCGCCATGTCGGCGTCAAACAGTGCGTTGGCGTCGACGCCGGCACCCCCAAGAAAGAAGACGCCGGCCCCAGCCGCGGTCGCTGCATAGATCACGCAAAACATTGCGTGCCGATCGCGCCGGGCCAGCAGGAACAGCGCCGCTGCGCCGATGAGGGGCACGGCGCCCCATGGAAGCCACTGCGCCAATCCGAACTGGATGTTCGTCCATGAGTAGGTTCGAGCGGAGTTGATCTGATCGAGTAGGCTGACGCCGAAGACCTGCTTGAAGACGCCGAGACCTACGAGCAGGAAGATCGTGCCGCTGGCGACGAACACAATTGCGCGCTGTCGATCTGCCAGGAACAGCCACGCGGCAAGCGCGGCAGGCAGAATGACAAGATTGTGCTTAACGAAGAAGGCGAGCGCCAACAGCGCTGCCGATACGACCATCAGCCGTGGGGTTCTTGGTTCGCGAAGGGCAGCCAGCAAGCCGCCCAACGCGATCGCATGCCCCAGTAGCTGTGGATCGTCCATCGCGACGTAGTCGCTCGTCAGCATCAGACCGGCAGCGAAGAGCAGCGACGAGAACAGGGCTTCGGCGTGACTACAGCCCATCTGCCGTGCGGCTGCTTCGAGCGCTATGGCAACGGCAAGGAGCGCGGCCAGCGAAACGACTCGGCCGGCGACGATTGTGTCCGCTGTGAGCTTGCCGACCGCGCCGATGACGTAGAACGACAGCGGCGGATAGTTGTTGATCATCAGGCCATGCGGTGGGGGATAGGGCGTGCCTGCGGCCATGGCAGCCTGTGTGAAATAGGCGTTCCATCCCTCGTTCGGATCGAAAGGCACCTGAAAACCGATGACACACGCGACGTGCATGAGCCCGAGCGCGCAGCCCGTGCCGAGCGCCACGATCACGAGTTGCAGAGGAAGACCACTCCGGCTCACGTCGACCTGCACCGCGCGTCGGGAACGATGTCATAGAGAGCATAGAAAGAGCGCACAGAGCGCAGCCGCAGCATCGCCGGAACTCGGCTGTGAGGGCCACGTCCGTAAATCACGATCGCCTGATCGAAGTGGCACTGGAAGTAGGAGAGATAAGGCGACAGGTCCGCGAGATCCTCGTCGTTGGCGCGCCGGCGGGCGGCGAGATCGTCCAGTTCATCAACGTCCGGCGGCGAGCCTTGCGCGGCGGTGCTGGCAGCGATGCGATCGAACGGCGGGCGCACTTGGATGACATGCTGTCCGGTTGTCGTGAACATCAGCGGTGTGAATGCCGCGCGATCGATCACCGCAAACTCGGCCATGTGCCAGTAGGGCTGATCTGGATCCCAACCGAGCGAATCGCCGTCGAGCACGGTGAGCAGCCGTCCCCCCTTCCCGATATCGGCGGCGTGCCCGCGGAACTCGGCATATTGCGCATCGTAGGCGCGCCAGTTCAGGGTCAGTGCGCCGGCGCCGGCCATCGTGACGGCGAGGGCGAGCGTGCCGGCGGCAAAGGCGTAGCGTGGCATCTTCCAATCGGTCGAGCCGAGGGCAAGGACGCCCAGTACCGCCGGCAGGCGCAAGTGAACGCCCCATCCTCCGAGCGCCCACTCCGGCGCAAACAGCACCCCAGCCGCAAGGAGGATCAGCGTGACGCGCATGCGCGGATGGACCACGAGCCGCCCGGCCGTAACGCCGACCGCGAACGCCGCGACGAGCAAGACGGTCAGCAGCCAGGCCGGCTGGTCGAAGCCATACTGGATCGCCGCCTCGATGCGATCCTGCATCGTGTCGAGCAGATCGAATGTCAGGCCGTTGCCGGCCGCAGCCGGTTTGAGAAGGAAGAAGATGAGGGAAGGCACGCAGAGCCCGACAAGGCGCACGAGTCGGCGGAGGACATCGTTGGCCGTCCAGGGCCGTTCGGCGAGCGCGCCGGACAGTTCGTAGCCGCCGATCGCGAGCAGCAGGACGGCCAGTGCGAACAGGTGACAGAAGTAGAGGATCGTGAAGGCCAGCGCGAAGGCCGCATAGTGCAGAGCCGTCCACCGCCGGTCGCTCGCGATCCAGGCGGCAAGCAGGAAGAAGCTCAATCCTGCCGCGAAACAGTAGTTGAAAAATCCCCACATGAAGTTCGCGTTGTAGGCAAAGAAGGCGCCGAGGAGCGCGGCAGGGTTTGTGCGTCCAAACAGCGCGCGCTGGAGCGCGGCCGGCCCCAGCGCCCACAGGATGACGGTCGCGGTGAGGAAGGCTTTCGTCGCGACCTCGAGGGGCAGGGCTTTTGCGAGAAGCGGCACGATCGTTTCCGCGGCAAGGTTCGGTACGAGGCTCCAGGCAACGGTGTAGTAGCGCGACGGCAGGCCGCCGATCAGCGCGAAGCTCGCGAGATGCGCCGGATAGTCGGGCATCGCGGGTGTCGCCGCGCACCACAGGGGCGCCGCGAGAATTGCGGCGGCCGCAATGGACGCAACGAGCGGCCATTCCAGGCCGCGGATACTGGTCATGACGAGTTGCGACGCGCTCCCCCGGGACCGAAAGCGTATAGACCGGCGGCAAGTTAATGAAAATCCCGCGACTTCGGCAGAACGCGCACATTGCGGGGATGGCGCGGGGCGCGCGAATCGGGGCGCCGATAGGCAAGATCCTCGCGTCGGCCCTGGAACCGGCGAAGATCGTCCTCGGCCAGCCGTTCCAGTTCGTCGCTGCGGTCGAAAATGCGCTCGGCCACGAGGTGGACGACGTTGTCGGCGCTCTGCACCTTGCCTTCGACCATGAGCAGCCGGGCGCCCATGACCTCGCGGCGATAGCGTTCGAGGACCCGGGGCCAGACGACGACGTTGGTGATACCCGTCTCGTCGCTCAGCGTGATGAACACGACGCCGGCGTCGCCCGGCATCTGCCGTACCAGTACAACGCCGGCGCAGCGCGCCGCCGCCCCGTCCGTCGCCGCCTCGATCTCGGCGCAGGTCATCACGCGTTCCGCATCGAACACGCCGCGCACGAACTGCATCGGATAGCCTTTGAGCGACAGGCGCATGGTCTGGTAGTCGGCAAGTACGTGCTCACCGAGCGGCATGAGGGGCAGCGGGGCGGTATGCTCCGGCGGCAGCTCCTTCGTCCGTTGCGCCTCGAACAACGGCAAGGTGTGATGGTCGGGCAGCCGCCGTACCGCCCAGATCGCCTCGCGCCGGTCCATGCCGAGGGCGCGGAACGCATCGGCGTCGGCCAGAACCATCAATGCCGCTTTCGGCAGCCCGCTCCGGCGCACGAACTCCGCGAAACTCGGATAGCCATAGCCGCGATTGTCCTCGATCGCCCTCGCCCAATCTTCCTTGAAGCCATCGATCTGACGGAAGCCGAGGCGCAGCGCCAGCACGCCGCAGCCGTTGCGTTCCAGCGTGTTGTCCCATGCGCTCACCGCAACGTCGGGTCCGAACACATCGACACCGTGCTCGCGCGCGTCGCGCACGATCTCCGCCGGCGCGTAGAATCCCATCGGCTGGGAATTCAGCAGGGCGCAGGCGAACACCGCGGGATGATGGCATTTGATCCACGAGGACACGTAGACGAGATGCGCGAAGCTCGCGGCATGGCTTTCGGGAAAGCCGTAGGAGCCGAAGCCCTCGATCTGCGAGAAGCAGCGTTCGGCAAACTCCCGCTCATAGCCTCGCCGCGTCATCCCGCCGATGAACTTGCCGCGGAAGCGGTCGATGGTGCCGAGGTTGCGGAACGTCGCCATGGCACGGCGCAGCCCGTTGGATTCATCCGGCGTGAATTTCGCCGCCACGATGGCCATGCGCATCGCCTGTTCCTGAAACAGCGGCACGCCCATCGTCTCCTTCAGCACCTGGTACAGCTCGTCCGGCGGCCCGTAATCGGGATGCGGCGCAGGGAAGACGACCTTCTCGATTCCCTTCCGCCGCTTGAGATAGGGATGCACCATGCCGCCCTGGATCGGGCCGGGGCGGACGATCGCGACCTCGACGACGAGATCGTAGAACTTTCGCGGCCGGAGACGCGGCAGCATGTTCATCTGCGCCCGGCTCTCGACCTGGAACACGCCGATGGCGTCGGCCTCGCACAGCATGTCGTACACTTCCGGCTGCTCGCGCGGCACGTTGGCGAGCGTGAAGCGGCCCTTCTGCGGCTCGTGTTGCTCGAACAGGTCGAACGCCTTGCGGATGCAGGTGAGCATGCCGAGCGCCAGGACATCGACTTTCAGGAGCTTCAGTGTGTCGAGATCGTCCTTGTCCCATTCGATGAAGTAGCGGTCGTCCATCGCCGCCGGGCCGATCGGCACCATCGTGTTCAGCGCGTCGTCGGTCAGCACGAAGCCACCGACGTGCTGCGACAAGTGGCGCGGGAAGCCCATGATCTCGTTGGCGAAGCGCACGGCGCGCGCAATCGCGAGATTGTGCGGATCGAGCCTGCCTTGGCGCACCTGGTTTTCCTTGAGCGCGGAGCCCCAGCTCCCCCATACGCTGTTCGCCATCGCCGCGGTGATGTCCTCTGTGAGGCCGAACACCTTGCCGACTTCGCGAATAGCGCTGCGCGGACGGTAGTGAATGACGGTCGCGGTCAGCGCGGCGCGGTGGTGGCCGTAGCGCTTGTAGACGTGCTGGATCACCTCCTCGCGCCGCTCGTGCTCGAAGTCGACGTCGATGTCGGGCGGCTCGTTGCGCTCGGCAGAGATGAAGCGCTCGAACAGAAGGTCGATCTGCGCGGGATCGACCGCCGTCACGCCGAGGCAGTAACATACGGCCGAATTGGCGGCGGAGCCGCGGCCCTGGCAGAGGATCTTCTTGCCGTTCGCATAGGCCACAAGATCGCGCACGGTCAGGAAGTAGTGCGCGTATTTCTGTTTCTCGATGACGGCGAGTTCCTTGTTGATCGTCTCGCGAACCTTGGCCGGAATGCCGCCGGGATAGCGCAGCGCCGCACCTTCCCAGGTCAGATCGCGCAGATGACCGTCCGCGGTCTTTCCCGGCGGCACCGGCTCGTGCGGGTAGTTGTATTTGAGGTCCGAGAGCGTGAACGCGATGCGCCCGGCGAAGCGCACCGTCTCGGCAATGGCGTCGGGACAGTCGCGGAACAGCCGCGTCATTTCGGCGGGCGTCTTGAGATGCCGCTCGGCATTGACTTCGAGCAGCTTACCGGCCTTGTCGATGGTCACATGCTCGCGGATGCAGGTGACGACGTCCTGGAGTTCCCGCCGCTCTGCCGTGTGATAGAGCACGTCGTTCACCGCAAGCAGTGGCACGCCGGTCTGCTGCGCCAGGCGATCCAGACGGCGCAGTCGCCGCCTGTCATCGCCTTGGTGCAGCATCGAGGCCGCAAGCCATACGCGTCCGGGTGTCGCCCGACGCAAGATCTTGAGAATTGTTTTTGCAGATTCGAGCGATCCCTCCCTGGGCGGTATCACCGCGAGCAGCAGCCCTTCCTGCCAGGCCAGCAGATCGTCGCGGAAAAGGATGCATTCGCCCTTGGTAGCGCGCGGCTTTCCTTCCGGCGGCCTGAGCTTTCCCTCTGAAATCAGGCGGCAGAGATTTCCGTAGGCCTTTCGGTCCGTCGGATAGGCAAGGATGTCCGGCGTGCCGTCGGCGAAGACGAGCCGCGCGCCGATCAGGAGCTTCGGCTTCTTTTCCGTGAGCCTTGGATCGTCGAGCGCCGCATAGGCGCGCACCACGCCAGCCAGCGTGTTGCGGTCGGCGATGCCGATGGCTTCGTAGCCGTAGGCATAGGCCGTCAGCACCATCTCTTCCGGCTTCGAGGCGCCGTGCAGGAACGAGAAATTGCTCGTGACCGCGATTTCGGCGTAAGGCGGCTGATCTTTCAGGACCTCGATGGCGTCGGTCTCTTCCGCGGACGGTTCTGGCGCCCGCTTGTCACGCACCTCTTTTCGCTTCTCCTTCATGCGAACAGCCCGTGCATGAACCACCGGGGGGCGCCGGTTTCGCGGCCATAGATACCATCGCGGTATAGCCAGAAGCGCCGGCCTTCCTTGTCTTCGACGCGGAAGTAGTCGCGAGTCGGCATGTGCTCCTGGTGCCGCCACCACTCCATCGCGATGCGCTCGGGTCCTTCGACGCGCGTCACGCTGTGCCGGACGCGGCGCCAGTTGAAGCTCGCCGGCGGCCCGTCCGGCACGGCCGCAATCACGTCGATCGGCTCGGGTTTCGTGAACAGGCGGATCGGGCGCCGCGGCGGCTCGCCGTCATGGCGCGCCTCCCACATGATGTCCGTTTCCGGCGCGTGCTGCGCCGGCACCGCAACCGAAGCCGCTTCCGGAATATGGGTGTCCTGCGGCTGGAAACTTACGATGCGATGCGAGCCGAAGCGCGCCGCCAGCCGGTCGATCAGGCAGGCGATCTCCTTGTCCTCATCGGGCCTGGCTTCGAGCCCCACGCTTTCCGGCATCAGCCGTTCAGCATGCAGCGCGCTCAGACGAACGAGATCGAAACCAAATCCCGGATCGAGCGGATCGGCCAGAACCTCGAGGCGGGTGTGGAACAGCTTTGCGATGACGGCGGCGTCGCGCAGCGGCCGCGCGGTCTCGATCGCGATGCGGCGCACGATCCCGTCGGTGCGGAAGAAGGATGCTTCCAGGGCGCGCGCGCCTTGGCCGCGTTCTTCCATCACGTCGCACAGCGATTGCGCGAGCCCGCGGATCGCCTCGGCGATGAAATCTTCCGCCACCACCGGCTCGACGAAACGGCGTTCCGCGGCATAGGCGGGAAGGATTCGCCGCGGCGAAATCGGCTTCTCGCCGCGGCCGAGCGCGCGCTCGAGCTTGAACACCATCTCCTTGCCGAACCGTGCCGTGAGCTCGGCACGGCTGCGCCGGGCGACCTGGCCGATCGTCTTGAGACCGGCGCGCCGGAACGCATGCGTGTCCTTCTCGTCGAGATCGAGGGCGGCGACCGGCAGGGGCGCGAGCGCGGCGGCCTCGTCACCGGGCT
>Ga0335070_10011608_pt1 | contig 10284 bp, 9 predicted proteins | sample Lox_Sample_13_FD_206722 | JGI IMG/M metagenome (GOLD analysis project Ga0335070, IMG submission 206722) | Soil microbial communities from Loxahatchee National Wildlife Refuge, Florida, United States - Lox_Sample_1.3 | ecosystem: Environmental > Terrestrial > Soil > Wetlands | place: USA: Florida... | reverse complement strand
GCCGCCCGCGATCCGCGAGGCGCAGGCGACCATCCGGTGGGCCGAGCATCTCGTCTTCATCTACCCGCTGTGGGCCGGCTCGATGCCGGCGCTGCTCAAGGGATTCATCGAGCAGGCGTTCCGGCCGGGGTTCGCGATGGACCCGGGCGGGGGCCTGCTCGCCGCGAGGCCGCTCGCGGGCCGCAGCGCGCGCATCGTCGTCACCATGGGCATGCCCGCGTTCGTCTATCGCTGGTTCTTCCGCGCGCACAGCCTGAAGAGCCTGCAGCGCAACATCCTGGGCTTCTGCGGCATCGAGCCCATCAAGGTGAGCCTCGTGGGCCAGGTGGACGATCCCGATCCCGCCAGGCGCCAGCGCTGGCTCGCGAAGATGCGCGAGTTCGGCGAGGCCGCCGACGCGGGCTACCTCTAGGAGCGGCAAGCATGCGGTCCGCGATCCGCGCCGATTCCGCACCCGAGGGCTGCTTTCACTGCGGGCTGCCCGTCCCCGCGAGCGGCGCGCCGCGCTTCGAGCTCGACGGCGCCACGCGCGTGTTCTGCTGCCCCGGATGCGAAGCGGTGTCGCGATTCATCCACGGCGCGGGGCTGGACGATTTCTACCGGCTGCGAAGCGCGAAGTCCGAGCGCCCGGGCGATGCGCCGATCCGCGAGACGCTCGCCCTCTACGACGAGCCCCTGATGCAATCGCGCTTCGTCACGGCGCCGGGCGAGGGCCGTTGCGAAGCCGAGCTGATCGTCGAGGGCATGACCTGCGCCGCGTGCGCGTGGCTGGTCGAGCACGCGATGGCCCGCGTGCCGGGCGTGGAGTCCGCGCAGGTGAACTATTCCACGGGGCGCGCGAGGGTCAGCTGGCGCGCGGGTGAGGCGCGGGCGAGCGAAGTCTTCGCCGCGGCGCTCGATTGCGGTTGCCGCGCGTGGCCGTTCGAGGCGGGGCGCCTCGAGCTGGTTCGCGACGGCGAACGCAAGGCGATGCTGCGCCGCTTCCTGGTCGCGGCCCTGGGCATGATGCAGGTGATGATGTATGCCGTGCCCACGTACATCGCGCGCGACGGAGAGATCACCCCCGACGTCGAGGCGCTCCTGCGCTGGGCGGGCCTCGTGCTCACCACGCCGGTGATCGCATATTCGGCGGCGCCGTTCTTCCGCAATGCATGGAACGAGCTTCGCGCCCGGCGCCCCGGGGTGGACCTGCCCGTGAGCCTGGGCCTCGCGGCGGCATTCGCGGCGAGCCTCTTCGCCACCGTCTCGGGATCGGGCGCGGTGTACTACGACTCGGTCGCGATGTTCGTCTTCTTCGTGACGGGCGCCCGTTACCTCGAGCGCCGCGGCCTCGAGCGCGCGGGCCGTTCGCTGCAGCGCATCGCGGCGCTGGTGCCCGCGTCGGCGCGCAGGCTTCGCGGCTCGCCGGGCGAGGAGGCCGAGCTCGTCGCGGCGGCCGAGCTTCATGCCGGCGACCGCGTGCTGGTGAGGTCCGGCGAGGCAGTGCCGGCCGACGGCGTGCTCGCGAGTCCTTCGGCCACGGTGAGCGAGGCGCTGCTCTCGGGGGAGAGCAAGCCTCTTCCGCGGCGCCAGGGCGAGCGCATCGTGGGCGGATCGATCAACGCCGGCGACGCCTTCATCGTGCGCGTGACGCACGTGGGCGCCGACACCGTGCTCTCGACGCTGCGCCGCATGATGGAGCTCGCCCTCGCGGCGCGTGCGCCGTCGGTGGAGCTCGCGCGGCGCGCCTCCGGCGTCTTCGTGGTGTTCATCCTCGCCTCGGCCGCGATCGCCGCCCTCGCGTGGTGGGCGATCGATCCAACGCGCGCGCTGTGGATCGCGGTGTCGGTGCTGATCGTCACCTGCCCCTGCGCGCTGTCGCTCGCCACGCCGGCCGCCATGTCCGCTGCGCTGGGCGCGCTCGCGCGACGCAACGTGGTGGTCGCACGGGCGGGCGCGATCGCTTCGCTCGCCGACGCGACCGAATTCGTCTTCGACAAGACCGGCACGCTCACCGAGGGCCGCATGAAACTGCAGCGCGTCGTGGAGCTGGGCGAAGTCGCCCCCGCCGATTGCGTCGCCATCGCCTCGGCCATGGGGCGCGACTCGCCACATCCGGTGGACCGAGCGATCGCCGAAGCGATGCCCAACGGCTCGCTTCCGGACGTGGCGTGGCGCGTGCGTCACGCCGGCCTCGGCATCGAGGCGGAGGTGGACGGCCGCGTGATGCGCCTGGGCAACGCCGAGTTCTGCCGTTATCTCGCGCAAAGCGAGCCGCCGCACATCGCCGAATCCGACAGCTCCGTCGTGTGGCTCGCCTCGGCCGAGGGATGGATCGCGGCGTTTCGCATGGGAGATCGCGTGCGCCCGGGAGCGCGCGAGGCCATCGGCTCGCTTCGCGCCTCGGGCCTCGAGGTGCACCTGCTGAGCGGCGACGATCCGGTCGTGGTGAACTTCGTCGCACACGAGCTCGGCATCGAGGAGTCCCACGGCGCCGCCACGCCCGCGCGCAAGCAGGCGTACGTGCAGTCGCTGCAGCTTCGCGGCGCGCGCGTGGCCATGGTGGGCGACGGCATCAACGATGCGCCGGTGCTCGCGCAGTCCGACGTGTCGATCGCGATGGGCGGCGGGGCGGACCTCGCCAAGGTGCGCGCCGATGTGGTGCTCGTGTCCGACGACCTCGGCGACCTCGCCGCGGCGGTGTCGATCGCGCGCCGCGCGCGCGCCGTGATGTACGAGAACCTCGCGTGGGCCGTTGCGTACAATGTCCTCGTGCTTCCCCTCGCATTCACCGGCCACGTGACGCCCCTTGCCGCCGCGCTCGCGATGTCGGCGAGCTCGCTCGTGGTCGTGGCCAACGCGCTTCGCATCCGCTAGCGCATGGACATCCTGTTCCTGCTGATTCCGCTCTCGCTGGTGCTCGCGTTCGCCATCGGCGCCGCCGCGTGGTTCGCGGTGGGGGCGGGGCAATTCGACGACCTCGAGGGGCCCGCCGTGAGCGTGATCGCCGACGACGACGATCCGCCGGCCCCGTCGCCGTGATCCGGCCGGCCGCGGCGATCGTCGCGCTCGGCTTCGCGCTTCCCGCCATGGCGGGCGATTGCGACATCGCCGAGCCCGCGAAGGTCGCGGCCCCCGCGTTGCACCTTCCGCCGGGACGGACCATCGGCCTCGCGCTGGGCAGCGGCTCGCTCCACGCGCTCGCCCACGTGGGCGTGGTCGAGGCGCTCGAAGACGCGGGCGTGAAGGTGGACGTGGTGACCGGCACGAGCGCCGGCGCGATCGTGGGCGCGCTCTGGGCGAGCGGCATGCCCGCCCACGAGATCGAGAAGCGCGCCCTGGACAGCGACTGGAACGACATCGGCACACTGCGCCTGTCGGGCGGCGGGCTCATGTCCAACGCGAAGCTGCGCACCGAGCTGGAGGGCGTCTTCGGCAATCGTCCCATCGAGACATGGCCGCGCCGCTTCGCGGCCGTCGCCACCAACGTCGCCAACGGGCACACGCGCCTGCTCATGACGGGCAGCGGAGCGCTCGCCGTGCAGGCCTCCACAGCCATGCCCGCCATCTATGCCCCGGTCGTCGTGGGAGACGAGAAGCTCGCCGACGGCGCGCTCGTGCAGCCCGTGCCGGTCGAGGCGGCCAAGGCGCTCGGCGCGAACTACGTGATCGCCGTGGACGTGGCCTACCGCCCGTACGAGGAGAAGGTGAGCGGCATCTCGGGCTACGCCTTCCAGGCGATGCACATCCTCGTGAACAAGCTCGCGGAGCGGCAGCTGCGCGACGCCGACCTCGTGATCCGCCTGGACGTCCACCACCTCATGGGATGCGGCGGTGCCACGATGGTCGCGGCCGGGCGCGCGGCGATGGAATGGGCGATGCCCGATCTCGAGAAGGCGCTCGCGCCGCGCTAGCGCTCGCGGGCGACGATCAGCCCGTCCACGAGCTCCACGATGCGGTCGCAGCGCGCCGCGAGCTGCGGATTGTGGGTGACGAAGAACACCGCCGTGCCCTGCGAGCGGTTCGCTTCGCGCATCACGTTGAAGACGCTGTCGGCGGATTTCGTGTCGAGGTTGCCGGTGGGCTCGTCGGCGAGGATGAGCGCGGGGTTCATGGCGAGCGCCCGCGCGATCGCCACGCGCTGCTGCTGCCCGCCGGAGAGCAGGTTCACCTTGCTGTCGCTCCACGCCGTGAGGCCCACCTGCTCGAGCAGTTTCGCGGCGCGCTCGCGCATCGGCGCATCGGGGCGGCCTCGCGCGAGCAGCATGGGCATCATCACGTTCTCGATGGCGGTGAACGCGGGCACCAGGTAGTGGTACTGGAAGACGAAGCCGATGCTGCGCCCGCGAAGGCGCGTGAGGCCCGCCTCGTCGAGCGTGGTGGTCTCGTTTCCCGCGACGCGGATGCGGCCGGCGCTCGGCCGGTCGAGCAGCCCCACGAGGTTGAGGAGCGTGCTCTTGCCCGATCCCGAAGGCCCCATGAGCGCAACGAACTCGCCCTGGCCCAGCACGAAGTCGATGCCGTGCAGGACTTCGACCTCGGCGCCGCCCGCGCCCGGATAGGACTTGCACACGCCTTCCAGCACGACGACGCCTTCAGCCACGGATCGCCACGACCGGATCGAGCCGCGCGGCGCGGCGCGCGGGCGTCACGGCCGCGCCTACGCCGGTCAACGTGGCGAGCACTGCGGCCCACACGGCAAGCCCCGGGTCCCAGGTGAGCAGGAAGAGGGGCGTGCCGTCGGGGTTCTTGAGGAGCGACATCCACATGTGCAGGCACGCGGCGGCGATCGAGGTGCCGAAGAACGAGCCCACCAGGCCCACGATCCCGCCCTGGATCAGGAACACGTTCATCACCTGCCTTCGCGAGGCGCCCATGGCGCGCAGGATCCCGATCTCGCGCGATTTCTGCACCACCGACACCACGAGCACGCTCGCGATGCCGAGGGCCACGCACGCGGCCACCGCGATCCTGAGCGACGTGTTGGAGATGGTCTGGGCGTTGAGCGCGAGGAAGAGCTGGCTGTTGGTGCGTATCCAGCTGTCGGCTTCCAGCCCCACCGCGGCGTTGATCTTCTGCGAGATGTCCTCCGCGGCCCAGATGTCCTTCACGGTGACGTTCAGGTTCGACGCGCCGCCCACGAGGTTGAGCAGGTCCTGCGCGGTCCGCAGCAGCACGTAGACCTGGCGCTCGTTCACGCCCTTGTTTCCCAGGTCGAAGATGCCGCTGATGATGAGCGTGAGCGAGGTGCCGTTGGGCGTCGCGATGCGCATCTTGTCGCCCACGGCCGCTCCCAGGTCGAGGGCGAGCTCGGTCCCGATCAGCACGTCGGTGGTCGTGAGGCGCCACGTGCCGGCCACCACCTTGTCCGGAAGGGGCACGATGCGCGAGTACTCGCCGGGCTCGATGCCGGTGAGTGTCACGCTGCGGTTCGCGTCGCCGCGCAGCGCGAAGGCGGCGCCCGAGACCGTGGGCGTGACCACGTCCACGCCGGGGATCGCGCGGATGATCTCCATGTGCCGCTGCCACTGGTCGATGGAGATGAGCCGCTGCGTGCGCTTCTGCACGATGGCCGCCTCGCCCTTCAGGTCGCGGAGCGGCCGGGCCACTTCCTCGGCCGGCTGGATCATGATGTGCGGCTGCGAAAGCAGCGAGCGCCGGATGATGTTGGCCTGCATGCCGGTGAGGATCGCGGACATGAACACCACCACGGCCACGCCGATCGAGGCGCCCACGATGATGAACGCGGTCTGCATGCGCCCTTCGCCCAGGAAGCGCAGCGCCGCGATCCACTCGAAGGGCATCCACGATCTCATGCGGTGCGCACCCGGCCGCCGGCCTGCGCCGAGGTCTCCGTGGAGGGAATGACGCGCTCGCCTTCCTTGAGGCCCTGCAGGATCTCGATCTGCCCGCCCGTGCCGCGCACGCCCACCTGCACGGCGCGCCGGATCGCGCGCCCGCCGCTTGCCACCAGCACCCAGGGCGTGGCCGTGGCCGCATCGTGCACCGCGTCCGCGGGCACCGCGAGGACGCCGGGGCGGCGCGAGACCTCGATGTCCACCGACACGGTCATGTCCTGCAGCAGGTACGCGGGAGGCTGCGGCACGCGAAGCTTCACCTCCACGGATCCGCGCGATGCATCGATGCCGGGATTGATGTACACGAGCTCGGCGGGGAAGCGCTGGCCGGGATACGCGTCGGCTGAGGCGAGCGCGTTTTCTCCCAGGCGCAGGAAGTTGAGGTTCTTCTCGTCGATCTCCACGGTGAGCCACGTCACCCCCGCGGGCGAGAGCACCAGCAGCACCTTGCCGGGCTGCGCGATGCTGCCCACCTCGACGTCGCGCGAGATCAGCGTGCCGCCCACGGGAGCGCTGATCGTCATGAGGTCCAGGTGCGCCTGGCGCGACTGCTCGAGCGCAGTCCTCGCCACGAGGTAGTCGGCGCCGTGGGGCGAGACGCTCGCCTCCTGCACGCGGGCGGCGTCGAGCTGGCTTTGCGCCACGTCGCGGGCGCGCTCGGCGTCGTCGAGTGTCGCCTGTCCCAGGAAGCCCTGGTCGAAGAGCTCGCGCGTGCGCACGAGCTGGCGTTCGGCGTTGAGCAGCGTCGCCTCGTCCTGGCGCACCGACTGCGTGGCGACGGGAAGGCCCGTCTTCTCGATCTGCGTCACGCGCGCTTCGGCCTGGACCACGGCCGTACGCGCCGCGGCCAGGGCCGCGCGCGCCTCGGTGTCGTCGAGGACCACGAGGATCTGTCCCGCGGTCACCACCTGGCCTTCGTCGACGGGAACGCGCGCGACGGTGCCCACGAGCGCCGAACCGATCTCGACGCGCCGCGGGGATTCCACGCGCCCGCTCGCGACCACGCTCTGCACGAGGTCCGTTCGCCGCACTTCATACGTGGCCACGCGCGGGCCGAGGTACCAGCGCGCCAATCCCAGCGTCGCGGCCACGCCCAGAATCGCCACGGCGACGACCATGTTGCGTCGTTTCGAATCCATCGATGCCATTGTCACGGGCCACGGCGCAGGCGGGCTTGACTTGGCGCAAGGGCGCCGGGAAGCTGGCCGCTAGGCTTTCACATGACTTGCGCGTACATCACCCACCCCGCGTGCCGCCGCCACGAGATGGGCGAGGGACATCCCGAGTGCCCCGAGCGGCTCGATGCGATCTCCGACCACCTGCTCTCGACGGGCGTGATGGGCCTGCTCGTGCCCTACGACGCGCCCGAGGCCACGCGCGAGCAGCTCGGGCGCGCGCACGCATCGCTCTACGTGAGCGAGATCTTCGCGGCCTCGCCCGCGCAGGGCCACGTGCAGATCGATCCCGACACGTCGATGAATCCCGCGACCCTGCAAGCGGCGCTGCACGCGGCGGGCGCCGTGGTGCTCGCCACCGACCTCGTCGTCGCGGGAGAGGTCGATCGCGCCTTCTGCGCGGTGCGCCCGCCGGGACATCACGCTTCGCGCAGCGCCGCCATGGGTTTCTGCTTCTTCAACAACGTCGCGGTGGGCATTCGCCATGCGCTCGATGTCCACGGCCTGCAGCGCGTGGCGCTCGTGGATTTCGACGTGCACCACGGCAACGGCTCCGAGGACATCCTCGCCGGCGACGATCGCGTGCTCATGGTCTCCACCTTCCAGCGCGACATCTATCCCTACCTGGGCGACATCCCGCTCGGGCCCAACATGGTGAACGTGGGGCTGCCCGCGGGCGCCACGGGCGAGGCGCTGCAGGAGGCCTTCGAGTACGCGTGGAAGCCGCGGCTGGACGAGTTCCGCCCGGAGCTCATCTTCGTCTCGGCGGGCTTCGATGGCCATCGCGCCGACGAGATGGGCGGGCTTCGCTGGGTCGAGGAGGACTACGCCTGGATCACGCGGCGCATCGGCGAGGTCGCCGACCGGTATTGCCGCGGCCGCGTCATTTCCACGCTCGAGGGCGGATACGAGCTTTTCGCCCTGGCGCGCAGCGTGGCCGCCCACGTACGGGCGCTCGCCCTGGCGGCTTGACGCGCGTCAACGGAAGGCTGCGTCCGCGGTCTAAAGTGGGTCTGAGGCGTGTCGCCCCGAGAGGAATTCCATGAAAACCCTGGACATCTGCAGCAGGCAAGTGATCGTCGCCGAGGCCTCCACTCCGCTGATCGAGGTCGCCAAGCTCATGCGCAAGAGCCACGTGGGCGCGGTCGTCATCGTGGACGGCCCCACGACGAAGCGCCCCGTGGGCATCGTCACCGACCGCGACATCGTGGTCGAGGTCGTGGCCGCCGGGCAGGATGCGCGCGCGCTCACCGCGGGCGAGGTGATGAGCGATACGCTCGCCACCACGTCGTCGGAGGACGACATGCACTGGTCGCTCAAGATCATGCGCGACCACGGCGTGCGGCGCCTTCCGGTGGTGAACGAGCGCGGCGCCATGGTGGGCATCGTGGCGCTCGACGACCTGCTCAAGGCCTACGCCTCCACGCTGCACGACGTGGCGCAGGCGATCGGCACCGAGCGGGTGGTGGAGTCCGCGCTACGCGCCTGAGGCCATCTCGCGCGTGACGGCGTGCAGCTTGCCGCTGCGCGGATCCACGCGCGGCGGATGCGGGTCGATCTCGATGCGCACGCCTTCCACCGATTGCGAGGCGAGGTAGCGCTCGAGGGCGCGGCAGGCGAGCCGGCCGATGCGCTCGCGCTGCGCGGCGCCGCCTTCGGAATCGAATCGCACGCGCAGCCGGTTGGCCGCGGACTGCGCGATCTGGAAGCGGTGTTCGCCCGCCGCTTCCTCGACCACCGTCGAGAGCGCGAGCGGCGGAAGGCGCACTCCGCTCACCTCCAGCGTCGCGTCGCGCCGGCCTTCCACGCGGATCGCCGGCAACGGATTGCCGCAGGCGCAGCGCCCGGGGGAAGCGATGATGCGGTCGCCCAGGTCGTAGCGGATCACGGGCTGCACGCGATTGGCCAGGTTGGTGACGAGCGTCGTGTGCGAGAGCTCGCCCGGCTCGACCGGCCGGCCGTGCGCATCGACGCCTTCGACGATCACCCACTCGCGGTTCACGTGCAGCCACCCTTCGCGGCAGCCAAAGGCGATGCTCAGGCACTCCGACGCACCGTACTCGTTCATCACGCGGCAGCCGAACGCGTTCTCGATGCTCGATTGCACGCGCGCTCCGAGGAACTCGCCGCCCGACCACACGAGGCTGGGAGCGATGCGAAGGCGCCCGGCGCGCTGCTCGGCCGCGAGCAGCGAGAGCACCGAGGGGTAGCTCGCGAGGAACGAAGGCTGGAACGCGTTCAGGTCCTCGACCAGCCTCGCCGTGGGCTCGAGCACGGAGAACACGCGCGTGTCGGCTACCGGGTGGGTGCGCGACAGGTGCATCCAGCTCGTCACGCTCGCGAAGTGGTCGCCCGTGGCCGCCACGAGCGCGGAGCGGCCCGCGCCCGCGATGAAGCGCTGCGTGCCCAGGGCGTCGAAGGCCGTTGCTTCCAGCTGCGTAAGGACGAGCGCTTCGTACACCGTCATCGCCTGTGCGTCCTGGAGGAATATGCCCGGCGTGCCGCTGGTGCCCGAGCTCCTCCACACGTGATAGCGCCCGAGGTAGGTCTCGCCGACGCCCTCGCGGGAAAGGAAGCGAAGCACCTCCGACTTGCGCACGCGCCGGTCCGTCGACCACGCGTTGAAGCTCTTCATGAGCGTGGCCTTGTCCACGACGGGAAGGTCGCGCAGCTCCACGCGGCCCTCGGGCAGGTGCGCGTAGAGGCGGCGGTAGAAGGGCGAGGCGTGGCGCGCGAAAGCGACGAGCGTCTGCAGCCTCGCGTCCGGGTCGCTTCCGGGAGCGACGCCGGAATGGCGCGACCACCACAATCCCGCGACCTCGGCCCATGTTTCCCAGAGGTCGATCGCGGCTTGCGTGGCGGACATGGCCGGTGAGGGTATCGTCATTCCTTTACGGTATGTGCGTGGCGCGGGACGTTGTTGACGGTCATCAATCAGGCCCCGCTCCGCTCACGGGAGAATCGCCCGATGCGTGCGATGCAGCTCTTCGCGCCCAGGACGCCGCTCGCGTCCTCGGACATTCCCGAGCCCACGCCCGCCGCGGGCGAGATCCTCGTGGCGGTGTGCGCATGCGGCGTGTGCCGCACCGACCTGCACATCGCCGATGGCGAGCTCGCGGCGCCGAAGCTTCCCGTCGTGCCGGGCCACGAGATCGTGGGGCGCGTGATCGCGCGCGGGGAAGGGGCGCACCGTTTCCAGGTGGGCGAGCGCGTGGGCATCCCGTGGCTCGCGTGGACCTGCGGCGCGTGCGAGGCGTGCCGCCGCGGCGCGG
>Ga0335070_10011607_pt1 | contig 10284 bp, 7 predicted proteins | sample Lox_Sample_13_FD_206722 | JGI IMG/M metagenome (GOLD analysis project Ga0335070, IMG submission 206722) | Soil microbial communities from Loxahatchee National Wildlife Refuge, Florida, United States - Lox_Sample_1.3 | ecosystem: Environmental > Terrestrial > Soil > Wetlands | place: USA: Florida... | reverse complement strand
AAATCCAGATAGAAACGATAAGACAAGCCAACGTGCGCGGACTCAAAATAAAAGACGTACCGATAACGTTCATCAACAGAAAAAACGGAAAATCCAAACTCTCAGTAAACGAAATCAGAGACTTCCTATCATACATCTTCTCGCTGAACAGAAAATACTAGACACTGATCGCACCCAAATCAAAGTTGCTTCTAGTGTTCTCGGAAGACCAGCCCCCTCTCTATAAATAGGTTCAACATAAACGAATTTTGATTGAAACACCTTGACGGAACGCTTAACTTCTGCGAATGCGACCGTCGTGCCACTGTTCGGTCACTTTGGCGAAAGATCACTGTCAACGCCATGTAGTTATTATTGGCATCCACTAAGGGTGCTGGTGCACAGATCGCTGATACGACGCGAAACAGCAGTCTTGTTATGATTAGTATTTATGTCCAAAATTCCTAGACATGGACTCAAAGTAGATGACTTATCTCAGGTAGCAACTGTTATTAGAACGCGGAATAGTTTGAGTCACTTAATCGCAAGGGTAGACAGTGTGTATTTGACAGTCGTGGTAATAAATTGATCAGTAGCCTGCGGGAAAGGTTCAACCGCTTGAGCAAATGGGCAATGATTCTGAAGTTTTCGTTAGAGGATATAGAAACACGCCTAGAACAGAAGGTACCAAGGTTGAACATTTCCTTGGATCTTCTGGTTATTGGCATTGCAATTTCGGTTTACACATTAGTGTTCTCATACTTCACGATCTTGAGGCATCAATATTTTCAGTCAAGCGCGTGGGATTTGGGCATATATATGCAGTCTCTGTACACAACAGGCTTTCATGGCGAACTGCTCCACTACACGGTTGAGCCTACACTAAACCCTAGCGGTTCATTTCTTGGAGTGCACTTTTCGCCTTTTCTTTTTCTGCTTGTTCCGCTCTACAGATTGCTCCCTTTTGCGGAAACGTTGCTCATACTCCAAAGTTTTGTTATTGCAATCGGAGCTTTAGGATTATACCTACTCTGTAAACTTTTGCTTGGAAACAGGTTCATTTCAGTCTCGCTAGCAATGGCCTATCTCTTGTACACTCCACTTCAGACAATGAACTGGTTTGATTTTCACCAAACAGCTTTCATCCCACTCTTTTTCTTCCTTATGTTCTACTTTTACATAACGAAAGGCTACGTGAAATCCTTCGTATTTTTCGTACTGCTCCTGTCGACAATCGAAGTCATGCCTATCTTGCTCTTCCCATTCGGGGTCTACTGCATCCTAAGCAACCGCAAAGAAAAGAGAGCCTTGATCTATGCGGCATCAGTCTTAATCATATCAATCGCATGGTTTCTATTAGGATCCCTTGTTAAAACAGCCCTCAACCCAGCGGCTTCGAGCACGTTCAGCGCTTGGCAAATCTGGGGAAATAGTTATCAACAGATATTAACCGCCATCATCACCAGACCAGTTGATGTTGTGACATACTTCTTCACGGTATTTCCTCTGGAAAAGGCGCTATACTTCCTGTGGCTCACAGCACCCCTCTTTTTCCTGCCTCTCCTCGCCAGAAAAGAATTCATTCTGCTGGCAATGCCATGGATAGTGATGGTTTTCCTCTCCGACTATCCAGGTTATTTCACGAATTCGTATGCGGTCTTCGTGGCACCTCAAGTATTCGTCGCCGCAATCTACGGAATCAAACAGATCACAAAATCCTTGAACGGAAACCCACCAAACGCACCCATTGTTATGCGGTATGGCAAATGGATTCTTTGGGCAACTATGATCACGTTCATACTCGTCGGTCCTTTTGGTCTGGTGCCACAGACAAGAGGAATATACGTCCACGGAATGCCGGAGGACAGTCTTCACAAGGAAGCTCTTATGAAAGCAATACAGCTTGTGCCAGGCAATGCTTCTGTTTACACCTCATTTCGCATAGCCTCTCATTTCGCGAACAGACTCCAAGTCTACGCAAACGCCGTGCCAGAAGACCCGCCTGATTTCATCGTTATCGACCTAAAATCAGCTGACGCCAGCATCCCATTGGGCATTTTTGGGGATAGCGCAATATATGGAGCCGATACCTTGTTAAAGAAAGGAAACTATTCTTTGATTCTTTCAAATGACGGCATCTTGATTTTCAAGAAAACTGAGTTCGTCGATTCGGAGCCTGAAAATCTCACTATGACTTTCAATTACGAGGATCTGACAGTAGATTTCGGACGAGTCACAAACGACGTTACTTCCGAGAGCCAACGTGTTTTGACTCATTCAACAACCGATTCGCCTTACGGATTCTGGCATGGACCCTACGTCGCTCTGCCCAGCGGGACATACGAGGTCACCTACGCGTTAAAGAGCGACGAGATACCAGAAGGACACATACTGACGCTCGACATAACCAGTGATTCGGGCCTGAATACGCTTGCCAGAAAGTATGTGTACAGTCATGATCTTGTTGCCAATGAGTGGAATAACCTGACGTTTCGATTTAGTGTCAGCGCTCCGCAGATTTTTGTCGAGTTCACTGGAACTTATGCATCCAACTCGACGAATGAGCACTTGGACTACATACGACTTGTACGGTGCCCCACTGACGCCAATAGCACAATGGGTCGTTTCGATTTCAACTTCATGGACCTAGCCTTTGTGCGAGGAGCGACAACTTTCAACGACATACTCGTTCATCAGAACGATAATCCTCAGCAATTCACACTCGGAGTGACAACGAGAGTTCCGGCTGGAACTTACAGAATCGATCTCTGGCTCAAAATAGATCTACGCACTCAGGGAAACGTTTTTTCGCTCGCAGTAAATGACGTCACTGATGGTAGCCTAGTGAAAATACAGATTTCTTCGGATGATTTTGCAAGAAAAGACACTTGGCAATGCTTCTCAGGAAACTTCACGACGAGCAACCAGACATCTCTGATCGAGATCACAGGAAGCAGTGACCAACTCGCTTATCTTTCATTTTCGTATGTCGGACTGGAGATCACGGATGACGGAACCCCCTAGGTAGGATGGCGCTTTGAAAATAGCTGTTTGTTCTCCAATCAGCCTCACGAATTTTAGCGGCGCCGCAAGATTCTTGATTGACGCGGCAAACTTGTTGTCATATCGCGGTCACGATGTAGATGTCTATGCTTTGCCTTTTGGACCAAACAAAACTATTAGCCTGAGAGAAGTTCAGAATCTCCTCTCAGGAGTAACTTATCACGAATCGAGAGGAATTTCGATAAGGACTGATGTTGCATACGTAAACTATACTCCTATAATGTGGAGAAGAATGAAGATAAGAGGGAAGAAAATAGCTGGGCTGCACACACCGCTGATTCTCCCCAGACAGCATTTAGTTAAGACATTGATGCATCCTCATGATGCGGGTTATGAATGGTATACGAAGACACTCGGCTTCGCGGTATTGCCCCCATTACTCAAAGTTGATTTAATGCTGTTCGATGCTGTTCATATTCCTACAACTGGTTTCCGGGTATTTGGGCAGAATCGCATCTATGAAATACCATTATGGATCAACATTGACGAAATTCCAAATCGAAATATCCCAAAGTTTGAAAAATTCACGGTTCTTTTCGCCGGCAGGAAAACTTGGGAGAAAGGCTGGTCGACTTTCCGTGAGATCTCAGCAAGACTGATAAGAATGGGCTATGACTTTGACTTCCTGTGCACGGGCGAAGGAACCGATGGAGTTAACGGCCTTGGCTTCCTTAACGATCGAGAGCTTTACGATGTTTACCAGCGATCACATGTTGTGGTCTACCCATCGATTGCCGACGTCTTCAGCCTTCTGATCCTTGAAACCGCATCATGCGGTGTCCCAGTGATCACAACGCCGATTGACGCTCACATCAATCAGCGGTTTCCGATCCTCTATGCAAAGAGTCCTGAGGAGTTCATTGAATCTATTCTGCACGTTCATTCCTTATGGAAAGACCGGCCAGACGAATACAGATTCTGGTGCCAGAACCTACGCAACAGTGCTCGAAAGTTTGATGTGAAGAAAATCTTTCCTCGATTTGAGAGAATGCTTCAAGAAACAGCAAGTGACGCACAGTCACGATCAGAACAGAAAGAATCAGCTGGATGGGTTGAACCTAGGCTAGCCTTTTGTCACAACAGTGAGAAAACATCAAGGATTCAACGCATGAAGGAACTTGAGTGGGCAGCACGCGGCTTAAACAGAAATCTCAAGGGATTGACGCTGGACATAGGTGGCGGAAAAGGCTATGTTGCCAGTCTGCTGGAAGAACTAGGATGCAACACCATCGGACTCGACATAAAACCGAGCTTCGTTAAGCACATGGTAAAATTGGGTTTACCTGCCGTTTTAGCTGATGCAAGAAGACTGCCTTTTAGATCTTCGACCTTTGATCAAGTTACGTGCTTTGAGATGATCGAGCATGTTGACAAACCAGAAGAAGTGCTGAAGGAGATCAAGAGAGTGCTGAAAGACGATGGACTAGCCGTGCTGACAACTCCAATCGTGAACCCAATAAATAGTGTGATTGATTTCGCACGTGGAGAGCGGACACACATATCCGTGATGCGATTAAGCGAGCTACTGCGAATCATGCAAGAGCACTTTCCGAGAATCACACATAAGCCGATAATGGTTCTTCCAATTCCGCCTTCCTTGTTCAGTAGATATTTCTGGTTTGAGACACGGAATTTCGCAAATCACATATGGGTGGGCTGTGAAAAGTAGTTGGGATTTAATCGGTTAGCGTTCGTTGAAGTTGAAAGTGATGCGTTTGGCGAAGGCTGGTTTACGCTTCCTCCTTGACCCATTAGAAAGTCTACATGGGCCTCTAACGCCTGCTTATCTTATTGCCAGAGAGTTGAGGGACAAATTTGACATTGTTTTTGTTTCTCAAATGATCGACAAAAGCGTTGCTGAATTGCTAAGCTCTTATGGATTTCGCACGATGAATCTGCATAAGCATTTCTTTTTTTCAGGTTCCTTGCGGACGTTGGAGGCTTGGTTAAGAAAGACCAATCTCGATTTGGAGGACCAATCGGCTGTTGTTGTGAATTTTTCTCAGTGTTTTGTATCAGATGCGGACGTTTATTATGCGCAGGGGCCTATGACTAAAGCCTTGGATGACATAAGGCACGAAATGACAAGCTCTTATCGCTTCGTCTATAGGATGATGCGAAGCTTTTTCGTCAAGCGCGACAGAGCTTTCGTAGGCAAACTCAAAAGCCAATCAAAGTCATTCGTTGCCAACAGCAATTTCTGCGCGAGCATATATGAAGATTGGGGAATAAGCGTTGACAAGGTAATCTACCCACCTCTGGATTGTATGCTTTTCAAACCTTCAACTCGTGACCCCTCAGCAGATTACGTGCTGACCTATGCGGGTAAGGAAACGAAGTATTCAGCGCTTGAAAGAATATCGGACACAGGCGTCAAAATCAAAGTCTTCGGTTCAAAAGCTCCTTCTATAGGAAGCCTGCCCAAACGAGCCAACATTGAGTTTCTGGGGAAAGTTACAGATGAGCAGCTTGCAGTTTTGTACTCGAATGCGCTTTTCACTCTCTCAATTTTCACGCATGAACCGTTCGGTTATATTCCGATTGAGAGCATGGCTTGCGGAACACCAGTTCTGACCTACGGCGTGCAAGGTCCCAGCGAGAGCGTTATTAACGGAAAGACAGGATGGTTCGTGAAAGACGATTCACAGCTTGTCAATGTTGCCACGCAAATTTGGAGAGAAGGATATCCCAGCCGCATTCGAGAAGATTGCAGGAACAGAGCCTTGGATTTCGATGCGAAAACAATTGCAGAACAATGGCTGGAACTGTTCAAGAATCTCCAAAATTGATGATCTTCGGCAAAGATGCGCGATTTGCCCACAGGCGTGACTGACCGATTTTTCTGATCGTTCGCATTGATACGCATCGTGTTTCTGGTATGCTATTCTGCGAAGGTTATTATAATCAGAGATCGACACGGTCTCCAGTATGAAAGCTTTGATACTGAGCGGTGGAAAGGGCAGCAGGCTCAGACCACTGACGTTCACGACTGCGAAACAGCTGATTCCAGTAGCGAATAAGCCTATTCTGGGTTACGTGTTTGAGAATGTGGCTCGTGCGAAAATACAAGACGTAGGCGTGGTTATAGCGCCTTCGACTGGAGAGGATGTGAAGAAATATGTCGGAGACGGATCTAAATGGGGTGTCCACGTCACGTATATTACACAAGAGCCACTTGGCTTGGCGCATGCAGTCAAGGTTGCAAAGGATTTCCTCGGGAATGATTCCTTCATCATGTGTCTGGGCGATAACGTAATCGGCAAAGACTTCAGCACGCTTGTGCAGAAATTTGAGAAAGAAAACCTCGACGCCCTAATACTGCTAAAGGAGGTTGACGATCCCTCCAGGTTCGGCATAGCTCAACTCGACAAGCACGGCAGAATCATCAGGCTGGTCGAAAAGCCAAAAACCAACATGGGAAACCTAGCGATTGTTGGAACATATCTTTTTTCTGACAAAATTCACAGAGCCATCGAAAGGATAAAGCCCTCGTGGAGACATGAACTTGAAATAACCGATGCAACGCAAGAAATGGTGAATGCCGGAGCGACCGTTAAAGCCGAGATTCTAGACAGCTGGTGGTTGGACACAGGCAAGAAGGATGACATACTATCGGCGAACGCCAAGGTTCTAGACGAATTTGTTAGCAGAAACGTTAATGGAAAATTAACGAACAGCAGAGTGCAAGGAAGAGTCACTATTGAGAAAGGCGCAAGCATCATTGACAGTACCGTCAGAGGCCCATGCATTATCGGAAGAGAGGCAAGAATAGAGAATTCTCTCATAGGACCTTACACGAGTGTCGGCAAAGGAACCACTGTCACGAACAGTTCGGTTGAGTATTGCGTCATAATGGAGGACGTTCAAATCAATGGAATTCAAAGACTAGAAGAAAGCTTAGTCGGGAGAAACGCGAGAATTCTGAATAATCATGGCTACAAAATGATGAAACTGCACGTTGGAGACTACTCAGAAGTGGACGTATAGCGTCATATATTAGAAATCGCAAGCCCGAGCGAACATTTCTTCCACAGATGCGTTCTGAAATGATCTGATTGCCTTCTTGAATATCGAAACTGATTTTTACTCTTTCACACTCACACTAACCTAGACTCGATAATGCGATCCAGAGATTTCGTCGAAAGAATGTTCAGATCCTATTACGAAGAAGTAGACATTTCTCCTTGCTCCCCCGCCAATATTGAGAAACGCGAGTTCGGCTTTATCGAATTTGGGCGCGGAATGGTGCGACACAAGAGTTTCAAAGATGAAAATGAACTCGGACAATACCTGAAGGCTAATTCTCCTTCCGACGCCTACTATTCCAGCGCTTATTATTCAGATCCAGAGACTACTATGGAAAAAAAAGGCTGGCTTGGTGCCGACCTGATTTTCGATATTGATGCTGATCACATCCCGACTACCTGCAACAAGATTCATGATGAATGGACTTGCGAAGCATGCCACTTTGCCGGAATAGGTATAACGCCTGAGAAATGTCCTGTTTGCGGTGGCCAAAAGTTTGCGGCGAAAACGTGGCTTTGTCAAGAATGCTTGGACTCGGCGAAGCTAGAAACTGTCAAACTTCTTGACATGCTTGCGAACGATTTTGGACTCGGGGAAAAAGATGTTCACGTTTTTTTCTCGGGTCATCGTGGATACCACGTTCATGTTGAAAGCAAATCCGTCTTGGAACTTGACCCAGTCGCCAGAAAAGAAATCGTAGACTATGTTACAGGATTGGGCCTCAACATTGGGCCGAACAATATAGCAGGGAAAACGCCCAGCAAAGCCGCTCTGCAGAAAATGCCGCGTTTAAGTGATATTGGGTGGCGAGGAAGGCTTGCCAGCCAAATGCACAGTTTCATTCTTAGGGCAGAAGCAAACGACCTAGTCAATATCGGAGTGAAGAGAAGAGCCGCCGAGACTCTGATCCAGAGCAAGGATTCTGTCTTGAAAAGTTGGAATGACATTGGATCCTACGGTCCCGCTAAGGGTGCGGGACCCGAAACTTGGAAAAGAATAGCAGAGTCCTGTTTTGCCGCCTCCACTTCCAAGGTTGACACTGTCGTTACGACTGACATCCATAGGCTGATCAGGCTGACGGACTCGCTCCATGGAAAAACTGGGTTGAGGAAAGTTGAGTTTCCGGTTTCACGTATTGATGATTTTGATCCTTTCAAGAGTGGGGTAGCCTTTAAAGGAGGAAGAGTGACTGTTTCAGCCAATGATGTTCCTGAGTTTCGCCTTGGTGGCGAGACATTTGGTCCCTATAAGGATTGCAAGGTGGACCTTCCGGTTGCGGCTGCTGTGCTACTCATTTGCCAAGACAGAGCGGAGATAGTGGATGAGCATGTACAGTGAACTCTATGAAACTTGGAGAAGAGAGTTTCAGTCCGCGGAACTTACTAAACTTCCTGACGACTTCTATCCGAAGCTTGCTGAATACTTGAAGAAACTTAAGGAAGAAAGCCGGATGATCGACAAAAGAACAGTGAAGGCGAGGCTTCTGAAAATTGAATCCGAGAATGCCAAACGCATGCTTAAGGAGCTAACCGGAGAACGCTACAGGAAAATACTGAGAAAAGCAGTGAGGGAAGAGAAAACCCCATCTGAATTTCTGACCCTCGAAGAGACAAAACTCATGGGCGATGTTTTACCCTTCGCGGAAGCACATCAGGCTTTCATTTCAAACTTGCTGAGAGGACAGTTATCACAATTGTCCATCGAGAAACACGATGAGCACGTGGCTGTTCGTCTCTCGGCAGATATTCCCCCGATCGTTGGAGTTGACATGAAGCCCTATGGACCCTTTGAGGTTGAAGACATTGCTTCTTTGCCGCTCGAAAATGCCAAGGCTCTGATTAAGCAGGGCGTTGCCGTGAGAGTTGAGACAAGCTAAGCATCAGTCTGTTGCATTGATGTCTGATTTGTGAGAGTCAAAGGTTCGCTAGTTCGTATCCTGCTTGATAAGAGTTGGATGCCTATTAACAAAAGTGGATAGAGCATTATCCACGTGATGGAATATAACTGACCATAAAAATAGTGGAAATCATTAGCCGCAGGCGAGACTATGCCACCGTTATGCACGTTATTTACTGATATGATGAAGAGAGTAGCAATTCTAAGAGCATTGATAAAGTACGTGACCACTGCACCGATAGAGAAGTAGACAAGCTTCAGCCATGTTGCGATAGGAGTTCTTCTAAGAAACAATACGATAGTGATAGTGTATATTATTAGACTCTCAATGCCCGAGCATCCCCAAGCGACTAGCGCCGATGCCCTGTTCCCGGCCGAGTCGATGACAAGCAGCGAACTCATGGAACCATACGTAGGATTATTCGCGACATAGCCAATTCTAGTGGTGAACCCAAGCATGTTTAACACGGACGCCGCAAGCTGCGTTGTCGTGGGTACAACTATCTGAAAAGGCGTGAATTTCCCGTAAGGATACAGGCTGTCAACCATGTAAATGAGTCCGATCATTCCTAAGAACAACGGAGCTATCGGAAAATCCTGTAAACCATAGACCCCATAAGTCGCGGCTAACACGACAATAGACAGCACAGTTAAAACAAGATACTCTATGGAAAGCGTAACATTTGGAGCACCGCCGCTAACAATCTTTTCAGCAAAAGGAGCGATCGCGTCATTAATCCCATAGTTAGCTGCAATCACATACACCGTTGGAAGAGCAAGAGCAATTCCTAGAGCGGCAATTTTCAATGATTTGAATCTGCCCAAGATCGGTTTGGGTTTTCTCCAGCTCAATATTGTTTCAAGAATGATCAGCCATATAAAGAACAGATAGAAGGTTCTACCTTTCCACGTAAGCTCGAATGATCCAGGATCCAAAGTGTACAGTATGAAGAGAGGGATAGCGAAGGCGACTATGGGAAGGACTCTTCTAAGAATACTAACGTATCTGCTTAGCTGTTCACCTGTTTTCGGATTCAAAACGACCATCTGTGCTTTTTCAAGGCTATCTGTGATCATCAATTACCGATAGACAGAGAGGTATTTATGAATAACAGTTCCGACGGAGTTTTCTTACGTTAACGAGCCACGAGCAGAACCTTTGTTCACCATGTCTTTTTACGAAGCCTGCCTTCTCGATGTTGTCATGTTGTGAAAAGGTATAAGTGTCTGCGTGTTTTCTTTATGGAAAGTCAGGTAGTGTTGGAAGTGAATGTTCCCAAGGAAGTTACAACTTACTGTCCAAAGTGCAAGAAGCATCAG
>Ga0335070_10011605_pt1 | contig 10284 bp, 7 predicted proteins | sample Lox_Sample_13_FD_206722 | JGI IMG/M metagenome (GOLD analysis project Ga0335070, IMG submission 206722) | Soil microbial communities from Loxahatchee National Wildlife Refuge, Florida, United States - Lox_Sample_1.3 | ecosystem: Environmental > Terrestrial > Soil > Wetlands | place: USA: Florida... | reverse complement strand
AAGCCGTAGGACTCGAGCAGGAACTGCAGCGATGCGCGCATTCCCGCGTCGTCCTCGACAATCAAGATCGGCCTGGTTTTCCTCGCGTCCAAACGCTGCTCCTCGACAGCCGATTTCCCGTATCGCCCTGCGGCTTTCGCCGTCGCCAGGGCATTCGGTCATTCCCGCGACCATAGCGGCCTGGACTCCCAGCCGATATTGGGGGCTGCCCGTACTCTGGGCTTTGGATATAAGGGCTATCCCGTACGCCTCCGACCGGCCCCTATCCGGTGCGATCGGTCCCGCCCGCCATCGTCATGCGGACGAGGTCCGCGAGATTCCGCGCCCCGAGCTTCTGCATGATCCGCGCCCGGTGGACCTCGATGGTGCGCGGGCTGATGTTGAGGGCATGGGCGATGACCTTGTGGGGACTGCCCGTCACCAGATGATCCAGCACCTCGCGTTCCCTCGCGGTGAGGGTCTCCAAACGATCCCCGAGTTCCGCCGAATTCTCCGAGCGCGTCAAGATGCGCCGGCTCTGTTCTAATGCCCTCTCGACACTATCGACCAGCACATCGTCATTGAACGGCTTCTCGATGAAGTCGACGGCGCCGGCCTTCATGGCGCCGACTGCCATCGCCACGTCGGCGTGGCCGGTAATAATGACGACGCGCAGGCGCGAGCCCTGCTGGGCCAACCGCTCCTGCAGCTCGAGGCCGGTCATGTCGGGCATGCGCACATCGGCAATGAGGCACCCCGTGCCGCGGCTTTCGTCGCTTTTCAGGAATTCCTGGGCCGACGCGAAGGCCCGCACCGGATAGCCGCGCGACTCCAGGAGAAAGCTCAGCGAGTCGCGCATGCCCGGGTCGTCGTCGACCACGCAGACGGTCTCGGCCTCAGCCATGCCGCGTTGCGTCCGTCGGCTTGAGCGGCAGCGTGAAGGTGAAGATCGCGCCGCCCCGCGGGTTGGGCTTGACCCGGAGATCGCCGTCATGCGCCTGCACGATCGATTTGCAGATCGACAGGCCGACGCCCATGCCGCTCTCCTTGGTCGTGACGAACGGCTTGAACAGACTGTCGGCGACTTTCGGCGAGATGCCCGGGCCGGTGTCGGCCACCGCGACCTCGACCATATCGCCGGCGACCGCCGCGGAGATGGCCAGCTCGCGGGTGCGGGACTCCATCATCGCCTCGAGCGCATTGCGCACCAGGTTGGTCAGCACCTGCTGGATCTGCACGCGATCGATCAGCACCGGCGGCAGGTCGGTCGGGATCGAGAAGCGGATATTGACGGACCGGTCGGCGACCCCGACCAGCGCCAGCGCGCTGGCCTCCTCGACCACCTTGCCGAGCCGCTCCCAGGAGCGCTCGGTCCGGCCCTTCTGGATGAATTGGCGCAGGCGCTGGATGATCTGTCCGGCGCGGGCGATCTCCGCGATGGCGCGCTGGGTGCCTTCGAGGGCCCGGCGTGTCTTGGGATCGGCGCCGTCGTCGAGCATCCGGCGCACCGCGTTGAGATAGTTCATCGCGGCGCCCAGCGGCTGGCTCAGCTCATGGGCGAAGGCCGAGGCCATGGCGCCCATGCTCGTGATGCGCGACACCTGCACCAGCTCGGCCTGCAGCTCGTGCAGACGCTGCTCGGTCGCCTGGCGCTCGGTGAGGTCGCGCAGGAAGCCGGTGAAGAGGCGCCGATCGCGCAGCACGATCTCGCCGACCGAGAGCTCGAGCGGAAAAGTCGAGCCGTTCTTGCGCTGGCCGACGACGATGCGGCCGATGCCGATGATCCGGCGCTCGCCGGTCTCGCGATAGCGCCGGAGATAGGAATCGTGCTCCTCGCGATAGGGCGAGGGCATGAGCATGCTGACATTGCGCCCGACGACCTCGTGCGGCTCGTAGCCGAACAGGCGGCTGGCCGAGTCGCTCACGGTTTCGACCACGCCCCGTTCGTTGATGACGACGATGGCGTCCGCCGCCGTCTCGAGGATGGAACGCAGGCGCGCCTCGCGCTCGACCAGGTCCTCCTCGGCGCGCTTGCGGGTCGTGATGTCCCGCACCATGCCGACGAAGACGTGGTCGTCGCCCTGCTTGACCTCGGCGACCGACAGCTCCATCGGAAAGGTCGACCCGTCCTTGCGCTGGCCGACGACCTCGCGGCCGACGCCGATGATCTTGCGCTCGCCGGTGCGCCGGTAATGCTCGAGATAGCCGTCATGGCGCTCGCGATCGGGCGAGGGCATGAGCATCCTGATGTTCCGGCCGATGACCTCGCCGGCCTCGAAGCCGAAGATGCGCTCGCACGCCTTGTTATAGGTCTGCACGATGCCGACCGAGTCGATGACGATGATGCCGTCGACGGCGGCTTCCATGACCGCTTCGAGTCGCGCGGCCGGCTCTGCCTTCGGGCTCTGCGGGGCGCGCATGGCGACGCGGGTCCATTTTTCTAGAAGTGAACGAATTTCCGTACGGGACCTGCGGCCTAGCGGCCCAGTTCACGGTCAGACTGATCGAGATCCCGTCGCTAACGACAAAGAATAGTTGGCGCGCCGCGACCCTTTCAACATGGATTTTCGGTCTGCGAGCGGGCGTTGACGAAAGCTTGACCCAGGTCAAGGCAGCCGGGCGCGGCGCCGGCAGAATAGCTCTACCGTCAAGTGCCATCCTGAAGGAGGACCCAGCCATGGCCGAAGCTGCCACCAAATTGCCGATCAAGACCGCCGAGAAGGCGCCCCCCGCCGCGGCGCGCGCGTCCTGGCCGTTCGAGAGCCTGCACCGCGAGATCGACCGCCTGTTCGAGGATTTCGGGCGCGGGTTCGCTCTCGCCCCCTTCGGCCGCCGGCCGTTCGATTTCGAGCCCCTGTGGCGCCGCACGGCCGAGCTGGCCGCGGCCCCGGCGGTCGACGTCGCGGAGAAGGACAAGGAATACGAGGTCACGGCCGAGCTGCCCGGCATGGACGAGAAGAACATCGAAGTGAAGCTGTCGAACGGCCTCTTGACCATCAAGGGCGAGAAGAAGGAGGAAAAGGAGGAGAAGCAGAAGGACTATTACCTCTCCGAGCGCCGCTACGGCTCGTTCGAGCGCACTTTCCAGCTGCCCGAGGGCGTCGACGAGGAAAAGATCAGCGCGACCTTCGCCAAGGGCGTGCTCAAGGTGGTCCTGCCCAAGACCGCGGCGGCCCAGAAGAGCGCCAAGAAGATCGCTGTCAAGGGCGCGTGAACGGCCGGCGCCCCGGGCGCCGGGCCAGGCCCCGCGGCGCAGCCACCGGCGGACCCGGCGCGCGGTCTGCCGGCGGCTAGCCGCCCCGCTCGGCCCCGCGCCGTGCCGCCGCGTCGACCAAGGAGCAGTCACGATGCCGTACAAGCAGGTCCTCTTCCGCTCGGCCGCGCGCGACAAGATCCTGCGCGGGGCGGCGCAGCTTGCCGACGCGGTGCGCGTGACCCTCGGCCCGCGCTCGAAGTCGGTGCTGATCCAGCGGAAATGGGGCGCACCCATCGTGTGCAATGACGGCGTGACCATCGCCAAGGAGTTCGAGCTCAAGGACCCGGAGGAGAATCTGGGCGCCCAGATGATGCGCCAGGCCGCCGAGAAGACCGGCGACGTGGTCGGCGACGGCACCAGCACGGCGACCATCCTCGCCCATGCGATTTTCGCCGACGGCGTGCGCAACGTCGTCGCCGGGGCGAGCGCCATCGAGCTCAGGCGCGGGCTGGAGCGCGCGGCGAAATCGGCGGTCGACGCCCTGCGCAAGATGTCGCGGCCGGTCGGCACGCGGAAGGAAAAGGCCCAGATCGCGACCATCTCCGCGCACAACGATCCGGCGATCGGCGAGCTGGTCGCCGACGCCATGGAGAAGGTCGGCAACGAAGGCGTCATCACGGTCGAGGAATCCAAGACCACGGAGACGGTCCTCGACGTCGTCGAGGGCATGCAGTTCGACCGCGGCTATCTGTCGCCCTATTTCATCACCAATCCGGAAAAGATGGAGGCGGTCCTAGAGGACGCTTTCGTCCTGCTGTCCGACCGCAAGATCAACGCGCTCAAGGACCTCATCCCCGTGCTCGACCAGGTGGCGAAGTCCGGCCGCCCGCTGCTCATGATCGCCGAGGAGGTCGAGGCCGAGCCGCTGGCGACGCTGATCGTCAATCAGCTGCGCGGCGCGCTCAAGAGCTGCGCCGTAAAGGCGCCCGGCTTCGGCGACCGCCGCAAGGCCATGCTGCAGGACATCGCCGTGCTGACCGGCGGCATGGTGATATCCGAGGAGCTCGGCCTCAAGCTCGAGAATGTCGGCCTCGAGCAGCTCGGCCAGGCCAAGCGCGTGGTCATCGACAAGGACAACACGACGATCATCGGCGGCGCCGGCAAGCGCGCCGACATCGACGGCCGCATCCAGCAGATCCGTCACGAGATCGAGAAGACGACCAGCGACTACGATCGCGAGAAGCTGCAGGAGCGGCTGGCCAAGCTGATCGGCGGCGTCGCCGTGATCCGGGTCGGCGCGCCCGCCGAGGCCGAGATGAAATCGAAGAAGGAGGCGCTCGACGACGCGATCAGCGCCACCAAGGCGGCGGTCGCCGAGGGCATCGTGCCGGGCGGCGGCCTGGCGCTGCTGCGCTGCATCGCGGCGGTCGAGCAGGACGAGGCGGCGACCGTGGGCGACGAGCGGACCGGCGTGCAGATCCTCAAGCGCGCGCTCGAGGCGCCGACGCGGCAGATCGCCGACAATTCGGCGGCCGACGCCGGCGTCGTCGTCGCGCGCATGATGGAAGGCACCGGCAATCTCGGCTTCGATGCGGCGCAGAAGCGCTATGTCGACCTGGTCGAGGCCGGCATCATCGATCCGACCAAGGTCGTGCGCATAGCGCTCGAAAACGCGGTCTCGGTCGCCGGCGTGCTGCTGCTCACCGAGGCGACGATGACCGAGGTCCCCGAAGCCAAGAAGGAACGCGCCGCCGAGCCTGAAATGGCGATGTGATGCGGCCGCCGCGGCCGGCGGTCAGCAGAGGCCGTGACGGCGCGCCATCGTTCTGCCGAGCGACGTCAGGTCCTCGAAGGCGAGGCTGCGGCGCGCCAGCGGCAGAAATTCCGCATTCTCCCACGCCACGTGACGCCGCAGCTGCTCCTCGAGCGCCAGGGCATTCATGATGAAGTCGAGGGGGCGCGCCAGCGGCAGCCCGCGGCTGAGACGCTCGAGATCCGCCTTCACCCTGGCCACCAGCACGCCGTCGGATCGGTGCTCGGACAGGAGCGCCCGGCACGCCTCGCCGACGGCTTCGTCGCCCGCGCCGTGCGCCAGCAGCCGCGGCACCAGATCCTCCGCTTCGTCGGACACGTGGACGGGCAGGACGTTCTCGAGATAGCGCAGAGCCCAGGCGGCGCTCTTGATCATGTCGGGCGCATAGAGGTCGTCGACGATCCGCCCGAGCAGATTGCACAGGCATTTCTGCCTTAGATGCTCGTAAGTCAGCGTTTCCAGGGGCATCAGGCGCCTGGCCTTGCCGCGCGCGGCGCCGGTCGGCGGTATCGAGCGATCACCTGTCTGCATGGCAACCTCACACGCTTTGGGGCCATGGGGACGCATGGTCGACCACTAGACAATTTTTATACTGACAATCGTCTGACGCATGCTTGATTCATGTCAAGGCGCGCGTGCGTCTTCCATGCTGTTTTTTAGCTACGTTGCGTGGCGTGAGGACGCCGGTGACGGTGGTGGCGAAGGTCATTGCCACGGCCTGTCCAGCATCCAGCCTTGCACAGCCGGAGGTCGAGGAGCACGGCTCCCTCTCAGGGCGACAAGGACGCCACGCAACGTCCCTCTGCCCGCTCCCCCCGCCCTGTCCGCCCGCTCAGCACGTTGCGGCCGGCGCGATCTCGACGATGCCGAGCCCGTCGTTTCGCGTCGCTATGGCCACCTCGGCGAGGCCGAACTGGCGCACGACCCAGGCGTTGGTCGTCAAATGGCGCGTCACGCGCTGGGTGGTGAAGGCCGACGGCCCGCTGGCGAGCGCCGCCGGCACGATGAGCTGGTCCGCGAGGTGGCTGTCGACCGCCGCGCCCGACCGATCATAGGCAAGGAGCTGGGCGACCGCCTCCTCCGCCACTTTCTCGGCCGGCTTGCCGCGCGCGCCGAGCGCCGTCGCGCCGCCCCGTCCCTGGACATAGTCGGCGCCGAGAAAAAGCGCCGCTCCGGTCGCGACGGCCGCGGTCCGGAGGGTCGCGATCGACGCCTCGCGCGCCTGGGCCTCGAGCAACCCCGCCGCATGGCCGGCCATCCGCTGGGCGACGTGGTCCGGAAGGTTCGACGTGGTCGCCCGGCCCCACAGAGTCTTGGCCGCGCCCCGGTCGCGAAACTGAAGCGGGCGAAGCGGCGCCGCGCCGCCGGCAATCTCGGCGACGACCTCGCCCTGGCCGATCGGGAACCAGCCGGGCCGGACCAGATCGAGCCGCGCGTCCATGCCCATCGCGCCCAGCACCGGCAGCCAGACCTCCTGCGCGTAATCGACCGACGGCCCGCCGTCGACATGGGTGCCGCCGCGCAGCACGACCGTCGACCTGCCCTCGGCGAGGGCGAGCGGCGGGAGGACCGTCTGGAGCACCAATGTCACCGACCCGGCGCTGCCGCCCTTGCGCGCCTCGGCGACATCGAAGACGTAGCTGCCCGGCCGGGCCGGCGCCTGCGGCGCAAAATCGAGCTCGACCGAGCCGAGCGCGTCGCCGGTCACGCGCGCCGCGCATAGCGCCGCCGCGGCGCGCACCGCCGTGAGATGCTGCGCTGCGAGACCGGGCTTGGGCCGGCCGGCGCGGATATTGACGAAGCGCACGCTCCGGCCGGCGATGGCCGCGAGGCTGAGGGCCGTGCGCAGAATCTGGCCGCCGCCCTCGCCATGCGACCCGTCGATGACGAGCGGCGGCCGACCCAGACCGGCGAGGCTGTGGCGGCCGGTCACCGCGCCGACCCGAGGCGGTCGTCGGCCGGTGCCAGGACGCCCGGGCCCGACAGGCGCTCGATCTGCCCGAGCTTGCCCATGCGCGCGCCGCTGCGCTCAAGCCGCTCATGCAGCGCGACGTCGATGCGCGGCGGCCTGGCGCCCAACGCTACTAGGCGCCGCTCCAGCCGCTCGCGGACGCGCGCTGCCAAACGCTCGCGCGCGGCCGCGGCGGTCGGCACGATGTCGAGACGAAGCAATCCGGCCGCGGCGCCGACGCGAAACTCGGCGACCTCCTCCAGCTCTTCGATCATCGCGGCCAGCACGGCCGGCGGTATCGAGACCGGGCGGCCGTCCTGGCCCACCAGCTCGACCGTCTCCTCGCTCCGGCCGCCGACCTCGGCGATGAGCGGAAACGGCCGGCCGCAGGGGCACGCCTCGCTGGCCATCGTCAGCATGTCGGAGACCTCGTAGCGGATCAGCGGCTGCGTATGGTTGTAGAGGCCGGTCAGCAGCAGCCGCGTCCCCATCCGGCCGGGCGCGACCGGGCGGTAGTCCTGGTCGACGATTTCGGCGATGAACAGGTCGTCGAGCAGGTGCAGCCCCCGGTGCCGGTCGCACTCGACGCCGACGGTCGAGATTTCGGTAAGGCCGTAGTGATCGAAGGGCCGCGTGCCCCAGGCGCGCTCGATGCGCCGGGCCATCTCGGGCGACAGGCGCTCGCTGTGCGTCGAGATCGCCCTAGGATGGATGGCGAGCCGGCCTTCGAGCTGCGCGATGGCCAAAAGCGCCGCGACCGACGGATAGGACAGCAGGACCTGCGGCTGGAAGCCGTTGATGGCGGCGACCAGGCGGTCGAACGGCAGCGTCGCGGGCAGCCGCTGGAACGCGAAGGCGCCGACATCGCCGCTTTCGGTCAGGCGGGCGCTGACATGCGCCGGCCGGTCGGCGCCGATGGCGCTTATCCGGGTGCGGCCGAACAGGCGCGGCCGAACGCCCATGAAGCCATGCCAGCGAATCGCGTTGGCGAGCTCGACGCTCCATTCGCGCCGCGAGAAGACGAAGATGCCGCGCAGCCCGCTGGTGCCCGCGGTCATCAGCACGCGATACTCGCCGAGATAGTAGTCGTCCCGATCCAGCCCCTTGAGATGCGCCTCCAATTCGGCGCGCTTGAGCCGGGGATCGGTGACGACGCGGTCGAAGTCCGCCATCATGCGGCGCTTGTCGATGACCGGCAGGCCGGCGAGCCGCACGTCGCCCTCGAGCGGCACGCCGCGATAGAGATCGCGGTAGAACGCCGAGCGCGCGACGGCGTGGCGGACCAGCCGATTGAGCTGCCGCTGCTGGTGCCGCAGGACGCGGGCGCGCGTCCACCGGTCGTGCCGGGCAAGCTCGAGCGACAGAACGAAGGCCCGCGCCGCATCGTGGAACTGCCTGAGGGTCATCGGACGTCGTCGCCGGGCTATGACGGCGCCCTGCGACGGCACGCCGTCCCGGCCCGGCCCTTCTTGAGATGCATCAATGCTAGGCTGCGGCCGGACCGGGAACATTGTCATGAATCAAATGCCTGGCGCAGCGCAGCCGGCGGTGACGGTCAGCCCCGGTTGCTGGACGATAGAGACCCTGCTCGAAGCCCTCGCCGCGCGCGGCGAGCGTCCGGCGCTGCGCTGGCTGCGCCGGGGCGCGAGCGGTACGCTCAGCGGCGCCGCGCTGGCCGAGCGGTCGCGGCGGCTGGCGGCGGCGCTGATCCGCGACGGCATTGCGGTCGGCGAGCCGGTCGCCCTGCTCGGCCGCAACGGCCCCGACTGGGTGGTGGCGCGGCTGGCGCTGGGCGCCGCGGGCGCCCTCGTCGCCGCCTTCGACGACCTGTCGACCCCGGCCGAGCTCGCGGCCTCGCTCGCCGCCGCCGGCTGCCGCCGCGTCTTGACCACCGCCCGCCATGTCCCGGCGCTGCGCCGGATCGGCGGCGCTCTCGATCTGATCGTCATCGAGGACGATGCGTCGGCGGTCGAAGGGGCGCGCAGCCTGCGCGAGATCGGCGGGGGCGGTGCGGCGCCGCTGCCGCCGCTCGGGCCCGATGCCGCCGCGATGCTGGTCCAGACCTCGGGCACGACCGGGCCGCCCAAGAGCTTCGTCCTCACCTATGCCCATCTGTGGGCCAACATCGAGGCCCTGGCCAGGGAGCGGCTGATCGGGCCTGACGACCTGGTGCTGCTGCCCCTGCCGCTCCATCACGTCTACCCGCTGGTCGTCGGCCTGCTGACTTCGTTGCAAAGCGGCGCCGCGGTGCTGGTCGCCGAGGCCGTCGCCGGGCCCGAGATCGTCGAGGCGCTGCGCAGCCCGGGCGTGACGGTCGTCGTCGGCGTGCCGCGTCTTTACGCCGCCATCCTTGCCGGCCTCGAGGCGCGGGTCTCGGCCGCCGGGCGCATCGCGGGCGCCGCGTTCCACGGCGCGCTTCGTCTCGCCATCGCCGCCCGGCGCCGCCTCGGGCTCGATATCGGCGGGCCGCTGTTTCGCCGCCTTCGGGCGCGCGTCGGCCCCGATCTGCGGCTGCTCGTCTCGGGCGGCGCGCGGATCGAGCCGGACGTGCTGTGGCCGCTCGTCGGGCTCGGCTTCGAGGTGCGCAGCGGCTACGGGCTCGCCGAGACGGCCTCGATCTTCACCGGCAATCTGCCCGGCCGCGAGCGGCTCGGCTCGGAAGGGCGACCGTTCCAGGGCGGCGAGATCCGCATCGCCGAGCCCGATCAGAGCGGCATCGGCGAGATTCTCCTGCGCGGCCCCAACGTCTTCGCCGGCTATTGCGGCAGCCCCGCGGCCACCCAGGCCGCTTTCACGCCGGACGGCTGGTTCCGCACCGGCGATCTCGGCTATCTCGACGCCGACGGCTATCTCTACGTGACCGGCCGCACCAAGGAGATGCTGGTGCTCGGCGGCGGCAAGAAGGTCCATCCCGAGGAGCTGGAGAAGGCCTATGGCGACAGCCCGCTGATCCGCGAGATCGCCATGCTGGAGCGGGCCGGCGCGCTCGTGGCGCTGGTGCTGCCCGAGGCCAAGCGCATCCAGGCCGCCGGCCAGCGCGTCGACGACGCGATCCGCGTCGCGCTCGCCAGCACGTCGCAGGCGCTGCCGTCATACCAGCGCATCAGCGGCTTCGCGCTCGTGCGCGAGCCTTTGCCGCGCACGCGCCTCGGCAAGTTCCGGCGCTTCCTCCTGCCCGAGATTTACGAGCGCGCGCGCCAGGGCATCGCGCCGCCGCCGCCCGCGGAGCCCAGTCCAGAGGATCGCGCGCTCCTGGCGCGGCCACTGAGCCGGCAGATCGCGGCGCTGCTTCAGGAGCGCTATCGCGGGCAGGCAATCGCGCTCGACGCCAACCTCCAGCTCGAC
>Ga0335070_10011604_pt1 | contig 10286 bp, 10 predicted proteins | sample Lox_Sample_13_FD_206722 | JGI IMG/M metagenome (GOLD analysis project Ga0335070, IMG submission 206722) | Soil microbial communities from Loxahatchee National Wildlife Refuge, Florida, United States - Lox_Sample_1.3 | ecosystem: Environmental > Terrestrial > Soil > Wetlands | place: USA... | reverse complement strand
GACCTGGGCCGCCTTGGTCAGATCCATGAAGCCGATGATCGAGGCCAGCGAGGTGTCCTTGAACAGCACGATGAACTGGGTCACCAGCGACGGGATCATGTTCTTGAGCGCCTGGGGCAGGATCACGAAGCGCATGCCCTGGGCACCGCTGAGCCCGAGCGCGGTGCCTGCCTCCACCTGCCCGCGCGGTACCGACTGGATGCCCGCGCGCACGATCTCCCCGAGGTAGGCGGCCTCGAAGACCACGAACGCGGCCAGCGCCACCCCGAACTCCGGGATGGACATCTTGAGCACGACGGGCACGACGATCCAGATCCAGAAGATCACCATGACCAGCGGCACTCCGCGGAAGAACTCGACGTACATCGTGGCCGGCATGCGGATCCACCACTGCGGGGCCAGCCGCGCGATCCCGATGAAGATGCCGAGGACGAAGCCCAGGACGATCGCCGGGATCGCCAGCCGCAGAGTTCCGCCGACGAAGTTGCCGATGCCCAGGAGCCCCTGGAGCATCAAGAACGGGAAATTGCGCCAAATGACGTCGAGATCGAGCACGGCTAGCGCCGCTGCCGCCTGCCGACGATCAGGCCCGGGATCGCGGTCCGTCGCTCCACCCATGACATGATCGTGGCGATGGAGACGCAGAGCACCAGGTAGATCAGGGTCCCCGCGGTGAGCGCCTCGATGGCCTTGGCGGTGTAAGTCTCGATCTGGCGCGACTGGAAGGTCAGCTCGGCCACGCTGATCGTGAGGGCCACCGAGGAGTTCTTGAGCAGGTTCAGGGACTCGTTGGTGCCCGGGGGAATGATGAGCCGGAGCGCCACCGGCAGGATCACGTAGCGGTAGGCCTGGAACGTGGTGAGGCCGGAGGCCACCGAGGCCTCGAGCTGCGTCTTCGGGATGGCCTGGATGCCCGAGCGCAGCACCTCGGAGAAGCGCGCGCCGCTGTAGACGCCGAGGGCGCAGACCGCGGCCCAGAACTCGAGACCATGGGCGAACAGGAAGTCCTGGACCGCCTGGGGCAGGATTGGCGGAATCGCGAAGTACCAGAAGAACATCCAGACGAGGAGCGGGACGTTGCGGAAGAACTCCACGTAGAACGTGGAGGCCACGCGCAGGGGCAAGAAGCGTACGGTGCGGAGGGCGCCCGAGACGATACCGAGGGCGACCGCGAGCAACCAGGCCAGGAGCGACAACTCGAGCGTGGTGATGAGCCCACTCAGCAGCCACTGACCGGACTCGCCGGTCCACAGCACCGACCAGCTGAATTTGTAGTTCATCGCGTGCGTCCCCTCACCCTGCCCTCTCCCCCTCGACGTGGGAGAGCCTGCCAGTTCCCTCCCCCCTCAGGGGAGAGGGCAGGGTGAGGGGTTGCCTCGACTTACTTGGGGACGACCTGCAGGAGCATGAACTGGCGGACCTGCGGCGCCATCGGGTACGGCAGCTCGCCCTTTGGTCCGAACCACTTGTCGTAGATCTCGAAGAACTTGCCGGACTCGATGCCTTCCATCAGGCCCGCGTTGACCACGTTGCGGAAGTCGGCGTCGCCCTTCCGCAGGGCCATACCGTAGGGCTCGTACGAATAGAAGTCGCCGACGATGTCCCATTGAGCCGGGTTCGGCGACTTGGCCTTGAGCCCGGCGAGCTGGATGCCGTCATTGGTGTACGCGTCCACCTGACCCTGCACCAGCGCCTGGAAGGCCGCCGGCTGGTCGGGGAACTCGCGCAGCACGGCCTTGGGCGCCTTCTCGCGAATGATCCTCGCGTTGGTCGAGCCCTGCTGGGCCGCGATGCGCTTGCCGTCGATGTTCTTGATGCCCCTGATCGGGCTGCCCTTCTTCACCAGGAATTGGGCGCCGGTGACGAAGTAGGTGAGGGTGAAGTCCACGCTGTCCCGCCGGGCTCTCGTATCGGTCATCGTCTCGGCGATGAGGTCCACCGCGTTGGACGAAAGCAGTGGGATACGGGTCGGCGGCGTGCTCTCCTTCTTCTCCACCTTGATGGGCTTGCCGAGCTTCTTCTCGATCGCGGGCTTGATCAGCTCGTCGACCAGGTCGATCGAGAAGCCGACCCACTCGTTCTTGCTGTTGACGTAGCCGAAGGGCGGCGAGCCGGTGCGAGTGCCAATGGTCAGCGTGCCCGTCTCGCCGATCTTGTCCAGCGTGCTCTTCTGCTGGGCCAGCGCCGGGGTCATCCCCGCCGCGAGCAGGGCCAGCACCATCACGATCCCTATCATTCTTCGCATGCACATCCTCCTTGGGCTTAGTGGGTAAGAATCTTGGACAGGAAGTCCTTCGCCCGGTCCGACTGCGGCGTGGCGAAGAAGGGCTCCGGCTTCTGGACTTCCACGACCTTGCCGTAGTCCATGAAGACGACGCGGCTCGCCACCCGGCGGGCGAAGCCCATCTCGTGGGTGACCACCATCATGGTCATGCCTTCCCGGGCGAGGTCGGTCATGACGTCGAGCACCTCGTTGATCATTTCGGGGTCGAGGGCCGAGGTGGGCTCGTCGAAGAGCATGATCCGGGGCTGCATCGCGAGCGCCCGGGCGATCGCCACTCGCTGCTGCTGGCCGCCCGAGAGATTGGCCGGGTAGTAGCCCGCGCGGTCCGGGATGCGCACGCGCTCGAGCAGGCTGCGTGCGATCTTCTCGGCGTCGGGCGCCGCCATGCCCTTTACCTTGCGGGGCGCCAGCATGATGTTCTGCAGCACCGTCATGTGGGGGAAGAGATTGAAGGACTGGAAGACCATCCCGACCTCGGTGCGCAGCTTCACCAGGTCGGCCCCGTCTCCCGAGATCGACTGGCCGTGCACCCGGATGTCGCCCTTCTGGATGGGCTCGAGCCGGTTCACACACCGGATCAGGGTGCTCTTGCCGGAGCCGGAGGGCCCACAGACCACGATGACCTCGCCCGCGTCCACGCTCAGGTCCACATCGCTGAGCACGTGATGCTCACCGAACCACTTGTTGACGCCCCTGAATTCGATGGCGGCGGCCATGGCGACTCCCCCGGCTACTCGATGACCACGAGGATGTCGCCAGGGTTCACGGCCTGCCCGGCGGTCACCCGGATCTCCTTCACCGTCCCCGCCACCTGCGCCTTGAACTCGTTCTCCATCTTCATGGCCTGCAGCACGATCAGACCCTGGCCGGCTGCGACCGACTGGCCCACCGCGACCGCGATGAGCGTCACCTTCCCCGGCATCGGGGCCTTGAGCACCTGGCCTCGCTCGCCGCCCTTGGCCCCGCGCGTGCGGATGATGTAGCGGGACTCCTCCTCGACGCGGATCGCGTAGCGCTCGCCGCCCACGTCCACCGCGTAGGCGCCGTCCTGCTCGGTCACGTCGACCACATGGGAAGCGCCCCCGAGCAGGATCGACCAGATGCCCTCCCCGGTCTGCCGCGCGTCCACCGTGAGGGCCACGCCGTCGAGCGTGATCATGTAGCGGCCGGCCTCGCCCGTCACCTCGATCGGGGCGATCTCGCCTCCGACCTGGGTCTGGAACTTCACCGGCTCCTCCAGCCCGGGCGCAGGGCCTGCCGCCACGCGCTGGACGGCGCCGGCGGCGCGGTCGAGGACGCGGCTCCCTGACGCCCCGCGCGCTCGTAGGCGGTGAGGGCGGCCGCGATGAGCGCGATCTGACGGTGCCGGCCCGCGGCCTCCGGCCGGTCGGAGGCCAGCAGCCGCTCCATGAAGCCGGTGGACAGGCGTCCGGCCGTGAAATCTGGATGCGCGACGATCCGCTGCAGGATCGGGATCGTGGTCTGCACGCCCACGACCTTGTACTCGGCGAGCGCGCGCGCCATGCGCGCGGTGGCCGCATCGCGATCGGGTCCCCACACGATCAGCTTGGCCATCAAGGTGTCGTAGAAGCGCGGGATCGTGCAGCCCGCGTAGACGCCGGTGTCGTCCCGCACCCACGGTCCGCCGGGCGCCTGCAGTCCGGCCACGCGCCCGGGCGAGGGAATGAACGAGGCGTACGGATCCTCGGCGTTGATCCGGCACTCGATCGCCCAGCCGTGGAGCGTCACGTCGTCCTGGGTGAAACCGAGCTTCTCCCCCGCCGCGATGCGGAGCTGATCCTTCACCAGATCGCGCCCGGTCACGAGCTCGGTCACCGGGTGCTCGACCTGCAGCCGCGTGTTCATCTCGAGGAAGTAGAAGTTGCGCTCGCGGTCCACCAGGAACTCGACGGTGCCCGCGTTCACGTAGCCGGCCGCCGCGGCCACGCGGCAGGCGGCTTCGCCCATGCGGCGGCGCATCTCGGGCGTGACGAACGGCGACGGACTCTCCTCCACCAGCTTCTGGTGCCGGCGCTGGATCGAGCACTCCCGCTCGCCCAGGTGCACGATGCCGCCGTGGGCGTCGGCCAGCACCTGGATCTCGATGTGGCGCGGCTCGTCGACGAAGCGCTCGATGTAGACCGCCGCGTCTCCGAAGGCGGCCCCCGCCTCGGAGCGCGCGGCCCGCAGCGCGGCCGCGAGCTCGCCGGACGCGCGCACCAGCCGCATGCCCTTGCCGCCGCCGCCCATCGCCGCCTTGAGCATGATCGGGTAGCCAACCTGCTCCGCCACCCGCGCGGCCTCGGCGTCGTCCGTCACCGGCTGCTCGGTGCCGGGCACCACCGGCACCCCCATCGCGATCGCCGCACGGCGGGCCGCCATCTTGTCGCCCATCGCGCGGATGGCGGCAGGCGTGGGCCCGATGAACGTGAGCCCGGCGTCCTGGCAGGCCTGGGCGAAGGCCGCGTTCTCGGCGAGGAATCCGTAGCCGGGGTGGACCGCGTCGGCGCCCGTGCTGCGGGCCGCCGCGATGAGCCGGTCGATGACGAGGTAGCTCTCCGCCGCCGGGGCCGGCCCGATGGCGACCGCTTCATCGGACTGCAGGACGTGGAGAGCCTCGCGATCGGCCTCGGAGAAGACGGCCACGGTCTTGATGTGAAGCTCGCGGCAGGCCCGGATGACCCGGACGGCGATCTCGCCGCGATTCGCGATGAGGACCTTCCCGAACGGGGCACTCACGTCGGGGGGATGATAGCAGGATTGTCTGTGGCGGCGCAACGCAAGCCCGCGCCGATTCAGCGATCGAGTGCCTTCACGGCCTCCTCCACGAACGAGGTGTCGACGATGGACTTCAGAGGGATCGACTTCTTCATGAAGCCGTTGGCGGTCCACCAGGCCATCTGCCGCTCGACGTCCGGCACCAGCAGCCGCCCGTTGCGGTCCTGGAAGGGAAACCCGAGCCTGATGATCTCGGGTCGGGCCCCGGTGTACTTCGCGGTGATCTCGACCACCTCGTCGTAGCCCGGCCCGGGCACGATGCGCCCGTCCTTCCGGACCAGGGCCGCGTCGAAGTAGTAGCGCGAGGCCTTGACGTAGCCCTTCATGAAGGCCACCGCGCGTGCCCGATCGGCGGCAAACTTGCCGGAGTAGAAGATGGTCGCGATCTGCCACGGGTAGAGATCGCCCGCCCACGCCATGATCTTGCCGAATCCCTGCGCCTCGGCCGCCCCCGGGAAAGGCTGCGGCACCAGGATCGCGTCGACCTGCTTACCCTTGAGCGCCTCCACGGTGGCCGGCATGGCCTGCAGCGGCACGATCTTCACGTCGGCGAGCGTGAGCCCGTCCTTCTCCAGGATGTTCCCGATGTGGTAGTGGAACGTGGAGCCGAGCTGGGTGACGCCGATCCGCCTGCCCTTGAGGCCCTTGATCGAGCGCAGCCCGCTGTCCCACAGCTCCTTCTGCACGACGATCGCCACGAGCGGGTAGCCGGGCCACTCACGGCCCTTGTCGGCCACGATCCACAGCTTCTCCCCGCCCAGCACGATGTTGTAGAGGGCGGCGGTGAGCCCGGTGGCGCCCACGTCGAGCTGGCCCGCCGCGAGCGCGGTGGCGACGGGAGCGGCCGCCTGGAAGTAGACGAGCTCGGGCTCGATGCCCGCCTCCCGGAAGAAGCCCTTCTCCACGCCCACGAAGATGGGCGCGGAGGACGTGAGCTTGAGCACGCCCACCTTCACTGGCTCCGCCCGGGGGACCGGCGCCGCCTTGGGCTGGCCGTGGACCCCCGGAGCTGCGAGGAGACCGGCCGCGAAGACGAAGGAGAGGAGCGGCAGGCCGAGGAGTCGGATCAGGCGCATGGGACATGTCCTCCGATCGGTTCCGAGATCACGTGTGTCGCCACCGGATCACCGCGCGCTCGAGACCGCCGAGCGCCCAGTGCGAGAGCACGCCCAGGAGCGAGAGCACCACGATGCCGACCATGAGCTTGGTCGTCTCCATCAGGTTGCCGGACTGCAAGATCAGGAAGCCGATGCCCGAATCGGCCGCGATCTGCTCGGCCGCGACCAGGAGCAGCAGCGCGATGCCGGCGCCCAGCTTCAGGCCCGCGAAGACCATCGGCAGGGCCGACGGCACCACCACCTTCCGGATGATGCTCCATGGCCCGGCGCCGAACGAGACGGCGGCGCGGATCAGGAGCGGGTCGGCCTGCCGCACCCCCGCGTAGGTGTTGATGGCCATCGGGAAGAAGACGCCGAGCGCCACCACCGCGACCTTCGAGGCCTCGCCGATGCCGAGCCAGAGGATCAGGAGCGGCAGCAGCGCGATCTTCGGGATCGGGAAGGTGGCCGCGATGATCGGCTGGACCACGGCGTCGGCGAGCGAGAAGAACCCGACCGCGATCCCCACGCTGATGCCGGTGGCCGCGCCGACCCCGAAGCCCCAGGCCAGCCGCGCGAGGCTCGCGTCGAGATGGACGAACAGCTGGCCCGAACGGACCATATCGTAGCCCTCGGCCAGCACCCCGGACGGCGCGGGCAGGAACAGCGACGACACCCAGCCGGTGCGCGTGATCGCCTCCCACAGCATCAGCAGGCCCACCAGCGCCAAGACGCGCACCGTCCGGTAGTCCGGCCGACGGAGGAACGCGGTGCGATCGACGACGATCAGCCGCTCCACCACCATCAGACCCCGCGCTCCGACAGGGCCTCGCCCTCAAGCAGGGCGGCCTGGGCCTGCGACTTGATCATCCCCCAGATACGGTCGGCCGCCTGCACGAAGACCGCCTCGGTCTGCTGGCTCTCGCGACGCGGGCGGCCGAGCTTGATCGGCACCACGTCGAGCACCTCCCCGGGCCGCCGCGACAGCACGATCACCCGATCGGCCATGAAGACGGCCTCCTGGATGTTGTGGGTGACGTAGAGAATGCTCTGGCGCGTGCGCTCCCAGATCGCGAGCAGCTCGTCCATCATCAGGGTGCGGGTCTGGGCGTCGAGGGCCGAGAAGGGCTCGTCCAGTAGCAGCACCGCCGGCTCCACCGCGAGGGCCCGCGCGATGCCCACCCGCTGGCGCATGCCACCCGAGAGCTGGTGCGGGTACTTGCCCTCGAAGCCGGCGAGCCCGGTCATGTCGAGGTAGCGCCGCGTGCGCTCGATGCGGTCGATCCCGGACACGCCGAGCTCCTCGAGGCCGAACTCCACGTTGGCCCGCACCGTGCGCCAGGGAAAGAGCGCGAACTCCTGGAAGACGGTGGCCGAGGTGGGGCGGCCCGGACGCGCCTCCCCCTCGAAGTAGACCTGTCCCGACGTGACCGGCAGAAGCCCTGCGATGATGTTGAGCAGCGTGGACTTGCCGCAGCCGGACGGGCCCAGGAGCGCCACGAACTCCTGCGGTTCCACCGCGAAGTCGACCTGACTCAACGCGACGACGTCGCGGCCGCGCCGGTCCGCGAACGTCTTGGACACTCGCTCGACGACGACGCGCATCTACCGTCGGCGCAGCGCGAACCGCTGGACCTTGCCGGTGGTGGTCTTGGGGAGCTCCGCCACGAAGTCGATCCACCGGGGCGACTTGTAGCCGCCGAGGCGCCTGCGCACCGACTCCCGCAGCTCGGCCGCGAGGGCGTCCGAGCCCGCCCGGCCGTCGCGCAGCACGCAGTAGGCGTGCGGCTTGGTGAGCCCGTCAGCGTCGCCCCGCCCGACCACCGCCACCTCCAGCACCGCGGCGTGCTCGGCCAGGCAAGCCTCGACCTCGACGGGCGAGACCCACATGCCGCCCACCTTCAGCATGTCGTCGGCACGGCCGCAGAAGTAGTAGTAGCCGTCGGTGTCCTGGTAGAACATGTCGCCGGTGCGCAGCCACTCGCCCAGCATGGTGGCCTTGGTGCGCTCGTGGCGGTTCCAGTAGCACGCCGCCGTCGAGTCGCCCTTGATCAGCAGCTGGCCCACCAAGCCCGGCGCCACCGGACGGCCCTCGTCGTCCACGAGGCGCGCTTCGTAGCCCGGGATGACACGGCCGCTCGAGCCCGGCCGCGCCTCGCCCGGCCGGTTCGCGAGGTAGTCGTGCAGCGCCTCGGTCGAGCCCACCACGTCGAGCAGCTCGTGGCCGAAGCGCGACTTCCATCCGTGGAAGAGGGCGGGCGGGAGCGCTTCGCCCGAAGAGACGCAGAGCCGCAGTGAGGAGAGATCGAACCGCCGCTCGGCGCCGTCGACCTGGAGCAGCCGCCGGTACACGGTGGCCACCGCGAACAGCACGGTGGGCCGCTCGGCCGCGATCAGCTCGAAGACACGCTCGGGCTCGAGCCGCTCCGGGACCAGCAGGGACGCCGCGCCCACCAGCGCCGGGAAGTAGAGCGAGTTGCCGAGCCCGAAGGCGAAGTGGAGCTTGGACGCCGAGAAGATGAGGTCGTCGGGCTCGATCCCGAAGGTCCCCCGCCCCACCAGCTCGGCGGAATAGACGAGATCGTGATGCAGGTGCACGGCCGCCTTGGGCGGCCCGGTGGAGCCGGAGGTATAGCCCCACAGCGCGACGTCGTCGCGGCTCGTGTCGGCGGCGGCCAGCTCGGGGGAGGCGCGCTCCAGCAGCCGCTCGTACTCGAGCGCGCCGCGCCGCCGCCCCCCAACCGCGATCACCGCCTCGAGCGACGGGCAGCGGGCCCGCACCGTGAGGACGGCGGCGGCCGCCGTGTCGGAGGCGACCACCGCCCGGGCGCGGCTGTCCTGCAGCATGAACGCGAGCTCCTCGGCGGGCAGACCGTCGCCGACCGGCACCGGCACCGCCCCGATCTTCATCGCGCCCCAGAACGCCTCCGCGAACTCGGGGCGATCCGGCAGGGCCAGGAGCACGCGCTGCTCCATCTGCACGCCGCGGGCGAGGAGCGCGTTGCCCAGACGGTTGGCGCGCAGCGCGACCTCCGCGTAGGTCACGGCCCGGCCCGCGAATCGAAAAGCGGTGCGGCCACCCCGACCGTCGCCGACGTGGCGATCGAGGAAGTACACGGCGGCGTTGAAGCGCTCGGGGACATCGATGGCCGCCGTCATGCGGCCGATTCTAGCAGGAAAGCGACGACGGACCGCGACGCCGGACGCCATCGCCGCGGCCGGAGCCGCCTATCCGAGAGAGTGCAGGAGCCAGACCCCGGGCTCACGGTAGCGGCCCCGGCCGTCGGAGACGGCCAGCGGAACGTGACCGCCCGGGATGACGTAGTCGCCGGCGGAGGGAAACTGCAATCCCGTCCACGCCGTCCACTCGGCGACGGATGCCTCCACGACCATCGACTCGTGACAGGGGTGGAGCACAGTCCCTCCGACGCGACGGTGAGCGCGCAGCCAGGGGTCGAACATCTCCTGCCGGTCGCTCCGCCAGCCGCAATACGCCTCGATGGGGATGAGCGGGTACAACGCTTTCCGGGACGGCCGCACGGGCGCAACGAGGTGGGTCACCCCGCGGGCCATCACGAGACTCCGCATCGCCTCGAGCATCCGCGTGCTCCAGCCTTGCCCACGACACCGGTCGTCGATGATGATGTAAAGGGCACTCGCGATCTTCGACCCGGCGACCGCGTGATCCGAGAATGCCCGCTCCAGAGCCCAGTCCAGTCCACCGGCCGGGAGGCTCGCCCAGGGCCCGTCGAAGTCGATCGGCACGCAGTGGCCGACGCCGATCGGAAGACCGCTCTGCTCGTCGACGAGGCAGAGCTGAAAATCCGGATACGCGTCCGGCAGGCGCCCCCAGTGACGCGCCACGCTCCGGTCGTGGCTCAGGAACTGGGGCTCGTTCTCGGTGACGAGCTGGCTCCTGAGCTCGCGGAATCGGTCGGCGGATCGCGCGGTCACGATGGAGGTGCCACGTCCGGGAACCCGCCCCTGGCTTGTCATGGGTCGCGTCGGCAGACTACCACGGCGGCCATCCGCGGCCAGCGGGCCGGCCCGTCCCCGCGCCCCCCGGGCTTGGCCCCACCGGGCCGGGGCCGCCGCCGCAGTTGCCATTCCTACCCGATGGCGCCACG
>Ga0335070_10011603_pt1 | contig 10286 bp, 9 predicted proteins | sample Lox_Sample_13_FD_206722 | JGI IMG/M metagenome (GOLD analysis project Ga0335070, IMG submission 206722) | Soil microbial communities from Loxahatchee National Wildlife Refuge, Florida, United States - Lox_Sample_1.3 | ecosystem: Environmental > Terrestrial > Soil > Wetlands | place: USA: Florida... | reverse complement strand
GCTCCTGTGACATTCCGTACGACCAGGGGCTCCCCTAAATCTTTAGAGATGATCTCTGCCAACTTCCGGGCCTGGACATCGGCCGCTCCCCCGGCCCCAAAAGGGTTGACCAAATCGATCTGCTTTGTCGGCCAGTCGTCTTTTGCCGCACTTGGGGGCATGTCCCACACGAAGAGCATCACGATCAGACATAAAAAAGACAATGTCCCTTTTCTTATCAAAGCTTTTCTTGTAATGAGCATTTTATCCTCCTCTCAAGAACGACTTTTGAATTGCCATGATACGCAACAGAAAAGTCTATACCATTGCCCACGCTTCTTTTATCACCCGCTTTGTGTTTGCAAGGACAACTTCGGATGTATCCTCTGCAAGAAGGGGCCTCACCTCTGCACTGAGGACAGGTTTCTTTTCCGGATTCAAGAGCTTCATATCAAGCAGAAGCTTGAAATAGTCCCTCACCTGGGGGGTGTCGATCTCCCCGCCAGCCATTCCGAAGCGGGGCTGAAGGTCTCCGTAGGTTGGGTGTCTCCTGTCACGGAACGAGCAATTTCCGATGTGGAAGTGCAGGGGAAACTGCCTTACGAGAGGGATCGCCTCTTCAGGGGTTTCTCTAAGAAGGGGAAAGTGAGAGAGATCGGCTAGGACGCCGAAATTCTTGAATTCCTTGTGTACCTCGGACGCCACGTCGGCGGCATCTTTGAAATGACCGATCAGAAAACATTTATCGATGTCATAATCAAAGACCTTCATATAGATTTCCATCGGACCCTGCTCTTTCGTGAACCGGCATATTTCCTTCAGGGAGTCAATCAGGATCTTCTTACCTTCTTCTTTCTTCTCGTCGCCGGGATGCTTGCCGGAAAAAACCCGGATGCATGAGGCTCCGAGGTCAAAAGCTTCATCGACTCCGTTTTTCATCGCATTGATCGCCTTTTTTCTCTCATTTGGGTCGAGGGCATTCACGTTGAGCTTTCCGCTGAACATTCTTGGCTGGTTTGCATAACAGACCTCCATGTGGGAGGTCTCAAGGAGTTTTCGGGCTTCGTTCCTCACCTTGACGTCCTTCATCCAACCCACTTCAACCGCTGTCCAAAAGTCGTCCTCGACGATCTTCCGGAGCGTTTCTACAATCGGGCCATCCCCCTCGGATACCTGGGGAAAGGCTTTGAAATGTACAATTCCAAGTTTCATATAGCGATAAATTGAGAAATTCTCCATGGACCTCCTCCTTTTTCAAAAAGTGATACCCCCGGAAGATATTTCCCCTCTCCCTTTAGAGACTGTGTCACGTCAGCAAAAACCCGTTCCAAACAAGACGGAGGAGACTGTCGGGTGGAAAAGTCTTAGAGCGGCAACCTTTTACACCTGATCTTCCGACATTCCATATTTTTGAAAGAACTCAGCTCTCCACAAGCATCGTTAGCCATTCCAAAATGACCGCATTCTAAGACTTTGGAACCTGATTGTCTCCTTCGCCAGGGCTGCAATGACGCCACAGCTTCTTGGGCAGAGGAACCCGGAGCATCTGTCAATGGACCTTGACCACCACCTTGATCGCGTCTTCGATTCTCTCCCGAAAATACCTGAAAGCCGTCGGAACCTCGCTCAGCGAAAAACTGTGCGTATGCATCAGCTTCGCGTCGAAACGTTTCTGCGCCATGAGGGCGGCAGCTCGGTGTGTGGCGCTCTTGCCTTCTCCCCGGATACCGTAAACGTAGATGTTATTGCGCACCAGTTTGGCTAAATCGACCGGTACCGGCTCCCCGGGAAAAGCAGCGAGGCAGATTCGGCCCCCTCGGTTGACCATATCCATGGCTTCGTTCAGGGCGTTGGGAGCCCCCGAGCATTCCATCACATAATGGACTCCCTTGCCTCCGGTGATGCGCTTCACTGCCTCAACGGGATTTTCCTTTTGGACATTGATCACGTGATCCGCACCCAGTCTGATTCCCATCTTTAGCCTAGAGTCTCGCGTTCCTGTCAGAATCACGGGCTCTGCCCCCAACGCTTTACCGACCGCCACGCTCATAAGCCCAATCGGCCCCGGACCAGTGACCACCAAGCTTTCTCCCGCGATCAAGCCACCCAGGACGTCGAGGCCGTACATGGCAGTGCCTGCAGTAACGATCAGCGTGGCCTCCTCATCACTCATTTCGTCAGGCACATGGACCAGGGTATTGACATGATTGATCGCATACTCCGCGAACCCGCCGTCTGTAGTAAAGCCATTCGCACGATGCCCTTTGTTGGTCTCGCCGTAATTCAAACCATAGTTGAGACAGGACGTGTACATGCCTATACGGCATCTTTCGCAACGGCCGCAGCCGGCATGGATTTCCACTGCCACGCGATCCCCGACCCCGTATTCGTCTACGCCCGCTCCAAGCTTAGCCACTGTGCCCATGTATTCATGGCCCGGCGTGAAATTCTTATTGAAGGGAAGACCTCCCCGTATCCAGGCAGGCAGTCCTTTAGTAAGAATCTCAACGTCCGTTCCGCAAATCGCCACAGCATCAATTCGCACAAGGACCTCCGCAGGCCCGGGCTCCGGAACAGGTTTTTCCACCAGCCGTAATTGCTCTGGGCCATCGAGCACCCATGCTTTCATGGTTTTGGGTACTGACAGACCTTTCTTTCCCTCGGACGGCTTCATCATCAACCTCCATCATTAAGGTTTCGGAGAGCTTTTTTCTTCATCCATAAATTCAATTAACTGTTTGACACATCGATCTGCAAAAAGAGCATCATTGATATGAGCATCAACCTCCTTCAGCCTGATATGGGCTCCGAGATCGTTTCTGAGGCTCTTGAGAAAAATCGAGTTCCCAACTTCATCGTGAAGAGGGCCTCCTTTTGCTCCGTAGACGGACCAGCCCCTCAAGGGGATCAGTACCGCAGTCCGTCCTCTGGCCTTATTCAACCTCTCAGCCATTGCTTTGCCAACTTGAGCCATCTCGTTCCTAGACAGCTTTACGTTTGCATTTAACGGATTGTGCATGTAGATTTTCCTTTTTCTTAACTTTGGTGGAATGGACTCTTTGGGTCCGAAACAGAGGTATTCCATGCCCCCTGTGGATACAACCTGAGGAATTCCCTTTGCTCCGGCCGCCGTTAATCTTCCAGGCTTCACAGGCATATAGACTCCAGCGTCGACCACCTCTTCCGCAAGCTCATGGGGAGTCAAATCGAGCACACCTTGGATGATCCCCTGCTCGATAAGCTCCTCCATTGCCGAGCCGCCGGCTCCTGAAGCATGAAAGGGAATCACCTGAAAGCCCTTCTCATGGAGCTGCTTCAGGATCTGTCTGACCGCAGGTTCCGTATTTCCAAGAGCAGTCACTGCGATAACCCTTTCAGCCGACTCTATCGTCACCTTCGCACCGCGCTCCATGATCCCCACCACGGCCGACACAGCATTTGCCAGGATAGATCGGGTAACCGGGTTGGGACCGCCCAGGAAATCTCCCACTGAAAAAATGATTCCTATATCTTTGTGTCCGATATAGGGCCGTATGTTTCCGGAGGCGACCGTAGAGATAAGGTATTTTGGAAATCCAAAGGGTAGGGCCCTCATGGCCATCGATGCGATGGCCGATCCCTGATTCCCTCCAAGGCCAATGACCCCGTCGATTTTTCCCTCTTGGAAGAGACGGAGAAGGGCCTTCGTGGTCCCTTTCCCCATCTCTTCCATAATCCTGCCTCTTTCTTGTTTTTGAATTAAATTGGGGAGTTCCCATCCTGCCCATTGAGCAATCTCTTCATTTGGGATATCGGGCCGAATGCCAGGAGGCCCGAGGGGTCCGACATCAATCATGATTGCAGAATGGCCCTGGGCTTCGAGGAGGCTCTTGATATACGCCGCCTCCTGGCCCTTGGTATCGAGAGTCGCCAGAACGGCAATGGTCCCTTTCCGTGTCACTCTACAGTCCCTTTCGCTGTAGCCCTATCTGCAACCTACACTTGCGTCACCATACCCAGGGGGTCTTGAAGTCGGAAAAATCCGAAATTCGAATATCGAAATCCGAAACAAACCCGAATTTCAAAGTCCAAATTTCTGGGACCTTTTCGCTTCGAATATTCGTAATTGGATTTTGTTTCGAGCTTCGGATTTCGTGCTTCGAATTTGGAATCCAATCAGTCAGCAACTTTAAACTCTATTCCTATCCTTTCCAGAAACGACCGGGCCAGTCTCGCTTCTCAAGCGGAACTTTGAAATCGAACTTCTTCACTTCTTCCAGAAAGGCGGCCAGGTGATTAGCGATCCTTTCAAAGACAGCATTGCCCTGTTTTTCGCTGGATCTTAAGGGGTTTCCGATCGTCGCCGTATCCGAATACTCATGGTGAAGCATCGGAATGAAAATGTTTTCCGAATTCTGGAAGATGACGGTGTTCGTGCCATCTTTTTTTGAGAAGGCTGGCCCCATCCACCTGGGGGCATGGGCACGATCAGCCTTGGCCCGTTCCATGAACACAGAGCCTTCGTAAATTCCTTTTTCCTTCATATAGGCGATCGTCGTCGAGGTCTCAAGCTCTCCCGCATGCCAACCAGGGGTCTCCTCCGGAGGACCATCCATCAAGTCAGCAACAACCGCGCATTCCCTTTCCGTAGGGGTTTTGTAGTAGGCGCAGAAGCAACCGGTCTCGGCCCGGAGGGTGCGTAAGGCGTCTCCCTGGGCTCCCATGTTGGTGCCGTGGTGAGAGACGAATACCAGTTTGTTAAAGCCCGCAAAGATCAGGCTCCGGCCGATAGCATAAAGAACGTCGCGGTAGACCTCGGTGGGAAAAGAGATCGTGCCCGTTCCCCAACCGGGCTCACCCATGTGGTGGGGGGAGACGCCGAAGGGTAAGAGGGGAGCATAGAGCACTTTGGCCTTCACTGCCGCTCGCTCCACGCTTCCCATAGTCGTGTAGGAATCCACTCCGAGAGGGACGTGGTGTCCGTGTTTCTCGCAGCTTCCAACGGGAATCATGACCACATCGTTGCCGGCCTTGAGAGATTCGGCGATATCGGTCCAGGGTAGTTCTAAGAGGTTGTATTTCTGCAATTTTGACATCTTTGACTCTCCTTTCTTATCTTTGTTTTTTTGGCTTTATTCGTATTTTATGGTAAAGCTTTTCCAAAGATCGTTATTTTTTCGCAGTCGAATCTCGAACCAGAAGCTTCGTATCAAACCAACGCAATTTCTCGGAATGCTTCCCCGATATTAGATTGACCAACATCTCCATAGCAGCGGCCCCGACGTGATACATCGGAATCTCGACGGTTGTTAGGGAGGGATCAAAATAGGAGCTAAAGGGGATATTGTCGAATCCCACCACAGAGAGAGCCTCTGGGACTTTCGATCCAAGTTCTTTAGCCGCCCGAATAGCTCCAAACGCCATTTGATCATTCGCAGCAAAAATTGCAGTCAATACCTCCTTCTGGATGAGTTCCTTCGCGAGAAGGTACCCACTTCTCGGAGTGAGATCTCCCTTCTTTATCAGATTTTTGTCGATTGGGCAACTGTTTTGGATGAGTGCACTCTTATACCCCGAAAGGCGTTCCCTGGAAGAGGTGGACTTATCCGGACCGCCTACAAATCCGATGCGCCTGTGATTAAACCCGATCAGGTGCTGTGTGGCTTTGGCTGCTCCGCCCATGTTGTCGATGACAACAGCGGGAAAATCAACCCTGTGGCGACCAATCACAACCACTCGTTCTCTTAGCTCCTTTAAAGAAGAAAGAACCTTTTCACCGTGGATAATGCCTCCACTGAAAATAATTCCGTCGGCCGACTTTTCTCTAAGGAAATAGATATGCTTTATAATTCGATCCTGGTTTCTGTCGGTATTGAGAAGGATGATCGCGTATCCAAATTGATCAGCCAGATCCTGAATCCCTCTCACAATCTCCGCGTAATAGGGGTTGGAAATGTCAGGAATGATGATCCCGACCGTCATCGTCTTTTTCTTAAGCAGGCCTTTGGCCAGAGCATTAGGGCGGTAGTCCAATTCCCTGATGGCATTTAAAACATTCTTCCGAGTCGTTGAATTGACCTTGTGGGAACTGTCGTTGACGACCCTGGAGACCGTGGCAATAGAAACCTTGGCTTTCAGGGCGACATCCATTATGGTTGGCATGGAATAAACCCGAGTTGAATGGTAAACGTTTTCCAAAAAATAGCTTTTTTCGAATTTCTTGTCAAGCCATAACCGCTCGGTCCTCTCCTTTCCGTGGGGATAGGGACAAGTCCCGAATCATGAACACAGGAAGGAGAATTACTGCGCCTTGGTATATCTCTTGTTAAGTTTCAAGAAAAAGCGTGTTAAGATTCTTGTATGAAGGGAAAATCTATGGTAATATTAAAAATATGCAACTTCGGTTACTTCTCAACTGCCTTCTGTTGTTTTGTGTGCTTCCTGCGGGCTATTCCTATGCTTTTGAATCAAGGGGCCAGGATTGTTCCAAATGTCATACCCTCAACAAAGAGGAAGCCAGGGACCTTCTGAAAAATGTTGTTCCGGACGTAGTCATTTTCGACGTTCGATTGAGCCCTGTCAAAGGGGTCTGGGAGGTGGATTTAGAATCGAGGGGACGAAAGGCAATCGTCTATGTTGATTTTCTCAAGAGACATTTTTTTTCGGGGGCCCTGGTCTCCATAGGAGAAAAGAAAAATCTCACCCAGGAAAGGTTTATAGAACTCAATAAAGTCGATGTTTCGCAGATACCTCTTGACGACGCGTTAGTCATGGGCGACCCAAAGGCCAGGATCCGGGTGATCGTCTTTACTGACCCTGACTGACCGTATTGTTCAAAACTTCATCAGGAGATGAAGAAGATCATTGATGAGAGAAAAGATATCACCTTCCGGCTAAAAATGTTTCCGCTTACGAATCATCCTGAGGCGTACGAGAAATCAAAGTCTATTCTTTGCGAAAAGTCTCTTGCATTGCTTGAAGATGCTTTTGAGAAGAAGCCGATACCTAAGCCAAAATGCGAAACGTCCGCAGTGGATGAAACGATAAAACTCGCTGAAAAACTAGGTATTACGAGTGTTCCCGCCTTAGTGCTGCCCGACGGGAGAGTCGTCCCCGGATACAAAGACGCCAAAACCCTTATCCAACTCATCGGGAATTGAGGGCTGCCATCAACCTTACGGTTGGTTGTTTCCTGACTATGCCTCCCTAAAGATTTCTAAGGACATTTGCTACCTCAACGTCCTGTCTAAAATGGAGATCATAGGCCGGAATGCGAGAGACCAGCCTATCGCAAAAGTTAAGGATTTTCTCCGTCGCTTTGCTATCGTGCAGGGGGATGGAAGTCACGGGCAGAATTCTCTCGAGAGCATCCCTTCCACGAACCTCTTTTATTCTGTTTTCAGATCCATGATGGATAAGAAAAGGCTGGACAGAGGGAACCCTTGGTTGGCTGCTTTCCATGTCTCAGCCGGCCAAGGTGTCCACATGCTTGACCTCTTTAAAAGCTCGTTGTATCTTTGTAATGGTTGCCGGCAGCATGGGGTACCTCCTTGAAGTTATTTTTGCGGAATGACTCGACGGGTACCCCATTTCTTTTTGCTGATTCAACCTGACGTAAGAATTAATACCATTCCGCAAACTATAAAAGATTTGCCAGCAAAGCCAAAAAATGATAAAAATATTATAGATCTGAGGCCTTCTACATTCCTATAGACAGGTGGAAGCTGTCTTAAGCGGTTTCTGGTAAAGAATTGCTGGAAGCCGACGCGATGGTCAAGGCAAGGGCACTGAAGGATTCTGGAGTTACGGCAAGGATGAAAAGGTTCCATAGCGCTTCAAAGGAAAAGTTTCCTTTACCTGGAGAAGATGGATCCCGGTATAACTATCGGTACGAATTGATCTTCAATACCTTGGTCTGGATTTCCGCGATTTAATGGCGATGTAGGGGTAGAAAAGAATGGATAACATAGGGTCCAGGATTGCTTATTACCTGGTTGAAAAAGGGTTGATCCAGAAAGAGGATTTGGAAAAGGTACTGCCCCTTCACCAGCCGGCGGGTGATCTTTCCATCGAAGAACAACTGACCAATGCCGGACTTCTCAGCTCAGAACAGTTTCGCTCTGCCGCAGAAGAATTCTTCGGGACTCCTTTTGCGTCCCAGGACGACTTCCCAAAGGAACCTGTTTTGTTCGATCATCTGTCGACTCAATTCATGAAAGAGTCAAAATTTATTCCATCTCGTTTGACGGATGATACGTTAACGGTCATCATGAGCAATCCTCTCGACTTTTATACGATCGACGCCATCCGATTGGCGACCCATTTTGAGATTCATGTGCTCGCAGGGCGTGAGAATGAAATCTTGGCGGCCATTGAGCGATCTTACGGGGTGGGTGCGACATCGATGGAGAAGATTATCGAAGACACAGAGGCTGTTCCGGAATATCGGGCCGAAGATGAAGAGAATGTCGACCACCTTCGAGATATGGCCTCAGAAGGGCCTGTGATCCGGCTCGTCAACTTGATCATCACCCGGGCGATTGAATTGCGGGCGAGTGACATCCACTTTGAACCTTTTGAGGAGCAGTTTAGAGTCCGGTATCGAATCGACGGGGTACTTCATGATGTCGAGTCTCCTCCTAAGCGGCTCCAGGCGGCCATTGTCTCCCGTGTTAAAATCATGGCCAAATTGAATATCGCAGAGAGACGACTTCCTCAGGATGGGCGGATCATGCTTCGGGTGAAAGGGAAGGAGATCGATTTCCGAGTTTCATCGATTCCGACGATCCACGGGGAAAGCATTGTCTTGAGAATTCTGGATAAGAGCAGCATTGTCCTGGACATTGAGAGATTAGGTTTTCCGGAGGATACGATGGACGGGTTCAGAGACCTTATCCATAGGCCTCACGGAATCATTCTCGTCACGGGTCCTACGGGGAGCGGAAAGACGACCACCCTTTACTGTGCCCTGGAGAAGATCAACTCCCCTGATAAGAAGATCATCACCGTCGAGGATCCAGTGGAGTATCAATTGAGAGGGATTAATCAAATTCAGGTCAAGCCTGCGATCGGGCTGACCTTCGCCAATTCCTTGCGATCGATCGTCCGCCAGGATCCGGATGTGATCCTCATCGGCGAGATCCGGGATGCTGAGACGGCTGAAATCGCCATTCATTCCGCCCTGACCGGACACCTGGTCCTCACCACCCTCCATACAAATGATGCCCCCAGCGCCATCACACGACTCATCGATATGGGAACGGAAGACTATCTCCTCTCTTCCACTGTCATTGGAATATTGGCGCAGCGATTGGTGAGGGTCGCCTGTCCTTTCTGCCGGGAACCCTATTCACCATCTCCTGCCGTGCTGAAAGAGATGAAACTCAATAGCTCGGACCTTGCGGGTCTTAAGATTTCAGAAGTGAAGGGTTGCGAAAAATGCTCTAACACGGGATACTGGGGGCGAACGGGGATTTATGAATTTCTTAAAATGACCGACGATGTTCAAAGGCTTATTTTGGGGAAGAAAGATTCGAATATCATCAAGGAAGCGGCCCGAAAGAATGGCTTGAGAACGCTGAGAGAGGACGGATGGCTAAAGGTGAAGCAGGGGATCACCACCATATCCGAAGTCTTGCGCGTCACGCAGGAGGAAGTGCTTTAACCGTATGGCTGAGTATCTCTACAAAGCGACTACTTTGAACGGGCAGACCGTGGAAGGGGCAATGGATGGGAAGGATGAAGAGGCGATTATCCACAGCCTCCACCAGTTAGGGTACATCCCCATTCGAATCATCTCCCAACAGGAAAAGGGGGCAGGGCTCCGGTTGCCCTCTTTCTTGCGACAGCGGGTCGGGGTTAAGAACCTGCTCGCCTTCACCCAAGAACTTTCTACGCTCATCTCAGCGGGTTTACCCCTCGACCGGAGCCTCAATATCTTGGGGACGCTCACGGAAAATGACACGTTGCGAGAAACGGTGAAGGATGTTCTGAAAAAAGTAGAAGGGGGGAATTCATTAGCCGAGGCCTTGGGAAACCACCCTCGCATTTTTCCCAAGCTCTACATCAATATGGTCAAGGCGGGAGAGTCAGGAGGCTTTCTGGAGACCATCCTGTCCCGGCTGGCGCAATATCTTGAAGGCATGAAAGAGATCAGGGACCATTTGATTTCCGTGATGATTTATCCCCTGATATTGACTGCTGTCACAGGGATCTCCATCACCGTTCTTGTCACTTTTGTGATACCGAGATTTGCAAGGATATTTTCCGACATCAAACAAACCATCCCCTTGCCAACGCAGATTGTCCTCACCTTCAGCCAGCTGGTA
>Ga0335070_10011602_pt1 | contig 10286 bp, 9 predicted proteins | sample Lox_Sample_13_FD_206722 | JGI IMG/M metagenome (GOLD analysis project Ga0335070, IMG submission 206722) | Soil microbial communities from Loxahatchee National Wildlife Refuge, Florida, United States - Lox_Sample_1.3 | ecosystem: Environmental > Terrestrial > Soil > Wetlands | place: USA: Florida... | reverse complement strand
CGGCGGCCTGGCGCTGGTACTCTTCGCTTCCGTCCAGATCCTGTGCGGTGTGGCGGCCTTCGCCCTTTGCGTGCGGCCGCTCCGGCTCCTCCACATGGTCCAGCACCATCGCGAGATGCTGGAACGCCGCGCTCACCGCGCCCTGATCTGGCTGGCCATCGGCACATGGTTGTTCCGCTTGCTGGACCATGTGGGTCTCCTTAGGCCGGTGCTCTCCTTGGGAGAGTCCCTGCTTGCCGTCAAGCTCGAGCGGGGTTCGATCAGCATTTCACTGGGCGACGTCGTCGCCTTCCTTTTCACCGTGTGGGTGGCATACCTCCTTTCCGCCTTCATCCGCTTCGTGCTCCAGGAGGACGTGTACCCCAAGCGGGGAGTCTCTCGCGGCCTCTCCTATGCCACCTCGCGGCTCCTCCATTTTGTGATCATCGCCCTCGGGTTCGTGGTGGGACTCGGGGTGCTCGGGGTGGACCTCACCCGGGTGACGGTCCTGCTTGGCGCCTTAGGCGTCGGCATCGGCTTCGGGCTGCAGGACGTGGTCAACAACTTCGTCTGCGGCATGATCCTTCTCTTCGAAAGGCCGATCCACGTGGGGGACATGATTGAAATCGGCAACCTCCTGGGCGAGGTGCGCCGAATCGGCATCCGCGCCAGCACGGTGCGCACCAGACAGGGCGCCGAGATCGTCGTGCCCAACTCGCAGTTCATCACGGCCAACGTGACCAACTGGACCCTCAGCGATCAGTTGCGCCGCATCGAATTGCCGGTTGGGGTGAACTACGGCGCTCAACCCAAGAAGGTGATCGAGGTGCTGGAGGCGGTGGCGCGGGCTAACCCGCAAGTGCTGCGGGATCCGCCGCCCCGGGCGTTGTTCGTGGGCTTTGGCGACAGCTCCATCAACTTCGAGCTCCGGGCCTGGACGGACCAGTTCATGGGCTGGTCTAAGATCAGGAGCGAGCTGGCCGTGGCGGTTTACGACGCGGTGCAGGAGGCGGGGATGTCGTTCCCCTTCCCCCAGCGCGAGGTGCGCGTGCTGCACGATCAGGAAGCAGGCACCTCAGTCCCTCCCCAGCCGGAGGGACCCGCGGCGGCCACTGGCAGGAATGAAGCGTGACCCCTCTTGTGAACGAACCACCTGCTGTGACCGCGGCTACGCGTTGCCGGCAGGTGCTGTTGGACCAAGGTCTAATAGACAGGCGCTCTGTCACCTTCTACGATGGAGCGACCTTCCCGAAAAGTGAGATCCAGAGCTGAAGCATCAACGCCCCTACGATCTTGTGGAAAGGGAGGTATAACCCATGGAGAGACAGAAGTATCCGACACTCGGGAGAGGCCTTCATCACGGGGCGCGTTTCGTTGCCGTCCTTTGCTGGCTCATGGGCCTCGCCGCGCTGGTTGCCTTCGGCGCCTGCGCCCCGACCCAGGTCAACATCGTAAGCAAGTACGGCGGGCCGGTGCCGAGACCGAGCAATGTTCTCGTCTATAACTTCGCCGTGTCGCCGGACGAGGTCCAGCTCGATCAGGGTATCAGCGTGAAGATCCAGGACATGATCAACAAGACGCCCCGCACCAAGGAGGAGAAGGCCGTGGGCCACAAGGTGGCCGAAGCCCTGGCCACGCACATGGTCGAGGACCTCAATGCCATCGGCGTTCCCGCCATGCGAGCCTACGCTCGCCCGTCGACCATGGGGAACGCCGTCGAGCTCGAAGGGCAGTTCCTCTCCGTCGATGAGGGCAACCGCACGGAGCGCGTCGTGATCGGGCTCGGCGCCGGCAGGACCGATGTGAAGACCCTGACCCAGGTGTACGATGCCCGGTCCGGGTCCCGGATGCTTGTGGAGGAGTTTGACACGGACGCGAAGAGCGGCTACAAGCCGGGGATGGCCGAGATGATGGCGGTGGGAGCGCTGACGCACCACCTGCTGGTGTCGACCCTGGCGAGCGGTGGGCTGGCGGCGGGCAGTGAAGCCTTCATGGCCGGTGTCGACGCGGACGCCCGTCGTACGGCACAGGAGATTGTGAAGCAGCTTGGTCTGTTCTTCGTCGGCCAGGGATGGATCCCGGCGAGCAACCTGGAATCGTGGAAGACCACATTTGAACAATAGAGAAAGGAGACAGTCATGAAAACCTCAGTAAGGATGGTTTTGGCAGTGGTTATGGGGATTGCCCTGTTGACCTTCACCTTCTCCTGCGCCACGACCAGCTCCCAGACGAAAGCGGCCGTGGCAGAAGCGGAGAAAGTAGGCTTCCTGGGAGATTACGCGAAGTACTTGCAGCCCGGGCCGGAAGGCGGGGCGAAGATGCGCTGGTTGAAACCGGGGGTCGATTTCGGGAAGTACAACAAGATCATGCTGGACAGTGTTGTCTTCTTTCTTGGCGACAAGTCCGATTACAAAGGGATCGATCCGCAGGCGATGAAGGAGCTGGCCGACTCCTGCGACCAGCAAGTCGTCAACGTCTTGAAAGGTAGTTACCCGATCGTGGCCGAGCCGGGCCCTGATGTCGCACGCATTCGCTTCGCTATCACCAATCTTGAACAAAGCAGGCCCGTCTTGAGTGCCGTCACCACCGTCGTCCCCATCGGCTTGGGCATCAGCCTCATCAAGAAAGGCGCCACGGGCTCGTGGACCGGTTCAGGCGCGACAGCTGTCGAGTTCATGGCCATCGACTCCATGAGCGGCGATGTGATCGCGGTTGCTCAGGACGAGAGAACCGCGGGATTCACCGAACGGTTCACCAAGTGGGGATCAGCCGAGGACGCCTTTACGTTCTGGGGTGAGAGAATCAAGCTGTTCCTGGCCCAGGCTCACGGCAAGAAGCAATAGCAAGAGGGGACAGGCTACTTTGTTGGAGTTGAAGTGCCACGAATAGCCAGAGGATTGAGCGTTGGTCGGATATGCCCCGTCATCAACGCAGGGGAGGGAAAACAACCGCGAGCAAGGCCATTCAAAGGCCGGGAAAAGTGGCCTGCCCCCTTTTTAGGAGCTTAGGGATGTCTGGTGCCGATTTTCGCTACGTGGAGCAGCTTGTTGTCGCTCTTGTGCTGACGAGTGTCACGGTGGTGATCCACGGACTCGGGATGAAGTGGGTTCGTGATCGCTTCAAACGTTACTCGTCGCTCGCGACGGCACGCCAGCGCCCGGGGTCGCTGCCGGTGATGATCGGCGTCGTCGCGATCATGGTTGTCACTCACACCGCGGAGGTCGTTGTCTGGGCCGTCTTTTACGCGGTGAGGGGCCTGGTCCCGCACTGGGTGTCGGCGGTGTATTTTTCAATCGCCAGCTACACGACGCTGGGCGAGAGCGGCATAACGCTGCCCGTGCACTGGCAGGGCCTCGGGGGATTCGAGGCGATGGCCGCGATGCTCATGTTCGGCTGGTCGACGGCGGTGCTGGCCGCCGTGAGCCTGAAGATCCACAGCCTTGATACCTAGCGAAAAGAAAAAGGGGATAGGCTATTTTGTTGGGATCTCGCTCCGGCGTCTCGTGCATGATGCGGGTTAAGGGAATGAGGTTAGCCTGTCCCCTTTGCCTGTTCCCCCACTGGGTGAAAGTTCAGCGAGGTCGAGAAAGGCGACGAGGAGGCCCGGCCGGAGGAGTTGACAGGACGTAACCAAGAACCTAAATGAAGTCCAAAAGATCAATGAAGAACATAGGAGGAAGAAGCGGTTCACGGTTGAAAAACGAAGGAGGTATCAAATGACGAAGGTGGCTTTTTCACTCTTAAGCATGCTCATCATGTCTTCATTACTGGCCGGCATCCCGGCGGTCTACGCACAAACATCGCCAGCCGATTTCACGGGGGAGCCCGACAAGACAATGGCGGCAGCCCACGAATCATTCGTCAAGAAAGAGATGAACAAAGCGGCCGAGCAGATCAGCGGGGCATCGGATTATGTCAAGAAGGAGGCGAACAAAGTTGCCAAGGACGCAAGCGAGGGCGTGAAGAAGGCCGGTGACGAACTGAGCAAACTTGGGCAAGGTGTCAAAAATGGCACTATCAAGTCCGGCGATGAGTTGAAGAAGACCTACGGCAAGGTGGACTATGAGCTCGCCAAAGCTTGGCATAAGACTGCGGTCGAATCCAAGAAGGCAGGTAAGGATTCGAGCGATGCACTCAAGAAGGCCGGTGCGAGTCTTGAGGGCGCGGCCAAGTGGTCCGGCAACAAGCTACTAGCAGGGGCGCAGACTTCCGTAGATGCGGTCACGAAGGCTGGTACCGGCGCTGCGAAAGGCGTGAAAGCAGGGTCCGAGGAAGTCGAGAAGTGGATTAAGGACATCGGGGATGGTGTGGAGGATTTAGGCCGCAAGCTCTAGCAGACGTATCACTTCGCTACTACAAGGTTGGGCCGACCCCGTAAGCCCACGTTTGCGCCGGGGAAGGAGCTCCAATCCGTAAACTATTTTTCCTCGGAGCGGGCACGAGTCAGGTCGTTTGACCGCTAAATCCGAGGAGAAGGCTCGATGAAAGGAGCTGAGAGGACATAACCGGGGAAGTTGAACGCAGTCCAAGAAGGGAATGAAGAAGATAAGGAGAAAGAAAATGAAAGACAGTAGAAGAGTCTCCTCCATATTGCTTGCGATCACTGCTATGCTGGTTCTGGTGGCAGCGCCGGCCGGGGCAGCCGACAAGAAACCCAACGTCCTGGTGATCATGGGCGATGACGTCGGCTGGTTTAACATCGGGGCCTACCACCGGGGCATCATGTCCGGCAAGACGCCGAACCTCGACAAGATGGCCTCCCAGGGCATGCTGTTCACCGACTACTACGCCGAGGCAAGCTGCACGGCGGGCCGCGCCAATTTCATCACCGGCGAGATCCCGCTTCGCACGGGTCTGACGACGGTGGGACAGGCCGGTGCCGATGTGGGGATCCCGGATCAGGCATGTACGCTCGCAACGGCACTGAAGGCGCAGGGCTACGCCACCGGACAGTTCGGCAAGAATCACCTGGGCGATCTGAACAAGTATCTGCCCACGGTTCACGGCTTCGACGAATTCTTCGGCTACCTGTATCACCTCGACGCCTTGTCCGATCCGTACTGGTATTCATTCCCGGTTGACGAGGCGTATTACAACAAGTACGGCCCGCGCAGCCTGGTTCACTCCTGGGCAACCGACACGGATGACCCGACCGAGATGCCGCGTTGGGGCAAGGTCGGCAAACAGAAGATTGTCGACGAAGGCCCCCTGCCGCCATTCCCGGAAATGTCGAATGTGCCGAACATGCATGACATCCCGTTTTTGAAGGCAAAGTACGACATGACGACCTTCGACGAAGTACTCGTCAAGGCTTCAAGCGACTTTATGGACAAGGCCAAGAAAGACGGCAAGCCGTTCTTCGTCTGGCACAACACGACCCGTATGCACGTCTGGACGTTCCTCTCCAAGAAGTATTCTTCCATGCAGAACAGCAAGACCAACTACGGCCTGGAAGAAGCGGGCATGGCGCAGCTGGACGATAGCGTCGGCGCACTCCTTAAACATCTGGACGATATGGGCGTGGCCGATAACACCATCGTTATCTTCACCACCGACAACGGCGCTGAGGTGTTCACCTGGCCCGATGGCGGCATGACGCCATTCAGGGCCACCAAAGGCACCGTCTTCGAGGGCGGCTTCCGCGTGCCGTGCATCGCCCGGTGGCCGGGGCATATCAAGCCGGGCACAGTTGAAAATGGAATCTTCTCCGGCCTCGACTGGTTCCCAACCCTCATGGCCGCGGCGGGTAATCCGAACATCACTGACCAGCTCCTCAAGGGAGTGAAGCTCGGCGATCGGACCTACAAAAACCATCTCGATGGCTACAACCAGATGGACCTGCTCACGGGCAAAGGACCGTCGGCTCGCCATGAGATCTTCTACTTCGGCGGGCCGCATTTGGGCGCGGTCCGTATCGACGACTTCAAGTTCCAGTTCTACCAGCAGCCTTGGGGCTGGCCAGGCGAAAAGACCACAACGGACATGCCCATAATGGTCAACATCCGTCAGGATCCGTTCGAGAGGACGCCGATGATTCGCGGCGAGTCGACGAACAACGGGGCCGGCGGCTACATGAACGATTTCTACGCTCGCGAGTTCTGGCGTTTCGTCATGGTCCAGCAGTATGTGGCGAAGCTGGCGATGACGGCGATTGACTATCCGCCGATGCAGGAGCCGGCGTCGTTCAACCTTGAGGAGGTGAAGAAGAAAATCGAGGCGATGATAAAGGACCACGAAGGACAGTAGAATCAGCGCGAGGCGGGCGGTCCGCAAGGCCGCCCGCTTTTTTTGTGGCAGCAAGAACCACCGGCAAGGAGGGACGATGAATCGGTCCTTAAATCTCCGTCGATTGAGTCTTGTGACGCTGTGGTGGCTTTGCGGGTTGCTGTTCTTGGTGTCCCATGGGCAGGCCCAAACCGACCCTCTCCCCTCCTGGAAGGACGGCGCCGCCAAGCAGGCGATCGTCGAGTTCGTGCAGGCGACCTCAACGCAAGGCAGCCCGAACTTCGTCCCGCCCGAACAACGCATCGCCACCTTTGATCAGGACGGCACGCTCTGGGTCGAGCATCCCATGTACACGCAGGTGGTCTACTGCCTGGAGCGCGTCCGGGCAGTGGTCAAGGCGAAGCCGGAACTTGCGAAGGTCGCGCCGTTCAAGACCGTGATCTCGGGCAACCGTGAGGCGATGGCGAAGCTCACGATGAAGGACTTGGAGAAAATCCTCGTCGCCACGCTCACCGGCATGTCGGTGGAGGAGTTCGATGCCGAGGTCAAGGCGTGGCTCGCGACGGCGAAGGACCCTCGCTGGAAGCGGCCCTACACTGATCTCACGTACCAGCCGATGCTGGAGGTCCTGAACTACCTGCGCGCCAATGGCTACAAGACGTACATCGTCACCGGCGGCGGGCAGGACTTCGTGCGCGTGTACTCCGAAGAGGTTTACGGCATCCCGCCCGAGCAGGTGGTCGGCACCGCAGGCGGGACCAAGTACGGCTACGGCAAAGACGGCAAGCCGTTCCTGACCAAGGAGCCGAAGCTGCTCCTGAACGATAACAGCGCCGGCAAACCGGAGGGCATTCATCTCATGATCGGGCGCCGGCCTTACGCCGCTTTCGGCAACTCGACTGGCGACCAGCAGATGCTCGAGTACACCAAGGCGGGCGGCGGCATGCGGCTCGCAATGCTGGTGCTCCACGACGATGCCAAACGCGAGTACGCCTACGGTCCGGCGCTAAGGTTACCCAACACCAAGGTTGGCACGTTTACCCAGGCTTTGTACGACGAGGCGAAAAAACAGGGCTGGGTCGTTATCAGCATGAAGAACGACTGGACGCGGATCTTCCCTTCCCGTTCGACCAGTAGCGCATCGCCTGGCGCGGACTGCGGGTCGGGCACGGCGGCCGCGCTATTTCAGTCTCGGAACGTCGTCCACAAGCTGCTTGATGGCCACAGCCCGGACGTTCTCCGCCAGCGGGAAGGTGTGATCACCTGCGTGCAGAATATCCAACCGATGCAATGTGAGGTCATGCAGCGCGACGTGAGCCGACCGAGTCAGTTTCGGCGACACGGTTCGCTTGATCTCAAATCCGAGGCGAGTACGGCCGCGCACAATCAGCAAATCGAGTTCGGCTCCGGCATGGGTGGCCCAGAAGAAGCACTCATGATGTTCGGCACCGACCCGGCAGATCAGTTGTTCGATCACGAAGCCCTCCCAAGATGCCCCCGCCTTGGGGTGGGCTTCGATATCGGCGAGGGTCCGAAGATTCAGCAGAGCATGCAGCAGGCCGCTATCAGCCACGTAGACTTTGGGAGAACGGACCTGGCGCTTGCCGATGTTTTCGTGCCACGGTGGAAGTTGCCGAACCACAAGGGCCGAGACCAGACAATCCAGGTACCCCCGGATGGTCGTATCGGCCACTCCGAAGGAACGCGCAAACTCCGAGGCATTCCAAACCTGCCCGTGATAGTGCGCGAGCATGGTCCAGAATCGCCGCAAGGTCGCCGAGCTGATGGTGATGCCGAGTTGGGGCAGATCGCGTTCGAGAAACGTCTGGAGGAACTCCCGCCGCCATTCGAAGCTCGCCGCTTCGGAGACGGCCAAATACGAACGGGGAAGACCGCCCCGACGCCACAGCTTGAGATGGTTTGGGCTCCCGATTTCATCCAGCGCGAAGCCCGCAAGGCGGTGATAGGCAATGCGTCCGGCTAGGGTCTCGGAGGTCTGCCCCAGAAGGTCCGGGGAAGCGCTCCCGAGGATGAGGAAGCGACACGGCCGCCGCGGGCGGTCCGCCAGGACGCGCAGAACCGGGAACAGATCCGGGTGGCGCTGAACCTCGTCAATGATGACCAGCCCCTTCAGGCGCTGGAGGACCAACATCGGTTCGGCCAGACGGGCCAGGTCTTCGGGATTCTCCAAGTCGTAGAGGTGGGTCGGCCGCCCCAACCGGTCAGAAAGCATTCGGGCCAGGGTGGTCTTGCCGACCTGTCTGGCGCCGATGATCCCGACCACCGGGAACCGGCGGAGCAGCCCGAGCACGATCGTCAACTCTCGTTCCCGTTCGACCATGCCAGCAGTGTACCTGGAAATCTCGGTCGAGACAACCGGATTTTCAAGGATCAGGAAAATAGGGGGGAACTTCGCCGGATCTCGGGTGCTGGTCTTACGCCGCTTTCGGCAACTCGCGGGAAAAGGGGACAGGGTACTTTTTCCCTCTGGCATAAGACCCGATTCCGTAGCGTCATTTCGACAGGAACGCAACCTCACGCAGTTGCGGATCCAAGAGTTAAGTCGCTACGCGGAACCCCTGCCCTTTGAAGTGGGAGTCAAACGTGAAGGCCACGGCGATTCCCGATTGCCGCATGACCTCGAAGCTTACGCAGTCAACGAGGCTGAGCTTTCGCCGAGACGCGGAGAGTAACGCCGCAAGGCCGAGGCGGTGAAGGTCTGGGCTAACGAATTCGACGGCGACCACCGGGACGATGTCCGAGTGGAACCCTCTGACGGCGTCGATCCCGAGGCGGCTCTGGAGGAGGGCGAAGGTTTCCACAAGCACGTAGTTGCTCGTGACCAGATGGTGCTCGCGCTCCAGGGATTGGCGCCACACCGTCCTTGCTATCTGGTGATTGTCGTCGTCGCGGTCCAAGAGCGCATAGAACGCCGAAGTGTCGATGAAGACTTTCATTCGTCGTACGCCTCCATCAGGTAAGCATCATGGCGATTCGACACATCCCGTCTCCCGGAGCGGAACTTGCCGACAATTTGCAGAGCCCGTCGACGCCTCTCCTCCGTATCCCCGGCCGAATGCGACCGGGTCAGCGTATCGATGGCGCGCCGGATGGCTTCGGCAACGGAAATTCCCTGGGCCGCGGCAATGGCTTTGACGGCCCTCGCCTGTTGTTCCGTAAGTTGAATCTGGGTCCTTACCATGGTCCCTCCAGCGATTACAGATTCGATGGCATGCTAACACTAGTGCCCGTCGCTGTCAACATTCGCCATCAGAGATAGACACTGCAACAATGGCGGGACTGGAGGGATGGGGAGTCAGCTGAGCCCAGGGCCACGTCTTTCTTCCCTACTCTCCGAGGCGGAGAGTCTCCGTGCCCGCGGCGAGCGGTGGGGTCAAAAGGGTTCGACATACTGTGCTCAAATGTGCGGGCGCTGCCGTTTGGGCCTCGCCAGACGCCGGTCGAGACGGAAGTCCTCGACTTTGGCGAGGGCGACCCGGGCGATATCTGGATGGGCAGGGTTGATGAGGAGGTTGTGCTCGTATTCCACCACCGCCGAGGGCACCCGGAGCAGCAGGCTGCGGCCGGAGCGGGCCCAGGCAGTCCCCACGTCTGCAAGCTCAGGCGGCGCAGGAAAGTCTCGCCAGTTTGGAGGGAGGGCGGCCACGTCCACCAGTGCGGGGGCCGGGTCGTCGGGAACGTCTATGGTCGCCAGCTTGAGGTCCGTCGGCGCGAAGGATAGAGAGACGTGGACGACAAGTTCCACGGTGGCGAGCGAACGGGTCTCAGACGTGTAGATGACCGCCGTGCCCCGGTGATTCCAGCGGCCGCCGTGGAGCCTCGCTCCCTCGCCTGAGAGGGCGTTGATGTGCTCAGACCTGGCGATGCGGTAGACGAGCATCAGGAGATGATCCCGTGTTCGACGCGCCCGAGCTCGTCGAGGACCATTTCCGTGCCGAATCGGGAGCTGAGGAGCGACGCCGGGGTCCTGTTTCCAAGCGCCGTGCTGGGGGTGTTCATCCAGGAGAGGAGCTTCTCTCTTTCGCCGAAAACTGCCGCCCCTCGGGCGGCAACCTCAGCTA